>Ga0126378_10001768_pt1 | contig 15973 bp, 15 predicted proteins | sample PanSoiMetPlot_23_FD_92587 | JGI IMG/M metagenome (GOLD analysis project Ga0126378, IMG submission 92587) | Tropical forest soil microbial communities from Panama - MetaG Plot_23 | ecosystem: Environmental > Terrestrial > Soil > Tropical forest > Bulk soil | place: Panama | collected 2016-02-17 | reverse complement strand
GGCGCCCGCGCACAGCAGGAACTGGCCCATTGAGGCCGCCATGCCCATCGCGAAAGTCGCCACGTCATTCGGCACGTACTGCATGACGTCATAAATCGCCATTCCGGCGTAAACGGAGCCGCCCGGCGAGTTGATATAGAGGCTAATGTCCCTCTTGTCGTCCTCAGCCGCGAGCAAAATGAGCTCAGCGCAGATCCGGTTCGCCAGATCGTCGTCGACTTGCTGGCCGAGGAAGATGATCCGGTGCCGGAGCAGGCGCTGGAACAGCATGTCGCCGAGCGGCTGTACCGGGGCTTCCGCGGCCCTGGCAAGGATCTGGGCGATCTGCTGGTCGTCAGGAGGCGTGGTCACTGTGCTCTCCTCGCTAGTAGTTGGTCCGCGCCTGTCGCTTGAATGTGACCATAACCCGCGGGCAGAGGCGGGTTAGCCGCCGATCCCCGCTGTTCGCTAACGGCGCAGGCGGACAGGCCATTTGTGGCCCGCCAGGGACCTGTCAGCGTCATGCCTTGACGACCGCAGCGGCCGTCGGCTACTCCTCCTCGCCGACCCCGGAGTCAGCGTCCGCCCCGTCGCTGTCGCCGTCATCGGCATCACCGGCCGGGCCGGCCTCACTGGCCGCGCGGATGTCCACCGGCCTGCCCGCTTCGTCGATCACCGTCGCCTGCTCGGCTAGCCACGTCAGCGCGTTGCCGCGAAGCACGTCGCCCGCCACCGCGGGTAGCTGGCCGTTGTCACTCAGTTGCTTAGCCAGCCGGTCCGGGGCCACGTTCAGGCGGTACGCCTGCTCGGTCACGTAAGCGCTGAGCTGCTCTGCTGAGACCTTCAGATCTTCCTGGCTCGCCAGCTTGTCGAGGATAAAGCCGGCCTTGACCGACCGCCTCGCATCAGCCTCGAAATCCGCGTCGATCTTCGCCGCCGTCGTCTCGCTGGCGTCAAGGTACGCCTGCATCGTCAGCCCGGCACGGTCCAGCTGATCCTGCAGGTTGTGCTGCCGCTGCTCGACCTCGGCAGCGACGATCCGCTCGGGCAGTGGCATATCGACCTGCTCGATAAGAGCCTCCAGCAACCGCTCCCTGGCCTGGCCCGCCTGGCCGGCCTGGCGCATCAGCGTCAGCTGCTTGCGAGTTGACGCCCGCAGCTCCCCGATGGTGTCGAACTCGCTGGCCGACTGGGCGAACTCGTCATCAAGCTCCGGCAGTTCCTTCACCTTCACGGAGTTCACGGTGACCAGCACGTCGGCCGCCTCGCCCGCGCGCTCCCCGCCCGCCAGTTCAGCGGTGAATGTCTTGGACTCCCCGGCGGTCATGCCGGCCAGCGCCTCGTCCAGACCGTCGAGCATGGACTCGGTGCCGACCTCGTAAGACACGCCGGAGGCCTGCGCGTCATCGACGGCTTCCCCATCGACAGTCGCGGCTAGGTCGATCGAAACGAAGTCGCCAGACTCGACGGGACGGTCGACTGTCTTCAGCGACGCGAACCGCTCGCGCAGCGCATTGATGTACTCCTCGACCTGGTCTGGGCCCACCTCGGCGTTGTCCACGGTCACCGACAACGTGGTCACGTCCGGCAGGTCGAAGCTCGGCCGAACGTCTACCTCGGCGGTGAACGCCAGCTCCCGGCCGTCGTCGAGCTTCGTGATCTCCAGGTCGGGCTGGCTCAGCGGCACCACGTCGCGCTCGGCCAGGGCCTTGCTGTAAAGCTCCGGCACCGCTTCGTTGACCGCCTGCTCCAGGACCGCCGCGCGGCCGAATCGCTGATCGATGATGCGAGGCGGCACCTTACCGGGGCGGAAGCCGGGAACCCTGACTTGGCGCGCCACCTCCCGATAAGCCTTGTCAAGGCTCGTCTTCAGCTCCTCGAAGGGAACTTCGATGGTCAGCTTGACCCTGGTTGGGCTCAGCTCTTCGACGTCGGTCTTCACCTAGGGGTCGCTTCCTGGAAGGGTCCACGCCGCTGGCAGGCACCATGGCGGCGCGGGCCTGACCTGACTGAGTCATAAGCGGCTACTGCGCGCCAAGTCTAGGACAGCGGCATTGCGTTCACCCGCCACGGGTGATGATCACGGGAACTCCGCGCCATGACGATGTGGGTACGGAGTTCATAGCATGCTGCCGGGAACGCGCCCGCCGGAGCCGGCGGTCGCATGCCCTCCCGGTGGTCTGATTCGCCAGGAGGCGAAGATGACTGATCCGCAGACGGGCCCGCCGGCCAGCACCGGGCCCACTGGCCAGCCGAGCGACCTCCCAGCCGGCGGGGAGGCCGCCAGCGCCGGTAGCCCCGGCCCGGGCCGCGAGGCCGCCAGGGGCGCAAGCAGCGTTTCCACCGCGAAACGCACCTCAGCCGAGGCGAGCGTGCCGCAGCAGCTAGGTCATCAGCAGGAGCGCATGGCCGGGCAAGAAGACGTCTACGAAGAGACGGTGACGCCTGTCGCGCCCGGACCCGCCTACGTGGCGGCCGCCGCCAAGGCCTCCTGGGGTGTCGTGCTCCTCTGCGGGCTCGGCTTGATCGCCCTGGGCATCTGCTTGCTTGTCTGGCCGAGCGCCTCGCTCACCGTGGTAGCGGTCCTCCTCGGCGCGGCGATCCTGGTGGCCGGGCTGGTCAAGCTGTGGGAAGGCTTTACCGCCAAGGCCGAGAGCGGTGGCATGCGCGTCGGGTACGTCGTCATCGGCTTGGTGGCCGTCTTCGTCGGGGTCTACCTTGTCCGGAATCACGCGCTCAGCTTGTTCGTGCTCGCGTTCGTGACGGGTGTTTTCTTCATCGCCCACGGCATCTCAGATCTCGGCCTCGCCGTTTCGGCCTATACCCCGAATCGGGGCCTTCGCGCCGTGCTCGGCGTGTTGAGCCTGGCAGCGGGCATCATCATGGTGATCTGGCCGAGCATCACGCTCGTGCTGCTGCTCACGATCGCGGCCGCCTGGTTCCTCTGCTATGGCGTGGTACTCGGGGCGCTGGCGTTCAGCATCCGCAAAACGGGCAAGGAGGCCGAGCGCATCAGCATGCAGTCGCAGCGGCTGGCTGCCGCTTAGCGCACAATCCAATCGGGCTTCGCCCGGGCGAAGCCCGATTGAGTGCGTGCTCACGTCGTAACAGCAGTTCGAGGCGGCGGCCCTGGGCGATGGCTTGACGCCGGTTCGCGACGCCAAGCTTGCGATACACCGAGCTCAGATGCGTCTTGATCGTGTTGATCGACAAGAAGAGCGACTCGGCTATCTCTTGGTTCGTCATGTGTGAGGGCAGGAACCGGAGCACGGCGAGCTCGCTGTCGGTCAGCAGCGCGGCGGGCTGGGCGGAGGCCGGACGCGGGAGCCGACCGTCGAATCTGTCCAAGATCCTGCCCGCGAACCCCGCGCACCTGCTAGACGGGGAGATCAAGACCGTGAGCGCCGACCTGACCGCGGAACCGGCGGTGACGAATGCGCCGCACGCGTCATCGGGCTCGGCCAGCGCCAAGGCCTCGGCCAGCAACTCTGCTGCTTCCTGGCCCTGAGTGAGCCTTCGCCTGGCCACCACCGCGGCTAGTAGCGCCGCGATCCTGTCGGCGACCGAGCATGCGGCGGACGATTCCGCGAGCACCGGCCCGATCAGCGCCAGTGCGCCCTTGTCATCATCGGCAGCGATCAGCAGCTTCGCGTAGCAGATAGCCACGTCTGGGCGGACATGCGCACCTGCCTCGGTTACTTCGGCCAGGGTGGCCCGAGCCCGTTCGACTTCGCCGGCCGCCAGGCTGATCTCCGCGTCCAGAATCGCGATTGCGGACGCCAGGCCGTCCCGCCTGGCCAGCCGGCCACCTCGATTGAGGACGACAGCCGCGTCCTGCCCTGGATTCACGCCCGTGCTGACCGGCGTGCCGGCGTAGCCCGCAGCCGGAGCAGCGGCCGCAGCATCACCTAGCCACCTGGCCAGCCCGCGCGCACCCGCCAGGTTGCCGTCCGCCAAGGCGAGTCTCGCCCGCAATAGGCCGGTGAGCACGGCGATGGACGGTTCGCCCGCAAGCCGAGGGGTCATGGCCGCCAGATCGGCTTGGTCGAGCAGCGTTCCGGCTGCTTCCGGCTCGTCGCGTGCGAGCCGGACGGCGGCTGCCGCGAGCGCGAGCACAGGGACCAGATCGCCGTCTCGGCCGTGCGGCCCGTCGGCTACGCTGCCTGCGATCCTGGTTGCTGCGGCCAGATCACCGTAACGGGCTGCGGCCACGGCTTCCCAGCACCGGCCGCGTTCCCGCAATGCGAGCAAGCCACCGGCCGATAGCTGCGCGCCCGCGTGCAGGAACGCCGATCGTGACAGTTGGTCGTCGCACTCACGGAGGGTGGCAAAGCCAATCGCCAGCCACAGCGTGCCGAGCGCCCGGTGCGCGCCCACGCCCCGTGGGTCGGCGTGTGCCTCGGTGGCCAGCGTCCAGTACGGTTCGAGCCACCCAGGTTCCGGTGCCGTCACGGCCGCGGTGATGAGGACCTGAAGCGCAGCGATCCACAGCTTGGTTTGGTCGCTCTCGGGTGCTGACAACGCGGGTAGCCCGGCTTCGGCGCGCTCCAGGTGTGGCAGCGCGCCGTCCGCATCACCCTGCCAGATCCTGGCGGCGGCCAGCGCCAGGGCGAGCGCTACCTGGAGTGCCTCGTCGGCCGCCAGCTGGTCAGCCGGAATTCCCGTCAGCGCGGCCTCCAAGCCTGGGCCGGCCGCCGAGAACATCACCGCTGGCCCGGCCTCCCGCAGTACGTGCAGGCCGAATTCCCACTCGCCTACCTCGGCGGCAGCCTGAACTGCGGGCAAGACCTCGCCCCTGGCTGCGTGCCACCGGGCCACCCGGCGCTGCAGTCCGGGTGCCTCCGCTGGCATGTCCAGCCGGAGGCGCACGGCGAGCACCTCGCGCAGCATTGGGTGGTAGCGGTACTCGCCAGAATCCTGCGTCAGGGGCTGGACCAGGCCAGTCTCACGGCTCAGATGCTCGAGCAGGCCAGCCGCGCCGGCTTCGCCGGTCAGTATGTGCGCAAGCTCGGCAGGAACGCTCGGGCTGAGGCTCGTGCGCATCATGAACTCGCGAACATCCTGCGGCAGCCTGCCGATGACCTCATCGTGCAGGTAGTCGGCTACCAGACTCTGGGCGCCCGGCTGGTCGACCTCACAGGCCAGCGCTGTCAGGCGCAGTCCGGCCAGCCAGCCCTCTGTCCTTCGCATCAGGTGATCGCGCTCGGCCTGGCTAATTGGCCTGCCTAGCATCGCGAAGTACGCGACCATCTCATCGGCGGTGCAAGCCAGGTCGGATGCGCCAATGTCGGCCAGCTCGCCTTCCAGACGAAGCCTTGACACCGCCAGCCCAGCCGCCGACCGGCCGATGAGCACCAGCCGCAACCCTTGTGGTTCGTGCCTGATGACCGCGTTCAGCCCGGTGAGGGCCGCGCTTCCGGCGAGCGCGTGCACGTCGTCGAGGACCAGGATCGCCGGATCGCTGGCCGGGCGTACCGACGCCGATACCCACTGTGGAATGTCCGGCGGATCCAGATCGCCGGGCAGGTCAGCCCTGCCTCCCGGCAGGGCGCCCGTCTTCGCCAGCGCCGCGAGAACGTGCCGCCAGAACGCGTCCGGCTCAGTGTCGGCCGGGTCGAGATTCACCCAGCCGGGACGACGGCTGGCGAGCCGGGCGGCGGCCCACTGCGCGGCGGCAATCGTCTTGCCGGCCCCGGGCGGCCCGGTGACCAACGTGACCCGCCGAGTGACGGCAGCATCCAGGAGCTCGAAGATGCGAGGCCTGCGGAGCACGGCCATGCCGGGCCGCGGAATCCGTAGCTTCTCCTCGGGCAGCGCAGCGCCCTGCGGCGGGGCAGTTAGCACTGGCGTGCTTGCAGCGGTCGTCATCACCCTCCCCCAGGCGCCGAGCCGGTGCCCCGTGGCCTACCAGGCGCATCCGATGGGCTTGCAGCAGTGCGCCCGAGCCGGGCAACCGCACGAACCCGACTCGACGCTCGCCGCCTCACCCGCTGCGGCGAAATCGCAGCTCAACGCCCCGTGTCCGCCATACCCCCCAGTGCCGGCCACCAATCAGACCGACCCGCTATGAACCGGTATGGCACGACGCGTCCAGCCCAGGATTACCCGTGTCGGATCACCCGGACCGGGTGATGCCCCGGTTCCACGACGATCCGTAGCGTCCTAAGGAGAACTACCCGGACAACCGGTTAGCCATAGCCGGCGCCGGGCTGCGTCATGTCGTGCAGCCAGGCCGGTTCCTGATTGCTAGCTGGCCAGGTCAGAGGGGAGTGGCTCCGATGAGGAGAGCACACAACAGGTCTTCAGATACCGGTGCTCAGGCTCCCGAGTACCAAACCGGCGCGGGCAGCACCGGCCCGGCCACGGGTCCGGGCACGCAGGGCATGCCACAACAGTCAAGCTACGCACCCGGTACCGAGCCGACCACCGGGTACCGCCGCGCCCCCGTAGCGGAGGAGCAAGCGGGCGGCGTGATGGGCGGATCCCTAGCGATCCTGGCCGGCCTGATCGCGTTTCTCGCCGGCCTCGGAGTCGTCGTCCGGCCGCACTTCTACCCGACGATCAACGGCTACGCCTACGCCTGGAACGGCCGGCCCTGGGGCATCATCCTGCTGATACTCGGCGCGTTGCTCTTCGCCGCCGGAGCGGCGGCCTTGCTGGACATCGCGGCGGCCCGGGCAGTCGGCGTGGGACTAGCGGTGCTGACGGCGCTCGCTGGGTTCCTGTGGCTGGTGTACGCGCCGGTCTGGGGCATTGTCATTGTCGCCCTCAGCGTGATCGCCATCTGGGGCCTGCTCCACGACGGCGAGCGCCACGCGCAGATATAGCCAGCAGATCACTGGGCCGCTGGGGCGTGGCCTGCCGCGACGTCGCCCGTGAGCCCCGGCTGTGCAGTTCGGCCGGGGCTCACGCGCTGTCATGGCGGCGGCCGTTGTCTGAACTGCCGTCGGCGACCGGCGCTGGACCGGTCGTCGCGCGGGATTGCGCCCGGCGCCGGAAGAACCCGGAGATCATGCTGACGGCAGCGCCGAGGAAGACCAGGTTGAACACGATCTGCAGGGTCACGGCGGCGCGAGCCAGCTGGCCGACGGGGTGAACGTCGCCGAAGCCCACCGTCGCTAGCGTGCTGATGGTGAAGTAGAGGGCGTCAGTCTTGGTCGTAAGCTCCGCGAACTGATTAGGCAGCGCGGCGACTGAGTCATCTGCCCACGAGAAGAACAGCACGGTCACCGTCAGCAGCAACAGCAGGGCACGAATCCTGGCTTGCTCGCCGGCCTGCAGCAGCCGGCGGATCGACAGCACGATGAGCAACCCGAGCACGACGACGCCGCCGCTGAACATGATGGCCCAAGAGCTCGGGTTCATCCGGCCGGGCACCGGTATCTGGAAATAGACGACCGTCGCCGCGGCTATGAGCAGCGCTGTGGCGACGGCGCGCGTAAGCAGCGACCGCTCGGTCACGTGGCATCTCTCGATCTGACGACAGTCGGCGGTTCGTGCATCGGCAGGTCCGGCTCAGGAGGCGTGCGGTTGGCCCGCGGGCTCGAGTCCGAGGACACCGATGATCTCCGCGACAACCTGCGTGGCTGGTCGGTCGCCCACCGATATCGTGTGCACGCGGGGCTCCTCGAGCGGCATTTCTAGGTCACCAAACTGGCTAGCTAGTAGCGGCTTGTGGAAGAAGTGCCCGGTCCGAGCCGCTAGGCGCGCCTCGCACTGCCCCTTGCTGATCCGCAGGAATACCAGCTGGGCCGACTCCCGGTTGCCAAGTAGGTTGTCCCGGTAGCGACGCTTGAGCGCAGAGCACGCCAGGACGGCCGACTGGCCGCTAGCAATGATGTCATCCATCCATGACGTCATCGCGGCCAGCCACGGCACTCGGTCGAGGTCAGTCAACGGCAGGCCAGCGCGCATCTTCGCCACGTTGGCTGGCGGGTGGAACGAATCACCGTCAGCAAACATCCAGCCGAGCCGTACGGCCAGCAACTGGCCCACGGTGGTCTTCCCGCTGCCGGCTACGCCGGCCACTACCACGATCATCGCTGGCGAGCTTAACGTGCGAGGCTTTGCCTGAATACGTCAGCCGGAGGGAGCACGGTGCATGGCGAGGGACGACGCTGCTAACACCCTGCCGCGACCCGGCCCAAGCGGGTGAGGTCCGCGGCTATGACAAGCGCCGGGGATGGGCATGAATCCGGGTATGACAGGCATGGCGATGAGGCATCGCGGGCTGCGGCGCCGGATGCTCGGCCGCCGGAGCGTAGCGTGCCGGATGCTGGGCCGGCCGAGACAGAGCCCGACGCGCGGTTCACGATGGCGAACGAGCGCACATTCCTGGCCTGGAGCCGGACGGCACTGGCCCTCGTCGCGGCGGGCCTTGGCATCGTTCAGCTGTTGCCGCCGTTCCCCGGCGTCCCGGTGGGCCGTCACCTGCTCGGCATCCCGCTCATCATCTTGGGTGCGGTGATCGCCGTGGCCGCCTACCTGGACATGACCCGAAATCAGCGGGCACTCCGGCGTGACCAGCCACTACCCCGGTCAGTGCTGCCTCGGCTGCTCGCAGCGACCATCGGGGGCGTGGCCACGGTGGCGGCGATCGTCGTCTTGCTCTCGGCGACCAGGTAGGTCGGATGCCGTCAGCGAGCCCGCACCCACAGGTCGTCGATCCCGCCAACCGGACCAGGCTAGCGTGGACGCGCACCGCCATCGCTTTCGCGGCGATCGGCGGAGCCATGCTCAAGCTGAGCCCGGTCGCGGGCCTCGTCGTCCTGGTCCTCAGCCTGCCGATCTGGGCGGCAGCTCCGCGCAGTCGCGGCACCGGGGTCGCCACGTCGTCGCCGCGCCGCCTGCTGGTGGTCACTGGCACTGTCGTGATCGTCGCGCTTGCCGCGCTAGCCGTAGCGACCTTCGGCCATAGCCCGGACAGCCTGGGCCAGTTGCTTCGTGCTCGCTGACGCGGCGGGGCGCGGTCGAGCCGCAGGCGCGACGAGATTCAGACTGCGCTGGCTGGCAGCCGTCGTCGCGGTGATGGCCCTGCTCACCGCTGGCTGGCCGTTGCTCGACTCCGCAGTGGCCAACCGCCAGCCGCTGGCCACCGGCGCTAACGTAACCGTCGGCTCTGGGCCCGGCAGCTCAGGCACAGTGACGGTCGGGCCGGGCTGGTACGTTCAGCCAGCGCTGAGCAACCCGATGCAGAACTTTGTCCTCACCAAGGACGGCGTCGTGCTCGACATCAGGCACGTGTCGCTGGTCGACAGCTTCCAGATGGCATTCGCTTGGCTCGGGATGCGGCAGGTCCTGTCCCTCACGCACCCTGGATCCGTGCTCAGCGAGCCAGCACATACCACGACCGTTCACGGCAGGCAGGCGCTCACCGGCACGATCTCGGGCCTGGGGCTGATCGGTATGGGGGTAATTGTCCCAGGGCCGTCCAGGGAGTTCGCCATCGCGATGGTCATGCTCGCACCCCACGGAACGAGTCGGGCGCTGATCCAGGCCGCGCGCCGGATCTTGTTCTCCCTAACCTTCAGCGCGCCGAGTCGATGATCGCAGGCAAACCGTCGACGCCAACGGTCGGCCCCGAGCTGCTTAGCATCCGCCTGGTTGAGGTAACGGCCGTGGTCGCGTGTGCGTTCGGAGCGGCGGTGCTGAGCTGGCAATTCTTTCGGTTTATCGTGGTATTTCCTAGTGCGACCGTGCTGGCCGGGACACTCGAGATCCCCCTGGTTCTTTTCGGCGTTGTGATGCTGCGGCTGCTGCGGCCAGCGCGTCCACCCGCAATGACCTGGTCCGCCGCCGCCGTCGTGTGGGGCGCGACTGCCGCCGCGGGGTGCGCGCTGCTGGCAAATAGGGGCCTGATCGGCTTGTGGGCCAAGGCGGCGGGAACACGATTCGCCGCTGACTGGTCGGCCTCGCTGTCGGCTCCGCTGAACGAGGAGCTACTCAAGCTGTGCGGCGTCATCATGATCATCCTGGCGGCGCCGGCCGCGATCTTGGGACCGCTCGACGGGCTGATCTTCGGCGCACTCGTTGGCCTCGGCTTCCAGGCGACTGAGAACGTCACGTACGGCCTCAATAGCATCATTCAGGCGGGCGCGACTGCCCCGGCGCGGGCAGTCATCGATTCCTTCACGATTCGCGTGGGCCTGACAGCGCTCGGGTCGCACTGGACGATGACCGCGATCGCCGGAGCCGGGGCGGGCTATCTGGTGGCTCGCCGTCGGGGCGCTGAGCACGGCAGCGTGCTTCCCGCGGTGGCGTGCCTGGGGACCGCCATGGCGATGCACCTGATCTTCGACGCGCCCCAGATCGCTCAGGTGATCAAGGTCTCGCTGAACCTCGCCATAGTCATCGTTGTCTACCTTCTGCTGGCTCACGCCTACCTGAGCCGGGCTCGGTTGGCTCTCGCCGAGCGGGTATCGGCCGGCGCCATCTCGCCGCACGAGGCTGACGGCTTGCTGAGCCGGCGAAAGCGCCGCCAGCAACGCGACCAGGCCACGGCCGCGGAGCGGCGCATGCTGTCCGCCCGACAGCAAAGTCACTTGGCCGACGTTGAGCGTGAGGCCGCATGAATCGGGCCTGTCCATTGCGTTCACCATGGCCTCCTGAGTTAGCCTCGGGGTGGCGGAGGGACGCACTGTAGCTAGCGAAGGGCCGGGAACATCCTCGTCATGAGGTCTTCATGTTGCGTGGGTAGACCTGTCGCCTGGCCGTCCAACGGCTGACATCGCAGATTGCCGATTGGGGAAGTGAGTGCCGAGCCCGAGCACGCCAAGCTCGAATTGGACGCGCGCAGGAAGCCAGGCGCCGAGCGGCCAATCACCAAGAGCTCCGCTGCCACCTGGCATGTCGGGTGGACACCGCAGGCCCCGTCGCCGCCGGAACTGGGCCCCGCACATACCCCGTCGGCCGTGGTCGCGGATAACGGCGACCGCGATCGTCCTGCTGCTCCTGCCGGTCTTCTGGTCGGTCGGGCACGCGCTGATGATGCAGGGCGGCGGCTCCGTGTCAGAGCGCCTGGCCGAGTGGGCGCGTGACCACTACCTCGGGCCGGTCGTCACCTTCGGTGAGTGGCTTACTTATCAGCCGCCCAAGGTGGGCGGGAAGCCCTCGTTCGCGCTGACAGGGCCGTCGGCTGCGGTAGCAAAGAAGACCGCGCACAAGGCAGGCACGTATCCGCCGCCCGCGCAGCTGACAGCCATGGCGGGGCGGTCGCTAGCCGGCGAGGGCGTTTGGCGAGTGCTCGCCACATCACATGGGCAAGCTGCCATCTATGGCACCTACCTGCGGCCGAGCAGCGTCTACTCGTCCTACGTGGCCGGCATCGTGTCGATGAACCAGAACCTGCTCCGCTTCGAACTCAGGCCAGGAGTCGAGGATCCCGGTCCCGGTAACTGGCACGCGTCGCCCTACATCGCTCCCGGCACGCGACAGGGGCTGCTGGCAACGTTCGACAGTGGCTTCAAGATCAGCTCGTCGGGCGGCGGCTTCTACCTCAACGGCGTGACTCGCGGGACGCTGACTCCCGGCGTGGCTTCAGTGGTCTATTACCGCGATGGGCACATCGCCATCGGCAACTGGGACGGGGCTGTGCGCATGACCCCGGACGTCGCGGGCGTCAGGCAGAACCTGCACCTAATCGTCTCGAATGGCTACGTGCCAGCCAGCGTCGACCAGAACGTCGAGTCGAGCTGGGGCGCGACGCTCGGCGGCGGCTATTACGTGTGGCGCTCCGGCATCGGGCTTACGGCCGATGGACGCGTCATCTTCGTCTACGGCCCTGCTTTGAATGTGCGCGAGCTCGCCGAGCTAATGCGCCGCGCAGGCGTCATCACCGGCATGGAGCTGGACATCAACCCGGCATGGATGTCATTTATGTACTACTTGAACAGCCCGTCGGGTCAACCGAAACCGGTCAATTTGCTCCCCACCCAGCAGCAAGGCCCGTATCGGTACTACTATCCGTCGAGTCGCGACTTCAACGCGGTTTACGCCAAATGACCACGAAGGCAGACGAGACGGGCGAGCAAACACCCGTCGTAGCCGAGGGGCGCACGGTACCGGTAGCGCCGTCGGCAAGCGGGCTTCCCCTGGCAGCCCTGCAGGCTGTCCGCCCTCGGCAGTGGCCTAAAAACCTGCTGGTCTTCGCGGCCCCGCTGGCCGGCGCGACCCTGGGCCGTGACAACGGCTTCGGCTACGCCCTGCTCGCGTTCATCGCGTTCACCGCGGGCTCGTCGGCGGTGTACGTCACCAACGACATCCTCGATGTCGAGCGCGACCGCAAGCACCCGACGAAGCGCCTCCGGCCGATCGCCTCTGGCCGCCTGCCCATCCCCATGGCGGTGCTGCTGGCAGCCCTGTGCCTAGGGGTCGCGGCCCTGGCTACCTTCCTAGTCGGCGAGCCCATGCTGGGCGTCGTGATCGGCACCTACGTCGTCGTTTCGTTCCTGTACAGCATGTTCCTGAAGCACATACCGGGCATCGAGCTCACGGTCGTCGCGTCCGGCTTTGTGCTGCGGGCGCTGGGCGGCGCGATCGCCACCCAGGTACCGCCGTCGGGGTGGTTCCTGACCGTCTGCAGTCTCGGCGCGCTCATGGTCGCCATCGGGAAGCGCTACACCGAACTGTGCTCACTCGGGCACGAGGCCATCGCCCACCGGCCGGTCATGCGCTGGTACAGCCTCGGGCTGCTGCGCGGCAGCCAGCGCGCCGCCAGCGCGATCATGCTGGCGGCCTACCTCCTCTGGGCACTATCTGAGCACGACGCGTGGATGCGGGGGTGGCACGTCGCCAGCGTCGTGCCGCTTGCGCTGGCGCTCATCCGGTTTGATCGCCTCACCGGGCTCGGTGAAGGGCGGCCGGTCGAGGATCTCATCGCCCGCGATCCGATGATGATCTGCTGCGAGCTGACCTGGCTGACGATGTTCACGGTAGGCCTGTAGACATGGCGTCCCCGGCCACGAAACCTGCCAAGGTCCTGCTGATCGGCGGCACGAGCGAAATCGGGCAGGCGATACTCGCGGCGCTCGACCTTGGACCGGATACCGACGTTGTCCTAGCGGGGCGGGACGCCGAGCGAATGCGCGCGGCAGCGGCCGGCTTGCGGGCCCGCGTCACGACCGTCAGCTATGACGCGGCCGACCCGACGGCTCGGCAGTATCTGCCGGCCACCGTGTTCGCCGCCGCGCCACCCGACCTGGTGATCTCCGCGGCCGGGATCCTGACGCCGCAAGAGAAGCTCGACGCAGACCCGCAGCAGGCGGCGGTTTTGATCGACACAAACTTCACCAGCCACGTCACGGTTCTGCTCGAGATCGCGGCACGGATGCGGCAAGCTGGCCGCGGCACGATCGTCGTGCTCTCGTCAGTCGCGGCGGTCAGGCCGCGCAAGGCCAACTACGTCTACGGGGCTGCCAAGGCCGGCCTGGACGCGTTCGCGCGCGGACTCGCTGATTCGCTGCACGGGACAGGCGTCCGCGTGCTCCTCGTCCGACCAGGTTTCGTCACCGGGCGAATGACGGCCGGAATGGATCCCGCTCCGCTCGCATCGACCCCGGCTCAGGTCGGCGCGAGTGTCGCAGCCGCGCTTGCTGCGAACACGGCATCGGTCTGGATACCGCGATCCGTCGGTATGCTCGCTGTCGCGATGCGCCTCATCCCGCGCCCGCTGTGGCGCCGGCTCCGCCGTTAAGCCGCAGTGGCGGTCGCGAGGCGATAACAGGCAGGAGTGCAGCCGGTGCGGGTACTTGTCGCGGAAGACGACATGGGGCTCCGGAACGTCCTGGCACGCGGACTGCGGGAGAACAACTACGTCGTCGACGCCGTTGGCGACGGTGAGGAAGCGCTCCGCTTCCTGCGCAGTTACGACTACGAGCTGGCCGTCCTCGACTGGCGGATGCCCGGGATGTCTGGCCTGGACGTCCTGCGCTGGATTCGCAGTCGTCAGCGCCCGACGCCGGTGCTCATGCTGACTGCCCGAGACGCGTACGCCGACCGAGTCGCCGGGCTCGACGCGGGGGCCGACGACTACCTGGTCAAGCCCTTCGACTTCGCTGAGCTGCTCGCCCGGCTGCGGGCACTGCAGCGGCGCCCGCAGGCCGTCCAGCAGCCGGAGCTCGTCGTCGGGGACCTCCGCTTCGATCCCGCTACGCGGAAGGTACTTGTCGCTGGCCGCGAGCCTGTCCTGACCGCTACCGAGTTCGGCATCCTAGAGCTGCTTGTGCGCAGGTCGCCGGCCGTCGTGCCGCGCCGGTCGATCGCCATGAACGTGTGGGACGACGAGGCCGACGCGATGGGCTCCAACACCATCGATGTGCATCTGGCCAGGCTGCGGTCAAAGCTGGCCGGCGGCATGGTGCGGATCGAGACGGTACGCGGCGTCGGCTACCGGCTCGTCGGGCGGTGAGGCATGCGTCGCCGTCGTGGCCGGATCCCGCCGGAAGTCGCTCATGCCGCTAAGGTCGCCGTAGCCGCCAGCCTATTTGTGGGCATCGTCTACGCCGGCTGCGTAGCGGTGCTCGACAAGGTCGTGACGGCGCGGCTCATTCAGTCGGTGGATGAGCGGCTCGAAGCACGACTCGCCGACGCCCAGGAACTCGGCTCCAGCGGTTCCTACGGTGACGACGAGGAAGCTGACAGCACACCCGTCTACTTCTGGCGCCGGACGCCCAGCGGGCCGGTGTCCGAGCCGGGCTCCCGAGGGCCCGCGCTCCCGGCCGGGCTGCGGATCCCTCGAGGCCAGGACGAGGCGGTTACGGCGCGTCTCGCCGTCGGCCGATTCCGGCTTATGGCCGCGAACTCCCACGGCATCACCCTGATCGCTGGCCAGAGCCTCGCGAGCGACGATCACCTGATCTCGCTGCTGCGCGAAGGCGAGACCATCGCCGCGCCGATCCTGTTGCTCGCCATGTTCTGCGGTGCGCTCACCATCGGGCTGCGAGCGTTGTTGCCGGTGGAGCAGTCACGTCGGCGCCAGCTTGAGCTGACGGCCGATGCGTCGCACGAACTCCGGACGCCGCTGAGCGTCATTAGTGCCGAAACGAGCGTGGCGCTCAGCGCGCCGCGCAAGCCTGCGGAGTACCGCGCTGTGCTCACGCGCATTGAGGGCGAGAGCCACAGACTGCGCCGGATCGTCGAGGATCTGCTGTGGCTGGCGAGGTTCGATTCGGCTCCGCCCGAGCCCGGTGATGAGCCGCTCGACGTGAGCACGATCGCCGCCGCGGGTGCGGACAGGTTCCGCGCGCTCGCCGCTGCACAGGAATTTGAGATCCAGGTGACCGCCAGCGGCGCCGGTCCGGCCTGGATCAGCGCGCCGCCAGAGTGGATAGACCGGCTGGTCGGCGTCCTGATCGACAATGCCTGCCGGTTCGCGGGCCACGGCGGCATCGTCCGCGTCAGCGTCGGCCAGCGCGGCAACCGTGTCACGATGACTCTCGAGGACAGCGGGCCCGGGATAGCACCCGAGCACCGAGACAGGCTGTTCGACAGGTTCCACCGCTCGACCGAGCATGGCGGCAGCGCTGGCCTGGGGCTGGCCATTGCCGACTCCATCGTCCGCACCACGGACGGACAGTGGCGGCTCGGGGATTCCGAACTCGGTGGTGCTCTGTTCGAAGTGTCCTGGCGGCGGGTCAGCTCCAGGCAGGGATCGGCCGCTAGCCAGGCTCCAGGCGCGCGCTCGCTCCAGCCTGGCGATCAGCTGCCGGATGGCGGCGTTGCGGCGGGGCTAGCCGGAGAGGCAGTCGCGACTGACGATCCTGGCGATCCAGCCGCTTCTCCGGGCGCCGTCACTGCAGGCGGATCGAGCCAGGTCACGGCTACGTAGGCCGTGATCGCGGCCACGATCACCACCGGCATGATCGCGGCGCCGTCCGAAGCCAGCACCAGGGCGCTCAGCAGCACCGAGGTCAGGGGCAGGCGGAGCACAGCGGCCGTCATAGCGGCCATGCCCATGCCCACCGCCGGGATCAGGGCCAGCCCGGGCAGGTGCGACAGC
>Ga0126378_10001767_pt1 | contig 15990 bp, 19 predicted proteins | sample PanSoiMetPlot_23_FD_92587 | JGI IMG/M metagenome (GOLD analysis project Ga0126378, IMG submission 92587) | Tropical forest soil microbial communities from Panama - MetaG Plot_23 | ecosystem: Environmental > Terrestrial > Soil > Tropical forest > Bulk soil | place: Panama | collected 2016-02-17 | reverse complement strand
GGGTGATCCGGGTCAGCCGGGTTCCGAAGCAGAAGACTTCGACCTTGGCTGTCGCACGGCGCGCCGAATAGGCGAACTGCAGCAGATTGCGCGAGTAGTCGGCCATCGATCCAGAGACGTCAAGGATCAGGATCAGCGGTCGCGGTCGTTCTTTGCGCTCCCGCCAGCAGAGCTCGGCAAATTCGCCGTGCATCCGCATCGAGCGCCTGACCATCCGCCGCAGATCGGGCGTCGAGCCGCGCCGTGCCGGCATGCGGCGCCGGGTTCGGCGCCGGGGCGGCGTCAGCCGGATCCGCGCCATGATCCTTCGCACGGCGGCGAGTTCGGCCGGAGTGCATGTGGCAAAAGACTTGCGCCTGAGGGCTTCGGCGTCCGAGGCCATCAAGCCGAGCAAGGCCTCCTCGCTGCGCTCATCAGCTCCGGGTTCGGTAGCGGGCACGATGAGTGCGGACTGGCTGATTTGACCCACGGCCTGGGCGTTCATCCGCAGGAAGCTTGCGGCGTCATCGTCGGATTCCAGGAAGAACCGCCTGAACACACGGTCGTAGGTCGCGATGTCGTCTCGCCGGCTGATCAGCACGGCCCGTCCTGCCCAGTACAGGTCAGCCAGGTCGGACGGGTCGAGTTCGGTCATCGCCGAGCAGTAGGCGGCGACGTCGCCGGTACCGACGGCCAGCCCGGCGGCCCGAAGTTCCCGGCCGAACCTGATCAGCAGGCCGGCAATCTCGATGCGCTCAGCCACCGCAGGCCGGGCGCTCCCGGAGGCCTCATCCACCGGAGGTGATGTCCGCGAGGTGCTCGCGGACCAGGTCGAGGTCATCGCGTTCCTTGACGACCGCCCCGAGCGTGTCGCTGGCGACCGCCGGGTCGAGATCTGTCTCGCCGAGGAAGTGCAGCGTCCGAGCCCAGTCGATGGTCTCCGCCACACCCGGCGGCTTGGCAAGATCGAGTTCACGGAGCCGGTTCACCGCCGCGACCACCTTGCGAGTCAGCCTCTCGGCCACGCCCGGCTCCTTAAGCAGGACTATCTCGATCTCGCGCTCTGCCGGCGGGTAGCCGATCCAGTGGTACAGGCACCGTCGCTTCAGGGCATCGTGCAGTTCCCTGGTCCGGTTCGAGGTGAGCACTACGACAGGCGGGCTGTCGGCGGCGATGGTGCCGATCTCCGGGATTGTGATCTGGAAGTCGGACAGCACCTCAAGCAGGAAGGCCTCAAATTCGTCGTCGGCCCGGTCGACCTCGTCGATCAGCAGCACGGCCCGGTCCCCCGTCCTGACGGCGTCGAGCAACGGTCGCTCCAGCAAGAACTTCGGACCGAATAGCTTGTCGACAGCACCGGGGTCGGCAAGCTGGTGCTCGGACAGCGCCCTGATGTGCAGCATCTGCCTGGCGTAATCCCACTCATAGAGAGCCTGGTTTACCTCGATGCCCTCGTAGCACTGCAGCCGGATGAGCCTGCGTCCCGAAACCGCCGACAGCACCTTGGCGACCTCGGTCTTCCCGACGCCGACCTCGCCTTCGAGCAACACGGGACGATGCATTCTGATCGCGACGAACAGTGCCGTCGCTAGCCCGCGGTCTGCCAGGTAACCGCCGCGCCGCAGCGCATCGGTCAGTTCACCGACGCTCTCCGGACGGTCCATCAGGCCAGGCCAGCCGGCTAGCGGTCGTCGCGCTCAGCCCGGCCGAGCACGAGGTCGGCGACGCTGCCCGGCACGTCGCTGAGCTTGCCTTCCCGCTCCAGCGTTGCCCGCCACGCCGCGCGCAGATCGCCGCCACCGGACTCGGCGAGGCCATCGAAACCGACGCTCTGCATGCTCTTGCAGGATTTCGCAGGTCCGAACAGCTCGTCGACTTCGGCAACGGTCTGGCCGCTCGCTGTCCAGACCCGCCGGAGCACCTCGACGGCCTCGTCCGGCTCCGCGCGCGGGCCCGCCTCGTCGCTGACCACGCTTTCCTCCCGGGCTGTTAGCGGCGCCGATCCGCTGACCGCTCCCCTGAGCAATCCGGTGCCGACTCTAGTTGGGCCGCAGACCTACCGCGATGCTGGATTAAGGCTTCCCTTATATCACCGCTCGCCTGGCGTGATCCATTTCTCCTCGCGGGCAGGGTGGGCCGTGGCCAGCGCGCTCAGGGCGGCCTCCGGCGATTCGGCCCGCTGAATCAGCTCTCGGTTCGAGGGCTTGAGCAGCCCGACTGCAACCATTCGGTCGAGCTGCGCGACTAGCGGATCCCAGAACCCATCGACGTCAAGCAGGACGACCGGCTTGGCGTGCAGGCCGAGCTGCGACCAGGTGGTCACCTCGGCCAGCTCCTCGAGCGTCCCGAGACCTCCGGGCAGAGCGATGAAGCCATCGGCCAGGTCGTACATGAGCTGCTTGCGCTCGTGCATCGACCCGACCTCGCGCAGTTCGGTGAGCCCGGTGTGCGCTACCTCGCGGCTGAACAAGCCCGTCGGGATTACCCCGACAACGTGCCCTCCGGCGGTCAGCGCAGCGTCGGCCAGCTCTCCCATGAGGCCGACTCGACCGCCGCCGTAGACCAGGCCGATGCCGCGGCTCGCGAGCAGCGCTCCTAGCGCTCCGGCCATGGCCGCGTATCGGGGGTCCGCCGGGGTCGATGAGCCGCAGAAGACGCAGAGCGAGGCAAGGGCAACCATGGCCAGACCAACCTATCCCGGCGCGGCCCTGGCCTCGGGCAGCCGCGTCCGGCGTCACGTGTCCCGGCTCGGCTGGTCTTCATGGCGCTTCCCGCTTCGCGCTGCCACCAGGTGAAGGCGACATACTTGCAGGTCTATCCGCCGAACCAGACCACGCCGATTTATGTGCAGTACTCATCAACGGCCTGCACGAAGCCCATCCATCTGCTGACCGTAGACGTGGTCAAGCCAAGAAGCGGCGGCTAAGAGCCTGGACGTCGCGCGCTGTCCTGCGGATACTGACGGCATGCGCCGGTCCATGGCGGCAGCTGGCAGTTCGGTGTTCATGGCGCTCGCGCCAGGCTCGGTGGCCGGACTCGGGCCATGGCTGCTGACCGGGTGGCACAGCGCGGCGTGGTGGCCGCCCGCCAGGGCGCTCGGCGGCGCGCTCATCCTCGCCGGCGGCCTGGTGCTCGTCCAGGCGTTCGCCCGGTTTGTCGTCGAAGGTCTCGGCACCCCGGCGCCCGTCGCGCCCACTGAGCATCTTGTCGTGGGCGGGCTCTATCGGTACGTGCGCAACCCGATGTACGTCGCAGTCGTCACCGCGATCCTCGGTCAGGCGCTCCTCTTCGGTCGCCCGGTACTCGTCGGATACGCTGCGGCAGTTGGCGCACTGATGTGGGCCTTCGCGACGTGGTATGAGGAGCCGAGTCTCACCCGGCGATTCGGCGCCGAGTACGAGCGGTATAAGGGCGCCGTCCCAGGGTGGTGGCCGAGGCTACGGCCCTGGACGCCAGCCGAGCCGCCGTCCGCCCGCTGACACCGACATCGGGAGGACTGGTGGCCATGACCGCGCCGCGGCTGAGGGCGAACGCCATATCGCTGCTTGACTGGCGCCGTCAGGTCGCCAATTTGTACAGCGCGGTCAGGTCAGCAGCCGATCCGCAGGCGGCACACAAGTTCTGGCAGTCCGAGCGGAACAGGCTGCTACGCGATCACCCGCAGTCTCCGGTCCCGGCGAACCGCCGGCCGCGTTTCAGGGGCGTGCCGGTGGCCACGTATGACCCGTCCCTCCGGTTCATCGTCCCGGTCGACACCGACGTCGCGCCCGCGAGGATAGAGATGGAGACGGAAGCCGACGGCACGGTGGCGTTCGAGCGGGCCGGCGTGGTGCACCTGCCCGATGTGGGCAACCTGGACGTGTGGTGGCTCGCCAGCTACGGCGGCGGAATCTTCGTCCCGATCAGGGACTCCAGGATCGACGGCGCCACCTATCCGGGCGGCCGTTACCTGATCGATACCGTCAAAGGCGCTGACCTTGGCGGCAGTGACGGATGCCTGGTCGTGGACCTGAACTTCGCCTTCAACCCATCCTGCGCTTACGACCCCGCGTGGACGTGCCCGCTCGCGCCGCCCGGCAACACGGTCGGGGTTCCGGTGAATGCCGGCGAACTCATGTCCGCCGAAGCTGGCTGAGCAGGCAGGGCTGGCGTGTCCCAGCCGATTCACTGACCCCGCTCCAGGTCTAGGAGCACGCGCTTGATCTCCGGCCCGCCGACGTAGCCGCCCGGCGAGCCATCGCCGAGCACGACCCGGTGACACGGGATGACGAGGGGAAGGGGATTGGTAGCACATGCCGACCCGACTGCCCGTGCCGCACCCGGGCTGCCCACCTGGGCGGCGAGCTGACCGTAGCTGACGGTGCGGCCGTAACGCACATCGGGAAGGTGCTCGAGCACGGTGCGGCGGAACCCATGTGCGAGCCGAAGGTCGACGGGCACCTCGAAGCCGCGAGCGCGGCCGGCGAAGTAGTCGTCCAGCTGCCGCGCCACGTCGTCTAGGCGCCGCGGAGCAAACAGGACTCTCGGGCTGATCCGGGTGGCGAGCCCGGTCAGCACCGCGTCATGGTCCTGGCGAGCGTACGCCACCCGGACCAGGCCGGTGGGCGTCGCGGCAACCAGCAGTTGGCCGACGGGCGTATCGATGGTGCGATAGGCGACATCAAGCAAGTTCTGCTCGTGCGCGCGGGCCGCGACGACGGCACGCAGCCGCTGCACCCCGGGGTCGGTTGCATCCGCGGATGGGCGGGCGGGTCCCGCCAGAAGGTATTCGAGATCGTTCATGGCCTTTCCTCATTCGGCAGGGATTCGGGTGGGGAACCAGGTGGCGACGGATATCTCAGCCGGAGCGCCTTGATGCCGTCGGCCGCGTTCCGGCGTGCCGCCGCCTCGCTGGTGCCCATGATCGCCGCGACGTCTGCGTAGGCCAGGTCGGCAACGTAGTGGTAGGCCACCGCGTGGCGCTGCTTGGCTGGCAGGGCCCTGACGGCGGCCCACAAGAGCTCGTCGGGGAGCGCCGTTTCTGCGCTGCCGGAGGGTTCTGGGACCTCAGCAACCGGAACGGCATGACGCGCCTGGCGGCGCAGGATGTCCACGGCCTTGCGGTGGGCGATGGTCACCAGCCACGCTTTCAGGTCACTACCGGGGCGAGTCCTCGGATAGGCCTCAAGCGCTGCGAGAAACGCGTCGGCCGCCGCGTCCTCGGCGTCATGCACCGGCAGCAGTGACCGGCAGACTCGCAGCACGACCGGGCCGTACTCGGTGACGACTCGGTCAAAGGGTGGCAGGCTCATAACCGACTAACGTGCCACAGCCCGGGCCTGTGAGGTCGGAGCAGAAATTGGCAGGTTCCCCGCCTTCCCCAAGGGCGGGGAACCTGCCGGTCTGTCTCGATGTAGCTGATCGCGGCTCAGGCCGAAGCCAGTGCGCCCCCGTCCAGCGGGCCGCGGGTGATCAATTGCCAGGCGTAGTCCGAATTGTTGCGCACGATCGCCACCATTTCCTGGTCGGGACAACGGCTCTGCTCCGCGCCCCTGAAGGCAGCTGATCGCTCATCGCCGCGCAGGTGCAGCGCGTACATGTCTCGCGTCGCTTCCTCAAACTCACTCCATGCCTTCGTTATCGTGGCCGGCGTGTGCGATGAATGGGCGATATGCTCCACCAGCTCCGGGACGGCCCTGGACAGATCATGGAGCGCGCAGCCTTCGAGGATGCGCCGTACTTCGCCGACGGTCAGCTGATCGAGGAAAGACTCCCCAGCTTGATCGGCCGTGGCATCGGACGTCTCGCTGACGGGATTCAGCTGAACGACCGGACCCGGGTATGCCGGTCGGCCCGCAAGCTCTGGCAAATAGCCCTGCCAGGAGCGGTCGTACTGATCAATCAGATTTTCGCCGCGGCGTGTCGAGCGGTGGCGAGGCTGATATCCGGCCTCTGATGGCGCAACTCCGGTGAGCCAGGTCATTCCCATCCGCTCGGCCCCCGTGCCAGGCGCCGGAGGGCGCCACTCAGCGACGACCCGGAGGTCGCCGCAATCACGACTATGAGTCCCGGCCTCTCATCGGGCACGGAATGGTCCCCTGTCGCGGGCTGCCCAGTGACGCGGCTCCTCGAGCCCGTCTGAATCCGAAAGCTTGGCAAGAACTTCGGATTCCAGGTAACGCCGGTGACCGCCGAGGGTGCGGATCGAGTTGAGCTTGCCGGACTTCGCCCACCTAGTCACCGTCTTGGGGTCGACCCGAAACGCTGCGGCGACCTCGGCTGGAGTCAGCAAGGCACTGCTCGGACGTGCTGCTTGGCTGGTAGTCATTCTTTTCCCCTCGTGTGAATGCGTGATGACATAATTGCCCTGACCGCCCGGGAGGACGAGGGCTGAGCAATTGGACTCGCAGCGGTAATAACGCTGCAGGCCCCTCCATTTCGTCGAATTCACGAGTGATCGCGGCAACGGGTACACGCAAAGCGCGAGCGATCCGGTGAATCGTTGCGGGCCGAGCGCTTCGCTTTTCCAGCTCAATGTTCGAGAGCGCCGCCTGGCTCATACCGACTTTCCGGGCAAATTCTGGCTGATGCCAGCCGTCTTTTTCGCGAAGACAGCGGATTGCAGCGCCGTTCTGGCGAAGCCTTCCGGGTGTCCTGCCCGTGACCACCCGCGTGGGGGTGACCGTTTGTGTCCTGCTCATGCGAGACAACTTAGGGTCCTACCGGTTCGCCCGCAACCGGAACGGCGACACTGATGGTCACCAACGGTCACGGTGCGTGGGCAAACGGTATGCAAAGTAATAGCAAGTTGACGTGCAAGTCCCACCTTCTGGCCGCTCTCTGCCCGCGCCGCAAATCAACGCCTCCGAGCCCCGGCGCCACGCCGGAAGGTGTCGTAACCGTAATTGACCAGCGGTCGAAGTTACAATCGGCGCAGGTCGCAACCCTCAGATATGAGCCCGGCCAGGCAAGGGCCCACTTTGGCCAGCAACTGTCCCGCTTCGCCGATGTACCGTGCTGGTACGGAACAGACCGTGATAGGGCTATGATCGGCGAGATGAAAGCTATATCCGGCGTTGCAGGACTCTGATCGCCGCGGATGGACTGGGATGGACACATATCCTTCTGAAGCCTGGGAGCGCCTTGGCCGCATGCTTGAGCGGCGTCGAGGCGAGCTCGGCTATGGGTTCCGCCAGCGCGCCCGTTTCGTGCAGGAGCGAGGCGCCAGGATGATCTCCGTCAAGACGATCAGCAGACTCGAGAACGGCGAACGGGATTCTTACCCTGAGTCCACCGTCGGAACCGTAGAGGCCATCTACGGGTGGTCGCCCGGCAGCGTTGAGTCCGTACTTAATGGCGGGGAACCGACCTCCATTCAGCCAGCGACGCCGGCATCGGCAAGCCGAGATCCGCTCACCAATCCTGATGCTCCGCCGACCGTAGGAGAGCGCATAGCTAGCTGGGTCTACGTTCGCATGAGGCAACGCGGCTATACCGAAGACGACATCCACGAATTCCTCGCGCACGAGGGGCTGCCACGCGAGCCCACCACGATCTCAGCCGTCAAGCGGATAGCCGATGCCACCGGCGCGACCGCTGCAGAGGTCCTCGCGTTGCTCGGGGTCGAAGACATCAACGTTCACCGCACGCTGCGGCCGGCTCCCGATGATGCCGTCGGTGCCCCCGTCGAGACGGTGACTCCCAGCACCTTGCGCGCCGAGTCCTAACGGTACTGATAGCCTGTGCCAGATCCACTCTGCCGGCCCGTGCCCGGCTTCCAGCGAGCGAACAGATCGGCTACCACCACATCGCCAGTGTTCGGCGGAATCTGGTTGGCAGCTGGCGCAGCAGAAGGATCAGCCATCTGGGCGGCCCTGCAGCCCTCCTTGAAGCCCCTCCGCCACGCGTTGATGCTGTCAGGCACGATGATGCCGATCCATCCCCGCAGTGTGATCACCGCGGAGGGCAGGGCGAGCGCGATGCCCTGCCTGGTCGTGACAGCGTTGGAAAAGCACAGACCCATTGTCAGTACAGTTAGCAAACCTCCGACGGCCACATACACCCCCGCCGGTCCAATGTGAGGCCATCCGCACCTTTCACGGTGCCTTCGCCACGGTGGCCCACCGTCCATCTATCCGGTTCTCCCCTCGAGGACAGCGATCGGGGCGACGCCATTCGCGTCATCCCCGATGGAGGCCACAGGGTCCAGGCGGCTCTCGCTATGCGACCTTTAATACCTTAGCCCTTCGAAGCTTCAAATTGGCAAGGACGCACAACTTGTGCGTGTCGAGGAGACCTATGCAACCTATGGCGGAAATTTACTGCGCAAATGCTTGGATCGCCGCCTCTTTGCAATCGTTCGCAGATGCGCATCGAGGCACTGGCCATAAAGTAACGGTCCCCCAGCCATTGCTCACGGGAGAAAGCCAGTACGGACAACCGACGAGGCGACCTCGCGGAGGCTGGCACCGCGGTCCCTGGCGTGGCGCCGGATCATGTCGAAGGCTTGACGGACGGAGATCCCCCGCTTGGCCGCGAGGACGCCCTTGGCCTGCTCGATGACCGGCCTGCTGGCGATGGCCTCCTTGAGCTGCCTGGTGAGGCGCTCTTGGCGGGCTAGTTCTGAGGCATTGACATAAAAGCCGCTGGCCAGATTGGCGAGTACCTCCGCTATGAGCAGATCCCCGTCGGACCACTCTCGCGCGGACTTGCTGTACAAGCCGAGTGCCCCCAGGCTCTGGTCCGCACTACGCAAAGGCACTGCGGCCACTGCCATGACTCCTGTGCGGTGGGCTGCCGACTGGAACCGGTCCCAGCCGCTTGGCGGAGTTCCTCGCAAGTCCGGCACCGCCACGAGCGTTCTCGACTTCCACACTTCGACGCATGGTCCGGCCTGACCGCATTCCTGACTTTGTTCCAGGCCGGCGAAGCGCTCGTCGATCGCGGTAAAGCAGCGAAGCTGGTCCAATTCCTGCAGCCAGACATCCGCGTAATCGACGTCGAGGATCGCCGCCGCGCGGAGCGCAATAGAGGTCAGACCCTCACTGATTGTGATGTCGTGAGCGAGGGCCTCGGCAAGTTCAGACACCGCAAGTGCAAAATCTCTGCCCGCCGTCCTCATTGGATCCTCCCTCCCGTTCCCAACATGTCGCATCGCATTTCGCGGAACTTCGGCCACCGTTCCGCGGACTCGTCCAGCGAGAATCAGCCAATTAGCCCGAGCAGCGCGGTAGGCCCGGTTTATAACCCTGCGCTGTCTTCCCTCACGGACGCAAACCGAGGCTGACGATGGCCTTCGCCACTTGCTGCGGCGAGGCACCGCGGTCGGCGGCGTGGCGCTCTATGAGTACGAGGGCCTCGTCGACGCTGATGTGCCGGTCGGCGGCGAGCACGCCTTTGGCCTGTTCGATGACGATCTGCCTGTCCAGTGCATCGCGAAGCTGTTCGGCGACTCGCCGGGTACGCTCCAGCTTTAGCGCCCGGGCGATATGGGCGGCTGCCAGGTCGCAGAGAATCCGCAACCCGGCGACTTCCTCGTCCGGCCAATCGCGCGGGCACGCGTCGTACAGGTCTAGCGCCGCCATGCCCGCCCCCTTCAGCTGAACGGGAACGCTCACGACGGCCACGGCACCGTATTCGAGCGCGCGCTTCCTGAATGCCGGCCATAGCTCAGGCCGCTCGCGGAGGTCACTTACCCGCACCGGTTTCCTGCCGCTTAGGGCGTCGATGCATGGTCCCTGCTGACTATCCTCCTGCGCGCGCTCGATCGCCGTCGCAGCCTGATCTATCGCTGCGGCGAACCGGACAGAACCCGCGTCAGCCAGCGAGGCGCCCGCGCCTGCCGCCTGTGCGGCAATGCTCGCGCGGATCGCTAGGCTCTGCAGGGCATCATTGATCGTCCGCGCGGCTGCCAGTTCGCGGGAGAACGACGCCATGACGCGCAATAAGGAGTCAGTATCAGCCACAGCTGCACAGCTTCCCTGGTGAGTGGCTACAGCGGGTGTGCGGCAAGTACGTGACAGGCGCCCCCCAACATGCTCTGTTCGCAAGGCCTATCGGCGAGGCTGACCGACCCCGCCTCGGCCCGCGCCGGAACTCTTTGCCCCGCCGTTGCCGGTAAGGCTCCGTAACGGCCGGGATATGTGCTTGTACTGAGGATAGCTCCGGTGGTCTTCCCAAACGCCCTGTCGAGCACATTCCTGATAGGCAGGGCGCCTTCACACGTGCTGTGCGAGCTGAGCGCTGGCTGGACGGGGCTACTTCATGGCGCTGAGTTACAAATGCCTGAATCCTTACTTAAGCCTGGGTGTACAAAGAATGCCACCCGCGACACACCAAGGATGTGAGGCTACGACAGGTGGCCGAACAATGCATTATTTTCATTGCTTGAGTGTCTTGAACATCGGCCCGTTGCCGCTAGGCTATCGGCCACGGGTTGTTGAATCGGCTGTGGGTTCCGCTCTTGATCCTTTCTCCGTTTCCCTATCGTGACTAAGCCTTTGGGGTGACATGCGTTGCCAGGCATCCGGAACTTCCGACGCAGGCACGATGATCAAATCGCGACGATGACGTCGCCTGACGTGCGCTTGATCAAGATCAGTACGATGTGGGACGCGGAGCGCCCGCAGGCGAACGTCGGCGCCCGTCCGGGACTACAGACCGGCGGGTGGCGGCATACGCAAGCAAAATGGGCCGGCGGTTCGGTGACCGCCGGGTCGGTTCTAGGAATGGTCGCGACGGTATGCAACGGTGTTGGCGTCATCAGCACAGAGCAGATGATCGGGCTGGCTCTTCCTGCAGTTCTGATGATTGGCGCTGGACTAACAATGGCTGCGACTATCTCGGCTACCCAAGCAGCCGACCGCGGTTTTCAGTTCGGATATCAGATCGGGTGGAGCTTGGGCCGGCTACGCTCCGTCGGCTTCCGCAGCCGGGAGTTCTGACCTGCCCGGCGTCGGGCGTGCCTAGGTCATTTCGTTGTTGGTGGACAGGATCACCGCATCGACCCCGGTGAATGTGTCGAGCGGCGGCGGCGAGTGCTCACGTAGGATCCCGGCCGTGCCGCCATGAGCTGCCAGCGTATCGGTGAGGCTTGCCAGCAGGTGCCGCATCCAGTCGTCGCAGTCGTTGGCCGTCATGAAGATCGAGATTGCCTGGTCGATGACGAATGCTCCTGTCCCGGCCAGCTCCGCAAAGTGATGGCCCATCGGGACCCACTCGTCAAGAGCCTCCCTGGTCGCGTGGCCGTTTCCGGTCCAGACAAGAAGTGGCTCAGCGGGCGCTAGGGAATGTATCTGGCAGAGATTGAGCGCCTGCTCGCGTTCACGCCAGTTGGTGAACTCAAGGCCGAGCAGATCAGGGGGGTGCGCACGCTGCTCAATGACGGCCTCGTACGCCCACAAGCTCCAGCCCAGCTCGAGTGCCGTGCCGATCAACCTCCGCATGTCGGGCTGAGCCAGGTAGCCGGTTGCGACCTGGGGGATCGACGATAGCGGCCCGGGGGCCCCATTGTCCGGCCAGGGTAGGGCTTCCATCGCCAGCCGCCGCACGCCTGCACCGTGTGCTGCGTGGATCATGCGGACGCCGACTTCGCGGGTCCGAACACATCGCGTCAAGCCGTTGTGCGCTTCGTTGGCCATCACGACATGTTCCTGGTCAAAGGCGTGCCGCGTCAGCTCCTCGACCGAGCACCAGCCATCCACCGCACCAGCCTAGGGTTGTTCCGCGGCCCGTAAACCTTGATGGTTCGCACGGTGTATCAGGAGTAAGCACCGCCGGTGCCCAAATGGGATCTCGGCGAGCGGCCAATCAATGCGGTCAGCGCGCAAAGGATCACGATGATGTATGAACGGATGATCATCAAGCTCGCTTGTGCGTTGCTGGGCGCCGCCGTCGTGACCGGGTGCACTGCGGGCCCTGCCGCGCCCTCATATCCGGCGAGTCATCAGGGCGGCACCCGTCACGCCCGCACCGGTCACGCCCGCACCGGTCATGCCGCCAGAACGGCCGCTCCCACGTCGCCACGACCGGTCACTCGCGCGGCTGCCAGACAGTGCCCGAGAACGATATTCTCCCATGTTGTCGCCCCGCCGGGAACATCACCGGCTGACCTTGTCCCCGGGACGACCGCCTATGGCAACGGGAAGCTGCTGGTGGCCGGACTGAGTGTGCACGGCGTGATCGTCGCCGGAGCGGGCTTCATCCATCCGGACGGTTCCATCTCGTGGAAGTTCCCCTGGTGGCGGCTCGCGCGTGGGCACCTTACGGTCACCGGCCGACGGCTCGACGCACCTGCTCCCCCGATGAGCTCAAGAGTCCCAAATGGATACGGCGACATCGGATTCCAGGCCACGGGGGTCACCTTCCCCAGCGAAGGATGCTGGCAGATCACCGGCAGGACCGCCCGCACCTCTCTCACCTTCGTCATCCTCGTCGTCACCGAGGCGCACCGCGCGCTAGCCCGTGGCGGATGACAGGCGTGGTTACAGCTGTGGTTACAGCTCAGGTGCGCGAGTCATCGTCGATGCGCTCGCGGGCATGGTGGCCGGGACTTCCGCCGAGTCGGTCAGGCGAAGTTTGCGGCGGGCACGTTCGTAGAACGTGGTATGGCCTAGCCGAACTACATGGGCAGCGGCAGGGCGAGGCTGCAGATCGATTCGGTCGCCTGGACCGACGTGCGCGGCAACGTGGCCGTCTACTTCCACAGCGAGGCGGCCGCTCGGCGGCAGGACCTCCAGGGCGAGGCTGTCGCGGACGGATACCACCAGTCCGCGGTTGTAGGCCGAATGGGGCGCGGCGGGGGTGACAAGAAGCGCCTCGACCGCCGGGTTAACGATCGGGCCGCCGGCGGAGAAGCTGTAGGCCGTGGAGCCAGTCGGGGTGGCCACCACGACCGCGTCGGCGGCGTAGCTGACGAACTGGTGGCCTGCGGTCCATACGGCCACGAAAGCGGACGGCTGACCCGGAAAGCGGACGATGGCGACGTCATTGAAGGCAGTGACCACCTGGTCGCCAATCACCGCATCGACCGCCAGCCGCGGCTCAATCGAGAACTGGTGGCAGTCGATAGCAGACAGCGCCGCGGGCAGGTCAGGGACGTCTACCTCGGCCAGGAAACCGAGCTTGCCGAGATTGACGCCCAGCACCGGGGCGCGCTGGCGGTCGGCCAGCCGCATGGCGCGGAGCATGGTTCCGTCTCCGCCGAGGCTGACCAGCAGGTCCGAACGCTCGGCAAGCTCGGCTGGCAGGACCGCCGCAGCCGCGCAATTCAGCCGGCTTATCTCCTCCGCGACGCCCAGGACCGTTGCACCGTTGCGTTCCGCCCAGCCCGTGACGGCGGCGACCGCCTCGGCGGAATCGCGCCTGGGGTGCAGAACAATGCCCACGACGTGCAACTCAGCGGCAACCTGTCACTCATGGCCAACGGCCGAACGCCGATCCGGCCGGCGCGCGGTCATCGGGGTCCTCCTGGCCGGCGATTGCGGTTCTCCCGCAGCATCGCATAGCCCAACTTATCGCTGCCGGCCGTAGAGCCAGGCCGTGACCGGAGCGAACACCGCCGTCAGGGCCGCGGAAGCGGCTATTACCAGGGCGATCTGCCCGGCGGCAGGGTGGCCGTGCATCAGGCCCCGCTCGGCGGTCACCAGGTGGCTGACCGGGTTGGATGTGACGAATGCCCGCAGCCAGCCGGGCATGGTCTGCGGCCGGACGAACACATTGCTGGCCAGGGTTAGCGGGAAAAGCACGACAGTGCCTGTGGTCATCACTGCCTGAGGGCTGCGAAGGGTCAGGCCGAGGGCGGTCCAGGCCCAGGTCAGGCTCAGCGCGAACAGCAGGAGCAGGCCGATGCCGGCGAGCACTCCGAGCGGCCCGCCTGCGGGACGAAAGCCAATGGCGACTCCGAGCGCGATTACCAGGCCGCTGGCGAGCAGGTAGCGGACGACGTCGCCGAGCAGGGCACCGGTGACCGGGGCGAGGCGCCAGATCGGCATTGAACGGAAGCGGTCGGAAATCCCCTTCGAAGCATCTGTGCTGAGGCCGATCCCGGCGTACATGCTGACGAGCAAGACGGCCATGACGAGAGTGCCGGGAAGAATGAATTGCAGATAGCGGTGGGTGGAGCCGGTCAGGGCGCCGCCGAACAAGTAGGTGAACATCAGCGTGAACACGACCGGGATTGCGATCACGTCCAGCAACTGCTCGGGAACGTGCCTGATCTTGAGCAGGCCGCGCCAGCCGAATGCTGCGGTCGCGGCCAGCGGGCCCGGCGGCCGCGGGCGGGGCTCTGCGAGAGCTGATGGCAACAGCGTCGCCGCCTGGCCGGGGGTGATCGAGACGGATGTGCTGCCGGTCATGAGATTGCCTCCGTGGTGGTCAGGGCGGACGTGCGGGTATTGCCGGCATGGCCGGTGAGTGCGAGGAACACCTCGTCGAGGCTTGACTGGCCGAAGGCGAACTCGTCGATCGCGATACCCGCGCCTGCCAGCCCCGACAGCGCGGCGGTCGCCTGCTCGCCGGCCGGCAACCCGGCTTGGCTGGCCGGGACTGTGGCAGTCAGCACCGTGGGGTCGGCCTCGGCCCGGACCGGTGGCCCAAGCAATCGGGCGAGCAATAGCTCGGCATCGGGTCGCTGCGCGAGGCTGGCCAGCCGCATCTGCAGTGTGCCCGGGCTGACCCTGGCCTTGAGCTCGCCGGGGGTTCCCTCGGCGATGACACGGCCACGGTCGATGACGGCGATCCGGGCGGCCAGCCGGTCGGCTTCTTCCAGGTACTGGGTGGTAAGCAATACGGTGGCGCCACCGTCGGCGATCGCGCGGATGAGCTGGTGCACCTGAGCGCGGCTTGCCGGGTCAAGACCGGTGGTCGGCTCGTCCATCAGGTAGACCTCTGCAGGCACCACGAGACTGGCGGCTAGGTCGATCCGCCGCCGCATACCGCCGGAATATGTCTTGACCTGGCGAGCTGCGGACTCCTCCAGCGCGAACGCCGCCAGCAGTTCGGCAGCGCGGTTCCGGGCAGCCTTGCGACCAAGGCCGCCCAGCCGGCCAAGCAGCACAAGGTTCTCTGATCCAGTCAGATCATCGTCTACCGTAGCGGCCTGGCCAGCCAGCGCCACCCGACGGCGGACGGCGTCGGCTTCGGCGACCACGTCGTAGCCCAAGATCCGCGCAGTGCCGCTGTCGGGTACAAGCAAAGTGGCGATGACGCGGATCGTGGTGGTCTTGCCGGCGCCGTTTGGCCCGAGCAGGCCGTAGACGATGCCTGTCGCGATCGCGAGGGTTACGCCGTCGAGGGCCTGGGTGGCGCCGAACCGCTTGGTCAGCGCGCTGGCCTCGACCGCGGGGGGCGTGCGTGTCATTCCGCTCCTCCGAGTTATCTCTTACACTGTTGTCAAGACTAATTTAATTCTTACAGCATGTCAAAGATAAGGTCCGGTCGATGGAAGATTCCGCGGCGCAACCTCGGGCCAGGCGCAGACGGCGGGCGGATGCGGAGCAGAGCGTGGCCGCGATCCTGGCGGCGGCCGTCGAGGTGCTGAACGCAGACCCTGCGGCAAGTGTCGAGGACATCGCTCACGCCGCAGGTGTGAGTAGGCAGACCGTCTACGCCCACTTCCCGTCCCGGCAGGCGCTGCTAGACGCCGTCGTCGAACGGGCCACCGCGGAGGCGGTCGCGGCCTTCGAGGAGGCTGGCCTCGACGAGGTACCGCCGGCCGAGGCGCTGATCCGGCTCCTCGAAGCCGGATGGCAAGCCACCGCTCGCTCCACCTTTCTGTGGCACCTGCCTGCGGTGAGCGTCGGCGAAGATCTGGACCGTCATGGACCCATCGTTGACCTGCTGCATGACATCATCCGCCGAGGTCAGGACAGCGGCGACTTCGACCGCGGCATTTCACCAGACTGGCTCGTCACCGCTGGTCTTGCGCTCGGGCGCTCGGCCACCGAGGAGGTCAAGGCCGGGCGGATGACCATCGACGAGGCCACCGCCGCTGTGCATCACAGCATCCTGCGCCTCTTCGGCCTGCGCGAGCCC
>Ga0126378_10001766_pt1 | contig 15997 bp, 8 predicted proteins | sample PanSoiMetPlot_23_FD_92587 | JGI IMG/M metagenome (GOLD analysis project Ga0126378, IMG submission 92587) | Tropical forest soil microbial communities from Panama - MetaG Plot_23 | ecosystem: Environmental > Terrestrial > Soil > Tropical forest > Bulk soil | place: Panama | collected 2016-02-17 | reverse complement strand
TCGAGTGCTTCATGATTTCGAGGATGCCAAAGATGTCACCCAGAACGTTTTCCTTAAGGCGTTTGAAAATCTTGACCACTTTAACGGGAAACACCGCTTTTTCAGCTGGATTTACAGAATCGCTCTCAACGAGTCGATCAATCTTTGCAAGAGCAGAAGGCGGTTTGATACTGCTGAAGACCACCGGATTGAGGTACGCAATACGCCTGAAAGGCTCCTGAGCCGAAAAGAGACCGACGGGGTCATTCAGGGTGCCTTGATGTGCTTAGAGTTCGACTACCGGGTGGTTATTGTGCTGAGACATTTCAATGACTGCAGCTATCAGGAGATGGGCGAGATCCTTGAAATATCAGAAAAAACTGTTAAGTCCAGGCTATTCACAGCCCGGACTCTTTTGAGGGAGATCCTTTCAGGGAAGGGGATACTTTGAGCGATTTGCCCGACCAGTGCGTTGAGCTGATACATGCCGAAGTGGATGGGGCGGCCACTGCCAGGGAGCTGGCCGCCCTTCGGGAGTATCTAGCCTCCCATCCAGAGGCGAAAAAAGAGCGTGCCGAGCTAGCGAAGCTGAACGACGTCTTAAGCCGGGTCGAGCAGGTCGAGACTCCCGGCGACTTGCATACAGGCATATTGGCGGCTCTCCCGGCGCGCCGTCCGATCTTGGAAACCGTCGCGCGGAATAGTAGCCCCTGGCGGTCCAGGATCCCTTTCGTTCGATACGGATACGCTCTGGCAGCCGGTCTTTTATTAGGGGCAGCTCTTACGGGAGTCGCGTTCCGGAGCCTGACTCCACAGGAAAAGTCCGATGTATTCGGGACTCTAGCTGCTCGGCAAGACGCCACCAGTTATGGTGCTTTGGGACAGACAAACCTCGACTATCCCGATCTTGGTGGTTCCGTCCAGCTAAGCCGTTTGGGTTCTAACGCTATGATGGTGTTCGATTTACACAGCCAGAAGGTCGTTGAGGTTGAAGTGCGGTTTGACGGCAGCCAGTTAGGCGTTATGAGTTTTGACCAGCAGCCGGGTGCCATTCCGTCCTTTGAGGCCAAAGAGGGGACCATTTCATTCCAGAGTGAAGGTAAGCAGCGCACGACGGTTATTCTCAAGAACGAAAAGCATGCCCCACTTATGCTCGATGTTCGGTTTTATATCTCCGGCACGCTGGTACATCAGGGCACGCTCGGGGCCAAAGATTCCGCGGGACGGTCGAAATAATCACCAACTTTTTCCTGATGAATTTGTATTTCGTGTAGTTTGGGCAGCCAGTAACTTAGCAACGAGTGGAGGGACGTATGGAAATTCGCGATAAGAGCCAAAAGGTCAAGAAAGGCGTCATCCTTGGGGGAATCGCTCTGGTTGCCTTGGGTACGGCCGGCTATTTCAGCTTCTTCTACCCGCCTTCTGGCAAGCATCTCGCGGGCACGATTGCTCCGGCCGCACGGTATCGCGCCGAGCAGATCGCTAAGAGCGATGTGAAGGTTGCGGAGACCGACATAACGCGGTGGACCCAGACGGCCGAATTCGATCATCTGTCGAAGGACCCGGCTGCCCGAAAGCTCTTTGCCAATGCAGCGTTTACTGATGCCTTGGCGAATCAGTCCGTCCGGCAGGCGCTGACCAGCGATGCTTTCGTGAGAGCCATGAATGACGCGACGGTCCGGCAGGCACTGACCAGCGACGCTTTCGCGAGAGCCATGAATGACGTACAGGTCCGGCAAGCATTGAGCAGCGACGCTTTCGCGAGAGCCATGAATGATGCGCAAGTCCGGCAAGCGCTGAGCAGCGACGCTTTCGTGAAAGCCATGAATGATGCGCAGATCCGGCAAGCGTTGAACAGCGACGCCATCGCGAGGGCCATGAATGATGCGCAAGTTCGGCAGGCGCTAAGCAGTGACGCTTTCGTGAGGGCCATGAATGACGCGCAGGTTCGGCAAGCTTTGAGCAGCGACGCTTTCGTGAAAGCCATGAATGATGCGCAGATCCGGCAGGCGCTGAGTAGCGATGCTTTTGTGAAGGCCATGAATGACGCGACGGTCCGGCAGGCGCTGAGCAGCGACGCTTTTGTGAAAGCCATGAATGATGCGCAGGTTCGGCAAGCTTTGAGCAGCGACGCTTTCGCGAAAGCCATGAATAATGCGCAGATTCGGCAGGCTTTGACTAGCGAGGCAATGAACAACGCTCGCGGACAAGACTAAGGCGTGTGGGCTGGCGCTTCAGTGCAATGGATTGACTGACTCCGCGCTTCTTGATAACCATAATCGTAACGGTCAGCGGCCAGGATCGCTTCCGAGCTTCAAGCAGCGAACCTGGCCGTTGCTTTATTGAGGGAACCGAAGAATGCGTTTGGCAATCTGGGTGGTCCTGGCGGCACTCTTGCTTGCCGCCGCTCCTGTTCCTGTGCTTGGACAAAATCTTTCTGAGATCGAAACCGACGACCTACGCCTCCTTTACCGTGACCCCTCCCACACATACCTCGCCCCCTACACAGCTCGTTGTTTTGAAAACTCGATGCGCTTCCAGCGCCGCCTGTTTGACTATGTTCCCTCGGAAAAAGTCACTGTTCTGCTGACCGACTACGCCGATGCGGGCAACGCGAGCACCACAACCATCCCGCGCAATGAGATGCTGATCGAAATGGCCCCCATCAGCTTCGCTTTCGAGACCATCACGCCGAACGAACGATTGAACTGGCTGATGAACCACGAGATGGTTCACGTCTCCACCATGGATCAAGCCGGACCCTCGGACCGCTTCTTTCGGAGGGTTTTCGGAGGCAAGGTTGTGCCGGTCGCAGAAGACCCCGAGTCGATTCTTTACTACTATCTGACCTCGCCGAGGCAAGCCGCTCCCCGCTGGTATCCCGAAGGGATCGCAGTCTTTATAGAGACGTGGATGGCCGGGGGCCTTGGCCGCGCGCAGGGTCCTTATGACGAGATGGTTTTCCGGTCCATGGTCAAGGATGGAAGCCGCTTTTATGACCCGCTGGGACTCGCCTCCGAAGGCACGAAAGCCGATTTCCAGGTGGAGGTCAATTCCTATCTTTATGGCACTCGATTCATGTCTTATATCGCCTATGGGCATTCTCCGGCAAAGCTGATCGAGTGGGTGTCCCGGAAAGACGGCAGCAGAGGCTACTACTCTTCTCAGTTCAAGAATGTCTTTGGCCAGAAACTCGAAGATGCGTGGCAAGATTGGATCAAATGGGAGAAGGAGTTCCAGCAATCGAACCTCGCGGCAATTCGCAAATACCCGGTGACTCGGTACGTCGATCTCTCCAAGCGCGGCCTCGGTTCCGTTTCGCGTGGATATTATGATCCGGACTCGCAGAAAATCTATGCTGCGCTCGACTATCCCGGCGTAGTGGCGCATGTCGCTGCGATCTCCACGAGCAACGGCTCGATTCAGAAACTCCAGGACGTGAAGGATCCGATCCTCTACGCCGTAACTTCGCTGACCTACGACCCTCAGAAAAAAATCATCTTCTACACCTCCGACAACCATGAGTACCGCGACCTGCGCTCGTTGGACCCGACCACGCACCAATCTCGTACTCTGCTCAAGGACGCGCGAATTGGCGACCTGGCCTTCAACCCGGCGGACGAATCGATTTGGGGAGTCCGCCACTTCAACGGCATCGCAACGTTGGTTCGTGTTCCAGCTCCTTATAACGAATGGAAGCAGGTTCATTCGTGGGATTATGGGGAAGTAGCCTACGATTTGGACGTTTCTCCCGATGGCCGCTTGCTTTCCGCATCTGTGGCTGAAATCGACGGAAAGCACTCCCTTCAGATTTTCCGAACAAAGGACTTGCTCGCGGGAAAAGTCGAGCCCATCGCGCACTTTGATTTCGGAGATTCACTCCCGCTCGATTTTGTTTTTTCCCCGGACGGAAAATGTGTTTATGGGAGCTCCTACTACACCGGAGTCTCGAACATCTACCGCTACGAGATCGAGGCCGGAAAGCTGGAGGCGCTCAGCAACAGTGAAACAGGCTTTTTCCGACCGATCCCCTTGCAAGACGGCAAGCTGATTGTGTTCCGCTATACCGGCGAAGGTTTCGTTCCTGCGATGATCGAGGCCAAATCCACCGAAGACCTCGGCACGATCACTTTTCTTGGGGCTGAGATTGTCGAGAAATATCCTGAGCTCAAGGAGTGGAATGTCGGGTCGCCAGCCAAAGTTCCGCTCGAATCCATGATTACCAGCAAAGGAAAATATTCTTTCTTGAAGAACATCCGCGGCGAGGCGGCTTATCCTGTAGTGCAGGGGTACAAAGACTCTGTCGCCTACGGGTATCGCGTTAACTTTTCCGATCCACTTTCCCTGAACCGTATCAACGTAACGGCTGCTTACTCACCCGATTCACCGCTTCCGTCCGATGAGCGCATACATGCGCGGTTCGAGTTCCAGCGCTATGACTGGAGAGCCAGCGCCTCGTATAACGCTACGGACTTCTATGATCTGTTTGGGCCGACCAAGACCAGCCGCAGGGGTTACGCTTTTGGCCTGGGCTACGACAGGATGCTTCTCTACGATCAACCGAGAAAATTGACTCTTAGCATCGATGGCAAGTTCTACGGAAATCTGGATCGCCTGCCTGATTACCAGAACGTGGCGGCTACTTTCGATAAGCTATTTACAGTCAGGGCAAAACTCGGATACTCAAATCTGCGCTCCTCACTCGGACACGTGGACGATGAAAAGGGTCAGGCATGGCAGGTTGCGGCGCAAAACGATTATGTAAACGGCACGGCGATACCGAGGATCTGGACCGACTACGACTGGGGCTTGGCCCTGCCTTTGCGCCATTCTTCCCTATGGCTGAGGAGTTCAGCAGGGACCGCTTTCGGGGATCGGCTTTCTCCCTTTGCTAACTTCTACTTCGGAGGATTTGGAAATAACTGGGTGGATCACGGTCCGGAAAAGAGGTACCGCGAATATTACAGCTTTCCGGGAGTGGAGCTGAACGAAGTCGGCGGGAAAAACTACGCGAAGAGCGTGCTCGAGTGGAACCTTCCTCCGGTTCGCTTCCGCCGTGTGGGCAGGCCCGGTTTTTACTTGAGCTGGGCCCGGCCGGCGGTGTTTACCAGCGGCGTAATCGCAAACATGGACGATGCAAATCTTCGCAAGACCGTTCGAAACGCCGGTACGCAGTTGGATCTGCGGTTTAGTTTGCTTTCGAGACTGGACATGACCCTCTCCGGCGGATACGCTGTGGCCTTCGGAAACAACCTAACCAAACATGACGAGGCCATGATCTCGCTCAAGATCATGAATTAATGCTTTGCGTGAAACCACGCGCTGGTCACCATTCTTGGACGGTATTCCTACGCAGGGCGGCAGGCGATGACGGAGCTCATTCCTCGCCTGATCGCAGGGTTCCTCCCGGTTCTGATCTTCCTGGGCGTGCTGATCTATCTCGATAGCTACAAACTTGTCAGGCTGCGCTGGGTGGTCTTCACAATCTTGCTCGGTGGAGTGGCAGCGGCAGCTAGCTACGCGGCCAATGGGCTGTTGTTGTCCCGCTTGGCGATGGATTTCACAACCTATTCGCGATACGTCTCGCCTGTGGTTGAGGAATCCGCCAAAGCGCTCGTGGTCATCTGGCTCATCCGCTCCCAGAGGATCGGATTTCTCGTTGATGCTTCCATTTTCGGATTCGCCGTGGGAACAGGTTTTGCGCTTATTGAGAATGCCTATTACCTGCGGTCGATCCCCGACGCGCACCTCGTCGTCTGGGTGATCCGGGGCTTGGGGACCGCGGTCATGCACGGCGGAACGACTGCTATTTTCGCAATGGTTTCTCAGCTCCTGGTAGAGTTTAGGTCGCCGAAGCAGGTTGCTATCTTTCTGCCTGGACTTCTCGCGGCGGTGGTGCCGCATTCGCTGTTCAATCACCTCTTTTTCTCACCGATTTTCTCGACCCTTGCCACTGCGGTGGCTTTCCCGCTGCTGATCTTTGTGGTCTTTGAAAAGAGCGAGGAATCCCTGAGGAAGTGGCTGGAGGTCGGGTTCGACGCCGATACCGAGCTGCTGGAATTGATGAACACCGGCAAACTTTCGGAATCGAAGGTTGGCAAATACCTGCAGTCGCTCCGAGAGAAGTTCAGCGGCGAGGTGGTCCTGGATCTGCTCTGCTACCTGCGAATTCACCTTGAACTGTCCATGCGGGCCAAGGGTATTTTGATGATGCGGGAGGCAGGATTCGATGCTGAGCCGGACGATGAGACGCATGCCCTTTTTCACGAGTTGCGATACCTGGAGGGAACCATCGGCAAGACGGGCAAGCTCGCTCTGTTACCCTTTCTGCATGTCAGCGGGAAAGAGCTTTGGCAGCTCTATATGATCGGGAAATGATCCCTTGAGCGAACCGTTAAGAACCCCGGGGCTAACGGCCCGGCCTTTCTATACTGGAGAAACGAAGTTGTATACAATCCTTTTGAAGCTGACTTTAGAAGACTCGCTCGTCGAGGTGAGGCAGTGTATCGCGTCTCGAAATTCAACGCCCTTGCTTTCCTGGTGCTCCCGGTTGCGCTGTTCGGATTGTCAGGACGAGTGAGTGGAGGTCAAGAACCCGTTAAGGCGGCCTCCAGACCTGTCGTGGTCGACAAGGCTCGAACGCCAGTTGAAAGGGGGATCGACTTGGCTTCGACCGGACATTGCGCCGAAGCATTGCGGATTCTACAGAAGGCCGACTTACGTGTGTTGGACAAGAATTCGCGGTACCAAGCCGCCATGGCCACAGCACAATGCGGGATGAGTGTGGATCAGGAGGACGCGGTCCTCCAGTCTCTGCTGCTGCTGAACCGGGAATTTCCGAACGATTCCAAGGTTCTGTACCTCACCACTCGCTACTACTCGGAACTCGCGAATCGAGCCGCACAAAAGCTGCTTGACAGAGCAGGGGACTCCGCGGAAGCCCAGGAGCTTCTGGCAGAATCCTATCAGGCACGAGGAGAGTTTGAGAACGCGATCGCGAAGTACCGTAAGATTCTGGAGCAATATCCGAACCAGCCGGGCGTCCATTACCAGCTTGGCAGAATCATTCTTGCGAAGCCGCTGACACCGGAGTCGGCTGAAGAAGCCAGAAAAGAGTTTGAGGCCGAGCTGCAAGCTAATCCCGGGTCACCTGCGGCAGAGTTCATGTTGGGGGACCTTGCTTGGAGACAGCAAAGGTCCGATGAAGCGATCGAGCACTTTTCCCGGGCGACGAAGTTGGATGTAGGTTTGGCGCAGCCCTATCTCGGGCTCGGCATCGCGCTCAACGGCGCAGGAAAGTTTGCCGACGCCATTGAATCTCTGAAGAAGTATGTCGAGCTAGACCCTGGCGACCCCGCAGGTTACTACCAGCTGGCTATCGCGTACGCGCGGAGCGGCAATAAGCAAGAGGCGGAACGGCAGCGGTCGTTGCAACTGGAAGCCGAGAAGAAATGGAAATCGGGTCCGGCCACCACCACCGATTTGCTGCAACCGCATTGAGATCACGTCTACGGAACTGCCACTACAAGGGCGACCGCACTCCGGTTACTTCCACTTGCCTTCGCCTTCGACGATGGTGATGTAGCGGTCGATGGGCAGGTCCTTGAAGCGTTCCGAAAGGCCGCTCGGCTGAGGCCACTTTATTTCCATCCAATCGACCTTGGTCCTCGGCCCGAGGCCAAGGACCATGCGCGGGTCGTGATAGGAGAGATAGCTCCCGCCACCAACCTTGAATTGGTGACGCTCAAAGTCGCCCGAGCGATAAGTGACCTTGGCGCCGATGGCATCTCGATTGGATTTACGGCCGACGAGGCGAAGTCCGAGCCAATGGTTACGCCGGCCTGCGTTGTTGCGGAGCAGAATCGGAGCGCCATTATTGACCGAGATTAAGGCATCCACGGAGCCGTCGTTGTCAAAGTCACCCGTAGCCAAGCCGCGGCCCGCGATAAGTTTTGAAAAAATGGGACCGCTCTGTTTGCTGACATCTTCAAAACCGCGGCCGGTGTTGCGGAAGAGCATCATGGGCTCCGCATAGGTGACGCCGGGGACCATTTTGTCGACATTCAATTCCGGGTGCCCGTTGCAAAGAAGCAGGTCCATGTTTCCGTCATTATCATAGTCCAAGAACTTCTGGCCCATTCCGCTAAGCATCATGGTTCCAGAGGCGATGCCAAGGCCCGGTGCAACATCGGTGAAGGTTTCATCGCGGTTGTTGCGATACAGCGAGAACATCTCGTGGTCGATGTTCGCAACAAACAAATCAATCCAGCCATCTTGATCGTAATCACATGCATCCACGCCCATACCGGAGCGCGCCAGGCCGAAGGGGTTGTAGCCAACCGCCGCAAGTGCACCTCCTTCTTCAAAGCGGCCCCTTCCCCGGTTGACGAAAAGGAAGTTTGGGACGGTGTCGTTGCCAATAAAGAGGTCCATCCGGCCGTCGTTGTTGATGTCCGCCGCAACGACGCCCCATCCTTTGGCTGGCCAGCGGGCAATGCCGGATTCTCGGCTAACGTCCGTAAAGGTTCCGTTACCGTTATTGTGAAAGAGCCAGCAGGGCATCGGTTCGTAGACGCTTGGCCGGCAATACCAACGTTCCCCTGTCAGTTTGTTGCCGCACCAAATGCCGTCGTCGAGTTTCGCGAACTGCAGGACAAATAAGTCGAGACGGCCGTCGTTGTCATAATCAAACCACACCGCGCTGGTGCTCCAGCCATGTGTGGCCACGCCGGCTCTGTCAGTTACGTCGGTGAATGTGCCATCGCCATTGTTGTGATAGAGAATGCCTTGGGCATATTGAGTGACATAGAGGTCGGGGAAGCCGTCGTTATCGTAGTCGCCGACGGCAACCCCCATTCCGTAGGCGTTTCCAGGCACGCCGGCTTTTTCCGTAACGTCGGTGAATGTTCCATCGCGATTGTTGTGATACAGCGCATTCCGCAAACGGCTGGGCGGTTTGTAGAAATCGCACTGGCCGCTGTTCACGAGGTAAATGTCCATCCAGCCGTCATTGTCGTAATCGAGAAAAGCGCAACCGGCGCCATCTGTTTCGGGCAAATGCATTGAGGGAGACAGCCCGGCAGTATGGACCCACTGGATCCCGCTCGAGGCAGGAGGAACTTCTTCGAAATCTGGCGCGGACGGTCCGGGAAAATGGGTCCCTAAGCTCGCTTCAAAAGGAATCGCGTGGGCAGCTATTGCGGACGCCCCACCTTGTCCCAGAATCTTGATAAAGCCACGGCGCGAGAGAAAACTCATCCGTTTTCTATTCAAGGTGACCCAACCGAATTCCTTTGCGAGGTTTTTGAATCATAGCAGCACAAGTTGTAGGCGGACAACGCCCTTAGGAAAAGCGATGGCTTCGGACGCAACCAAGAAGGTTGATGCGGCCGAAAGTCCCTTGGCCAAGCGGGCTACGGACGCAGGTGGCGAGGCTGAAGAGCGATCAAAGCATCGCCATCCAAGAAGGTGACGGCGTCGTACAAAGGAGGTTTCCGAGAGTCGCCCACAGGCGAAGAAACCGGCCCAGCCAGGGTGGACCTCAACAAACCTCAACCTCAACAAATTTACCTCAACAAATTTAGTTGACAGAGCTGGTAGGCCATGGTAGTTTTCGCCCAATTCTGGGTACGGATATTGTATACACACACTGTCGAGGTGTTTCGGGCCCAGGTAAGTGATGGGGTGCTGAAGTAAGAATCGGGCTCGGGGGTGCGGTCCTTTGCCAACATCCGAATTAACGAAACGAAAATTGCCGCGGTTCGCAATGCAAGCGCTTGCAGAAGCCCCGCGGTTGTTTCGTTTTCCGGCCCGGGACCATTCCTGAGCAATCGTTGACGAATTTCCGGACAAGCATCTGGACGCTAGGAGAAAAAAAATATGTCGAACAGATTGGCTTACTCCTTCCTCAGAAGTGCCCTCGTTTTGTGTCTGGTTTTCGGTGGGTTATGGAGTTCCCAGGCTTGGGGGCAGATCACAGGTCAAGGAACGATTGCGGTTAGGGTGTTGGATCCAAGCGGCGCGGCGGTGCCCGACGCGAATCTGACGCTCGTGGACCTGGCGTCAAACAGGACACGTCCGGGAGTCACGGATGCGTCTGGCACCTATACGTTTGTGGCCCTCCCGGTCGGAACGTACAAGCTCACGGTGGCAAAGGGGGGCTTTGGGAATCAAGTCCTGGAGGCCGTCGCCGTCCAAGCGACGCGCACGACAGACGTTACCGTGAGTCTGACTGTGGGTACACAGGCTACCGAGGTCACTGTAAGTGAGGCAGCGCCTGCGGTGGAGAAAACGTCTAACGCAATCACTGGCACGATTGATTTAGGCCAGGTCGAAGATCTCCCGGTCATTGGCCGCGACATTTCGCAATTATCCCAGATTGTTCCCGGCGCCGTTAGCAACGGGGGCGAGACCACTTGGAATGGTATGCCCCTGGCCGCCACGGGGAACAATATTGACGGAGTCATTGCCACCACCAGCCGCATGAAATTTGCCGGTGCATCTCAGCCCTTGGTCGAGGCGCGCATTGAAGATATTCAGGAGATGACCGTCCAAACGGACCAGCTCAACATGAACACGGGATATGGACAGTCGAACTTCCAGGTGAACTTCGTGACTCGCCGCGGAAGCAACATTCTCCACGGGCGCCTTTTTGAAGATCATCGAAATTCCGCGTTGAACGCGAATTCCTGGGTGAACGACGCCAGCGGAGCGGCGAAGCCCAAATACCATTTGAACGACTTTGGCGGCAGCATCGGCGGGGCGGCCATAAAGGACAAATTGTTTTTCTTTGGGACGTTTGCCATGTCCAAGCAGCCTGGCTCCTATCAGACAGGCGGGACAACCTTTCCTACTGCGGCGGCGCAGGCAGGTAACTTCACCTGGACCGACAGCGCCGGGACGCACACTGTCAACATACTCACTCAGATTGCGGGGCCCGCAGGTCAGCCTTCCACAGTAAACTCAGTGACCGCCGGTTTGTTCAGCGCCATCAACGGTTCGCTTAGTGGGGGAGCGGTCACACCGACCGCTGACCCAAATATCAACAGTATCGCCTTCGCCGTGCAGTCTCCGATCACGTATTGGTATCCCACCGTCCGCGTGGATTACAACATCAAGGACAACCTGCGGATGTACGTTTCTTGGAATATGACACAGTGGAATCAGCCCGGTGCCGGAGCGCCGCCTTACCCGGGATCCGCTTTCCAGACCTATGGCGCTTCGAATAAATTTAAGTACTACACCGCGGCGCTCGGTTTTGACTGGACCATTACGCCGACCATTATTAACCAGTTCCGGGGCGGATACCTTTACAACCTTGCGAAGTACAGTTACGACGCCAGCAATGGGTATCTTAAGCTGCCGGAGATTGATTGGCCTGGTTCGGTTGGTACTTCCGGGCAGGTGTTCAGCAATCTTCCGATCAATACCTTTTATCCGCTTATCAATGGCGCGGATAATGTTTCGTGGCAACGCGGCAAGCACCTGCTGAACTTTGGGTTCTCGTACTATCGCGAGCAAGATCACTACGACAACGCGCCAGCAGGGTTCCCCTTTGACGCTATTGGCTTGGTCACCGACGATCCGGCAACCTCGGCATTTGAAAACTATTTTGCAACCAATTTCCCGAAAGCCTCGGCGACGGATCGGTCCAACGCCGAAGACCTATACTCAGTTATTCGAGGCAGAATCAGTGGCGTTAGTCCGGGCGGCGCGGGCTTCCCTTATGATCTAAAAACGAAGCAGTACAGCACGACTGTGAGCGGTTACAACCTGGACGAGCTCCAATCGGCTTGGGGACTGTTTGGCCAGGATGCCTGGCGGCTGCGGCCGGATCTCACTGTAAATTTGGGACTTCGCTGGGATTTCACGGGTGACGACCATGACCTGACGGGCGCCTATCACAGCGCCGACCCGGTTGGCATCTGGGGGCCATCGGGCGTTGGCAACATCTTCAAGCCCGGGGTTCTGACCAGCGACCCAGCTGGCCTCAACCCATCCTACGTTGGCAGAGTCCATGTGTACAAGCCTTGGAATGTCAGCCCACAACCCTCGATCGGCCTTGCCTGGAACCCCAGCTATACCGACGGGGTGATGGGCAAGTTGTTCAAAGGGGGCAAGACCGTCGTTCGCACTGGCTTTGCGCTGCGCCGGTTTACTGAACCCTACCAGTTCTTCTGGAATTCGGCGTCGAACTCGGGCTATGCATTCTATCAAGCTTTTAACCTGAGTCCGGTTACGCCGGGCGCACCACTTCCGGCGACGGGAGGCTATTATGCCGGTAGTTATGAACTAGGAAACTCCCAACCAGCACCCTACACGCTGAGTCCTGCGACCTACCAAAATGTCATTCCGGAATCCAACGAAACCTTTTTCGGTTATTGGACCGGAGTGAACGGAATCAATCCCAACATCCACCAGCCCTATGTGGAATCCTGGAACCTGGGGATTCAGCGCGAAGTCAGCCAGAATAACGTCATCGAAATCCGCTACCAGGGGAACCGTAGCGTTCACCAGTGGGTCAAGCTAAATCCCAATGAAGTGAACATTTTCGAGAACGGATTCCTGGCAGAATTCAAGCTGGCACAGAAAAACTTGGCCATTAACCAGGCAAATGGAAACGGAAATACCTTTGCGAACAATGGATTGGCCGGGCAGTCGCCCCTGCCGATCCTGACTGCGGCCTTTACGAACCCGGGCGGTTTGGATCCCTCAGGATTCACGAACGGTACGTTCATCAATTATCTAACGAACGGACGTGCGGGTGACTTCGCAAGCGCTCTGGCAGGGTCTTCTACTTATCTCTGCAACCTGATCGGAAGCGCGAGTTTCTCTCCCTGCGCCCTAAACGGAGTAGCGAATCCAGGCCACGGCTATCCAATTAACTTCTTCCAAGCCAACCCGTACAACGCGGGCAAGGCGACCGGCTACCTGACGGATCCCGGGTTTGGCGACTATCATGCCCTCCAAGTGGATTGGCGTCAGAGACAGTGGCACGGCGCGCAATTCGACGTGAACTACACCTGGAGCCATACCTTAGGCGTTCAGCCGGGAGATACGTGGACAGGTGCATTCCGCCTGTTCTCCATGCGCGACCTGCGGTTGAGCTACGGTCCAACACTGTTTGACGTTCGGCATACCTTCCATGCCAATGGCACCTACGACTTGCCGTTCGGCAAGGGTAAGGCGATAGCCAATCACGGGGGAGCCGTAGACAAGATCGTGGGTGGCTGGAACATTGGAACCATCGTGACCTATCAGACGGGCCTGCCTTCCCAATTGATTGGCGGGTTCCGCACGACCAATGGCCCGAGTTCGACTCCCTTTGGTGATGCGCTCGGCGATGGCGGCGTCGTCTTCAATGGCGCCACGCTCTCGCAGCTACAGAGCTCGGTCGGCGTACACTCCGCTCCAGGACAAACCTATGCGTTCGGTTTTGATCCGGCGCTGAGGTCTAAGCTTTCAGCCAACACGACCGCCGGAATATCGACTGGAAACCCGTATATCTATGGCCCGCATGAATTCTTTCAAGACCTTGCCATTACTAAGATATTCCGCATCCGGGAAAACCTGCGTTTCTCTTTCCAATCAGAATTCGAAAACGTGTGGAATCACCCGGTCTGGGGTAGCCCCAACACCAACGTCCGTAGCACGAACTTCGGACATATCGGCGTGATGCAAACCTTTCTGAATGGCTTGTTGAAACAAGGTGAGCGTCAGATTGGTTTCCGCGCCAATCTCGAATTCTAACTTTGACTGACCCACACCCCGGTTAGTTAGCGCATTCGCTGGCTCGTTCAATAGGCCAGCGAATGCGTTTTTGGGAGGATAGGTAACCATTTTGGACGCCGGTTCTAAACGCTTGACGAAACCGCCATGAGCTCCTTTACGCGTCGACGTTTTCTGCAGCAGGCCACTACCGCAGGCACCGCATGTTCGGCCAATCTTATGTTGGGTCGGTTTTGCTGGGCGCAGACATCTACGTCAGGTGCAAATGCTGCGGCGCGCGTCTATGTCAATTTCGGGCGTGCGCTGCAACCCCTCGACAGGAACCTCTTTGGGTCCTTCCTTGAGCATCTCGGGCGCGCGATTTACGGGGGTATTTACGAGCCGGGCTCAAGGCTCTCTGACTCGAATGGTTTTCGCAAAGACGTTTTAGAAGAGGTTAAACACCTGGGAGTGCCCATCATTCGGTATCCTGGAGGCAATTTTGTCTCCGGCTACCACTGGCTCGATGGTGTGGGCCCGAAGAAAGACCGGCCCCGCGTCTTGGACAAGGCCTGGGATTCCATTGAAACCAATCAATTCGGAACGAATGAGTTCATGGCTTGGTGTAAAGCTGTAGGCGCAACTCCTCTTATGGGTTTGAACCTGGGGACCGGTACACCGGAGCAGGCTGCGGCTTTGGTCGAATATTGCAATGTGGAAAAAGGAACCCGTTGGAGCGATTTGCGGCGCGAACATGGTGCCGCAGAACCTTACCGTGTCCAGCATTGGTGCCTTGGCAACGAGATGGACGGCCCTTGGCAAATCGGCCACATGTCTGCCACCGAATATGGACTGAAAGCTGCGGATGCGGGTCGCCAGATGCGTTACGTAGATCACTCGCTACAGCTCGTGGCTTGCGGTTCCAGCGGCCCCTTCATGCCCACCTACTTGGAATGGGATCGCGAAGTGCTTGAACAGTGCTACGACTACGTGGATGGGCTCTCCCTGCATCGCTACTTCAACAATGCGCGGGAAACCAACGGTGACACCACGAAATACCTGGCCATGAATCTATCCATGGAACGGCAGATTGCGGAGACGAAAGCAGTATGCGACTACGTACAAGGCCGCAAGAAGTCGCCGAAGAGACTCTGGCTTTCCTTTGATGAATGGAATGTTTGGTATCGCGCGACGAGCGGGGACGCGGTAGACGGAAAAAGGCAGGAAGCTCCGCATCTGTTGGAAGAAGTTTACAATCTCGAGGATGCTTTGCTTGTCGGAGGGCTCCTCAATTCACTGATCCGCAATTCGGACCGCGTCAAGATCGCCTGCCTCGCGCAATTAGTGAATGTCATCGCCCCGATTGTGACAAATGCGAACGGCCTGCTTCGCCACAGCATTTTCTATCCTTATAGTTGGGCTTTGCAGTTCGGGCGGGGCGCTGCCCTGAAACTTCTGGTTGAATCGCCGGAGTACGAAGTCTCCGGAATGGATCACGTGCCCTATATCGACGCATCCGCAACTTACAATGCGGAGTCCAAGGAGCTCTCTGTGTTCCTGCTCAATCGCGACCTCTCGAAAGCGAGAGAAGTGGAACTCCATTGGGAGGACCAACCGCCATCGCGCGTGATCGATTCGCAAATCCTCACTGGCGATGATTTGAAAGCGTTCAACAGTTTTGAAGCACCAGGGCGAGTGAAGCCACGGGCGTTCGAGAAGGTTTCAACAGCAAACATGCTAACCCGTTTTGAGGTGCCGCCTCGCTCATACACTGTAGTCCAGTGGTCGCTTTGAGCCATCCCGTGTTAAGAGCGACGGCAAGGGAACGCCTGCAAGTCGGAGGGCAGCGGGGATTTCCATCCAGGATGGATCGATTGAGGGTCCAGAATTCAAGCTTAGAGACCCAGAAACCACGGAATAGAAGAAAGTGGAGTAAAGATTCAGTACGAAAAACTCGACCTGTCAAGTCGCAGGAAACACCGGACCCAGTCGGAATGGTGGAGGCGGGGGGAGTCGAACCCCCGTCCGAAAAGCGCTACGGCCCGAAGCCTACATGCTTAGCTCAATTCGCTTGGTTTCGCCAGCAGCGGTCAGAATGAGCAAGAAACGCAACCGGCTAGTCCGATGAATCTCGCCCGAACCTTACGGACCGAAAGATTCGGGCCAGCTCACTGTGCGACGCCTCTTGCCGGGCCCGTGAGCAAAGCCCGGGGAGACGTGCGCCTAATTAATTAGGCAGCAAGTGCCAAGTTGTTGTTGGCAGTTCTAGGTTTCCACCAAGTTACGGGCAGGTGGGTCCCGGCATGCCTTC
>Ga0126378_10001765_pt1 | contig 16001 bp, 10 predicted proteins | sample PanSoiMetPlot_23_FD_92587 | JGI IMG/M metagenome (GOLD analysis project Ga0126378, IMG submission 92587) | Tropical forest soil microbial communities from Panama - MetaG Plot_23 | ecosystem: Environmental > Terrestrial > Soil > Tropical forest > Bulk soil | place: Panama | collected 2016-02-17 | reverse complement strand
GTCGATGGTGTCCTTTGAGACGCTGTCTTTGAACCGCGCGATGAGTTGACCGGGAACGGCCGGGGCATTTTGGGCGCCCGAGGTACCCGACAAGATGAGTGCAACGATGATTGCTAGTGGAGCCACTGCGAAACGAGGGCTGTTCAGGTGCCGTGCCATGATGGATATCCCCCTTGGGTGAGTTGGCCGGCGGAATGTACAACCTCGGGGCGCGCGGCGGTACCGAAAAGAACGACCGCGGATGTGATCTGGGCTCGGCCAGCTTTTGAAGAGCAGAGTTTACTACGAGAGAAGTTATTGCGGCTTATTGGCAGCCAGCTGCCGACCTCCGCCTGGCGCGCGATCGTTGCGGTAGACGACGCCTTCCTTCATCACGAAGAACACCTTCTCGGTTTGCCGGATGTCGGCGACCGGATCCCCGGGAACGGCCACGATGTCGGCCAATTTGGAAGGTTCGAGGCTGCCGAGGCGGTCGGCGACGCCGAACAGCTCCGCATCCACCGACGTCGCAGACTTGAGCGCATCGATCGGCCGCATCCCGGCCTCAACCATGAACCGGAATTCTTGGGCATTCTGACCGTGCGGATAGACCCCTGCATCCGTTCCGAACGCGATCTTGACTCCCTTTGCTAGGGCGGTCTTGAAGCTGATCGCGTGATGGGCCATCGCCGCTTGGGCTTTCGGAATTGTCGGTGGAGGCAGCTTGTCCAGGTGCGCGCCGAGGAACTTCAAGGGAAGAAAGGTGGGAACGAAGTACGTCCCCTTTGCCTTCATCATTGCGATCGCCTCGTCGTCCAAGAAGGAACCGTGCTCGATCGAATCGACGCCCGCGCGGATTGCCCGCTTGGCGCCGGTCGCCCCATGAGCGTGCGCGGCCACTTTCTTTCGCAGGTCGTGAGCCTCGCTAATCAACGCATCGAGCTCTGCTTGAGTGAGCTGCGGAGTGTCGACCTCGTCCGCGAGCGAGAGCACGCCGCCCGTGGCGTGCACCTTGATCAAGTCCGCCCCGTATTTGACGTTTCGCCGAACCGCGGCGCGCGCGTCATCGGGGCTGTCCACAATTGAGTCGGGGCTCTCGTGCGCAAGCAACCCTTTTCGAACGTTTGTAGTATCGCCGTGGCCGCCGGTGGCGCCGATGGCATGAGTAGCCACCAGCATCCTGGGACCGATGACCTGTCTTTTGCCAATGGCATTTCGCAGGCCAACGTCGATCAGCTCTTCTGCGCCCAGGTCCCGAACCGTGGTGAACCCGGCAAGCAGCGTCTTGCGGGCTCGCTCAACCGAGGCGAGCGTCCGCTCGGGGATCGAAAGCTCGAATCGATCCAAGCGGTCCTGTTTCCAATCCGGCGACATCTCCATCGACAGATGCGTGTGAGCATCCATGAAACCGGGCAGCAGGGTGGCATCTCCAAGGTCCACGACCTGGGCGCCGGGTGGAGGTTCTGCTTTCGGCCCTGCGGCGGTGATTTTTCCGTTCGCCACGACCACGATTCCCGGCGTCACCAGCCGCTCGGATTTTCCGTCGAACATCCGGGCGGCCTTCACCACCACTGGCCCTCCTTCAGCTCCGAGCGCGAGGTTGCCAAGGAGCAAGGCGGCGAGGCTGAGCATGCGCATGCAGATCTCCGATGACTTTGCAGCTAATCGCGGCTGCGTTTGGTTGGCCTCATAGGCAGGAATGCCGACCGCCGGCAAGGCTCCCGAGGCCACCGCGGCGACTGCGAGGTCTGACCCGTCAGCAGAATGCCTGGAGGAAATCGAGTGCTTGTTGCTCGGCCCAATACTTCGGTTTGCGCATGCTGCCGGCGACAAAACCGACGTGCCCGCCCCTCTCGGTGACCAGCGCGGCGAGGGAATTGTTTTCGAGAGCGGGCTCTGGCAACGGCGCAGGGGCCAGCGGATCGTCTTTGGCGCTGATCAACAGGGTCGGACGGCGGATCTGTACCAGCAGTGGGCCCGACGATGATTGCGCGTAGTAGTCCGCGGCATCGCGAAATCCGTGGAGCGGCGCGGTGACCGCGTCGTCGAAGGCTTCAATGCCACGCGCCCTCCGTACGGGTTTGGAGTCGAAGATGCCAGGATGGCTCCTCAGCTTCTCGAGCGCTTTTCGACGCAGCGAGCGCAAGAACCACCAACGGTACAGGCGATAGATCCCGGCTCCCCGGTCGAGCACTCGCGCACAAGCGTGAAGATCATACGGCACGCTGATTGCCGCTGCCGCCTCGAAGGGAGCCTCGCGCCCGGCGCGGGCGAGGAGAACAAGCAGAACATTCCCGCCGAGCGAAAAGCCCACGCCGAAAAGAGGACCTGTGATCCGGGTCCGCAGCCTGCTGGCGACGAAAAGCGCGTCCGCCGTATCCCCGGAGTGATAGAAGCGAGCCAGCCGGTTCTGCTCGCCGCTGCAAGATCGGAAGTTCAAGGCGGCCGCGCCCCAGCCTCGCCGATGGGCACCTCGGAGCAGCTCTGCCACGTAGGAGGACTTGGTGGACCCTTCAAGGCCGTGCAGGACAAGAAGGTGGGGGGCGGCCGGGGGCGCTGGCAGAAAATCGACGTCCACGAAATCGCCGTCCGGCGTACTCCAGCGCTCCCGGACCAGCGGCGGGGCGCGAACCGGTCGCACCAGCGCCGCAAACAGCGTCTGCGCATGGGGAGACTCGAGGTGCGCCGCCGGTCGAAAGGGCTCGTCGGGTTGAAAGCAGAGGCGCTGCTCGCTCGCCGCCGCGACGAGAGTCCCCGGCGCGCCGTTGGTGACCGCGTCAGGATCGCCGCTCGCGGAAGACCACATTGCTCATCCGTCCGGTGCGCAATATGTAGCGCTTTCGCGTCAGCGGCAATGGATCATAAGTAGTGCGCAGTGCGGCTACTTGCGCTCGCCATCTCCGATTTCCGGAATCTGCAAAAGCTCGAGCTGACGCCATCGGCGCATGCGACCATCGCGGTGGGCCAGAACGGGCAGGGCAAGACGAATCTGCTCGAAGCGATCTACTTCCTTGCCACGCTCAAGCCGCTGCGGGCAGCGCGGTTGTCCCATTTGATCCGATCTGGAGCCAGCGAGGGGCGCGCGTCCGGCCAGTTCCTACTCGGAGGGGCGCAACGCGAGATCAGCGTCACGATTCTGGACGGCTCTCGGCAGGCGTTCGTGGATGGAAAGAGAGCGACCAGCCTGGAAGATTACTTCGGCGGTGTTTCGGTGGTGGCTTTTACGCCGGATGATCTGGCTGTGGTCAAGGGAGCGCCGCAAGGACGGCGCGAGTTTTTGGACCGCGCGGTGTTCAACCGCTTCCCCGTCTTTCTCAAGGAGAGCCGCGCTTATTCACGAGCGTTGAAGAGCCGCAATCGACTGCTGAAGGAAGGAGCCGAGCCGCCGTATTTGGAAGTCTACGACGAGGCGCTCGCCCGCCTCGGAGCGAGAATCTGGACCCGCCGCCACGCTCTGCTGCAGGAGCTCTCGCCTCGAGCCGAAAAAGCGTTCGCAGAGATAGGTCGAAGCGAAGAATCGGCACGGTTTCAGTATCTGGTTTCGCACCTACAGCTGGACTTCGACGGTGAGACAGAATCCCAGATGGAAATTATCCTGCGCGCGGCCCTGCGAGATCGAACGGACCGCGATCGAGAGCGCGGGTTTACTTCGGTGGGTCCGCACTCCGATGATCTGGAGATCCAGATCGGTCGATATGTCGCCCGAAGCTACGCGTCGCAGGGGCAACAGCGCGCTCTGGTGCTCGCCTGGAAGATCGCAGAGATCGAGAACCTTCGTGATGCGCTCGGCTTTCTGCCTCTTCTTTTGCTCGACGACGTCTCGAGCGAGCTGGATCCAGAGCGCAACTCCTTCCTGATGGCCTACCTGGCGCGCAGCGGAGCTCAGGTGTTTTTGACCACCACTGCGGCGAGCCTCGTCGCTGCTGCGGCGGGCCCTGACACGCTGTGGTGTGAAATGAGCGCGGGCCAGCTGCAGCCACTGGCTCTGCCGCATCCTGAGCGGGGCGCGTAAAAGGCACGAACGCGCTCAGCCAACCTCGGAGCCGGAGATGGGACGCCTGTCCCAGTGTCCCGGGACACGTCCCAAGGCTTCTTGTCTTCGCGTCCAGGTGGGCCAGCCGTCCTGGGCTTGAAGACAGTCCGTGAATCGATCGACGGCCGGGTATCCGGGGTTTCGGACGGGCTTGGAAGTTGCACAAGCGGCTCCGGGTGTACGACGTCAGCAAACAAATACAAGAATTAATCGCGTTCTTGGGGGTGCTACGCGAGAACGAGCCCGAAGCCCTGGCTCGCGCAGTCCAGGATCTTGGCCACCTGCTCGGTGCAAAGAAGGCGCTCGCCTTCGGCGTTCGAATCGAACAGGAAAGGGTTTCGTTGTCCTTCGCGCACGCGCTTGGCGCAGAGTTCGATGGAAAGCTCGCGCTGGAGTTCAACTATCTGCTCGCGTCGGGCAAAGCGCCGTTGCTCTTCAACCCGGCGAAACCGGAGCCCAATCAGAGAAACGTCGCCCTCGCCATTCCGCCGCTGTTGAGCGTCCTAAGCTGCGGCGTGTCCGCCAAGAAAAGCAAACGCGGCCGGCCGATCCACTTGCCGATGAATGCTCGACTGTCGGATGAGAAGGACCGCCTGCTCGCCAATCAGTTGTTGGTGGCGGCCGGCATTCAGGACGACTTCATCCTCCGCTCGCTCATTTGCGAGGGTTCGTCGCTCTTGGCGTGGCTGGGCATTTTCCAGCCGGAACCGCCTACCGACAGACAGCGCGACATCTTCAAAGCGGTGCTGCCCGCGCTGCAAAAGCGGCTCAAGGTGGAGCGGCTGATCGGCAAATCCGCCTTCAACGCTGCGGCGCTGGACCTGGTCCTCGAGAAAGTGGCCGCTCCGGCTTTCCTGATCACCGGCACCGGCGCGATCGTGCACACGAATTCGGCGGGACGGGCTCTCGCCAGCTCCGACTGGCGTAGGTTGGAACAGTCGCTGCGAGACAGCCTTCGCGCGGCAGGCCCGGAATCGCCCTTCGATTTGACACGTCTGAGCTGGGCCGGAGCACCTGACCACTATTTTGCCGTGCAACGCGCCGCACCTGGGGAGCACGCCACGCGATTGGAAGAGGCGGTGAAGCGCTGGAGATTGCGACTCCAGGGAGCGAGGGTGCTCTCGCGTCTTGTCCAGGGAGATCCCAACAAGGCGATTGCAGCAAAGCTGGGCTGCGCCGAGAGCACGATCGAGCTGTACGTGACCGAGATCCTGCGGCGGGCGGGTGTCGACAGCCGGGCGGCGTTGATCGCGAAGTTCTGGAGCAGGTTGTGATCGCAGACGAAGCAAACGGGGAGGCGAACATGAGGGTATCGGCATGATGTCGTTGGAGATGGCGGGCGGCTGGTTGGCGAGATCTCGGCTGCAAGAGCTGGCGGTCGAAGCCGCATTGGAGAACATTCCGAGGGCGACGTTCATCGTCAGCGCCACGGGCGCGGTCGAGCGATCGAATGCCAGGGGGCGGGCGCTGATGCAAGCGGGCGGGGCAGACGCACTGCGCGCGCTGCGGCAAAGTCTGCGCGAGCCAGGCCAGAATGCGGCATTTGAAATCAGCCCGCTCTTCACCTACGGCAACGTGGTGCATTACCTGGCAGTTCAGCGCTCGCCGAACGAGCCAGCCGCCGATCGCCACGCGATCGCCGTTCACCGGTGGAGGCTGACCTTCCAGGAGGCGAGGGTCTTCGCGCACCTGGTGAATGGCGATTCGAATCGAGAGATTGCGGCGAAGATAGGCTGCGCAGAACGGACGGTAGAGCTGCACGTGACCCGCATTTTGCAGCGGCTGGACGTGGAGAACCGGAACGCGGCGATCGCCAAGTTCTGGACCAGCCTCTAGGCGTTAACGGCGGGTCCACTCAACCAGAAATAGAACGCTGTAGGTGAGCACGTCCGGCTTGCGAAGCAAGTCCAGGAAGGCCCGGGCGAACTTGTCGTACTTCTGCTCGCCGCCTAAAGACGCGCTGGCGCGGGCCCGCAGCGTTTTGAGCTTGTACTTCCAGTTCGACAGCTCGTCCGCCGAAATGCGGCCTGCATACAGATGGTACGGAAGCGCGTGCACGGTGTTGGGCACCAAGCCGAGCTTGTGGAACCGATGGTACAACTTGCGGCCGGCATAAGGATCGAAGGAGCCCCGCAAGGACCGCTGCAGCTTTCGCAGCGAATCTTCCAACTGCGGCGAGATCGGGTAATGGAACGTGCCGTTGCCGTCGATGTCGCCGACGACCAGCTTGCCTCCCTTGCGCACCAGCCCTGCCAGCTGGGAGAGGACGGCATCCGGGTCGGCGAGGTACTCGAAGATGAACTCGCACCAGACGAAATCGAAGGACTGCGGTCGGAGCGCAAGACGGTAGAGATCATCCACGATGAATCGCAGGTTTTCCACGCCCGACTTTCGCGCAATCCGAGAGCCTTGGCGGGTCCGGTCCACCGAAAAATCCAGCGCGATTACCTCGCCGGTGGGGCCGACCATCTCCGCCATCACCCGCGCCACTGCGCCGGTACCGGCCCCCGCGTCGAGCGCGCGCATACCCGGGCGTAGGCCGACCAGCTCGAGTCGGCTGCGGAGGCGCTGTGGCTCAGTCTTGGCTTCCAGTCGGGCCGCTTCGTGCGTGCTCTCCATCAGATAGTCGCGCGGCGGGGGCGTGCGGCGACGAGGCCCGGTACCACCTCTCGAGATGGGACGGGCGGCAGTGGTCATCTAGTGACCTCGTTGACTCAACTCGAGAACGCCGTGTGAGTGTGGGCGGCAGCTTGCGCGGTGCGCCTCGACTGGCGCCACAGGTACGCTTCCACGATTCGGTCAACGTGATCGCAGAAACGCAGATACAAAGAACGATGGCACGTCCAGCAGGCGTATCTCTTCACTGAGCGCAAGGACAGGTGCTGATATCTTCCCAGGTGCTCGGAGGGAACCAGGCCGACGGCGAAGGGCCGTCCCGCTTCGCGGTAGAGCCGCAACAGGGAACGAACGAGCGCATGCCGCACCTGCGGCGCCCGCTCATTCTCTTCGAAAAGATGAATGCTGAACGCGCTCAGCAATTCAGAGAGATTCAAGCCGGGGGATGAGACCTCGGCCAAGGCAAATCCCGCCGGCACGCCGCGATCCACCGCGAGCAGTATTCGCCGGTGCCGTTCCAGCCCGAGCTTTGCATACTCCTCGTTCAGCTCGACGAGTCCCAGGCTTCCTCGAGTGAGGTCATCGGCGCGGAGCATCAGACCGCGCTCGCTGGCAACGAAATGTCGCTCGACCAGGGCGAGGTCGCCGGCGGCAGGCTCGATGACCTCGATCTCCGGTGCGGGGGGCACAACGGCCGGCTCGGTGGGGAGCGTGAAATATCCAAAAATGCGCAGGTCGGAGACCTGGAGGTCGTCGACGTTTCGAGCGAATCCGCCGAAGACGCGCGCCGGCCACCGGTTTTCGGGTCGATAGAAGATTTTGAAGTATTCCAGGTCGACATTTTGGCCGAAGTACTCCGCAAGACCGAAATTGAGCAGCCGGCCACCCCGGCCTCCGCCGGCCGCGGCCAGGTGCTGGCTCATCCAAGTGTTTCGATAGGCTCGAAGCCCTGAAACGTAGCCGTCGATGTCGTTGCCTCGGGTGAAAACAACCGATTTGAAAACGCGGTTCGGACGAGCGTTGGCGAGGTGAAACGTCCGCCGAATATCCGGGAGAATGGGTACCAGCTTCCTCTGCTTCTCGGGATACATGAAATTGGTTTGCAGAAAGAATTGCCAAAGCTTGTCGAACGGCGCTTCTCTTCCGTCTCGCAGGTCGGGGAATCGCCCGCGCATGATGAAGTCGGCCAATTGGACCCGGGTGGACTCGTCCAGTGCTTCGAACTCCACGCCGCAATGCAGGGTGCCGTCCCGCTCGGCAATTCGGGCTAGATTGCGAACCTGCCCTCGACAGCGGATTTCGCTTTCGCCAAATCGAAGCACGAGGGCGGTGAAGCACATTCCCGGCGGAAAGAGCTCGGCCTCGGCGTCCATTTCGAAGGAAAAACCCGCTCCGCTGATGTCGAGGACCGATTTCACCGTCGGACCCGAGAGAAGCGGAGAAACCAGCTCGACCACCATCGGCCGCGACGGCGAGGGGTGACAGCGAGGCGAGCTTCGCTTGTGGGCTTCCTCGATCACCTTGGGCATGCGCAAAGTGAGCGGCTCGCGCTTGACCACCGTCGCATGGAACCGGTAGACGCTGCCGCTCAGCTCGAACCTTCCGCGCACGATGTCCAGCGCCGCAAACGAATGGTCGACGGAGCCGACGGTGAGCTCCCAGGCGCTTGCGTTCACCAGTCCGTCCGGACAATGAGTGGGCAGCAGCGAATCGTCCATCGGCTCGAGCAGGATTCCGCCGTTGCGCAGCGCTGTCCGCAGCAGGGCAGCGCACCAGGCGCGGTCCCGAATCAGTCCGATCGAATCGCTTTCCACGCGAGCTCGGCGAAACGCGCAGCCGACGGAATACGAGCCGGCGGGTGAATCGAGCAAGTGCAGGTGTCGAATCACTGCGTCGGTGCGGGCCAGCACGCGCTCCTGGTCGCGAAGCAACTCCACGTGGTCCAAGACGGTGCCGGGCAGCAGCCCATCGATGCTCTGACCGGGTTCAACGCGGAACGAGAAGCCTTCGTTTGAAAGCTCCAGCAGTGGGTAAATCGCGCCCGACGAGGCGGTCCGAAGCGTGAATCCGTCGAGGTGATGACGCTGTGATGATGACCGCGGCGAGATCAGCGGCAAGACCGCCTTCGGCAAATCCTCTGGACGATCGAGGTGTAGAATCTGATAACCGGCCGCCGCTGCCTCGATAATTCCATCGGGGAGCGCCGCCCCACAGTGAATCAGGCGCACCGCGCGCCGCGAGGACTGCAATGTTTCAAGCAGCTCCTCTTCCCAATCGCAAACCATCAGGGTGACGTTCGGATCGCGGAGCTCTCGTTCGACGGCTGCGAGGCCGTCGGCGGAGCGAACCCTGCACACTTGCGACAGAAGCTGGGTCCAGCGCGCCAACTCTAAGGGGTCGGAATGAAATACCAGTACTCCAGCATAAAGCTGGCGTTTCCCCGAGTCGCGGCCGATTGCGAGATCGTCGGTCTCCAGCATTCTCCCCTCCTTGCCGCCGCTAACCCGGCGACGGCGAGCGCAGAACCTCCTTCGGATGGACGGTCGCTACCGTTTCCGGCAATGGCAGCTCAATTTCAAAACGCGTTCCCTCTCCCGCCTCGCTAAAGGCGCGAATCTGACCTCCGTGCCGAAGGACAATGCGCCGGCACAGCGCGAGCCCCAAGCCCGCCCCCTCTCCGGCGGGACGCGTCGAGAAGAATGGCTCGAAGATATGCCGAAGCTTTTCGCGTGGAATGCCGCAGCCCGAATCGGAGAAGGTCACCAGCAGATTCTTCTCGAGGCGCTCGGTGCGGATTGAGATCCGCCCCGTGTCCTCGATTGCGCGCAGCGCGTTGTCGAGCAGATTTAGCCAAACCTGATTCAGAGCGGAGGCGTCTCCGATGATCGAGTCGTTGCAGCGAAAACTCTTCTCGATGGTTACCGTGGATGGAATTCTCCAGCGGAGAACTCGGATCGCCGCGTCGACGGATTCAGCAACATTGATCGTCTCGGAGACGTCCTGCGGCCGAGCCAAGGTCAGCAGCGACTCCGAAAGGCGGTTGATGCGTTTTCCGCAGTCGAGAATCACCCGCATCCAGTCGACGACTTCGCCCTGGCTACCTCCGTCCAGCGCAGCTTGGAGAGGCTCCAAAGCGTTCAGCAACCCGTTCAAGGGGTTTCGGACCTCGTGGGCGAAACCCGAGGTGAGCAGACCCAGCCCCGCCATCCGTTCGTTTTCCGCCACCGCAACCACGGCGTCGCGCAGCCTGAGCTGGGTTTCAATGCGGGCGAGCAACTCCCGAGGCGAGAATGGTTTGGTGATGTAGTCGTTGGCTCCGCAGCTGAGGCCATCGGCGGCGTTTTCAGGCTCGCCTCGCGCGGTGAGCAGGACCACGGGAATGTCCGCCGTCTTGGCCGAGCTCTTCAGCGCCTCGGTAAGCTGCAGGCCGGACATGACGGGCATGACGACGTCGGACAGCACGACCTCCGGGGCCTCGCGCATCGCCGTGTCCAGCGCGTCTTTGCCATTGGCCGCCTCGATGACGAGGTAGCGTTGCTGAAGAATGTTCACCAGGAATCGACGCATCGATGCATCGTCTTCAACGACGAGAAGCCTCCGCTTCGCCAAATCGGCAGGCGCTTGCTCCGCTTTGCCTTCCGCTTGTCGACCATTTTCGACAGCCAGCTTCGGCCGCAAGAGTGAAACCGGGTCCTCGGAAAGAGCGCGCCTTTCGCGCCAAACGGGAATGTCTTCAGAGCGGCGCTCGCGCAGCTCTTCACGGATGTGTCTGGTTCCCTTCGGAAGAGTGACTCGAAAGCAGGAGCCTTGCCCGAGCGTGCTGGAGACGGATATCTGCCCTCCGTGCAGCTCCACCGTCTCCTTCACCAGCGCCAATCCAATCCCGGTTCCGCCAAAGCGTCGGATCCCCGAAGAGTCGGCCTGGGCAAAGCGGTCAAAGACCACCGGCAGGTCCTGCGATGCGATCCCGATGCCGGTGTCCGAGATCTCGACACTGATGCCGGCGGAGTCTTCGGAAGCCCGAACCGTAACCGTTCCCTCCTCGGGGGTGAACTTGAGCGCGTTGGCGATCAGGTTCTGGAAGACGCCCTCGATCTTTTCCGCGTCGGCAAGGACGGGAGTGACTTCGAACGCATCCAGCACCAGGCGAATCTTCTTTTGATCGGCAAGGACCTGGAAGGGAAGCAACAAAGCCTTGAGAAAGCTGCTCAGATCCACCGACTCATACCTCAACCGAGCTTTGCCCGATTCGAGCTTGGCCAAATCCAGCAGATCGTTGATCAGCCGGAGCAGGCGCATCGAGCTTCGCTCGATCGTTTCCAGGTACTGGCGCACCGATGGGGAAACGTCGGCGCGGTTGTTCTTGGTCACCGCCTCGAGCGACAGGAGAATCAGCGTCAGCGGCGTTCGCAACTCGTGGCTTACGTTGTCGAAGAACTGGGTTTTTTGCCGGTCCAGCTCCCGCTGGTGAACGAGTGCCTCTTCCAGTCTTTCATTCGCCAGCTGCAGATTGTCCTTCGCTTCCGAAATCTCGCGCGTGCGATCGGCGACGCGCTGCTCAAGCTGAACGTTGGCCCTGAACACCTCTTCGTAGCGAAGCTGGAGCTCCCGGGCCGAAGCGGCCACGCCCTTGTTCTGCGAAAGCAAATAGTCGTCTTTGAGCCGGAGCTCATGTCGAGCATCGAGCCAAGCCCCGGCGAATGCCCCCAACATCGCCACCAGGGGCACGGCGACCCAAAAGGGCAGTACCCCGATCAAGCCGAGCAGTGCGCCGGCAGCCACTCCAGCCAGCGCGCCTAGATATTGGCGCCACGCCAGGATCGGCTTTTCCCACCTGATCTCGTATCGGCAGCAATCTGCTCCGAGCACCTGGCACTGCAACTCGGAGACGCTGGCGGGCGGCAGATTCCAAATGGTAGGAAAGCCGGCGAACTGCCCCATTCGCAACTCGCAGATGTTCCTGTTTCGTTCCGGCTGACGGCTGCAATAGGAGAAGGTCAGCTGCCGATCGGCGATCTGCTCCACGGTGAAGGCGCCGACGCGGTTGTAGGTGGTGGAAAGCTCGATCATCTTCTCGTAGCAGAGCCGTGGCGACCCGAACGCCTTGAGGAAATGAAATGCGAAACCGATCGCCTCGGGCGTGGCAGTGAAGAGGCCCGCGTCCCTGCAAAACTGCGGGTCGGCGGACTCGCGCACGAGCAACTCGCAGAGGTTCTCGAGAAAGCTCTGGGAGACGAAATTGGTTGCCGTCTTGAGATAGTCGAGCGACAGGCCGAGGTTCTCTTGCCGCCAGAGGGTCTCCAGCCGCTCGCGGCCGTACCGCTTCTCGAAGTAGAGCAGCAATGCGGAAACGGCGCGCACGCTCAGCTCAGGCGCATTGTCGGGAACGCGATCGGCCGTCGCGAATGGACGGGCGGGTTGCTTTTGGACCCGCGCTGCGCCGGTATCTCCGATCGGGTTGTCGGCGATCAGCCGCACTCCCGACTGCGCCTCGTCCGCCGCGGCTGCTCCATTGACGCCTCGATTAGCAACGCCACGCGGCGGCGATTTTCGAGTGAAAGCTGGATGCGCGTTGGCCGCCATCGACAGTCCTAGGGACGGGGGAACCTTGATCCGCGCATCCGAGAGCGCTGCGCTGGCGAAGAAGATTCCATGCACTCCACTCCTTTGCCCCTCCACCCAAACCCAGCCCTTAACAAAGGGAGTCTCGGGCGAAGCGACTACCCTGCTGCGCCCGCGGAGCACACCAGCTCCGGAAGTCCCGACTTAGAGTCCAGTGCCGAACAGCCTAGATCTTTCGCCTAGCCAGTAAAAGCCGGACCGTGAGTAGGTCAGGAAATTTGTGGTGTTGTCCTGCAGGACAATGCCTGCGCCCACTCGGTAGCCGACGCTACCTGCGCGTAGCAACCGACATGAACCGCTTGACGGAGCGGCAACACCGGCTCCAAAGACCGCTGTGGAAATCGGCGTTTCACGGGCGCCAAATCGCGCGTTGAGCGATGTGCGAAAAGAGGCAGATTCGGCAATGAGATCATGGTCTTAAACGATCGCCATCGGCTTTACGCACTCCCTTTGCCATGCTAGAAAAGAAGAGTTCGGCTCGTTATAAAAACCCGTTCCCTTCATGCAGAGAACCGCGGTCACCGAAGACAGTTCTATCCCCATCCCGGCTGAGTACAGCGCCTCTTCAATCACGGTCCTGGAGGGGTTGGAAGCCGTTCGCAAACGGCCCGGGATGTACGTGGGCGACACCGGGACTTACGGCCTGCATCACCTCGTCTACGAGGTGGTGGACAACGCAGTGGACGAGGCTCTCGCCGGAGTTTGCACCGACATTCAGCTCGTCATCCACGTCGACAATTCCATTTCCGTCAAGGACAACGGGCGCGGAATACCGGTCGGCCCGCACCCGACCGTCCAGGGGATGGACACCGTCGACGTGGTGATGACCAAGCTGCACGCGGGCGGCAAGTTCGAGAATTCGGCCTATAAGGTTTCCGGCGGGCTCCACGGCGTCGGCGTCTCCTGCGTGAACGCCCTCTCGGAGTGGCTTCGGCTCGAGATCCAGCGAGACGGGAAAGTCTACGAGCAGCAGTACGCTCGCGGCGTGCCCCAGCAGCAGGTCTCGGAGATCGGGGTCACCGATCTGCGCGGCACCAAAGTCTCCTTCAAGCCAGACTCAACCATCTTCGAGGTGGTGGAATTCAACTTCGATACGCTCTCCCAGCGCTTGAGAGAGCTGGCGTTTCTGAATGCGGGGCTGCACATCAGCATCACCGACGAGCGCACGAGCAAGAGCCACGAATTCAAATTCGACGGCGGCATCGTGTCCTTCGTGCAGTACATCAACAAGTCCAAGCAGGTGCTCCACGAGGCACCCGTCTTCCTCAAAGCGGAAAAGGACGGGGTGCAGCTCGAGATCGCGATGCAGTGGAACGACGGGTACGACGAGCGAATCTTCTCCTTCGCCAACAACATCAACACCATCGAGGGCGGATCGCACCTCTCCGGATTCAAGAGCGCGCTGACGCGCACCCTCAACAGCTACGCGGAAAAAAATCAGCTTTGGAAGGACCTCAAGGAAACGCCGACCGGCGAGGATGCTCGCGAAGGCTTGGCCGCGGTGATCTCCGTCAAATTGCCGAACCCGCAGTTCGAGGGCCAGACAAAGACAAAGCTCGGCAACTCAGAGGTGAAGGGGTTGGTCGAGCAGATGGTGAACGAACAGCTCGGCAACTACCTCGAGGAGCACCCGAACACGGCGCGAAAGATCGTCGCCAAGATCGGCGACGCCAGCCGGGCCCGCCTGGCGGCTCGAAAGGCGCGCGAGACCGTCCGCCGCAAAGGAGCGCTCGATGGAGCGTCGTTGCCGGGGAAGCTCGCCGATTGCCAGTCCAAGGATCCCTCCGAATCGGAGCTTTACATCGTCGAGGGAGAGTCAGCCGGCGGCTCCGCCAAGCAGGGCCGCGACCGTCGAAACCAAGCCATCTTGCCGCTGCGCGGGAAGATTTTGAACGTCGAGAAGGCGCGCTTCGAAAAAATGCTGACCAGCGCGGAGATCGTCACGCTGATCACCGCGCTTGGAACCGGCATCGGGCGGGAAGACTACGATCCGACCAAGGTCCGGTACCACCGCATCATCCTGATGACGGATGCGGACGTCGATGGCAGCCACATCCGAACGCTGTTGCTCACTTTCTTCTATCGACAGATGCCGGAGTTGATTGCCAACGGGTTCCTCTACATCGCCCAGCCTCCCTTGTACAAAGTGACTCGGCAAAAGAAGGACGCCTTCCTCAAGAACGAAGCCGCCCTCGATGAGTTCCTGCTCCAGATTGCCGCTGATCGCGCGAAGGTGATGATCCCGCGGGGCGAGTTCACCGGACCGCCGCTCAAGGAGATGTTGAAGAAGGTGATCACTTACCAGGATCGACTCGCCAAGCTCGCGGCGCGGCGCGATCCCCGGCTGGTCGACGCGCTGGTGCAGTCCGCCCGGATCGATGAGAACACGTTGCTGGACCTGGAGGTGCTCAACGTCGAGGTCGAGAAAATGCACGCCTATCTCCAGGCGCGCTCCCCGGATGCCCTTTCGAATATGAAGATCTTCCGCAAAGACGATCCGGAGCACCAGGCAAAAAAGCTGGTCTTCCGAACGGAGATCAATGGCTCGCCGCGCGAAACGGTGCTCGACTACGTGTTTCTCTCCAGCCCCGAATACCGAGAGCTGCTCTCGCTCAGGCACGCCTTCGACGCGATGGGGGAGCCGCCGTACCGGGTGAAGCTGGAAAGCGGCGAAGTTCTGGCACCCACCGTTCAAGAAATGCTCGCCGCCGTGCGCAAAGACGCGAGCGGGGGAATCACCATTCAGCGGTACAAGGGCCTCGGCGAAATGTCCGCCGAGCAGCTGTGGGAGACGACGATGAACCCCAGCAGCCGGACCCTTCTGCAGGTGCGGGTGGATGACGGCGTCGAGGCCGACGAGATCTTCAGCCTGCTGATGGGCGAAGCCGTCGAGCCGCGCCGCGACTTCATTGAGAAGAACGCGCTCGACGTGCAGAACCTAGACGTTTAGGCTTAGGCGCATTGGGGCGTCGTCTAACGGCAGGACATCAGACTTTGGATCTGAGTATCAAGGTTCGAATCCTTGCGCCCCAGTCAGTCCTCCGGTGAGGGATTGCTCGCGGATGTGACCTGGGAAGGGAGCGCACCGCCGATGCCCAGAACGCTGCAGTTGGTGTCGGTCGGCAATCCGCCGGTTTCCGCCCTGTCGGCGTTTGATGAGACCTTGGCGGCGCAGGTTGGAATAAGCGTCCAGCCCGGCAAAGCGCAGCTGCCGTCGCCGAGCTACGCGTTCAACAAGGACCGGAATCAGTATCACTGCAGCGCCATCCTGCGTCGCCTGACCTCGATGATCAATGAACGGGATTTCGTACTGGGCGTCACCGACGTCGACTTGTTCGTTCCCGATTCGCCCTATGTCTTCGGCGAATCGGACCGCGAAGCGAGGGCAGCCGTGATCTCGGTGTTTCGGCTCCGGCAAGGCACGCATCTGGAAACGCTGAAGCGGCGGCTTTCGACGGAAGGGCTGCATCAAGCCGGTCACCTGCTCGGGCTCTCCAATTGCGAGGACGCGCGGTGCGCGATGGTCCTCGCCAGCAGCTTGGCCGAATGCGACCGCCGGTCGCCTGCGCTGTGCAGTACTTGCCGAACTGAATTGGCGAAGCTGCGCCGTTGATCAGGATGGGCACGCATTCAAGGGTCCTTGGCGACTGGAACCTCCTCGGCCGCACACCAGGGCAGTTTCTCGGCGAATGCCCGACGATTGAAGCGGTGACGCGGATTGACGTCTTAGCGACCGGTGACTTTATTCGAT
>Ga0126378_10001763_pt1 | contig 16006 bp, 15 predicted proteins | sample PanSoiMetPlot_23_FD_92587 | JGI IMG/M metagenome (GOLD analysis project Ga0126378, IMG submission 92587) | Tropical forest soil microbial communities from Panama - MetaG Plot_23 | ecosystem: Environmental > Terrestrial > Soil > Tropical forest > Bulk soil | place: Panama | collected 2016-02-17 | reverse complement strand
TTGTCACTGCCGATCGAGGCGGAAGCAAACGAGTTGCTGTCACGCGACGGGTTTGCGCTGCTGCTCGCGATGATGCTCGACCAGCAGGTTCCGTTCGAGAAGGCGTTCAGCTCGCCGTACCAGCTCGCCTTGCGGCTGGGCCACGAGCCGACCGCCCACGAGATTGCCGAGTTCGATCCTGACGCCCTCGCTGCGATATTCGCGGAGCGCCCCGCGCTGCACAGGTTCCCCCGTGCGATGGCCGCCAGGGCACAAGAGCTAGCAAAAATTCTCGTGGACCGATACGACGGCGACGCGAGCGCGCTGTGGAAGGGTGCGGCCGACGGGGCCGAGCTCCGCGCGCGGCTCTCCGAGCTGCCGGGGTATGGCTCGTACAAGGCCCAGATCACGGTCGCGCTGCTCGGAAAGCAATTCGGCGTTCAGCCCGATGGCTGGCGCGAAGCAGCGGGCCATTTCGGCGAGGCAGGATCGCACTACTCGGTGGCCGACATTCGTGATGACGCGTCGCTAGCCGCGGTCCGCTCTCACAAGAAGGCGATGAAACAGCAGCGCGCCGCGGCGAGCTAATCCCGGGCTGCTTGATCGCTGACTGGCGCTGCCACGCTGACTGGCGCTGCCACGCTGACTGGCGCTACGACGCTGACTGGCGCTACCAGGCTGCCTGATCGACCTTCAGACCCTTCGCTGCATGCAGCAGGCGATGCTGGCCGCTCAGCCCGCTGTTTCCGATCGCGGCTGCCCAGAGCGCCGACGGCGACTGGCCGGCCAGGTATAGGACCCAGTCGCCGCGTGGGGCGATCACGACGGGCATGACGCCGCTCGGCAGCTTGGCGATCACCCGCGCCTGGTAACCGCGACCGCGCAGGCTCACCCGGGTAATGGTGCCGGCCGCGCCAAAGCCCGGCCTCGCGATCAGGAACGACCTCGGCTGGCTCAGGTCTCCGCTGATGACGCCGAACGTTTCCTCGTAAGGATCAGGCACGACAATCCTGCGGGCGGAGAGACCATCCGAGCTGGTCTTGACGATGATCAGGCTCTGACGGCCAGGCGGTGCCCGGTGGCGGTTCGCAATGGCGGCGCTCCTTCTCGCGGTGAGCTCGGCCGCGGCCGCGCTGACCGGAAACCCTGGCACGACGACCAACTCGCCGCCATCGCCCAGCCAGGAGACGCCGCCCTGATTGAGGAGGTTGGCGTTGTTGCCGAGCAGCGAGCGAAGATCGAGCACGCGAGTCCGTCCCGACTGGAGATCGCGGACGGCTATCGAGGTGAATCCGCGCCCTGTCACGTAGGCGAGATGCCTGCCGTCGGGACTGATGGCCGGGTAGGCGCCGTCGGCTACGAAGCTCACGTTGCCGGTCGCCGTCGAGACGCGCCGGATCTCGATCGCGCCTCCGACCGGGCCGACCACATACATGCTCTTCGCATCAGGCGCGAGCGCGAAGCCGTTGCCGGTGCCCACGTGCGCGACGACCTTCGCGACCCGCCCGGTTTTCGGCGAGATCAGCTCAAGTTGTGAGTGCGAGCCGCGCGCCATCACGTCGATGGCGACGAGCGGCGGATCGGCGGCCGTCCCGGTGCCTGGCGCGTGGCCGGCCCGCTGACCGCAGCCGACCAGCGCAGCACCGGCGAGTACCGCCGCGGTCGTCACCAGCGCCGCGGTCACCAGCCGGTGCTCGAGTTCGGTCATCTCGCCTCACGATCCGTGGCCGTCGCCGGTATTGTCTCGCTCCATGACCCAGATCCCCAAGCCAGGAAGCGCCCTAGTGCACGTACTCGCCGACGGTTACGCGCGCGAGGACGAGCGCGGCGATCGCGTAGGAAGCACAGTAACGCTAATTACCGATGGCGATGTCGCGGTGATCGTGGATCCTGGCATGGTGTCGTCCCGCAAGGCCCTGCTCGACGCACTAGCGGAGCGCGGCGTCTCGCCTGAGGGCGTGACGGACGTGGTGTTCAGTCACCATCATCCCGACCACACGGTCAACGCCGCCCTCTTCCCCGCCGCCCGTATCCACGACTTCTGGGCCGTCTACGACGGCGACCTGTGGATCTCACGCGACGCGGAGGGTGCCGAGCTCAGCCCGTCGATCCGGCTGCTCGCTACCCCCGGGCACACCGATCAGGACATCAGCACGATCGCGTCCACGCCGGAAGGGATCTACGTGTGCACCCACGCCTGGTGGGCTGCCGAGGGCCCGGCGGACGACCCGTTCAGCCCTGATCAGTCGGTGCTGGCGAGCAGCCGGCAGCGGCTGCTCGAGGTCGCCACGGTGATCATCCCAGGGCACGGCCCGAGCTTCAGGCCTGGCCAGGACACGCCGCGTTAGGCAGGGGCGCGGGCAGGCGAGCGCTAGACGGCCTCCCCCTTCACCGAGAACGCCGACAGCCTGCGAGCAGCCACGGCCAGCGTCGCGACGGTCACCGCCAGCCCCATCACGATCGCGGTCGTCAACGTCAGGTGCGCGTTGAGCGCGGACGCCTTGGCGATGGAGTTGGCGACGCTGACCGAGTACTGCCCGATCGACAGCACCCTGACGCCGCCGACAAGATTGCCGAGCAGTCCCTCCCACACGAGCAGATACAGCAAGCCGACAGCGATGGCCCTTGTAGTGAGCACCGAGAGCATGACGAACAGCGCGTTGTAAGCCACCGACGCGACCAGTGCTCCCGCGAGCAGCCCGAGCGCAAGCTTGCCGCCGAAGCCCCTGGCGATCCCCGCGGCAACGAACTCCGGCAACGCGCCGAACATGATGGTCAGGGCCACCGCCGCAGCGAACTTTGAGAGTACGACCGCCGTTCTGCTGACCGGCGTGGCGAGCAGGTGAACGATGCTTCCGTCATCGATCTCCGCGCCGAGCACGCTGGTCCCGATGATCAGCGCGGTCAGCGGCAGCACGACGGAGAACCCGAACACGCCAAGGAATTCAGCCGGCCACACTGGGCTGGCCGCGACCAGCTTGAGCGTCACCGTGATTAGCAGCAGCACAAGCGGAACGAGCAAGAACACGAGCGCTCGCTTCCTGCCAAGCGTGGCCCGCAGCGTGATCCGCAGCACAACCGGGTTCAGCATCGAATCACAGCCCCTTCCCGCTCACGTCGTCACCAGGTAAGAGAACACGCTCTCAAGCGATTCGTCGGAGGGCAGCAGCTCGTGCAGCCTGATGCCGCCGTCCCTGCACAGCCCGGCAAGCTCTCTGGAGAAGGCGCCGAAGTCGGAGGTTCTAACCGACAGGCCGCGCTGCGTGAGTTCGACGCCGGTCACCGCGGGGCGGCCGATCAGCGCCGCGCCGAGCGCGCGGTCCGCCGACGTCCTGACCAGGAACACGTGCGGCCGGCTCGTCATCAGTCGCCGGATCGCGCGGAAGTCGCCCGATGCGGCCAGCCGCCCGCCCACGATCACCTGGATCGTGCCGGACATCCGCTCGACTTCTTCGAGAATGTGCGAGCTGAACAGGATCGTCCTGCCCTGCCCGGCCATCCGCTCGAGCAGGTCCATCATCTCAAGCCGCTGGCGCGGGTCCATCCCGTTGAATGGCTCGTCAAGCAAAAGCACCTGCGGGTCGTGCACCAGTGCGGCGGCGACCTTGATTCGCTGCCGCATCCCCTTTGAATAAGTGGCGATCCGCCTGTCCTGCGTGGCCGCCATGTCCACGATCTCGATCGCGCGCTGCGCGGCCGCGCCGGGATCGGGCAGGCGGTGCAGGCGCGCGGTTGAGGCGACAAAGTCGGCTCCGGTCAGGAACGCGTACACCGAGTCGCGCTCAGGCACCAGGCCGAGCACCTCGAAGCTACGAGGGTTACGCCAGCTAGGCGCGCCGGCGACCGTCAGCTCCCCGCGCGACGGCTCAAGGAACCCTGCCATCAGGTTCAGCAGCGTGGTCTTTCCTGCGCCGTTCGGGCCGAGCAGGCCGGTGATGCCTGGGCCGATAGTCATCGTGATGTCATTGACCGCGACAACGTTGCCGTACCAGCGCGATACGCGGCGGAGCTCAATCAGGCAGCCGCCGCTCATGACACGCTCACACTCGCGTAGCGGCGCATCAGCGCGCCGAGGCTGACCACGAGGAACGCCAGCAGCATCACCCCGTAAGCGACCCCGTAACCGCCGGGATCCGCGACGATTCCGTGGCTGGTCCCGCCCAGCCACTGCCGCACGCCGTCCAGCACAGTGAACGGGCTTATCAGCCCGAACAAATGCGCCGCCGCCGAGACCTGTGCCGTGCTCGACAGGTGCGCGCCGGACCCATGCGGGCTGGTCGAAGCCGCGATCCTGGTCAGCACGAGTGTCAACGTCCAGGTCATGAACATGAAGATCGCTACCGAGCCGGTCGAGAACGCCCGGCGACCACTGACGCTCGCGAGAGCGAGCCCGATCGGGGCCAGGACCACGGCCCACATCAGCCCGACGAGCAGGCCGGGAACCACCCCTCTGGTCTGCGCCCAGATCGCGGCGCCCCCGTGCACCTGCATGATCGTGCCGAAGTAGAGCAGCAGCACGGGGATGTCGATCACGGCCAGCAGCGCGAGCGCGAACGCCGCGTACTTGGCGAGTGGATAGTCGATCCTGCGGATCGGCCTGGCGAAATACAGCGGCAGCACCCGGCTGCGCAGGTCCCGCGAAACGAGCTCGGGCGCCTGCGATGCGATGAACACGACGAGCACGAGCACACGAAGCGACCCGACGTAGGCGTCATAGCTGATAACCCTGGTGTGCGACCGGCCGAGCGCCATGATGACCGCGTTGACCACCGCCGGGGCGCACATGATCACGAACGCGAGCACCGGGATGATCTTGGCCTTCGCGCCTCGGCCGAATCCGAACGCTGATCGCAGGCTCTGCGTGCACAGGGCGAGCGCGATTGTCCTGCGGCCGAACCGCGGCCCATCGTAGGTCTGGTACCCGATGTCGTGGATGACGCCGGTGCCAGGGGCGAGCGCCCCAGCGCTCACGCCGCTGCTGCCCGCTGCGCTGTCAGTGGCCATCGACCGCTCCCGTCAGACCGGCGGCCGTTCCCGCCTGTTCCGCCACGGCGAGCGCCGAGTCGGCACGGAACAACTCCTCCACCCGATGCCGGCGCTGCTCCAACCTGATGAGCGGCAGTCCAAGAACCGCGACCGCGTCGCGCACCGCGTCGTACGTGGCGTCGCCAGCAATGAGCACGAGAAGCTCGCGCTCGGCGCGGAACGTGCTGACTCCGCTGGCTGCCAGCTCGGCCGCGAGAAGGTCGCCCCCCTCGTCGACTTCGACCGCCAGCACCTGGCTCGCCTGCGTGAACGCGCTCATCGTCGCCGATCGCAACAGCCTCCCAGCGTCAATGACGATCAGCTGATCGCAGATCTGCTCGATCTCCCCAAGCAAGTGCGACGACACTACGACTGAGATCCCGAACTCGTTGCCGATCCGGCTGATGAGGTCAAGCATCGCGGTCCGGCCCGCCGGGTCGAGCCCGTTGGTGGGCTCATCGAGCAGCAGGAGCCTGGGATCCCCGGCCAGGGCCTGCGCAAGTTTCACGCGCTGCTTCATCCCGGTCGAGTAGGTGCCGATCTGCCTGTACCGCTCCTCGTAGAGGCCGACGTGGCGGAGCGACTCGGCTGCCCGCTCCTTGGCCGCTGTCGGCGATATCCCCGACATCCTGGCCATGTGGGTCACGAACTCGGTGGCGGTTACGTCAGGCGGCAGGCAGTCGTGCTCGGGCATGTACCCGGTCACGCCCCTGATCTGCTCGCCCTGAGCGATCGTGTCCAGCCCGAGCACGGCGGCCTTGCCTCGGGTCGGCGGCAGCAGCCCGAGCAGGATCTTGATCAGCGTCGACTTGCCCGCCCCGTTCGCGCCGACCAGGCCGGTGATCCCGGGTCCCACGGCCATCGTCAGCTCGTCGAGCGCGGTGATTGACGCGCCGAACCGCTTGGTCAGCGCGGTCGTGGCAATCACAGGAACGTCCGTGCCTGCCGTGTAGCCGGCCTGGCTCGCATGATCAACGGTCACGAGAAAGGGCCCTTTCGCAGGATCGCAGTGGTCGCAGCGAAGCGCTACCACGATCCCGCGACGCGAGCACCGCTGTCATCACACGCCAGGCTGAATTGTGATCAGCCTGAGGTAGCACCCGGGCGCAAGAATTCAGCCCGGGATGGCTTGAGATTGAGCTGCCGTCAGCTTGGGCTCTCTGGGACGCCCGCGTCGACCTTGGCGGCGGACTCGGCCCCGCCAGGTTGGCTCCGCCGCGTCCTTTGGGTCCAACGGTCAATGCCGATTGCGCGCTCGAACCCGAGCACGCGATCGAGGCTCCAACCGCCGGCGCCAAGGAGGAATACGCAAAGCCCGAGCGCGCCAAGCGCGAGGTTGATCTCAAATCCTCCGGCCGCCTTCTCTGAGATCAGGCCATTTGCCCAGTTCACGGCCAGGATGGCGACCAGCATGTCGCCGAACATCAGGATGCCCCAGATCCTGGCGCCTAGGCCCGCAAGCATGCCGATGCCGCCGACGAACTCGATGAGCCCGCCAACCACTGCCCAGAGCAGCCCTGGATGAAGCCCGAGCGAGGCCATGTATCCCCCGGTTCCGTGCAGCCCGTAGCCGCCGAAGGCGCCGAAGAGCTTTTGCGAGCCGTGGTAGATGAACACCCAGCCGAGGATCAGCCTGATCACGAGCAGTACGAAGTCCAAGATCTTCCCGTCGGAGTCGAGCTTGGCGATCTGCTCCCTGATCGGCAGCACCTCAGACATCTGACTAACCGCGACCGCGCTGGCCGACCCTGCGTCGTCCGGCTTGACCGCTCCCGCATCGCCCCGCTCCGCAGCCTGCTGGCCAGCGCCGGCAAGCGACACGGCGGCGGCGCCTGCGGACAGGTCGGCCAGCTGGAAGCTCGCGGCCTTGCGCCCAGGCCACAGCCCTGTGGAGGCAAGACCGACCCCGAACAGCACGAGCGCGAACCACGGCGCGAGGATCGTCGGGTTCGTGACCTTGTAAAACGACCCGAAGATGGCTCCGCCGGTCACCAGAATTCCGATCACTGCCGAAACCCGAATCCAGCTCAGCCCGGAGGTTTGGGCAAAGCCACGCATCGCGCCTACGGACATCAGCAGGTAGACGACAATCAGCGCGAACCCTCCGAATGTCGACCCCCACGCGAACATCGCGAAGTAGTGCGGCGTCTTCGGCAAGGCGAAGAGGCCAGTCCAGTACTGGTTCATCAGCAGCACGATGACGGAAGTGACGGTGATGAAGGCAGCGGCACCCAGCGGCGAGTTGTGCCGCCGGGAAGTGACCGCTAGCACCCGCGGCAGCCGCCGGTCGCGTGCCATCGCGAACATCCCGCGGGACGCGGACACCGCGCAGCCGATGGCCACGGCGAGCATGTCGAAGAGGACGACAAGCTCAAGCCCCCGGTCGATCCAGGTCCCGCCGTACCCTCCCGCCGCCTTGGGCGCTCCGAGCGCGAACAACGGCGCCGCTGCGGCGTTGGTGATGGCCTTCAGGCTGTAGTGGAATCCGGCTACCTCGGCGTACGTCGCCAGGATGTAGAAAGCTGCGGCGATCCCCGCGCTGACCAGCACCGCGATCGGGATGTGCCGCTTCGGGTGCGGCGTTTCCTCGGCCAGGTTGGCGGCCGTTTCGAAGCCCACGAACAGCAGAACCCCGTAAAGCACCCCGAAGAAGATTCCTGACCAGCCCTGCGCGGCCGACGACGGGTTGAACGGCTTGATGCTGTTGGCGCTGCCCAGCTTCACGATCACAGAAATGAAGAAGATGACGACAGCGAGCATCGAAATCAGCGCGAGCGTCAGCTGGCTCCGAGTGGAAATCCGGACGCCGAAATAAATGATCGACCCGATGAGCGCGATCAACAGCAGCGTCCACGCCCACGACGGCAGCGGGTTCACGCTGAACTCGGCTACCAGCGTGCTCTGGATGTACCCGCCGATCAGCAACAGCAGGCCGATCAGCAGCACAAGCACGCCGCCGTAGTACAACATGCCTGCCGCCGCACCCACCCGATCACCCAGACCTCGGGTGACGTAGTCGTACAAAGATCCGGCCGCATGGATCTGCTTCGCGTAACTCGAAACGATCCACCCGATGGCGAATATCCCAATGGCGGCGATGATCACCGACAACGGGGATGCGACCCCGCCGCCCTTGCCGGTCGCGCTGATCACGCCAACGACCAGCGGAATCACGAAGGCCGACGAGAATACCGGGCCGATAAACCCAACGGACTGGGCTATGACATCAGGAAGCCGGAGCCGTTTCGGGCCCAGGCGCTCATAGGTGTGGCTCTCAGTATCGCTTGGCACTGCTCCCTGCCTCCTCGAATGCGTGATGCGGTTGAAGGGGTCGCTCGGTCATCACTGGCGAATGGAGGACGTGCGCGTGACGTGCTGAACGGAGAGGCGCTGGTCCACCGTCCGTGGAGCATCAGGCAACGGCGGCTCCCCGCAGGGATCGTTAGGATACAAATAATCTGGCAGACTAGCCCCGCCAGGCACGCCGGGCAAGGTCCGACCTGGACTTCGGCGAATATGATTTGCGCGACATGCCGGGCCGAATCTCCTCACGCACCGCGGTGGCCGCGCTCCTGATCGCGCTCACCATCGCGGGAATCGGCGCTGCCGGGCCGGCGGTGACCCCGAGCACGCCGCCGCACGGCGTCGTGCTCGTGACCGCCGCGGCGCTCGAGGCCGTGCTCGCCGGTCTGCTCATCGCGCTCCGGTGGCGCGCCGCACCCGCCTCAGGCGTCGGCGGCAGGCTCAGGGCGATCCTGTCAGGGACGCTGCTGACCGCGCTGATCGTGCTGCCATTCGCCGTGTTCCTCGACGTCGCCGGGAAGGTCCGCTGGCATCGCCGCGGCTACGAGGCTGCACAGAGTTCGCGCGGCCGTCTGGGCAGGCCGCACGGCCTGCGGCAGACTCCCACGGGCAGCTTCGCGTTCGTCGACCATCTGCTTATCGCCCTGCTGATCGCGGCGCTCCTGATCGCGATGATCCTCATCTGGCAGCGCCGCCGGTACCTCGCGCGACTGGCCAGGCGCGACCTGGTGATCGACGAAGAAACGGACACGCCGACTGATCCCGGCAGCGCGGCGAGGGCCATCGACTCCGGTCGGCGGGCGATGCGCGATCTCGACGACGCGCGCGCCGCGATCATTGCCTGCTACCTGGCCATGGAGGAGTCCATGGCGCAGGCCGGCGCCGTGCGGGGAGCCGCGGAGACGCCGGATGAACTGCTTGCCAGAATCGCGCACTTGGTCAACACAGCCGCGGCGGCCAGCCTGACGGCGCTTTTCTACGAGGCCCGTTTCTCCACGCACCCGATGTCGGCGAAGCACCGAGATACGGCCGAGCGCGCGCTCGCAGAGCTTGCCGCGCTCCTGCCAGTACCAGCTGCGGAGGAGGCGAGGTGACCGGGTCAGGATGGCACGGGGCCAGGCGTGAACTCGCGGTCGCAGGCCTGCTGGCCGCGGCCCTGACCGCGGCGGCCTGGGCGATCGGCGGGCCGCCCACCGCCGGGTTCGTCCTGCTGATCTGCGTGGCGCTGAGCCTGGTCGGCCTCCGAGCGCTGATCGAGCCGCAACAGGAACCGCCGCCGCCTGAGGCGTCGCACGACCCCGGTCCTTCCCGGATATTCCTTGGCTTCTGGCGCACCCGGTCGAACCTGGATGACGCCACCAGGTCGCTCGCGGCCTGGGAGGTTGGGTTGCGCCCGAGGCTCACGAACCTGCTGGCGGCCAGGCTCTCGGAACGGCACGGGATCAGCCTCGCGGACGATCCGCGGGCCGCCGAGGCCCTGTTCAGCGGATCCAGGCACGACCTGTGGCGCTGGATCGACCCGCAGCGGCCGGTCGCGCCTGACGGCAGCACCCGACCCGGCATCCCCCAGCACGTCCTCGCCGCCCTGATCGACCGACTGGAGAAGCTGTGACTGATCAGCGCTTGGCCGACAGCCCCGTGCTCACGCCGGCCGAGACCGCGCGGCGCTGCGCCGCCGTGCTCGGCGAGCTCGAGCGAGCCGTCATCGGCCAGCGGGCCGGGCTCGAACTGGTGCTGACCGGCATCTTGGCGGACAGTCACATCCTGCTCGAAGATCTGCCAGGCATGGGCAAGACGCTGACCGCCCGCTCGTTCGCCAGGGTGCTCGGGCTGGAGTTCACCAGGATCCAGTTCACCCCCGACCTGCTCCCCTCCGACGTGGTTGGCGCGCCACTGTACGACCAGCGGACGGGCGAGATGGTGTTCAGGCCGGGTCCAGTCTTCACCCAGCTGCTGCTCGCTGACGAGATCAACAGGACGCCTCCCAAGACGCAGGCCGCTCTGCTAGAAGCCATGGCCGAAGGCCAGGTGAGCATGGATGGCCAGACCCGGCCGCTGCCGAGGCCGTTCATCGTGCTGGCCACCGCCAACCCGATCGAGTACGAAGGAACCTACGACCTCCCTGAAGCGCAGCTCGACCGGTTTGGGATGCGGCTGCGGTTCGGCTACCTGCGCGCGCCCGACGAGGTCGCGATGCTGCAGCGCCGGCTGGACCGAGCGACCGATGAGGTCGAGCTGAGGACCGTGACAGGGCCAGCAGAGCTGATCGCGATGCGCCGCTCGCTCGAGCAGGTCGAGGTCTCCGCTGACCTGCTCGAGTACGTCGTCGCGCTGATCGGGGCCACGCGCGCCAACGCGCAAATCCAGGTCGGTGCGAGCCCCCGCGGCGGTCTGTTCCTTGTCAAGCTCGCGCGCGGCCAGGCCGTGCTGCGCGGCCGCGATTACGTGATCCCCGACGACATCAAGGCGGTCGGCGTCCCCGCCCTCGGGCACCGGGTCACCCTGCGGCCAGAGCTCTGGGTGCGCAAGGTCAGCCAGGAAGATGTCATTGCCAGGATCCTGAGCAGCGTCCCCGTGCCGCGCACCGACCCGGCTGCTCGCGTTGCTCAATGATGTTCATTCCCTTGGCCAGAACGGAACGCGGGTGCTGACCGCCGGCCCAGAGCGGACGGTGACTGTCGCGTGGCGGCTATCTGGGCACGCACGGCGCCTCGTGACACTCGCGCTGGCGGCGCTGTTCCTCGCCGTGCTGACGAGGCGGGCCGAGTTCGCTGGCCTCGCCGCGCCTGCGCTGCTGCTGTTGATCCCGCGACGATCCGCCCTGCCTCCCGAGATCGGCGTCGGGCTGGCAGCCGAGGCGGATCAGGTCACTGAAGGTGAGCGCGCCGCGATCCTGGTCAAGATAACCGAGCAGCGCGACGCAACGGTGCACGTGCGGCTGCGTCCGGAAGCGTGGATCACGGCAGGGGCCGCCGCACTCGGCGCTGACGGCTGGTACCGGCTGCCGTTCCTGGCCCAACGCTGGGGCCAGCGGCTCGTCGGCACCCTCGAGGTGACCCTGCATGACCGATGGCGGCTGGCCGAAGGCCGGGTGACAGTGATGCTGCCGCGCATCGCCTGCTTGCCGCGGCCGGCCAGGCTCGAGTCGCTCATCGTGCTCAGCAAGCTGCCTGCGCGGCTCGGCGAGCATGCCGCCAGGGCGCCAGGCGAGGGAGTCGAGTTCGCCGGCGTGCGCGAATTCGTGCCTGGCGACCGGCAGCGGCGGATCAACTGGCCCGCCACCACCCGGCGCGGGTCGCTCCAGCTGAACACGTTCGCGGCCGAGCGCGCCCAGGTCACCGTCATCGTGCTCGACGTGAGCATCGACCTGGGTCCGGCCGGATTCTCAACGGCCGATCTCGCTGGCAGGGCAGCCGCGGGGGCGGCCGCCGCCTACCTGGCCGCCAGGGACCGGGTCGGGCTGATCAGCTTCGGGCAGCAGTTGCGATGGCTGAGCCCAGCGACGGGCCGGCGCCAGGCGGAGCGGATCATGGCGATGATCGCGCTCGATTCTCCAGATGGCGAGCCGCTGGGATCGGTGACCAGGTTGCCGAACGCGGCGCTCCCGCCAGGGGCGCTGATCATCGTGGTGAGCCCGCTGCTCAACATGCGGCTGATCGAGGCGCTCAGGGAGCTCAGGGAACGGGGCTTCGCGACGATCGTGATCGACGTGCTCCGCACCGAGCCGGATGTCGGGCTGCGAGGCCGCAGAAACCGTGCCATGGCCCTTCTGGCACGGCGGATCTGGCGGATGGAGCAGGACGCGATCAGGTTCTCGCTCCGCGAGCTCGGCATCCCGGTTGTCTCCTGGGACGGCATGTCGAGCCTGGATGAGCCGCTCGCCGCGTATACCAGGCGGGCACTGGTGAACCAGCCATGAGCGCTCCGGCCTCGCAGGGAGCGACGCCAGCGCGGGCGGTGATCGCGTCGGCTGTGCCCCTGCTGGCCGCGACCGTGCTAGCGATCTGCGTGGTCGCCTGGGCTGCGGTTCCGATGCGCGACGCGCACCCAGGGGCCAGGCCCGTCCTCGTCGTCGCCGTCGCGTGCGCATGGCTGGCAATTCTGCGGCTTGGCGCGGCCATGTTCGCGTCGCGGTCCGGCGTCGCGTTCCGCGAGCCCTCGCTCGCTGAGTGGACTCGGTCAGCGCTCCACGCCTTTCCCTGGGCCGAGATCATGACGGTCGCCGTGCTCGCGCTTGAGGCGTTGCACCCATCCCGTCCGTGGCACACCGCCGCGCTCGGCGTCGTTGTGCTCGCGTTCCTGCTGGTGCTGCACCTCGCGGAGAGCGGTGCCCGCCCGGCCGTGCTTCGTCCTGTGCTGCCGCTGATCGCGGCGGGCCTTGCGCTTGCGGCACTTTCTGTCTTGGCCGCAACGCTGTCCGCGAGCGGCGGCCTGGTGGCGCTGATCGCCGCATCGGCGGCCGTGGCAGTCGCCGTCCTGGCGTTGCCGGTGTAGCGCGTCGCTAGGGGCCCGCTACGATGCGGCCCATGCGGTTCGCCATTGCGATACCCCAGTTCTACGCCGACGGCACCTTCGATCCGGCGGCATTCCGCGCCTATCTGATCCGCGCTGAGGAACTCGGCTTCGAGAGCGCCTGGACCCAGGAGTCCGTGCTCGGGTCGTCCTCGCAGTTCGCGCCGATCGAGGCCATGACTTACGCGGCGGCATGCACCCAGCGGCTGCGCCTTGGCTGCACGGTGTTCGTTTCCACCCTGCACAGCCCGGTGCACCTGGCGAAGAGCCTCAGCACGCTCGACCAGCTCAGCCGGGGCAGGATCGAGATTGGTGTGGGAACGGGCGGCAAGTCGCGGCCCTTCGCTGCCTTCGGCATTGATCCGCAGCGGTATGTCGCGCGGTTCAGTGAAGGACTCGACCTGATGAAGGCGTTGTGGACGGAGCCACGCGTCACCTTCGATGGCGAGTTCTGGCAGCTCAGCGGCGAGGCGATGGAACCCAAGCCATTTCAGAAGCCATTCCCTCCGATCTGGATCGGCGGCGCGGGTCCTGCGGCGCTGCGCCGAGCCGTCCGCGTCGGCAGCGGCTTCTTCGGCGCGGGCTCGTCCTCGACGGCGGCATTCGCCAACCAGGTCGCCACGGTCCGTCAGGCCCTCGCCGACGCCGGCCGAGCCGAGCGGGACTTCCGTATCGCCAAGCGCGTCTATATCGCGATTGACGAGGACGCTGGGCGCGCGCGAGAGCGGATGAACGCAGGGCTTGCCGGAATCTACGGCCAGGCGGTGCCGAGCATCGAGGCCGCTGCCGTCACGGGAACGCCCGCCGACTGTGTTGCCGGGCTTCGCGCGGTCGTGGCGGCAGGCGCCGAACTGATCTTGTTCACGCCATTGTTTGACCAGGGCGAGCACGCGGAGCGACTGGCCGCCGAGATCATCCCGCAGCTCAGCTAGTGCCAGCTCGCGGCATCGCCAGCGCCGCGATCTGCGCGTGCGTCGCGAACCACGGGCTGCCGCGCTCGCGCATCTCGGCGATCACGCGGTCAAGCATCCTGGTCAGGTACCCGCGGCCAATCGCTTCAGGGTGCATCGTGTAGGTGACGAGCCTGTTTTCCGCACGAGCGTTCTCGAACTCCTCCAGCCAAATGCGCTCGACCCGGCCAGGATCGGCCAGTAGCCCGCCTTGATACGGCGTCCACCCGAAGTAGGGCCAGTCGCACAGGCTCCAGTGGCCGGGGAGCTCGAGCAGCGTCCCGGGTTGTCTGTCCACCCAGTACGGCCTGTCGTCGGCCATCAGGCTGGCGTCGTAGCCGAAGCCGAGCTCGGTCAGCATGTCCAGCGTCTCGGGAGTCAGCTCCCAGCCTGGCGACCGGTAACCGAGCGGGCGCACGCCATGCTTGTCAAGGGCAGCAAGCCCTTGCTCGAGCTCCGCGCGCTGGCCGACGGCGTCCAGGCCCTCGCTGGCCAGGTGCAGGTACCCGTGATGCGCGACTTCGTGCCCGGCAGCCAGGATCGCTGTTACCGCGTCTGGGTGGTGATCGGCGGTGTGCCCTGGCACGTAGAACGTCGCGGGGATATCGCGCTCGCCGAGCAGCGCCAGGATCCGGCCGAGCCCGCGCTCAGGGCCGAACCGGCCCTGCGACAGGGCCGTGAGGCGCCTGGCGTACTCCGCGCCTTCGCCGAGCCACGGAGCCTCGCCGTCCACGTCGAACGTCAGCGCCACGGCGACGTCCGCGTTATCGGGCCAAGCGGAAAAGTCCGCCACCTGCGTCATGGCCTACCTACCCGCCGCGGGCGGGCTCGGCGTCTCCCCGACACCCGCAACCTGTTCACCCACATGAGGGCGTTGTATGCCAGGTACATATCCTTCTCGATCAACCAGAACTTCACCCCCCGCGGCCCGCCTGGTCGCCGGTAATCGGCGGGCTTGTACCGGACAAATGCCCAGTGCATGCGATCGAAGAACTCGCGTCTGGTCCCTGGCGGGACCAGGAGCTGCGAATGCATCCGGCCGGAGGTTCCGGTCCCCGGCACGCGTGCGTCAAAGAGGTTCGAGCAATGGGAAATGGCCCGCAGGAAGACGGCACCGTATACCGCCATTGTCACGGCGGCGTCGCCTGACTCTGCTCGCTTCTTGAGGCGGTCAAGCACGCCCTGCCAGACCTCGAACGCACGGAAGTGGCGCCTGGGATCGCCTGAGGTCATCAGCGTGCCTGGCGAGTCCTTGCGGTAGCGGTAGCAGGGCACGTTCAGCGCGCTCAGCGTGCGTGCCTCGGTGAAGAGCTGGCAGGTCAGCCGGATGTCTTCGTGCGGCCACTCCGCGTCGAAGCCGCCGCCGGATGCGCGGAAAAACTCGATCCGAATGATCTTGTTCCAGGACGCCATCGTCAGATCGATCGCCCATGGCTGCTCGGCGAGCGTGAACGTGGGCGGATGGGCTCTGGTCAGCACCTGGTGATCGGGGCCGGGCTCGGTCGTGCCATCCGCGTGAGCGAGCTCGTAGTCGATCAGCAGCATGTCGGGGACCCCGGCCGACAGATGCACCGCGATCACCGCCAGGCTGCCAGGCAGGATCATGTCGTCCGCGTCTGCGAACCACAGGTACCGGCCGCTCGCCCGGGCCGCGCCGACGTTCCTGGCGAGTCCCGGGCCGATCTTGTCGTCGTGCACGATGACCAGGCGCGGCTCGCTCGCGGCCAGCGCGTCGAGGATCTCAGGTGACTTGTCGGTGGAGCCGTTGTTCACGACTACGATCTCGAAATCGGAGAACGACTGGCCGGTGATCGCGCCGAGGCAGCTAGGTAGGTCGGCCTCGGCGTTGTAGACGGGGATCACGATGCTAATCAGCGGTGTGGCACGGGCACCGGCGGAGCCGACATCGCCGCTCTCGCCGGATATGTGCATCGAACTCCGCTCCTCGCGCAAGGTACTCATCATCGCAGAGCACCGGCACCGTGTTCTGGCGGTCAGATACCGGCTTGCGCGCGCCTTGCTCGGAGGTCGGCGATCCAGGAGATCGCCGCGATCACCAGCAACACCAGGAATACCAGCGCGCTGCCGATCTGGACCGCGTGCCAGCGCTGCCCGAGGAAGATGTTCGCGTCCCAGACGGCGTGGACGATGATCAGCGGCAGCACGCTGCCCGTGCGCAGGAACAGCCAGACGAATACCGCGGCCCAGACTGCGATCCCGATCACGCCCAGGCCGTA
>Ga0126378_10001762_pt1 | contig 16007 bp, 18 predicted proteins | sample PanSoiMetPlot_23_FD_92587 | JGI IMG/M metagenome (GOLD analysis project Ga0126378, IMG submission 92587) | Tropical forest soil microbial communities from Panama - MetaG Plot_23 | ecosystem: Environmental > Terrestrial > Soil > Tropical forest > Bulk soil | place: Panama | collected 2016-02-17 | reverse complement strand
GCAGCCCTTCGTGCTGCAGGCGTTGAAGTTGTAGGAGTGCCAGGATGCCGCCAGGTTGTGGTACCGGTCGACAGGCTTGTGAGTCAGCCACTGAGTCAGGTCGTTCGACCAGGTCAGCCCGCCCAGCATGAGGACGTTGTTGGCGCCCGTGGACCGGACTGCATTCACCATGGTCTGCATGCCGGCCACCTTGTAGCCGAAGCCGACGCAGTCGCTGCCGCCGTGGAGCCAGCACCGCCAGCCCTGGGCCAGAATGTTGTGGTCGGCGAACTCCGGGTAGGGCTCGTTGAACAGGTCGAAGACGACCGCGTCGTTGCCCTTGAAGGTCGTAGCCACTGACTTCCAGAACGGGACCGCTCCTGCGGCGTCTGGCATCGGCTTCTGGCAGACCGCCTGCGCTGACACGCATGCCGAGGCGGGGCCCATGTACTTTCCGTTGGTCCAGTGCAGATCGACAATCGCCACTAGCCCGTTTGCGTTGAGACGGCGCACGTAACGCGTGACCGCCTTCCGGTAGGTGGCGCCCGCATAGGCTCGCTTGACGTACGAATTACCGTTCCAACAGGCCTCGTTCAGCGGCACGCGGACGGCATTGAACCCGTGGGCCTTTATGGCACGGATCGACGCCACGCTGCTGGGGCCGTCGAAGATTCCGTGGCCCTGCACGCACATGAACTCGGTGCCCGAGCGGTCGACGCCGTGGAGCACCGTGCGCTGCCCGCTGGAGCTGACGAGCTGGTTGCCGGACACGTGCAGTCGCGGGGCGGTACCGGCAGCGGCTGTGCTCGCGGACGAGAGTGCACGCGGCAGCAACATGGCAGTGGTGATGCCGGCCGCAAGGGCGGCAACGCCTGCCAGGCGAGCCGTGCGCGATCGCAGTAGCCCCGAGCGCGGCTTGGCCTCGCTCGTTGCGCCCTGATCTGCCTTTTGCTCGCCACGGAATATGCTGGCGATTGTCGGCCGGAATTTCATATTCGACGCTCCGTACTGATGGTTTGTCGTAAGGGCGTTCAGATTTCGTGCCCTGGTTGCTGACAGAGGCGAATGCCTCAGACTGGGTTCTCAACCGATGGGCCTGCGGTACGCGAGCAGGGTTGCCCCACGTCCAAAGGCGTTGTACGTCAGCCAGCCTAGAAAGAATCAGCGCGGAAATCGTCGTACAAGTGCGCGGATTCTGACCCGGCCAATTGGCAGAGTTCGGCCTACTGCACTTGAGGTAGGGGGTGTCTACGCCAGCCGGGGGCTACGTGGCCAGGTGCGCCAGCGCTGGCTGGCTCGAGCGGGTAGGAAGTGATTGCTTGGGGGTGGTGGATTGGGGATATTCGCTTCTTACGCCCGGGTAAATCGGATTCTACCCCACTATCCGGGCATACGGCAAACTCAACTGGGTCCGCCGGTAACTGCGCTCACCCGCTCAGTGACAGGCAGTGCTGCCGCGAGCACCGTTACGCCAGATCGCCGGCGCCTGGCGGGCACACGCACAGCCCGGCGGGATAGCCGCGCGCCGACACTTCCACGCGGGCCTTGCGGCCGCCACGGTCCGGCTAGGGGATCGGCGGCAGGCCGGCGCAGCAGAAGTTGGCTGACCGGGCGGCTGGCGGGGGTAGCGGCGGTGAGGCATTGGTCCAGCCCTCGCTGAGAACCGCCACGTACTCATCGATCTGGCCTGAGTAGCTGCGGCCGATGAAGGACGGGCCGACACACTTCCCGTAGGAGTTCGGTGACCTGGCAGGGTGCCGGTTGGGACGCAATGACTTGACCGGGCGCCAATGCGGCTTCCGCTCCTTGCGCTCGGCCACGCTGTTTGACAGGCAGTGCAGGGTGCGGGGCATCGGCCCGAGTTCGGCGGTGGCCAGGAGCGTGCCGGTCCGCGGGTCGATCAAGATGACACGGAGCGGGTTGAAATTACCCGGCGCCGGATTCGGGTCCTGCGCTCCTGGGGCGATCGCGTAGCCGGGCCGGCCCAATGGATCGGTCATCCGGCCGATCAACCGAACTCCGGGCAGCCCGGCCATGACCTTGAACGTCGCCGACCGGACCGCTGCGGACACCGGGTCTTCCAGCAGGAACAGCGCCTCGGACCAGATCAGCTGACCCACGGTCGAGCAGCCGGAGTAACGGCAGTGAGCTCGCACGGCGTACCGGCGCAGCGTCGCTTTGACCTGCCCGGGGCGCATCTGCCGGAACCGGGCCGCGTTCAGCCCGGCCAGGTCACCTTCGATGAACCCCACGGTGCCGTCGCTGACCGCCCAGCTAGCGCTGCGGGCTGACGCCGAGGTGCTCGCGGCGAGCGGGCCGACCCATTGCAGGGGCAAGCCGCCCAGATAGCTGTCAGGTTCCTGGCCACTACGCCAGGCTCTCGGAGAACCGCTCGCGCGCCACGCGGCCGCGTCGGTGGAACTCGATGGACGAGCACCTAGCTGGCGCGAGATGAGCCACACCTTGTGGCCAGCCGAGCGCGGGTTCCACTGATCGGCGTAAGTTCGCAGGGAAATGTCGTACGGGTGGGCCCTGGTGCCGCCCGGGACGGTGACACCGCCGACCATCTGGACGCGCCAGTACTTGCCGCTCGCAGGGCCGTCTGTGACGTGAGCTGCGGCCGTCATCAGAATCTCGCGGGCGGTCAGGTGGGGGATTATGTGCGCGGGCGTGCTCGGCCCGACATCCGGGCGGGTGAGCGGAACCGCGGATAGCACGGCAGCGGCCGCAGTGCCCGCAGCCGTCAGCGCGACGCCGACAGCCAGCAGCACCGGCGTCCTGCTCGGACGGGCACGGCTCGCCCGATCCGCCGGGTGGTATGCGCCCGGATGCTCGGCCGCGATCGCAGTCGCCCTGGCCTTGGCCTCGGCGAGCCCTTGCCACGGCGGCTCCAGGCTGGCCGGCCGGCTCGCCGCGAGCAGTTCGATCACCTGGCGCCCGCGCCGCGGGGACTTCATTCGGGACGTGTTCACGGAATCGTTCCCTCCGCCGTGCGGCGCGAGGTCCTACCTGCGCCGTGGCTAGCCACCCGAGCCACCTGAGGCTGCGCCTGCCATGTGTCGCCGAACTGCGATGATGCGAGGGCAGCCGCGGGGGTGTCGTGATCGCGGTCACCGCCGGCAGCTTCCTGACCGGCTGCGCGGCTCATGGCCCGCGCAAGGCGCCGCCTGGCGCGGTGCAGCCGTACCCGTACAGCCGGTGTCGAGCACCCCACCACCTGAGCAGCTTGCGGCGGCCGCAGACCCTGCCAGGCAACCAGCGTGAGCAGTTCACGGTCAGCGTCCGACAGCGTCGCCAGCGCGGCGCGCACCGCGAGTAGCTCGGCCACTTGCTCGGCCACGTCCGCAGTCTCCGCCGGTACCTGCCATTCCAGGACATGCCCTTCCGCGGCCAATTGCCGCCGGGCGGCGCGGAACTGACCGAGCAGCACATTCCGGGTGACGGCCAAAAGCCAGGGCAGCGCAGGCGCAGGCACATCGGCGAGCCGCCGCCAGGCGATCAGGAACACCTCACTGACGACCTCCTCGGCCAGCTGGCGGCCGGCGCGGCTGGCCGCGTAGGCGTACACCTGCCGGTGGTGCCGGACGTATAGGTCCGTGAACTGCTCGATCGCTTCAGGCTCGGTCAACGCGACGGCTCCCTCGCCAGCAGAATCTCTGGCCACACACCCTGACTAGGAAATGAACGGCCAGGGGTCAGTGTTACCGGGCGACGCTAGAAATCTAAGTGAGTGTCTGATTAATGGGCGGTCTGAGCCAGACGCCGGGTCATGAGGGCGATCATGGCTCACCAAGATCATGGCTTCGTGGCTGGCGGGCAGGTGCTCGTAGTCGCGGGGTGGTGCGGCGGTGCTTGCTGATCCAGGCGAAGGGCCGGGCCTTCCGCCGCGAGTTCCACGTCTTACCCGGCGCCTACCGGCGCGACCAGCCAGACAACCCAACCCTGCTCGGCAGCCCCCAGGAGCCAACCCTGGCCGGGTGACCGAACGACGCCTTGCTAACTCCGTCGGATCACTCTGGAGGATGGTCACCCCAAGAATCAGGCCTCAGGGCGCGGCGGCCGCCGATGTCACACCAGATCGTTCCAGAGACCGCGCTCGTCGTAGAAACGCTCCACCTCGTCCAGCTCGACATCGGCGGCTTCGGCCGTGGCCGAGACGGCACCGGCGACCCACCAGTCGGCACCGGGCAGACCCGCGGACAGGTACGCCCGGCTCCCTGGCGGCCGCTGGTGCGCGCCGCGAGGCCGCGCGAGAACTTCGCCGTGCGACGGCTCCCACAGCCGGGTCAGGCCATCCTCCTCGGCGAGCACGACGGCGTCATACCACCGCCAGATCACCACTTCAGAGCCGCCCGGCACGACCGCGACCGCCACCAGGTGACCGGGTGAGACCCGTTCAGTCCGCGGCGACGGGAACGACCTCGCGTACCCGACTCGGCGGGGCTGCCCGTCCCCGGTAATCTCGCAGGCATCCTCCTGAACGCGCAGAACGATGCCGCACCGGAGCCGCGCGGGAGCCAGACCACGGTCGACCGAAGCACCCATGCGCCCAAGTATTCCCTGGCGGAGGGAGTCGCACATTGGCCGCACAGTTCGCAGAGCCGCAGATGTCAGCGTCGGCCTCAGGTGAGGCTGACCTCGTCGTACCTGGCCGTGACGCCTGAGTCGGGGAAGATGTTGCGCATCCCCGTCCACTGCCGCGTGGCGGCGAACGCCTCGCCTGTGTAGGGCAAAAAGACGATGCGCTCCCCGATGCCGAACGCGCGGACGTCGATGCTGTCGCGGTACTTCTCAGGGACCGCGCGCAGGTGGTAGTGCTTGTACGCCTCCGGACGCAAGTCGATCTCCATCTGAGCGCGCCGCATGGCGGCCAGGTACTTGTCGATGTCGGCCTTGCTAGCGTCGCTGCCGGTCACCAGGAAGCCGATCATGAAAGTGGCGTCCAGCACCTTGCGGAACCCGAAGGCCTCGGCAATGTAGTACGGCACGCCCCACATAGTGCCGGCCGGGACCTGGCGCTCCAGCAGCGCGTCCAGCCGCTCGTTCGGCGGACCCTGGAACGTGAGCGCGATCTGCTGCGCAGGGAGCACCGCCTCAAGCGCCTGCAGCGTCGCGAAATGACTGCCAGAGTGGTAGCCGACCCCAACCGCCACGTCGGCCAGATCTTCAGGGCGGCGGACCGGCGATTCCGGCGGTACGAAGATGGCGCACGGTGCCACTGAGTACGCGGCCGTCACGAGCTGTCCTGCTCGCTCGCTTGCCGCGGCGCTGGTCGCCCAGTGGCACGCGCAGCTCACGTCCGCGCCGTCGCGCCCGGCGCCGAAGGTTTCGAAGGCCCCGGTCCTGATCTCCCCTGCGCTGTCGCGCGCAGTGGAGTGGATGCCGTAGTCGCCTCCTGTCACGAAGCTGTAATCGAGGCCCTCGGCCGTGAAATAGCCCTTCTCGTCGGCGACCCACTCCTGCAACCGGCCATGGGGCATGATCTTGAGCGCCATCGCGGCCTCCTCCCTCTGCTCTCCCGACGCTAGCGGGTCGTGCCGCGCTGCTACCAGGGTCCACCGCGATGCGGAATGCCAGCGGCGGACCTAGAGTCGAGCGCAGGGACAATGTCTGTCCCGCTGCCCCGCGTGGCACCGGTGGGCGCTCGCCATCCCGTTGGAAGGACGTCACTCAGATGCCTGAGCAGACCGAGACTCGTGCTCCTGCCAGTAAGCCATCGCCCGACACGCCGGGTTCTCCGTTTGAACCCGGGCTGGACACCGGGCTGGCGAGCTGGATCCGTGAGCCACTCGACGACGCAGTCGACCGCAGGCGCCGCGTCATCGTTCCGCCGGCCGTCGCCGCCATGGGCACGCCGTTGGACGGCTACAAGAAATCCCTGCTCGCCGAGGCGCGGCGCCCGGACACGGTCATGATGATGGGCGACAACCCCGCGCTGCCGAAAATGCCCGAGCGGCCGACCGTCGAAGACTTCTTCCGTCTGCGCTTCGGCCCAATCGCGTACATGCACCTGCTGCAAAGCGCCAGGCTCGCGCGCGAGCAGGGACTCAGCGAGAAGGTGGTCACGGCGTGCCTGCTGCACGACATCGCGATCGCTGGGCTGCTGTCGGCCAACCACGGGTACTGGGGCGCGCAGATGGTCGCCCCCTACGTCGACGAGGAAGCAGCGTGGGCAATCGAGAAGCATGAGGCGCTGCGGTACTTCCCCGACGAGTCCGTCGGGTACACCTACCCACAGGCCTATATCGATTACTTCGGGCCCGATTACCGCCCGCCCGAGTACCTCAGACGCGAGCACGAGGCGGCGCGCCAGCATCGCTGGTACATGACATCGCGCCTGATAACGATCAACGACGTCTACTCTTTCGACCCCGCCGTGACTGTGGACTTCGGCGAGTTCGAGGACGTCGTGGGCCGGAATTTCCGGCAGCCGAAAGAGGGGCTGGGGTTCGACGGCTCGCCGGTCGCCCACATGTGGCGGACGATGATCTGGCCGAACAATTTCCTGTAGGACGTCAGAGGCGTTTGCGCTGGTAGAGCGTTCTCATGCGTGGACACCGGACCTTAGGTTTGGCCAGCCTTACCCTGACATTTGCCTGACATTTCTGAGCGTCAGGAGTCGGTCGGCTGCACCATGCCGCACCCGGTGCAGACCAGCCAGCCCGATCCGGCGTCCTGGACGGTGTCCTCGTGGAGGCACTCCGCCTCCGGTGACACCGGTTCGGCGCCAATCCAGTGAGCAATGAACTGCCGCCCCTCGGCCGTGAGAACGTAGTCCTCATGACCAGGTATGCCGTCGACGAAGACGACGGCACCAAGCGGTGCCTTTGCTAGCAGACCATCTTTCAGCAGATACATCAGGTCGATGTCGCGTCCGCCTGGCAACCTGATGCCACCGGCAGCGGCAGCGGGAACCTCGCTAAATATGTCGAGGACTCGGCGCTCAAATTCACCGTGTCGAACGCCTGCGCGTACGCGTCGGGCGCGCCCATGCCTCGTGTGTCGAAATTGCCGGCCACGATCATGGCCCCAAGCTCGGTCTTGCACTGGTCGCGCTCGCGACGCCACTGGTCGGCGGCCTTCGTGTCGGTTGCGTGGCCAATGAGCACGTCTAGCTCGGTTATGCGCGAGCGGACGTACTCGGCGTCATAGCCTCGCTGCCTGCGGCTCGGCCTATTGGCTTCGCGCCTGCGATTGGCCTCGGATTGGCAGGAGTCGCAGATAGCCCTGCTACCGACTCGGCCACAACGTCGGCAGGACGTCCGTACCGGCATTTTGGCTTGGCCTCAATGGAAACGTATGGGTGCCCGCGGCCACAGCACAGGATGACCGCCAGCCTGTTGATTCAGGTGTGTTCGCGGGGCTTCTCGCGCGACCGGCCCCAAGGAGTAGCCCGGCCCGTCGAGTACGTCCATCGCTGGCACAGTTGGACGCTGACTGCTTGTCAACTAGCGGATCGAAAGGAGGATCCCCCAGCAACCGGGCGAGCCATCGCCCGGAAGTCAATGTTGCGCGGCACTCGCGGCAGTCGCCGGATACCGTCATCGGCTGGCATTGACCAGTTTGGTCCTCGGGCTGTATGACGTCGTCATGACGATGCCCGCGTCGCCCCCGTGCGACCGCTGCGGCCAGCCCGTCGTGGAGGCGCACTACCCTGACGGGCGATGCCCGCGTCCTCCGCGCCGCGCCGCCCGGAAGGTGGTCGCTGTTATCGGTGTGATCGCTGGCGTCATCGTGATCGTCGTGGCTGCGCTCGTGTTCCTGCGGGTCGCGACAGGCGGCAGCCCGAGTCACCACCATCCGCATGTCCCTACCAGCCGGACATTGCGAAACCGCTACTAACCACCGAGGAGGCGAAGGCAGCTGCGAATACCGGTCAGACCTATGAGATCCGTCACGCGGCCCCTGGCTGCCGCCGTGATTGCGGTGCTACCTCTCGTGTTCGTGTCCGGCTGCATTGCTCCGAGCAACCCTCCTTCTGGAGGGGTCGCGGGAACAGTTGAGACTCCGTCGAATGCTGGCACAGCGTCACCGGTCTTCACGCCCGTCGGAGCGCGGCTCTCCTTTATTCAGCCAAACGGGAATATTACGTTTACGAGCAGCGGCGTCGCTAGGGGGCGGTTTTACGTGGCGCTCGCCCCTGGAGCTTATGTGCTCAAGGTCGTCGGGCCGCACGGCTGCGACTTCAGGAGGAAGATCGAGGTGCGGTCGGGCAAGGTAATTCACCTGCGGTTGTTCTGCCAGACCGTCGGCTAGGCTGCCTGATCGCCTGTAGCGCCCTCCAGGCAGGCAGCGACGCTGCCGAGAATCCGGTCAGTCGGGATACCCGACGCGCTGGCGCACGTCCGCAGGATCAGGACCGCCAGCGACAGGCACGAACCAGCCAGCTGGCCGCGCTCGCGGTCGTCGGTGCCAGGACCGTGGTAAGCGGCCAGGAACGCGCGCACAGTGTCGTCGTCGCCTCTGTCCGCGCTGGCGATGATCGCCAGGGCATCTCGGACAGTGCCCATCGTCTGGCTGGTCACGCGGACACCGGCTCCCTGGCCGCTCGGGCGCTCTGCGCCCTCGCCGGCTCACTGACAGGCGTGCGAGCCTCAGCACCGACCCCGTCGGGGTCGGCTAGCGGGCCATCGCTGGCCCGTGCGAAGTGATGCAGATAGTGCTCGACCGCCCTCGGGTCCATGCCCCGAGTCATGGTCAAGAACATCGCGGTCACTGTCCCGAGCAGGGGATAAGGTCTCCGCCGCGCTGGATCGGCGACGTGCCGTACGTCCAGTTGCTCGGCCTGGGATTCGGTCAGGATCCGACCGCCCCCGTATTCGGCGCGAGGATCTTCACCTGCGGCGACGCCAACCACAGCGGGTACTTCCGCAACGGCAGCATCTCACTGCGGAACCTCGCCTACATCGCGCTCGGCGACCCAGCCGGAGTGACCCGATGACCGGCATCGCCCGGCTGAGGGAACTCGCGGAACAAATCGACGCCGCCACCCCGCCGCATCGGGACCGTGCCGTAGACGCGCTCCGCGCACTGGCCATCGTCGGCGTCATCTTCGGCCACTGGCTGGTCACGGCGCTGGTCGTGTTGAACGACGGCCACGGCTCAAGCGTTCACGACGCCAGCCCGCTGGCCACGCTGCCAATCCTGATGCCCGCCTCCTGGGTGTTCCAGACGCTCGCGATCTTCTTCCTGGTCGGAGGGTACTCGGCGGCGACGAGCTTTCGCGGTGACTATCGCGGCTGGCTGAAAAGGCGGCTGAGGCGGCTTTCCCGCCCGGTGGCCTTCCTGGCGGTGATCTGGACGCTGGTCGCCGCGTGCCTCATCGCACTTGGCGTCTCATGGCCGACATTGCACATCCTGCTGACGCTAGTCCTCGATCCGCTCTGGTTCCTTGGCGTGTTCGCGCTGCTGACCGCGGTGACCCCGATTGCCGTCGGCGTCGTGCGCCGTTTCGGGGTCGGCGCCGTGCTGATCCCGTTGGCCATGGTGGCGAGCGTCGACTTGGTGCGGTTCAACTTCGGCGACCTTGCCTGGCTGGGCTGGATCAACGTCCTGGCAGGCTGGGCGGTCCCTTACCTCATGGGCATCGCATGGGCGCGGGGCGCGTTCGCCCGCCGGACGATCCCGGCGATCATGCTGGGTGGTGGCGTCGCGGCGGCGGCGGCGCTGGTGGTCCTGGCCGGATACCCCGCGAGCATGGTAGGCGTGAACAGCGCCGCGATTTCCAACCTGAACCCGCCCACCCTCGCTGCCGTGACGTTCGGCATCGCGCAGGCGGGCCTTGCGCTTCTGCTGCGTGACCCGCTCGCCAGGTGGATGCGGCGCCCGCTCGCATGGGCATCAGTCGCGGTCGCGAATCTGTCCGCGATGACCCTGTTCCTCTGGCACCAAACCGCGCTCATCACCGTGACCATGCTCGGCTCGCTGTCCGGCCGCATCCCTGGCTTGCTCACGGCACCATCCAGCCTGGCATGGGTCGCGGAGCGGCTTGCCTGGCTCCCAGCTTTCGCGATCGTGCTCGGCGTCCTGCTTGCCACTTTCTGGCGCGCCGAGCAGCCGGTTCAGTTGTCGGCGCGGATCGAGGCCAGGTAGCTGCGCAGGGCGCGCGCGCCGGTGGTCAGCGTCTCGGGGTCCTGAGAATTGCGGGCCAGGCTGAGCGTGCCTTCGATCTGGGCCACGAGCATATGCGCAGCGTCGGCCGGCTCCACGGCGGAGAGGATGAGCCCTCGTCGTTGCGCCCGGGCGAGCGCGCTGCGGTAGGCATCGCGCCAGCTCTGGAACACCCGCGTGGTGCGGTCGCGGAAACCGGCGTCGAGCGGGTTCATCTCTTGCGCCAGGTTGTTGAGCGGGCAGCCCAGGATGGGCTGTTGCGTCTTGAGCAGCTCGATGCCGCGCTCGAACTCGGTCGCGATTGTCGCCAGCGGGTCTTCGCTGGTCGCGAGCGGCGTGACCCATTGGTCTGCGATCAGCTTGGCCAGCACCTCGTCGACCAGGGCGTAGCCGAATGCCTTCTTGCTGGCGAAGTAGTGGAAGAAGGCTCCCTTGGTGGCCTCGGCGCGGCCGAGGATCGCGCCGAGTGATGCGCCGTGGAAACCGTGCAGGTAAACCTCTTCCTGCCCTGCCTGGAGCAGGCGCTGGCGCGTGGTCGCCCCGCCCTGCCCCGTCATGACCTTGATGGTACCGCAGCAACCATACAGACCGGTTGGTACGCTGCGATGGGGTGAGTTAGTCGCTACCTGGGAGCCAGCTATGACGTTCTGCACGGTGCTGGAGTGGGACAGCGCCTTCCCGTTTGACCGTTACGACGAAATGAACCAGCGGGCGCAAGGTCACGAGACGCTGCCCGAAGGCTGCCTGACAAGGATCGTCGGCGGCGCCGACGGCGCAGCGACGATCATCGAGGTCTGGCGGACCGGCGATGACGCTCGCCGCTTCAGCGATCAGCACTCGCACCTGCTGGCCGAATTCGCCATGCCCGCGCCGACCAGGGCAGCGGCATTCCAGACGACCATCTTCCAGACGCGCTGATCGGCCGCGCATGACCCCGCAGCCACCGCCCGAACACGCGGTCCGCCTCTATGACGAGCTGATCGCCACCCATCCGGAAGTAGAACGCAAGGGCGCGTCGAGCCCGTACACGTCGGTCAACGGCAACATGTTCACGATCCTGTCTGCCGACGGCACGCTCGGCTTGCGCCTAGCGGGCGCCGACCGGGCCGCGTTCATCGCCGCGTACGGCACCGGCCTGTACCAGGCCCATGGCACGGTCATGAAGGAATACGTCGCGGTCCCGCCCCAGTTGCTGGCACGGACCGCAGAACTCGCCGCGTACCTGGCCAAGAGCTACGACTACGCGAAGTCACTGAAGCCAAAGCCAACCACGCGGCGCAAGTGACCCACGGCCAGCCTCCTGGCTGAGCTAGCGCAGGGGTCGCCTTCTGTAGCGTCGGGCTAGCGCGCCCATGCCGGTTTCGGTCGAACTGACCACCGCGGGAGCGGCGGGTCGGGTGACGTTCCCGTGCCGGGAGGTCGGTGGCGGTGACACCGACTGGACGCTTGAGACGCTGCAGACCGACGCCGCGTCGGTGGTCGGTCCTGGTACCTGATCGCTGGTCGGGATCGCGGTCGGCGAGACCGGGTTCGCGACCGGGTGGCGCAGGACCTGGCTCAGGTCCATGGCATTGGCGTCTCTGGCGGTGAGCGCCTGCAGTCCGAAGGTGGACTCGATCATGCGAAGCGTCGAGGTGTGCTCGAACGGGCCGGCATGAGCGACTCGTGCCCTGGCCATGTTTGACACCACGACGACTGGAACCCGGAACCCGAGCTGCTTGTAGTTGGGCACGAGCTGACCGTCCGTGGGCGTCGTGCTGTTGCCCGTGTGGTCGACCGTCGCTGGATCGGTGTCATCGATGACCTGTGGCGGGACTACGTGATCGAAAAATCCGCCCCATTCGTCGAACGTGATGACGAGCACCGTATTGTCCAGGTAGCCGGCGCTGGCCAACGCGTGGTATGTGTCGGCGATGAAACGCTCGCCACGCCTGATGTCGGCCTTGGGATGGTCGTCGCTCCCCGACCCGTCATCGGCGAGAGCGAAGTCCGGGTCGACGAAGCTGACGTTGGGCAGCGCGCCCTCGGACACGGTCTCCAGAAACGACTTGGTATTAACCGGTATGCCAAGCACGTCGGTGTCGCCCGGCGCGAAAAGGTGCCAGAACGGGTAATACTTCAGTCCCCAGAGGGCCAGGAATGGCAGATCCCTGAAGAAGTATGCGCCAGTCGGGATCCCTTGCGTGTTCGGGATCGGCGAGAGCTGGTCCCAGATGGTCGGCAGGGCGGAGAACTTGGTGATGTTGTGGTCCCTGTCCGTCCGAGCCGCATGCTGGTAGAAGCGGTTGGGGAAGGTCTCGCCGGCGAACGAGCAGAAATAGTGATCGAGCGTGGTGTACTTCTGCGCCAGGGCCCCGAGCACGGGCAGGTCGGGAACGTTTTTGGGCGTGCCGTCGGGATTCAGATTCGTGTAGAAACCGGCCGGGAAGGTGTTGGCCGCAGCGGCGGTAACGCCTGGGTTGAGATCCAGCGGAGTGGGACGCTGCAGGAAGCCGTCCATCTTGCCAAAGTTGAACTCGATGAGAAACCCTTCCCAGCTATGGTCAGGGTCGCCGTACCCGCAGCCCTGGAAGTCAGGAGCCAGCGGGTAGTTCGGATAGAAGTTCCCGTCCGTCGCCGGATAGACCATGTCGGTCCTGCCGCGGGCGGCTGGCAGCCAGCCAAGGAAGTGGTCGAACGAGCGGTTCTCCATCATGAGCACCACAACGTGCTCGATGCCGCCTGCGCCACCCGGGCTAAGGGCAGTAGTGGCTCTTGCGGCCGCCTGGGACAGCAACTCCGAGCCAGTCATCGCTGCGCCCGTCGAAGCGGCCATCAGCTGAATGAAGGTGCGCCTTGTAAGCATAAGGGCCAGTATGACCGCCGCCAAAAGCGTCCACAAGCGGAGCAGGTGACACTGGTGAGGCCGGCCGGTGAACGTTCGCCGGAAAGACGGGGCGTGCGCTCCTCGTACCCGTGGTCGTAGAGTGTTCAATGCCGGGCCATACTGGAGGCGACCATGACCGATCCCAGCATGGACGTAGAGCACACCGCGCGCGCCTTTCCTAGTCCCAAGCACTCTCGTCCAGCGCGGTCGCTCACCTACCAATGCGGCGGCCATATCTACCAGGCAGTCATCGGCCAGCAGCGCACGCGGTTCGACAATGCGATCGGCTGGCTTGGCCGGCCGAAACCAGCCATGCAAAGGCAGCGGCCCAGCGGCACCACGGTGCTGAGCATCGTTGCTACCCAGGCGGCCGTGGAAATCTGGTCCCGCGAGCCGTCGCGCGATTGGCCGAACCCGTCTCTCGTCGCCCGCGATGCGGTCCTGAACATCGACTACCTCGACGATCAGGATGCCATCGCGGGCTTAAGACAGGTCTCATGCCGAGGAGCGGTGACAGCTCGGTCCGCTAGTGCAGCGTCGCGATAGCGGCCGATAGGTCAGAGGGGGTGGCTCGGCATGCGGATCGCTGTGTACGGGGCGGGCGGCGTCGGCGGATACTTTGGCGGGCGCCTGGCTCGGTCAGGTGCCGACGTGACCTTCATCGCGCGCGGGCGGCACTTGCAGGCTCTTCGCGAGCACGGCCTGAAGGTGCGCAGCATGCAGGGCGACTTCCAACTGCGTGCGTCGGCCACCGATGACCCAGCCGAGGTCGGCCCGTGCGAATTCGTGCTGTTCTGCGTCAAGACCTTCGACACCGACGATGCCGCTGCCCGGCTGGGGCCGCTGATCGGCGACGGCACGGCCGTGGTGTCGCTGCAGAATGGGGTTGAGAACGAAGAGAAGCTCGCCCGTGCGGTCGGGGACGGCCACGTGATGGGCGGGGCAGCGTTCATCTTCGCCCACATCGCCGGGCCGGGTGTGATCGCGCATACCGGCGGACCTGCCACGATCACGTTCGGGGAGCTGGACGGCCGAGAAAGCGGGCGGGCCAATCGCCTGCTCGCCTCATGCCAGCAGGCCGGCATCGCCGCGGAGTTGTCGGCGAGCATCCAGACGGTGCTGTGGGCCAAGCTGGCCTTCATCTGCGCGCAGGCCGGCCTGACCGCCGCGGTGCGGCTGCCGATCGGGGAGATCCGCGCCGTGCCTTCTGCCTGGGCGGCATTCGGACGCCTCGTCGCTGAGGTCTGCGCGGTGGCCGAGGCAGACGGCACCCCTGTCCCACCTGCCGCCCAGCAGCGCGCACTGGCTCTGGCGCAGGCCGCCGAGCCTGGCAGCTTCTCGTCCCTGCATGACGACCTGGTCGCCGGGCGCCGCATGGAGCTTGAGGCCCTGCACGGCTTCGTCGTGCGCCGTGCGGCCCAGCACGGCCTGGCCGTGCCCACGACGCAGGCGGTGCACGCCATCCTTGAGCCCTGGGCCAGACGAAACGAGCGCGCCGGCACCTGAGCGAACCCAATCAGAAGCGGATAACGAAGGCCTTTCCCCACTGGCCGTCCCGCTCGCCGACCACGAACGCCGGACAAGTGGACAGCGGGCACTCGAACGGCGGCGGCGAGTATTCACCGCCAGCTGTGCAAGTGCTAGCCGATGCGCAGGACACGGAGTTGACCTTGTCCTGCCCCGTGTGCAGCGCTGCGAGCCCGGGGACCTCAAGCGCCTTGCGCCACCGGCCGTTCCGCTCGCTGACAACGAAGGCGAGCTGCGAGCCGCCTGTGTCCGGGGCATAGTAACCGCCGGCCGCGCAGTTGCCAGGCGAGCCGCATGAGACCGACGTGACGGCCGCCATCCCGCCGAGGTTGAGGGTCGCGATGCCGGGTACCTTGATGGCCCTGCCCCAATGGCCGTTCCGATCGCTGACCACGAACACGAGCTGTGCACCAGTCTTCACGAGGTAGGACCCGCCCGCCACGCAGTTGCCCGGTGACGCGCACGACAGGGCCCTGATCGAGGCGGCATGAGCTCCGAGGGCAGCGAAGCCCCGGATCACGATTGCCCGACCCCAGCGACCGTTCCGCGCGCTCACTACGAACGCACCCGATCCGGGTGTGCCCAGATAGTCGCCACCGGCGACGCACTCACTCGGCGACGGGCAAGATACAGAGTTGACCGCCGCCTGCCCGGACGTATTCAAGGTCACGATGCCGGGGACCCGGATGGCCTCCCGCCAGCGGCCACTCTGCTCGCTGACCACGAACGCCGACCTCCGCAGCGAGGCTGGCGAATAGGTCCCGCCTGCGGCGCAGTCGCCTGCCGATCCGCACGAGATCGAGTTCATGAACACGAACGGCTTGAGCTTGGTCAACTCCGCCAAGCCAGGGACCACGATTGCCCTGCCCCAGCGGCCGCGGCGCTCGCTGACCACGAAGGCCGGCCTGCCTCCTGCGGCGGAGCAGTCACCCGCCGACGAACACGACAGCGAGTCGATCTGAGGGAACACGAGGGCGCTTGTACCCCGGACCTGGAAAGCCCTTCGCCAGCGTCCGTTTCGCTCGTTTACGAGGAACGCATGCTGCCTGAACGAGGTGTCCTGGTAGTACCCGCCGGCGACGCAGTTGCCCGCCGCGCCGCACGATACCGAGTTGACGTGCGAGTTGTGCGGGCTGAGCGCGGCGACCCCGGGAACCGCGATGGCGTTACCCCAGCGGCCGGTCCGCTCAGTGACTACGAAGGCGTGTTCGGTCTCCGAGCTGTCCGTGTAGAACCCGCCGGCGGCGCAGTTGCCGGCCGATGGGCACGAAATCGATGTGATGGTCGCGGTACGTGTGGTTCCGCGAGCCCGCGCGGCGGCTAAGGCCGCTGCAGCAGGCGCCGCGACAACCGCCACACCGGCGGTCATGGCGGCCGTGATCGCGGTCGCGACGATCATGACGCTCCGCGGCACAGTCTGAATCCTCACGTTCATTGGTCGCGTGCCACCCGGAACTGGTTGACCGATGTAGCACGGTTGTGACAATCGGCGCACGGCCTCGTGACATTGGTGCAGGACCGTCAG
>Ga0126378_10001761_pt1 | contig 16008 bp, 16 predicted proteins | sample PanSoiMetPlot_23_FD_92587 | JGI IMG/M metagenome (GOLD analysis project Ga0126378, IMG submission 92587) | Tropical forest soil microbial communities from Panama - MetaG Plot_23 | ecosystem: Environmental > Terrestrial > Soil > Tropical forest > Bulk soil | place: Panama | collected 2016-02-17 | reverse complement strand
TCTGGGCTTCGCGAAAGTGGACCACCACCGGGGATTGCGCCAGGGCTTTGCGGAGGTGGTGTTTGCGCGGGGCAAGACTCCCAGGCAAGTGGGGGAAATTGTGCGAGCGATGCTGCGGGCGAAAGCGTCGCACAAGATTCTGATCACGCGCGCAAACAAGAAAACTTTTGCCGCGGTGAGGCCGGTGGCGCGCGCGGCGAAATTGCGGGCCGAATTCCACGAACTTTCTGGGACGATTTCGATCGAGCGCAGCCGCAAGACGCAAGGCAAGGGGCTGATTCTGGTGGTCACGGCCGGGACGAGCGATATTCCCGTGGGCGAAGAAGCGCTGGTCACCGCGCAGTCGATGGGCAATCGCGCCGAGGCGATTTATGACGTGGGCGTCGCGGGCCTGCATCGCCTGCTCGAGCACCGCGACAAATTGGCGGAGGCGCGAGTGATTATCTGCGTGGCAGGAATGGAAGGAGCGCTGCCGAGCGTGGTGGCCGGGATGGTTTCGGCTCCGGTAATTGCGGTGCCGACGAGCACAGGGTACGGGTCGAGCTTCGGAGGATTGACGGCGCTGCTCGCCATGCTGAACAGCTGTGCTTCGAACGTGAGCGTGGTGAATATTGACAATGGATTTGGGGCGGGGTGCGTGGCTAGCGTGATTAATAAGCTGTGAAGAGAGACAAGGAGGCAGGGAAGCAAGGAGGCGAGGAGGCAAGGAGGCAGGGAAGCAAAGAGCTAATGAGGAGCGAAGAGGCAGCTAAAGCTTGCCGGGGGCTTCCAGCAGAAAGTCGTGCATGTTGGTGGTTGCGGGCTCGGCGTTGAGCTGGCGCATCATCAGAGCGATTTGGCCGCGGTGGTAAGTGGAATGGTTCGCGAGATGCTGCATCAGGCTCCCGAGCTTGACATGTTTTGTTCGGAACGGAACCATTCTCTCCAGAGACTCATTCGTAGCGCGATTCACAAATTCGATCTGCCGCTTTTCGACTTCCGCCCACTTCGCTTGCACTGCGGACACATTCGGAAATTTATTTGGATCAAATATGGCAGCGAGGCGCGCGTCCAAATCGGTGTGGAACGCGGCATCGGGAGCAGGCTCGTTCCAATACTCGAGCCAGGCCCATTCGCCGGCGACGATATGAACGAGCGTGTCGCGCAGGGAGTGGAAAGCGCCGCCTAAATCGCGGGTGAACTGTTCGACGCTGAGCGCGGAAGCTGCCTGGAAGACCCTGTGGTTGGCCCAGCGGTCATATTCGTAGAGCAGCTGAATGTCGTCTTTGTTCATGTGTGAGTTTGCGGCGATTTTTTTGGCCTGCGAAGTTTACATCGTTATCGCTATTCAGCGAAACGGGCGCGAAGCAAGGAGGCAGGAGACATGGAAGCAAGAAGCAAAGAAAGAAAAAGTTCGTCAGGGTTTTAGCAGGACCTTCAGGACTCCTTTTCTTTGCGCAAATTCCACCGCTTTGCTGGCATCGGAGAGTGAAAACGTGCGCGTGATCAGCGGTCGCGGGTCGATGAGTTTCGCGCGCAGCAGGGCGATGGCTTTTGCGAAAGGGCCGCAGCGGGAGCCCAGCATCGAGATTTCGTTGACGACGATGGGCCAGGATTCGATGGGGGCGGCGCCGTGAAATGTGGATTTCAGGACGAGTGTGCCGCGCGGCTCCGTGAGGGCAATTGCGAACGCGAGGCCGGCGGGAGAGCCGGTGGCTTCGACGACGAGGGGGAATCTTTCTTTTCGCGCGCGCTTTTTGGGAGCTGCGCGATCGCCTCGGTCCTGCGTGGTTTTGACTCCGTTGCGGCGGGCGAGCGCGAGTTTTTCGGGATGCTTGCCGAACATTGTGACTGGAATGCCGGTGGAAACGAGAACCATGGCGATCAGTTGGGCTAGCTTTCCATCACCCAGCACGGCTGCTTTACGGAATGCGCTGACGCGAATTTGAGCGAGGATTTCGCAGGCTGCGGCGAGAGGTTCGATGAAGACGCCTTCCTCGTCGGTGACCGTGTTGGGGATGGCGTGGAGATTTTCGAGCGGCAAGGCAAGGAATTCCGCGAAGGCGCCGTCGTGAGCGACGATTCCGAGAACTTTGCGGCGGGCGCAATGCGTTTTCAGTCCGCGGCGACAAAATTCGCACACGCTGTGGAAGCCGAGGGCGGCGCAGGCGATATTGATTTCGCTGGCGACGCGGCGTCCGAGCCAGCTTTTCTTTTCATGGCTTCGCGCGGCACGTACATCTATTACTTCGCCGATGAATTCGTGGCCGGGCGTTCCGCGAAAATTGTGGTAGCCGCGAAGGATTTCGAGGTCCGTGTTGCAGATGCCGGCGAGGCGCACGCGGATGAGAGCCCAGCCGCGGCGGAGCGTGGGCAAGGGCTTGCGGGTTGCGGTTAACGCGTGATTTCTTATCGCGAAGGCGAGCACGGAGCCTCTCTCGAGCAAGAAATTTAGAATTTGAAATTTGAAATTTCAAATAAAAAAAGCGTGCGTGGCAAGGTCGGGATTTGGGTGATCTAAACCGCCCAGGCGAGCCGGGGCTTATGAAAGCGGGGGCAAGCCCCCCGCACTCCATAGATTTATTGGCATGCGGCGACGAGGGCTGCGGCGAGGGCGGGTTCTTCGTCGGGGAAGACGGTGCGCAGGTCGAGGATGAGGCGATTGTCTTCGATGCGGGCAATCACTGGGGGGCCGCTGGCGGGTTTGCGGAGGCGGGTGTCGAGCGCGGCGGGGGAGAATTGCGGCGACGAAATTGAAATTAAGTGGGTGGGAAGCTGCTGGTCGGGAGTGGAGCCGCCGCCGATCACCGAGAAGCCGGGGCGCAGTTCAATCGCGACGCTCGCGTTGGCGAGTGCGTGGCGAAGTTTGGCTGTGAGGCTTTCCGCGCGCTGCGCGATTTCAGCGGCTGACGCGCGGATCATGCGGAGAGCGGGAATTTCATCGAGGGCGCCTCGAAGATATGCGTTGAGCGTGATTTCGAGAGCCGCGATGGTGAGCTTGTCCACGCGCAGGGCGCGGAAAAGCGGATTGCGGCGGATGCGTTCGATGAATTCACGTTTGCCGGCGATGATGCCGGCTTGCGGGCCGCCGAGAAGTTTGTCGCCGCTGAAGCTGACGACGTCGATGCCGGCCTCGAAACTGGCGCGTGCCAGCGGCTCATGGATTCCGCTGGCGGAAAGATCGGCGAGGCATCCGGAGCCGAGGTCCTCGTAGACGGGCACGCTCAAGCGGCGGCCGAGCGCGGCGATTTCGTCGAGAGTGGGCCGCTCGGTGAAACCGGTGATGCGGAAATTTGAAGGGTGGACGCGAAGGAGCAGGCGGGTGCGCTCGCCATGGGCGCGTTCGTAATCGCGGATGCGCGTGCGGTTTGTGGTGCCCACTTCGCGGAGGACGGCGCCGCTTTCGGACATGATGTCTGGAATGCGGAAGCCGTCGCCAATTTCGATCAGCTCACCGCGCGAGACAATGACTTCGGCATTTTTCGCGAGCGTATTGAGGACTAGAAAAACGCCGGCGGCGTTGTTGTTGACAACAATCGCTGCTTCGGCCCCGACGAGCTGCGCCAACAGGCGGGCGGTGTGAACGTCGCGCTTGCCGCGCTCGCCACTTTCGACGTCGTATTCGAGGTTCGAGTAGCGTGCAGCGGTGGAGGCAATTTCGGCGGCTGCAGCGGCAGGGAGAGGAGCGCGGCCGAGATTTGTGTGCAGGATGACGCCAGTGGCGTTGACGACAGAGATGAGCGACGGTGCGAGGAGGGCGTCGACGTGTTGGATGATGCGCGATTCGATCGCGGCAGCGCTTGGTGCTGCGGCCGTGGCGGAGGCGACATCCTGCTTAAGCTCGTGGCGCAGTTCGGCGAGGACTGTGCGGGCTGATTGGGTGACGACGTTGCGACCGGCCTTTTCGACGAGCGCGGCGAGATGCGGGCGAGTGAGAAGCTCGTCGACGGAGGGGATTTCGCGCAGGCGGGCGGATGGATTAGGTTGCAGTTTCGCGGCGGGATCGACCGGAGGCGCCATGGCTAAGGTATTTGAGCACAGTGTGATACGGCTGGCAATTGCCGGCGCTATTTGCTTTGCGCGCGGGGGATTTCCCTTTGCGACAAGCTGGGGCACGAGAAAGTTGACGCTCCGGGCGAGGCCTTCTAGGCTGGAGTTACCCCATTATTCGCTATGGCCACCATCGACGAAGACCTTAATCAGATAGAACGCGACGTGCGGACGCTGAAGATCGAGTACGAACAGTTCTTCGGCGGCGGGCGTTCACGGCCGCCCACGGATACGCAATGGCGCGTGGATACGCTGGTACGGCGGTATGCGGAACGGGTGGCTGAGCTGAGCTCCGGGCAGCGATTCCGTTATAACAACCTGACGCAAACCTATGCGAAGTATCAGGACTTGTGGCGCAAGAAGCTGCTGCAGAAAGAAGGAGGCGTGAGTTTACGACATTTCGGTGCGGCGGCCAGGGCAATCGAGGCGCAGCGGTCGCGAGAAAATGCCCACCGGCAAAAAGCGGCCGATGCGGAAGCGGTCGCGATCGCGGCGGGTCCCGCGCATCACGCCACGCCGCATCCTGCCGATACAGCCGTGGCGGACGCGCTGCCGCAAGCAAAAGAGGCGCGCGAAGCGGCGGCGTTTGCGCTATCGTTTTCCGATCCCGAGCACGAAAAACCCAAGGTACAGCAGCTCTACAGGAAGCTGATTGAGGCGCGGTCTGCCGCAGGCGACACGGCGAGTGTACCGAGCCTGAAAGATTTCGAGCGGTTCGTTTTGCAAAAGACGACGGATCTTAAGAATAAGGGCGGGCACGAAATCGAATACACGGTGACTGTGGAAGCAGGGCGCGTGAAATTGAAGGCGAGGATTTCGAGTTGATTGCGGGTTTGGGGTAGCGCTCCTCTTTTCAACTTCCTTTCAACTCTTCAACCTGGATGTTTTCTGTACATGGCATCTCTTCCGTAATTTCTTCTGTGCGCTTACACTGGACGGCCGTCTGCGGATGGGAGGTTCGTCGTGACTGTGGATTCACCTGTGAAGCGCGCATTGATCAGCGTGTTCGATAAAACTGGAATCGTCGAATTCGCGCGCAAGCTTTCGGCTTTGGGAATTGAAATTGTTTCGACCGGCGGTACCGCAAAAATGCTGCGCGATACCGGCATTGCGGTGCGTGATGTGACGGAGTTGACGGGCTGGCCGGAAATGCTGGGCGGGCGCGTGAAGACGCTGCACCCGAAAGTTCACGGCGGAATTCTGTACCAGCGCGGGAAGGCGGAAGACCGGAAGCAAGCGGAAGAACATGGAATTCAGGCGATCGATCTGGTGGTGGTGAACTTGTATCCGTTTTCGGCGACGGCGGCGAAGCCCGGCGTGACGGCGGCGGACTTGATCGAGAACATTGATATTGGTGGGCCGGCGATGGTGCGATCCGCGGCGAAAAATTTCGAGAGCGCCGGTGTGGTGACCGATCCTGCGGATTACAGTGCGGTGGCGGCGGAGCTTCGAGAGAGGCGCGAGTTGAGTTTGGCGACGCGCCTTTCGCTTGCGCGCAAGGCTTACGCGCGGACGGCGCGTTATGACGGCGAGATCGCGACGGAACTCGAGCGACTGTCGGTGGAAAATGGCGAAGTCCGGATCGGCGGGCGCGAGACGCTTCCTGAGCGGATTCACATCGCGCTCGAGCGGCGGCAGGCGATGCGTTATGGCGAGAACCCGCACCAGTCGGCTTCGCTTTATATTCCAGCGGGGAGGCCGGCGGCAGGGCTGGCGGGCGCGCGGCAACTGCGAGGCAAAGAGCTTTCCTACAACAACCTGGTGGACCTGGATTCGGCGTGGGCGCTGGCGCGGGAACTCGACCGGGCGGGCGTGGCCATCGTAAAGCACAACAATCCGTGCGGAGCGGCGGAGCAGGATTCCTTGCGCGACGCCTACCTGAAAGCGCTGGAGTGCGATCCGGTCTCGGCGTTTGGCGGCGTGATGGCTTTCAACCGCGCGATCGATGCGGCGACGGCGGAAGAAGTGGCGAAGTTGTTTGTGGAATGCATTGTGGCGCCTGGATTCGAGGCTGGGGCGCTCGAGAAATTCGCGGCGAAAAAAAATCTGCGGCTGCTGGAAATGCCGCCGAAAGATGTTGCGGACGAACTGGAGATAAAGCGTATTTCCGGGGGAGTGCTGGTGCAGCAGGCGGACCGCCACGAGCTGAAGGCGGCGGGTTTGAAAGTGGTGAGCGAACGCGCGCCGAGCGATTCTGAAGTGCGGGCGCTGCTGTTCGGATGGAAAATCTGCAAGCACGTGAAATCGAACGCCATCGTATTCGCGCGCGAAGGGCAGACGGTGGGCATTGGCGCCGGGCAGATGAGCCGCGTGGATTCGGTGAAGATTGCGGTGATTAAAGCGGCGAATGCCGGTCTGTCATTGAAAGGGAGCGTGGTGGCGTCCGATGCGTTCTTTCCTTTTCCCGATGGCGTGGAAGAAGCAGGTAAAGCCGGCGCGGCGGCTGTGATTCAGCCGGGCGGGTCCATGCGCGATGCGGACGTGATTGCAGCCGCGAATCAGCTCGGAATGGCTATGGTTTTTTCCGGTGTGCGGCATTTCCGGCACTAGGGGTTACGGCTGGTGGCTTCTGGCGGTGAAAGGTAATTTCGGTCACCTGCGGTTCGCCCTCTGCGGGTTCGATCTCGGAGCGCTGGGTGTACGTGTCGGCATCCTGTCGCGTGAAGGTCAGGCGTTTCGGTTCACCATTTACCGTATTTACGAAAGTCGCTTTCGTTCCGTCCACGCTTTCGAGTTTCAACACAGTGGCATCTGATTTTTCCCAGGGCACCAACTCGGGCGTGAGGTGGCGGAGGTAGAATTGAATTCCTTCCTGCTTCTCGACGAACGAAAATAATTCCAACACGAGCGTCTTTTCGCGTTCGATAACCCGGAACAGGCCAGCGATTTCTCCAGCTTTCGGTTCGAGCCAAGTCTGTTCGGCTATACGCGAACCCCATTCTCCGCGCCACTCCCCTGCGAGCCAGCCTAACTGGCCGAGTTTCGGTTGCTGAACTGCGGCCGTATGGATCTGTTCGGCTACTGGCGCAGACTCAGCCTTAGGGTTTCCTTCGCCCCGGCCGGCAGCTGCGGGAGGGGAGGTGCTGGCGGGCTTCTCCGTATGGTCAGCTGCGCCGCCCGACGCATCTTGTGCGCGAGCTACACCAGAAGCTATAAGAAAACAGGTAAGCGTGGCGGCACCGAGTATCTGCAACCTACTGAATCCAAAACCTTTCAATCTGCCTCCGATAATTTCGATACCGAAATTCGTGTAGACAAAGCCGATGCTCCCTCAACTATGTGCGAAACACAACTAATTTTCCTTTTTAGGGGTATCCAGAACCGTTCGGCACGCGTCATACTCGGGGTTGCTGGAAAAAATGGGCATTCGGCCAGGAACACTCGCCTGGGAATACTTTGACGCCCTTCCTGCGGCTAGACCATAATGGAGTTTTGGAACGAGCGCATGAAAACAACTCTTGGCATAGCAATCTTAGCCCTCTTGGGAGCGCCGGCAAACCAGGCGCAAGCGTCACAGAATTCCAACACCAAGGCTAACCAGGCTTACGGCAGCAAAGCGGCCCAGGCTTCCCCCTTATCTACTAAAACCGCGTCTGATACCACCGATCAAACCGCGCGCGCGGACCTTTACTACTACTTTGCGATGGGCCACCTGAACGAGCAGCAGTACGAGCTCACGGGCCGGTCCGAACAGGCCGCCGAGGCAATCGACTTTTACAAGAAAGCGCTGGCGCTTCGGCCCGGGTCGCCAGTAATCATGGAGCGCCTGGCGGAGACCTATGCCAAGTCGCAGCGAATTCGCGACGCTGTGGCGCAAGCGCAGGAAGTTCTGAAGATTGACCCGAATAATCTCGCGGCTCACCGGCTGCTTGCACGGATTTACGTTCGCACGCTCGGCGACGCGAATGCCGGAGAGCTGCAGAAGGAAAATCTCGCGAAAGCCGTCGAGCAATTCAATGCAATTCTAAAGCTGGATCCCAAGGATACGAGCTCTGCACTGTGGCTCGCCCGTCTTTACCGTTTTGAGAATGAACACGCCGAGGCAGAAAAGATCCTGCGAAGTATCTTGGAACGCGACCCGGATAACGGACCAGCGCTCGAACAGTTGAGCCAGCTCCTGATGGATGCAGGGCGTCCACAGGAGGCAGTGGAACTGCTGAGCCAGGCGGCAGGAAACTCGTCGTCTCCCGACATCTACGACCTTCTCGGTGACGCGTACGCGCAGAACAAAGATTTCGCGAAAGCGGAAGAAGCTTACCGCCACGCCATCGAGCTTGACCCGGACGACCCGGGCCATCATCACGGGCTCGCGCAGGCGCTGTTATCGCAGGACAAGTACGCTCCGGCTCTGGATGAATACAAGCGGCTTTCGGAACTCGAACCGGGCACTTCGGAAAATTATCTGCGGATGGCGCAGTTGTACAGGCGGCTGGGCAAGTACGACGAGTCCGAATCAAGCCTCTTGCGCGCGAAGCAGCTCTCTCCGGGCAGTCTCGAAGTTCTCTATAACGAAGCTCTACTCTACGAAGATCAAGGCCGCTACGCTGACGCCGTAAAAGTTCTTACCGACGCCATTGCCGCGATGAAGAATCAATCCGGCGCAGAGGGGAACCCAAGCGCCCTGGCGATTCTTTACGAGCAGCTGGGGCGCACCTACCGGGAGCAGGAAAACTATACGGCGGCAGTGCAGACCTTCGAAGAAATGGGGAAACTGAACCCTGAGTCGCACAAGCGCGCTCAAATGCTGTTGATTGACACCTACCGCGAGAGCCACGACATCGATCGCGCAATTGCCGAAACTAAAAAAGCCCTGACGGATACGCCCAAGGACCAGAGCCTGATCGTCACCCTGGCTATGCTTTACGGCGAAAAAGCGGATTCGGCGTCAGCCACGAAACTGCTTACCGGCCTGCTGAAGGGCAATGACGGCGACCAGGAGGTTTATCTCGATTTGGCGCAGGTGCAGGAGCGCAGCCGCAAATATGCGGATGCCGAACGGTCCGCACAGAAAGCCGAGGAACTTGCGAAGGATTCCTCGGAGAAAGAAACGATCTGGTTCATGCTCGGAGCAATTTACGAGCGGCAGAAGGAATTCGACCGGTCAGAACAGGAATTTCGCAAAGTCCTGGAAGTGAATCCGAACAACGCCGCGGTTCTGAACTACTACGGTTACATGCTCGCTGATCGCAGCGTTCGCCTCGATGAGGCGCTTGCGCTGATTCAGCGCGCCGTGAAACAGGAGCCCAATAACGGCGCTTACCTCGACAGCCTGGGCTGGGCCTACTTCAAGCAGGGCAAGCTGGCCGAAGCGGAAGAGAATTTGCAAAAGGCCGTGTCGCGATCATCGCATGATCCGACCGTTCTCGGGCATCTCGCCGAGGTCTACATGAAGATGGGCCAGACCGAGCGGGCTGCCGCTTTGATGGAGCGCGCTCTAACGGAATGGCAGCGCGCGCTACCCGCCGATTACGAAGCCGAGAAAGTGACGGAGCTCGACTCGCAGCTCAAGACGCTGAAGCGGGCTCTCGCTCAAAAATCGCCACCAGATTCGGCCAAACCGCAGTAAGCTCCCCGCATGACCTTGCCGAAAAAGCGATCGCTGCAGCTGCGCGCGTTCGCGAAGATAAATCTATGCCTCCGTATCCTGGGCCGACGCCCGGACAATTACCACGAGCTGCGCACGATCTTCCAGACGATTTCGCTGCACGACACGCTAACGCTTTCTCTCGTGCCCAAAGGCATTTCTCTGGAGGTGAGCAATGCCGCGCTGCCGACGGGTCCGGAGAATCTGGTGTGGCGCGCCATCGATGCGATGCGGAATGAATTGAAGCTCAGCTTTGGCGTTCACGCACTGCTTGAAAAGCGGATACCGGTAGCGCGCGGCCTGGGTGGCGGATCGAGCGACACAGCGGCAGCGCTGGTCGGCATGCTGCGCCTGACGAAAAAGAAAGTGCCGCTGGAACGCCTGATGGAAATTGCTGCAAGCCTTGGAGCAGACGTGCCGTTTTTTCTTTTCGGCGGCCGGGCGCTGGCCGTGAATCGTGGCGACGAAATCTACCCCCTTCCCGATACGCGCAAAGAGTCGATCGTTGTCGTGTCGCCGCGAGATATCGGCGTGAGCACGAAGGACGCTTACCAGTGGATTTCTGCGGAATTGACAAATCGCATGGAACCCCCTAAAATTTGGGGGTTCTGCGCTCTGTGCTGGAGCCGGCAGGAGAGGGTTGCGAACGATTTCGAGCAGCCCGTTTTCAGCCGTCATCCGCGCCTGAAGGAAATTCGGGACGGATTGCTCGAGCGAGGAGCCGCAGATGCCGCGCTGGCGGGTAGCGGGTCGGCGGTGTTCGGAATCTTCCGAAACCCAGCGCGTGCGCGCCGAGCCGCTCGTGCGTTTCCGGAAGATTCGGTTTTCGTCGTCGAAAGTGTTTCCAGGGAAAATTATGCCCGGGCACTCGGCTGGCGTGTGACCGGTTGAGGGACTGACTTTGGCTTTGGCCGACGAAAAGTTCAAGATTTTTTGCGGCACAGCGAACCCGGCGCTCTGCGACGCCATCTGCAGCTATTTGGGCGTGACGCGAGGACGAGCGGAACATGGGCAGTTCAGCGACGGCGAAACGCGCTACCAGATTCTGGAAAATGTGCGCGGCGCGGACGTCTTCGTGGTGCAGCCTTGCAGCCATCCGGTGGATTTCAACCTGATGCAGCTGCTGCTGATGATTGACGCGTTCAAGCGGGCATCGGCCTGGCGGATTACGCCGGTGATCCCGTACTACCCGTACGCGCGGCAGGACCGGAAGGACCGGCCGCGCGTGGCAATTTCAGCGAAGCTCGTGGCGGATTTGCTGGAAACGGCGGGATCGAGCCGCGTGCTTTCGCTCGATCTGCATGCGCCGCAGATTCAGGGATATTTCAATATCCCGGTGGACCATCTGTTTGCGGCGCCGGTGCTGGTGGAGTACTTCCAGAAAAAGAAGCTGGGACCGATGACGGTGGTTTCGCCCGATGCAGGTGGCGTGGAGCGCTCGCGCTACTTCGCGAAGAAGATTGATGCGCCGCTGGCAATCGTCGACAAGCGGCGTATAGACGTGAACGTGAGCGAAGTGATGCACCTGATCGGAGAAGTGGCTGGACGGCCAGCGCTCGTTGTGGACGACATTATTGATACCGCCGGAACGCTGGTGAAGACGGCGGAGGCGCTGCTGGAGAACGGGGCGACGAAAGTATTCGCGGCGAGCACTCACGCAGTGCTCTCCGGCCCGGCAGTGGAACGCATCACGAAATCGAAGATCGAAGAGGTGGTAGTGACGGATTCGGTGCCGTTGAACGAGGCGGCAAAGAAAGTATCGAAGATCAAAGTGCTGAGCGTGGCGCCGCTTTTGGCGCGCGGCATTCAGTCGATTCACGAAGAGACTTCGATCAGCGAATTGTTTATCTAGGACTCGGACGGGAGAAGGCGATCATGGAAACATTTACTCTGGAGGGAAAACCGCGCGAGGGGCGCGGCAAGGGTCCGGCGCGGCGCTTGCGCACGACCGGCATGGTGCCCGCCACTCTGTATGGCGGCAAGAAGGAAGCGATCTCGCTTGCCGTGAATGCGAAGCAGGTGGCGAAGATTCTGCGCTCGGAGACCGGCCACAACACGATTTTTTCCGTGCAGATGGATAGCGCTCAAGAGCGCGCGATGATGAAGGATTGGCAGGTGGATCCGGTAAGCGGCAGGTTGCTGCACGTGGATCTGCTGCGAATTGCCATGGACGTGCGCATGCGCGTGAAAGTGCCGGTGCACACGTTTGGCGAGCCGCAGGGCGTTAAGATGCAGGGCGGCGTGTTCGAAATGGTGACGCGCGAAGTGGAGTTGGAATGCTTGCCCGGTGACATCCCGGAAGAATTCAAGGTGGACGTGAGTGAAATGCTTATCGGCAAACAGTTGCGCGCCGATGATTTGCCGTTTGATCCGAACAAGGTAAAGCTGGTAACCGATCCGCAGCGTGTGATCGCGCACGTGGTGGTGCTGAAGAAGGAAGAAGAGCCCACGCCGGAAGCGGCGGTGGCTGCGGAAACGGCGCCGGCGGAGCCGGAAGTGATCAAGAAGGGCAAGAAGGAAGAAGAGGGCGAAGCCGAGGGAGCCGCGGACGCTCCCGCGCCCAAGGCCGAGAAGCAAGAGAAGAAGAAGTAGCCGGGCGCACCGCATAAGACATGCGACTGATCGTCGGTCTCGGCAACCCGGGCACCGAATACGAGTGGACGCCGCACAATATGGGGTTCCTGGCGGCAGACGGGATCGCCGAGCGCGCGGGGATTCGAATTACGCGGCCGGAAGCGAAGTCGTACGTCGGACGCGGCAAGTTCGCGGGTGAAGAAGTGATGCTCGCGAAGCCGCAGACGATGATGAATCTGAGCGGCGTTGCGGTTCGCATGCTGCTCGAAAAATACGAATGCGATCCGGCGGAAATGATCGTGCTCACCGATGAAGTGGATCTGCCATGGGGCATGTTGCGGATTCGGGAACGGGGCAGCGGCGGAACGCATAACGGCTTGAAGTCGATTGTCTCTGCGGTGGGCAGCGGCGAATTTATCCGGGTGCGATTAGGCATCCAGCCCGAGAAGATTTGGGGTGAGCTCAGGGATTACGTCCTGAGCAAGTTGAGCCGGGCGGACCGGGAAATTGCGGCGCAGATGGTGACGGACGCGACTGACGCGGTCGAGTTGATCATCGCCGGGGGCGTCAATAAGGCGATGACGAAATTCAACCGCCGTCTGCCGCCGGCTGAAGGAGATGCATAGCGTATCCCCGGCTTGCCGGGATGAAATTTTTTGCAAGTTCGAATTTTTGCAAGGTGTGACGAAATAGAGAAGCCAGAAACCGAGGACACATGGAAGAACGACAGTACGACCTGATTTTCATCTGCCGGCCGGATACACTGGAGCCGGATATCGACAAAATTATCGCCACCGTGGAGTACGCTGCTGCCGATAAAGGCGGCAAGATCGAATCGGTGAATAAGTGGGGCCGGAAGCGCATGGCTTATCGCGTGCAAAAGTTGCGCGAGGGCTACTACGTTTACATGGTTCTGAAGTCCACCCACGGCGAAGTAATCAAGGAACTCGAGCGCAGGCTGAAGGTTTCCGACCCGGTGATGAAATATCTCACTGTTCGCGTGGATGAGGAACTGAAGCGGCAAGAGAAGTTCAAGCGCCATCGCGAACGCCGCGCTGCGCGCCGGCCGCGCAAGGTCGCGCCGGCTCCGGCTTCGCCCGCGCCTGCGGGTGGCGAGCAGACGGCGGCGGCCGTCTAGTAGCGTTCGGGATTGTCGCTGAGCTGCAACGTAATGCTCGCAGCACAAAATTTATTGCCGTAACGTTCGAGCGTAATCATCAGGGAGAAAGCGAATGTCAGAAGGACATGTACCGCAGCAAGCACCGCCTGGGTCGGGACCCGGCGGCGGACCATCGGGACCTCGCCCGCAAGGTGGCGGCAGCCGTGCCGGCGGGCCGGCCAAGCGCGGCAAGCGCAGTTTCGTTCGCAAGAAGAAGGTTTGCCGTTTTTGCGTCGACCGCGTGGATTTCATCGACTATAAGAAAGCCGAGATTCTGGCGCCCTTCATTCAGGAGCGCGGCAAGATTCTTCCGCGGCGAATGACCGGCACCTGCTCGCGTCACCAGCGGTGGCTTACGGTGGCAATCAAGCGCGCACAGAATATCGCGCTGCTGCCGTTTGCCGCGGAACTGTAAACAGCCGGGATTTGGTTCCGGCTTTGGGGCACAACACGCCGTGGTGTCAACTTAAAGCAATGAACCGAATTTAGAGGACACGATCATGCAAATCATTCTTCAGGAAGACGTCGAAAAGCTGGGCACTCGCGGGCAGGTGGTGGATGTGGCAAACGGCTACGCGCGCAATTTTCTTCTGCCGCGAAATCTCGGAATAGAGGCCACGCCCGGCAATTTGAAGCGGCTCGAAAAAATACGCGCTACCTTTGCGAAAAAGGAAGCCACGGAGAAGGAAGCTGCACAGAAGCTCGCCGAGCTCCTGTCCACGGTTTCGCTCTCGCTCACGCGGAAGGCTGGAGAAAACGATCAGCTATTCGGCTCGGTCACCACGGGCGACATTGCCGACGCGCTTGCGCTTCAGGGTTACCAGATCGAAAAGCGCAAGATCGTCCTCACCGATCCAATCAAAGTGATCGGTGAATATCAGATTCCGATCAAGCTGCATCGCGACATCACGAGCACGGTGAGGCTGACAGTTTCAAAAGAAGGATAGCCGGCATTCACTTCGCGCGCCGCTGCGCCAAGAGCCAGAGCGCGGCGTCGGGATTAGCGAACGCCGTGTCCCAAACATTGTGGCCGACGCCTGGCACTTCCGTGTATTTCGGCGATCCCCCAGCTTGACGTAAAGCCGCCACCCATTTGCGCGCGCGTTCGACAGAAACAATGGGATCGACATCGCCTTGAAAAATCCAGACCGGAACTCTTGCATCAGGGGCAACCTCATTGTCGAAACCTTCTGAGCACAACACTATTGCCGCCGCAAAGCGGCCGCGCGCCAGCGCCAGGGCCGCCCACACACCTTCGCCACCCATCGACTGCCCCGCGATGTATTCGCGATCGCGATCGATCGAATATTCTTTTTCAATTGCGTCGAGAATTTCGAGTGCCAGGCGCAGAGAGATGGGAGCTCCGGTATTCACATGGGGGCGTGACCAGGCTTTCGTTTCTTCCACCTGTGGCGCAAGGACGAACACCGGATCTTTGTCTTGGATTGCCACCGCGATCCAAACGTGCGTGCCTGTAAAATTTCCACCTGAAATTTGCCGGAGATTATCTGAGCCCCGCCCGTTCGCGCCGTGCAGCCAAAGTACGATCGGATATTTCCGCGTCGCGCTGTAGCGCGCCGGGACGAAAAGACGGTATTGCATGGTCTCGCCGCCGGCGCTGCGATAGCTGCGCGCGAGAAATCCGTCCGCCGGGTTAGGCTGCTGGGTTTGCGCGCAGAGGCTCACGCTGGACAACAAAAAAAGGAGAGCGAGAAGCAGGAGGCGTTGAGAATTCATTCGTGGCCCGTGGACATTGGACTTTCAGCGCTTGTAGTTCCGCGCATAATCGGGAGGGTCGATTCCCTTCGGAAGCCGCGGATCGTCGATCGGGGTGCTTGCAGTCAGTTTCAACGGAACCACGCCGGCCCAGAGCGGCAACGCGTAATCCTCTTCGTCATCTTTTGGCGGTCCGGTGCGGACTTTAGCGGAGACTTCCTTCAGCGGTAGAGTAAGGACGAGGGTTCCCTTTAATTCTGCATCCGTGGTCTCGCGCAAATCTTTCCACCGCCCGGGCATCACCTGCTCGCTGAACGCCGCGAGCGCGGCCAGCTTTTCGTCGCGCCTTTCCACAGGCATCGCGCGGCCCAGGATCACCACGGAACGATAATTCATCGAGCTGTGAAACCCGGAACGCGCCATCACAATCCCGTCGATCAGCGTGACGGTAACGCAGACTTGCACTCCATCGGCCAGCGTGCGCAACATGCGGCTAGCGGCCGAGCCGTGAATGTAGAGCGTGTCGTTGACGCGCGCAAAGCCCGTGGGAATTACGTAAGGCTGGCCTTCGACCACGAAGCCGACGTGGCAGACGAAGCCCTCGTCGAGAATTCCATACACGCTTTCCGCGTCGTATTTTCCGCGGTCCGGCAGGCGGCGCACCTTCGTGCGTTCGGTAGGAGTAAAGTTGCTCATCCCAAGAGGCTAGGCCTTCGGCAGCCTTGCAACAAGAGCCAATCTGGGTGGTGGCGACGCAATGTGGGATACTGTGGTTCAGATGAAAATTACCGAATTTCCGAGATTCCAGCGTTGAATTGAACAGAGGGGAAAGCGAATGGCAATCAGCCGGGAGCAGGCTCGCAAGGAACATACCGCGACAATAGGACACGAGCAGTTTAGCGAGACAATATACGGCGTCGTTTGCTCCGCATGCCACAATTACATT
>Ga0126378_10001760_pt1 | contig 16023 bp, 10 predicted proteins | sample PanSoiMetPlot_23_FD_92587 | JGI IMG/M metagenome (GOLD analysis project Ga0126378, IMG submission 92587) | Tropical forest soil microbial communities from Panama - MetaG Plot_23 | ecosystem: Environmental > Terrestrial > Soil > Tropical forest > Bulk soil | place: Panama | collected 2016-02-17 | reverse complement strand
CTTCGAATACCTCTCCCTTGATCCAGCGCAACAGAGAGAACGCTTGAGGCGCAATTTGACGAACGCTGTCGCCACAAACCCGTCCGATCCGAAACTGAAAATGCAACTGGGAACGCTGCTTCTGAACGACGGCGAAACAGAAGCGGCGCTGGCGGTATTTCGGGAAGCCTTGGCGCTTTCTCCGAACAGCGAAATACTGAAACAGGGGGGGGTCACGCTCTTGCAGCACAGGCAATATGCGCTAGCTCAGCAGTTTCTTTCGCTGGTGGTCAAGGCGAATGCTTCATTCGAGAACCGGCTCGATCTTGCGCTCGCCGCATTCCATGCAGAGGGACCGGAGGCAAGTCTCGTGGAGCTCGATAGGATCCCTTTCGACCAGCGCAATGGTGATGTGTATCTGTTGAAAGCTCAAGTTCTGGATGCAATGGGTCGATTCGAAGATGCCGCGGAAACGCTTAATACCGGTTTTAAAATGGAACCGAAGCGGGCTGATCTCTATCTCTGGGCGTCGCTGTTCTTGCTAAAACATAACCAGGACCAGCAGGCCGTCACATTGCTTGAGCAGGCGATGAAGATTGTGCCGGATGATCCGGACCTTCTACTGACCCAAGCCGTCGTGCTGGAAATCACCAGAGACACGGATCGTGCCGATGCTCTGCTGCAAAAGATTCAATCCCGATGGCCGGAGTGGGGCCTGAGCTACTTGATCCGAGGTATTATCCAGGCCACGCACCGGAAGCCTGAAGAGGCTTTGCAATCGTTCCGGACAGCAATCGCCCTGGGCGAGACAACCGCGAGCGCATATTACTATGTCGCTGATTTGACGCGCACGGTGACGCCAAAGGACCGAGACGCGATCCGGCAGGCAATTTCGCAAGCCCTTCAACTCGACGCCAATGACGCGTTGTCACATGCTTTGGCTGGCAGAATTTCCCTTGAAGACGAAGACCCGTCTACCGCTGTCGACGAACTCAAAGAAGCAATCCGCCTCAGGCCGAATTTGGCCGAGGCCCACTACTCTCTAATGACCGCGTACAGAAAGCTGGGCCGCCTCGAGGAGGCAAAGGTCGAAGAGGAGAACTTCCGCCGCATCCGCGAGCAGAACCCGGATGCGGACAACAACGGCACAGCAGAGATCAGACAAATGTTGTTGGTCGGCCAAGAGCAGCAGTAAGACTCTACCTGATTATTTCTTTTCGGCGGGCTCCACGACATGATGATATTGCTTTAGCGCTAGATTCGAGAGCCGCTGCACGGTTCCGCTGGGCCATTTGATCTCAGCATCTATATTGGGGCTGGAATCAGGGACACCAATGACTACGCGCTTGTCATGCGAGGAAAGATAACTACCACCTCCGGTAATCCAACGCACTAGCTTTCGCTTTCCGGCGCGGAGGGTGATCTTCGCGCCGATCGCATCGCGATTGCTCTTCGTCCCTTGGAGCTCAAAGCCCACCCAGGGATGGCTTTGTCCGACGTTGTTGCACAGAAGCACGGGTGTTGCATCGAGGCGCGTAAATACAACGTCCACCCCACCATCGTTATTAAAATCGCCGGCGGCGAGCCCGCGGGCCCGGTACTCTGACTCGAACACTGGACCTGCCTGCTCTCGCATGTTCCGGAATACACCGTTCCCATCGTTATGGAGGAGGAGCGGAGGCTCCTGGTATTTCACGTCCTGACGCGTAGACTCGATTACCTGGTTAATGTGGCCATTCACAATGAACAGGTCGAGGTTTCCATCGTTGTCGTAATCAATGAAGCGCGTTCCCCAACCAACATAGGATTTCGTAAAAGCAGCCAATCTGGATGCAACCGTGCGGTCGTTATACAAGAGTGAAGGCGTGCTAATGAAGAGCGAATGGTATTCATCATTAAAATTTGTAACCGCAAAATCTGGCTTTCCATCTTCATTAAGATCTCCCGCATCGACTCCCATTCCCGCCTTTGCTACGCCATTGGAGTCGTAAGCCACTTCAGCATCAAGTGCCTGATCGGTAAAAGTCCCATCCCGGTCATTAATCAACAGCAGGTTCGGAGAAGCATCGCGGGCGACGAAAAGATCGGGCCAGCCATCATCATTGACATCGATTGCGATCACTCCAAGCGCTCGTCCGATGAATTTCGCAACGCCGCTTTTCTCACTCACATCCGTGAATGTGCCGTCGCGATTATTGTGATATAGAGTGAGCGGCATGCCGTCATAAAGCTTCTGTTCACAATAGGTGCGCATGCCATTCAGCTCGCATTTCATGAGATCGTTGAATGAAAAACGCGCGTAATTGGTCACAAGGAGATCCAAGTATCCGTCGTGGTCGTAGTCGAACCATACCGCGCTTGCAGCCCATCTGCCGGAGTTCTTCACTCCGGCTTTTTCAGTCACATTTGTAAAGGTGCCGTTGCCATTGCTGCGAAAGAGTGTGCTTTCGGGAAAGCCGGTCACGTACAGGTCTGGGAAGCCATCGTTGTCGAAGTCGGCGACGGCTACGCCCATACCGTAAGAATTGATGTGGTCAACGCCGGCTTTGATGGCGACATCTTCGAATTTGCCATTGCCAAGGTTGCGATACAGCGCATTACGAACCGGGCCCGCCCTTTTAGCGTGTGGCGTTGCTCCTCCATTTACCAGGAAAATGTCTTGCAGACCATCGCCGTCAAAATCGAGGAATGCGACTCCTCCGCCCATTGTCTCAATGAGAAAACGGTCTGGCGATTCCCCGCTGAAGTGTTGCCAGGTGATTCCCGCCTGTTGCGTGACGTCAGTGAAGATTGCAGTCGCCGACCCGCCTGCTGCTGCCGTGCTTTCATGCAGGAGAACCCCTGGTCCAAGTACGCACACACAGACGGTCCACCGCACACAGAGCTTGGCGACCCGCAGCAACATAGAACTAGTTCTTGGAACCCTCCCTGGATGGTGGTGCCTCGGCAGATTTGGATTTTTTTTGCTGCAGCTTCTGAAACAGCTCCGTTTCATGTGATGCTTCCGCTACTCTGCCCAGGCGACGATAAACCTTAGCTAGACCGAAATGGGGTCTCGCACTCTGCGGATCCAATTTTGCGGTTGTTTCGTATTCTCGCAGCGCGTCACTATTATCGCCGTTTTTCAACGCAAGCTCCGCGAGTTGATAATGGGCCTCGAGTAATATGGGATCCAACTTCACAGCGGATTTAAGCAGTTCCTCTGCGTGCTTCTGCCCGGCTTGGTCGCCAGTTTCGGCTTGTTTCAGTAGCACCAAAGCATAATGGAGTGGAAAACGAGCGTCTTTAGGAAACTTCTGAGTTCCTGCAGCAAAGGTATTCTCAGCGTCCTTTTTCATGCCCCCAGAAAACTCAGCATCGCCGAGGCCGAGTGCGGCATCGGCTAATGTGGAGTCCAACTCCTTCGCCCGACCATATGATCTTAGAGCGTCGGAAAATTGGCCCGCCCTCATTTCAATCGAGCCTCTCATGGCAAATACGCGGGCGGAACTTGGATGCGCATCGCTCGCTTTCTTCGCAAGTTCAAGCGCGGCGGGCACCCTGTTGTTCGCAAGAAGTACATTTCCCAAATCCAGATAGTTTGATTCGTTGTTTGGCTGGATCTTGGTCCCATTCTCGAATGCGCGTATCGCGTTGTCGACTTGATCCTGCTTCTGATAACACCAGCCGAGCAAGTTGAACGTCTGTCCAGTAGCGCTGCGTGCTGCGACCGATTGAAGCAACGTCTGTTCACATTTTCTAAACCGGCCCGCGTGAAATTGAACTGTTGCCAGCCGATAACGCCAATCCTCCTCATCTGGGTACGAGGACCTTATCGAGTTGAGCAGTTGCTCGGCGGTGTCATAGTCGGCCATTTCGTCTGCGATCTGCGCCCCTAGCAGCACCGCTCGCGTTCCTGCCGGGCTGCTCTTCAATAGCTCGAGCGTGCTCTGTGCTTTTTCGTTTTCGCCCAAATGGTAGTACGAGACTGCCAACGCCCCGATCGATTCCGGTTGTTTTCGGAGTTCGGCCGGTACAGACGAGAGCATTCGAACGGCCGTGCCGTAGTCCTTCATGTTCTCTGCAACCATGCCCAAGAGCAACCGGCTTGGAGCATCATTCGGTTTTTCTTTGAGAATGAGCAGAAGATTCTGTCGTGCTTCCGGGTAACGGTGCTGTTGCCAGAGGTTCGCGGCCAAATAGAGCCGCGTCGTCGGATTACTGGGATCCAGTTTCAGCGCACTCTCAAAGAACCTGGTCGACTCGTCGAGCTTCTTTTCTACCGCCAAAACTGTCGCGAGATTAGCCTGGAATTCGGCCTCATTCGGTGCGAGCGCTACCGCGGCCCGGAGCTCAGATTCGGCCCCGGCAAGGTCTCCTGCGTGCGCAAGCTCCAGTCCTCTGTCCTCCCGCGCTGCCGCATCTGTATTTTGGCCTGAGCCCTGGACAGCAGTGTGGCTAAGAAGTACTGATGCAATCAGGAGGACACGTGCGCAGAGCATGCGAAAGTTGGGCTTAAGGTCGGGCATGCAACGAGGTCTTCTCGTAGTACAAGCTTTCCAGCACCTGTTGAGTGATGAGGCACGCCGCGCCTAAAGCAGCGGCGTCGCTCCCCAGGTTTGAGACCCGGAGTTTTGCCTCGCTTCCGGATTTCTCCAGCGCCCGCCTGCGGATTACATCTTTGACCTGATCGAGGATAAAATCACCACACTCGCGAAAGAGCGGCCCAGCGAAGATGACGCAGTTCGGATTCAGAAGATTAATGACATCCGCCAGCATGACGCCAATGTGGGAGATTGCTTCGTGTAACACGCGAGAAGACAGGGTGTCATTTTCTTTCGCCGCTTGCACAATTACCTCAACCCCCACGCGGTCCAAGTTGCCATCGACTCGCTCGGCGACTTTCGAGTTGACACCCTGCTCGATGGCACTCTTTACCGAGGAAATGATTGCGGCGCAAGAGGCCATGGCCTCAAGGCACCCACGGTTTCCACAAGAGCAGAGCGGGCCGTTTTCATCTACGGTCATGTGGCCAAACTCACCCGCGCTGCCGCCCGGGCCTCGGTAAAGCTTTCCGTCTATAAAAATAGATGCCCCGATGCCCATCCCAACTTCGATGAACAAAGCGTCATTCAACTCTTGGCCCAGTCCAAAGCGTTTTTCCGCAAGTGCCATCATTCGAGCACTGTCGTCCAATGCACTCGGAACGGCGAATTCGGTTTCCAACATGTCTCTGAGCGGAATGTTTCTCCATTGTGCCATCTGTCCCGGGCGAGGGAAACAAAGCACTACCCCCCTCTGTGTATCAATAACGCCAGAGTGGGCCATGCCAATGCCTCGGAGCGTGTCTCGCGAGACGTGCGACTGGCGAAGCGCCTGATGAACGGCAGCAAAGGTGCGTCGAATAACAGCCTCTCTCCCATCCGACATTCTGGTCGGGATCTCAGCTTTATATGAGACGTTGCTGGAAAAATCAGCCACTGCTATCCGCGTAAGAAAGGATCCGAGATCTATGCCAACTACGTGCCCCAATTCCTTTCGTAGGGTCAGTGAAACTGGCTTTCGACCAAGGCTCCCAAAACCTTTTCCGGACTCCACAACCAATCCCTTGCGGATTAACCGCTTTATCATCGCGGTCATTGAACCGACACTCGCACCCGTCAGTCTTGCCAATTGGATTCGTGACGTGTTCTGGTTGCCATAGATCAGCGTCAGCAAACGCAGGTCTTTTTCCACCGACTTGGATCGTGTTCTTTTCATTTGCTCGGAGTATTGCTGAAACTCGCCTTTGCGGTTCGACGCGATGGCCGTGCATCCTCTTAACTTTACCGCAAAGAACGTCAATGCAAGAACCCGATCCGGTCGGGGTGGCTCCCTCCCGGTCTTCGGTTCGATCGTGCTTATCACATGAGCCATCACGACGTTCCGAATAGCCGCTACAACGTCTTTCTACCGCTCTTTGATCTCGTGTTCGGAAACATGGGGCTAGGTAAGAGCAAACTGCCCGCCTAGCATGATGGAATTCCACCTCGTCCCGTTTTCTGGAGCAGTGTGCTTTAAGCCCAGGAAGAGGATCACGGCCGTCCAGGGATGCAGCCCACCGTATTCCACAACAGCACGCGACTAGGGCTTGAATCCTCTAAGCCGTAGATGGATGCAATATTCGGATGATTGGGACAGCCGAGAACCTGTGCTTCCTGCTGGAAGCGACCAATGCGCTCAGCGTCACCCGAAAATACACACTGGGCAAGACTTTCAGCGCGACATTTCGGCCTAGCCGGGTATCGCGGGCGCGATACACCTCGCCTATACCGCCAGCACCGGCGGCCCCGACGGCGGAGAGAATTTCATTAGGACCGAGTTTTGTTCCGGAGGCTACTGCCAAAGAGGTGGCCTAATAGTTGTGGTCATCAAAACCTCACGAGCAAAAGGAAGGACTTGCGGCCAAAGAAGCGCTCAGAAGCGCTCAGAGTTGCGATAAGATTTTGGGCCATGATTCTCTTCCTCCGGCATTTGATCGGCTGGATCATTGGCTCTTTCTGCTCCCGCCAGGAACTTATTCTCGAAAACTTAGCTCTGCGCCAATAGCTGCTTGCTCTGAACGCGAAACGCCCTCGTCACCGACTGTCGACCGTGCATAAGTTCTTCTGGATTGTCCTGCAAAGACTGTGGTCGGGATGGAAACAGTCGCTTGTGCTGGTCACCCAAGAACCGTGGTGGCATGGCATCGCGCGGGCTTCCGGCTGTACTGGAGATGGCTGTCGCAAGTGCGCCGCGTCGGAGGCAGATCGCGGGTGAGAGAGGAGATTCGAGCGTTGATCTTCCGCATGGCAGCGGAGAATCCAACCTGGGGAGCCCCGAGGATTCACGGTGAGCTCATCAAGTTAGGGTTCCGCATCTCCGAGCCGACCGTCTCACGATAGCTTCGACGAGTTCGAAAAACCACAGATCCCTACCAGCGCTGGCTGACCTTTCTGAGGAATCACCGGGATGCCATCGCAGCCATGGACTTCTTCACCGTGCCCACGCTTAGGTTTGGCATCCTTTACTGCTTTTTCGTGATTGGGCATGATCGTCGCAAGATCCTAAGCTTCAACGTCATGCGGATTCCCAATGCACTCTGGATCGTACAGCAGATGCGGGAAGCGTGGCCCTTCACTGCGGCTCATAGATTCCTGCGGTTCGATCGTGACTCCAAGTTTGGCGATGAAGTGCTGTCGTTTGCGAGAGGGATGGGAAGCTTACCCGTGCGCACCGCTTTCCGCAGCCCGTGGCAGAACGGAGTTGCGGAGCGATGGGTGGGGAGCTGCCGAAGAGACTTGCTGGATCACGTGATCGTTTTGAATGAGGGGCATTTGAAACGGCTCATGGCTGAGTACGTGCACTACTATCACCATGATCGGACGCATCTGGGACTCGCGAAAGACGCGCCCGTGAGTCGGCCGATCTTGCTGCGTTCTTCCGCGGGAAGCAAGATCCGATCCCTTCCGCGACTCTGCGGACTGCACCATCGCTACGTTGCATAACTTGGAAACTCTGCGGAGGTGATCTTGTGCCGCAGAGCGTCAATCGCAACACTGCAAGGGACGCACATCTCATGAAGGCAACTTTGGCGCCATTGGACGGTCTCTCGCTGAAGTCCTCAGTCCAAATACCTCGGACTAGAAGAGCCCGTGAGAGCATGCTTTTGGCTTCGCGAGGTTTTGAGGAACGACAGCTAGGACGTTGGCCTCGACGATGAATCCGTAAGGTCCGGATCTTTCCAATAACAGGCGAAACCCTTCCCGTCTTCGCCAATCATTATTCCTTCCGGCCGCAGCGGAAGTCCCAATGCCGCAGCCACCACGATGTGCCCCGCTTCGTGGTAGGCAGCCGTTGTGATTTGAACTTCAACGCTTTCCCCCTCGATTGCCGCCTCTCCGCTCATGCACAGATGATTTTCGCCCCGCCGTGTTTCGCGCTTCGTGACAGGTTCACCGCATGCTAGCGTCTCGCTTTATCCGGCGGTGGAAGCAGGCGGATTGGTCATTTAATCGAAAGCTGTCTCCAGGTTTTGGGCACACACTCGGCACTCCAATCCTGGAAAGGGGCGGGTCTGGCGCGCCGGACTATTGATGGAAGTCAGTCGCGCCTGTTCCTGGAGTTTTCTCGGGGCGAACGTTTTTAGGAGGTTGGCCGGTCCTTAACTTACGACTTTCCGGTGATCAGGCCAAAGCAGCGATAATGAGCGCCTGGTTTTTCACCAGGAGTTCGAATCTCGTAGTTTCGCGCAGCTTTGATAATACCGGATGTGGATCGCGCATTTCATTCGCACAAGCGGACTTCGCTCAGTTTCCACTTGGTAATCTTCACGAAGCGTCTTGTGGGAGGCTGCGACAAACATTCTCCGATCGCGCCCATATTTACGTTGACACCACCCGCAGTATCGAAGGTTTCTCAAGTCTGCGGGTAAAGCCCTCCAAATCTCACGGTCCGGTGATGCATCTGCCTGTTTCGGTGATTGCCGGCGTGCTTGCCTGTTCCCGTAAAGGAAGATAGCCAGACGAAGATGCGACCCCAACCGCATCGATCCTCTCGAAGCGGATGGTTCCTCCTTGAGTGACGCTGATGAATAGGCTCACAAGTTTGATATTGCTCAGGTCCAGCACACCATCTGCGTCTGCACTCTTGAACCACTTTGGATGGTGAAAATATTCAGTAGTGAGAGGAATGACTACAGTTCGAGTATCTGTACTACGCGGTACGAAGCTGAATTCCCAGAATTCGCTTTGGAGTGCCTCCATGAATTGGAACGTGATCGCATCGTTAGTGTTCGACGGCTTGAATTGGAGTGAAATGTAACGGTATGGACTCAAATCCAGCGACATCTCCTCGACGTACTTGTAAATCTTCGTGAAAGTGTCGGACCAAACGATCCCTCTTTTCTCAACCAGATAATCCAGAAGAGAAATGAATGCCTTTCCGTCAGTCTGACCACCCCATTCTGCTTTCGGGCCGATACCATGAAAGATGATGTAGTGGTAGCTTCCTTCTCTCATGGCCGCATCCACGAACCCACGTAAATCCGCGGCAGAGTGATTGATCAGCCAGGCGGGGCTATCAACTCCCGGTGCACCTCTGCCATCCACACAATGGTATTCCTTCAGTAACCGAGCGATTTGGTCTTCACTGGTATCCCAGACTGTGCCTCCGCCTCGCTCGAAGAGCAAGATTTTCTGATCGGGTTCAATGGCCCAAATTCGACGCGGATTTTCACCGATCTCCCATTCCGCATCTGCGTCACCGCGCGCACCGGTGTGATGCAGAGTGTGATTCGCCAAGTCGTGACCTGCTTTGACGGCGGCAATCCAGTACTGCTCATCATCAATGAAGTCGAAACCAAGTTCGTTGTGCCCTCGGCCGGTGTTTACCCACCATGTGCCATAGATGCGCGCTGAGTCATGGCGGGAATGGCGAAAGTGGTCTGGCTTCGCAGCGAATCGTCCCCGCCGAGGGAGAAGGCCGCAACTTTGCAGTCTTTCCATTTGCAAATCTGGGTGTCACCACTCTTCGCTAGACTCACCTGACTCGCGAACCATACGACCAGAGCGAAAAATGCGATTCTCATTTTCATGCCGCTGACTCCAAGAAGAGCAGCTGAATGTCATGCCTTACCTGCGGAAGCGATGACCGCAATGCCCGTCACGAGCAGCAGATTGCCGATTCCCGCCCAGCTAATGGCGCGGCGGCTCGCCTGCCGCCACTCTCCGGTGAATCCGCCCCAGGCATTGGCTGCGAGTACGATCATGGCCATGAAAATCGGCCATCCAAGTATGAGTCCAAGCGATCCCATGGCGCGTGCTCCGGTACCATAGCTGAAGTTGCTGCCCGCCCACAGCGCCGCCATGAGGAGAGTAAGCCCAAGGTTCGTTATCGTTCTGTCGCAGAAACGAACTAAATTGTGTCGCCGAATCAGCAGGAACCCGCAATAGACTGCGTTAACCACAAAGCCACCAGCTAGCAACACCGGCCAGACTGCATTCAGAGAACCGGCCGAGGGCGTGCCCGCGGCCTCAGCTGCCTTATAGATGGAAGTAGCATTGTTGAGAGCGACGCTCATGAACGTCGTTCCGAGGCCAGATAACACGCATATGGCTGCGCCGATGCCGAAGGAACGTTTGACCAATTCATGCGATTCCGCTGCCTCGCGCAGAACGCCGGCTCGCGCACAAGCGGCGACACCTGCGACAACGATGGCGAGCCCTGTAACTGTTAGCAAACCAACAGTTGTAAAAAGACGTTCGCGGTGCAATTGCAAGAACGGAACTAACGCTCCCAGCGAAGACGCAGTCCCGAGGATGATCCCGAACCCAAGCGCTACGCCGATTCGGTGGACACCCAGTCCGAAAAGCACTGCGCTTGCTCCCCACAGCATGCCAAAAAACATGGTGCGAATGAGGACGCCCGGCCCAGCAGCACCATATACCCCCGGCAGATTGGGGATCGTAAGAACGGCCACCCCTATTGGAATGATGATCATCGCGAAAAACGCCCACACCAGCCAGGTGTGCTCCCACTCCCAGCCTCGAATGCGTTTCATCGGCACAGTAAAGCTTCCATTCATGCCTCCAGCTAGAACAATGAGGAGCAGCGCCGCGCGCATGAAGAGTTTCCTTCAGTGAGCCCCAATGGGAAAGGCGGTCATCCAGGCCTTGGCATTCGGCCAGTGATCGGTGCGCAGCGTATCTGGATTGAATCCGCGAGCTACGCCACGGTAATAGCCGAATAATTGAAAAACCAGCGTCAGAGGAATCGGCGTGAGAAGTTCATCGAGTCCGCCCTTCAGCCGGACCACATGTTCCGCGTGCGATGCGAGAGAGTCGTTTCCGTCGAACACCACTGCGATGGTGTTCGATTCCGCTGCTCGTGCAACATCGAGGCAGTCGGAAATCCTGGGATTGGTCGACTCGTTGCCGGCAATTGCAATCGTGCAATTACTCGGCCCCAAAATAGAGATCACGTCGTGGTGAAAATCCCCCGGCCGGTACGCCTTGCTGACGCAAATACTCTCCTCCTCGATCTTGAGTGTGCCTTCTCGCGCGGAGAAATAGTTGGGCCCAGTACCGACTAAGAAAAACGAAGCTATGTCCTTAAACCGTTCGGCCAGCGAGCGAACCACTTCTTCCTGGCTTTGCAGGAATGCCTGACCGACCGAAGGACAACGCGCGAGTTGGGCGTTCAGCTCCGCTAGCTCGGGGCCGAATCCGAGCAAGCGTTGTCCCAGTTCAAGTCCGAGCAGTGTCTGCATCACAATTCGGGTGCTGATGACACTGATGCACGGCCCACAGCCCTGTGCGGTTTCGTAACAGAGCCCGAGCTGCGCGATTTGCGCGAGTGGACTTCCGGGCGTGTTCACCATGGCGACCGTGAGACAACCTAGATCGCGCGCTTTCTGCAGCGCATCCCGCGTCTCGATGCTGCCGCCGGTGCCGGAATGAGCTATGACTACGGTGCTATTCGGGTCGATGTTTGGGAAATAGTGCAGTAGCTCAAACGATTCGATAGCCCCGCAGCGAATACCCGCCAGACGTTCAACAACGAACTCGCCATGGATGGCGGTGAAAAATGCAGAGCCACAACCGGTAAACAGAATTTCTTTGGTTCCTCGTGTGGCGATTGCATCGGCTACTGCGACGATCTCCGGCCACAGTGTCTCTAAGATCTCGCGCCATTGACCAGGTTGCTTGCGCAGTTCTTCGACGAGGAGGTATGGGTGCTGGTGACGAACCTCCTTCGCCTCCCGAATGATGTACCAAAGCGGTGTGCTTTCGACCTCTTCGCGCAGCCACTCCGGTATTACGCCAGCGGCTGGAGGTTCGCTGACACCGTGCTTCTTCATCAAGACCTCCGCCCAGCGAGGCATGTGCATTGTCATTTGCTTCGTCACGTCTGTTCTCCTCTCTACACTCCCGTTACACAGACTTCATCCCGTTTACCAATCGTATCTATGGCTAAAGCTACGCCTCCCAGCACACCTGCGACATCTCCGAGCGCCATTGGTTCAAGTTCGGTGCCGTTCGCAGGCAGGTATGCAATTCTGTCTCTCACTTCGTACCTGATTGCATCGAGAACTTCGGGGCGGTGGCTGATCAGCCCACCTCCGACCAGTACGAGTTCGGGATCAAGTGCATAGATGAGGTTCGAAACCAGAACTCCTAGTTCGGACATCATCCGATCCGCAAGCCGCCGGGCAAGGGAATCACCCTGTTGAGCCGCAATGAAGACTTCGCGCAATCCGGGTTCTTCTGAAGCTTGGAATAGTTCCGAAAGAGTTGACTTTTCTCCCGCTTCGATGGCCACCCGCAATTGACGCAGAATGCCGCTTTGTGAAGCATGCTCCTCGACGATCCCGGTGTTGCCGCTGACGTGTCGAGGACCGCACGGATCGAGGGACAGGTAGCCGAAGTGACCGGTCGCCCAATTGCGTCCGCGCACCATTTTCCCGCCAATGACGAGAGCACCGCCGATACCCGTTCCGATCGTTAATGCGACCACATCCTGGTAGCCTCGTCCTCGCCCGAATTTCATCTCGCCGGCAAGAATTGCATTCACGTCGTTGTCACATGTGACGGGACATCCGAGGCGTTCGCGGAGATTGTCGGAGAGAGGAACGCCCTCTAAGAACTCCAGCTTGGTCTTGAGCCACACAACTTTGCCCGATGCGAAGTCGATGCGACCTGGGCAGCCGACGCCCACCCCTCTGATCACCACATTGGCTGCATTCGCCTCCTTCATGATCTCTTCCGCAACAATGCTGAGAAAGCCCTCGGCGTCCCCGCAGTCATGCGTCTCGAGCACACGGGACGAGAGCAAGCACCCAGAATCGTCCGCCAGACCGATCTTGATCCGGGTTCCACCCACGTCCACACCGGCTAAAACGGCGTTCATGGATACCTCCTAGGCGCTTATGGCTGCCGTATTCGGCAGAGCCCGTCACGGCGCTGCTTCAATCCAAGCCGGGTTGGACCACGGAGAGGCTCCAGCTACGCCAAGAGCGCGCACGCGATAGCTAGCATGAGTACCCGCTGGCTGCCTCTCTGAATAGCTCAACTGATCCGATTTCATTTTTGCCGCTACTTCCCACGGGGCCCAATCAATCGAACGTTGAACTTCGAAGCCTGTGCCTCTGCCATCCCATTGCAACACGACTTTATCTCCAACTTTCTTGGCAGAAAGCGGTGCCGGTGTCTCAGGCGTTCCAGTCCAGTTGAGATATGTCGCATCCGCGATGGCAACGACGCTATCGCGCACTCCAATGGCAAGGGTCCTGGCTTCTTTGTCACTCCACACGGCTGGCGCGATCCCTCCCGTTCGGAGATCAATGAGAATGGGATTTTCAATCTGACGATCAGGAATGGGGACCTCGACGGTGACCGGCTGAAAGTGGTCGTCGGGATCAGCATAGATCGCAAACCAAACAGCGTAGATGGGCTTCCCGGATGCACTGTCACGATAGCAGTATTCCCGCAACTCTCCATGAGAATACTGCTGGGGAATCGTTGGGTTTCGATCCTGCAATGTCTCGCAAAGAAGATCGCGATGTGCCTGGCCAAAAAGAGCTGAAGTGACTTCAAACGCACGGTAGGCTTGCCGCGGGTTGAAAGATTCGGAGGAAGAAGTTTTTCCATGCAGGAGCCCGTATTGATCGCCTTCGTTGCCATCGGTGCCGGGTATGAACTCCCAGAGAAAGCCCTTGACGTGCTGGGCCTTCGCCAGCAAGTAATAGCGCGGCAGGTAGCGTGCCTGCACCGACTCGTTCGAATTCCTCCAGCTCGGGATCACATTCCACTCGCTGTCCCAAAACTCAATGTCTTTGCGAACTCCGGGAAAATGAAGCACGGCTTCTCGAAATGTGTCAGCTCCCAGAAGCGCGTCTACCGCTTCAGGCGGATGGTTGCCTCCGTATCCCGGATACGCGTGATAGGCCATGACATCGATTTTTTCCGGACACTCTGCGATGGCGGAGAGCGCGAAGACCGCATCCACAGAACTAGTACCTCCAAAGATCACCTTCGACGTGGGATCGGCCTGATGCACGACATCTGCGAAACGGCACAAAGCAGCGCCGAACCCTTTGCCCTTTCCAACCAGTTCTTCATTAGTCGTGACGTGCGGCTGCCAGTACTCAATGTCTGGCTCGTTCCATAGTTCCCAGCCCTGCACTTTTCCCTTGTATCGATTCACCATGAAGCGCGTGTACTTGAGGAATCCCTGTAACTCATCTTCTGTGTTGAGCCCGTTGAAAATGGGATTTGGAGGATGATCCTGCGGCCCAATGTTGGCGGGAGCGGGTTCGATGTGTCTCGGCCTTCCGGCACGATCTCCGTGATACAAGGGATTGCCATAGCAGAGTTGCATTTCAATCGAGACGCCATTGTCTGCTAACGACCGCACCGCTTCGTCCACCTCGGGCAACACGTGGTACACGCCGGGCGTTTGCTCGACCCAGTCCCAGCCCGTCTTGTCAGAAGTGTTTTCATATTGTCCAAGCCGAACCCATTTCACACCTGAGTCGAATAAGCGAGTCCACCAGACTTGATTCCAAGGCAATCGTGGTTCGCGTGGGAGGGGAAGGTTGACTCCGAATCCGTCGGAAAGCTGCGATGAACGTCTCGGTGGAACTTCTTTGGGTATTGACGACTGCTGAGATAGTGCGACATGAGATGAAATCCCTACGAAGCCTAAAGCGACGATCAGCAGCAATCGATTCCAACTATCGCGAACCACGGCTGATCCTCCAATACGAAGATCTTATGAGCTGGTTATGGGTGCCTTCGCATTCACGTTGGGCAGATGAGATAGGACCTTACGAAATGCAAGAATGATGTCGTCTTCATCTCTTTCTGTCAGACAAGATGGGATCGCCAACAGAACACTGCGCTCAAATAGGCTGTCCGCGACTGGGCAGGTCCCCTTCATGTATAACGGCTTGGAATCACGATTCTCGGACGCTGTCCAGGGAAAGCGATTCTTGTCGATACTTGTCTGATTGACTAGGCTCACAATATTCGAATAAATGTGCAGTCCCCAATCAGTCATGACCACGTTATTAATCCCTTGAGGAGACGTGGCGATGCCTTCTGCTCGCAGTGCATTAGAGGCCCATTTTGCCGAGCTGGGGTCCGGGAAGACGACGATCAAAAAAGCTCCCGTGTCTCCGCTGGGATCCACGATGGACCTCAAGCGGATTTGAGAATAGCGCTCCAGTTCTTTCCGGATGCGGTACTTGCTCTGACGCATTCTGGCCGTAATAGTGGGCAGCTTCTTCAGTTGAACGCGCAGAATCGCGGCGCGTAGCTCATCCATTCGGTATCCTCGTCCCCATAAGCAGAGATCGAGATTGTTGAAGATCGCTCGTCCGTTATCATCTCGCGCATATCCGGTGTCGTGGCACGCCACCGCGCGTTGGTAGAGGCGCAGGTTATTGGTCACCACGCAACCCCCATCACCGCTGCTCATATTTTTATTCATCTGAAAACTGAAGATGCCCATGTCACCGAACGTTCCGACTTTTTTTCCACCAACGCTGCCGCCGGCGCACTGGGCACAGTCTTCGAGCAAGAACAGATTTCTCCCACGTCCGATCTTCAGCAGCCCCGGCACGTCAGCAGGAGCACCGCTCCTATGCACGGCAATAATTCCCGAAGTTCTGGGTGTAATCTTCCGTTGAACGTCGGAGGGGTCAAGACAGAATGTTTCATTAATGTCGGCGAGGACGGGAATTGCGCCCAGGTTCACAACTGCTGAAAGAACCGACACCCACAAATAAGCTGGCACGATAACTTCCTGTCCGGGTCCAACGCCCAGAGCCGAGAGGGCAACGTGCAAAGCTCCCGTGCCGCTGGTTACGGCCAGCGCGTGGGAGATCCCAAGAAAAGCCTTAATTTCGGACTCGAACGCGTCCACTTCGCGTTGTAAATCGATGCCATAATAGCGAAATAACGAGTGGCTGCGAATAACGCGCAACACAGCCTGCTCTTCTTCCTCATTCATGTGGTGAACGCCGGGAAACTCAAGGGGTAAGGG
>Ga0126378_10001759_pt1 | contig 16025 bp, 21 predicted proteins | sample PanSoiMetPlot_23_FD_92587 | JGI IMG/M metagenome (GOLD analysis project Ga0126378, IMG submission 92587) | Tropical forest soil microbial communities from Panama - MetaG Plot_23 | ecosystem: Environmental > Terrestrial > Soil > Tropical forest > Bulk soil | place: Panama | collected 2016-02-17 | reverse complement strand
CGGCGGTCGGCCGTGCTTGCGCAGGAGATCGCGGAAGGCCTCGTCGGCGAGTTCCTGGAAATCCATCATGCGCTCGCGCCCGAGGAGGTCGAGCGCCGCCCAGGTGTCGTCGTCGATCTGGATGCGTTTACCGGGCATTGAGGGCTCCTGAGAGCCAAGCGGCGCGGCTCCCGAGGGAGTCTAGCGTACCGAATTCAGTTGACAATGTTCTTGTTTTGTTCTAATCACTCGAGCAAGCAAAACTCGGAGGCAGCTGTGGATGGCGGCTCGAATCAGGAGCAGGCTGAAAGGGGAAAGTCGCCTCTACAAGCCTTCATTCCCGTGATTGATACCGAAGGCGAGAGGCTCGCGTCCGATCGCATCTTCGTTCGGCGCACACCCATCGGATATCTTTGCGCGGGTTTCGGCGACGCTTCGCGTCTCCTACACTTCGTGTTCGAAGACGGCGGCGAGCGCGACCACTCTCGCCTTGGTACCGTCTGCCGCCGACTTGAGAAGTTGGTTGCGGCCGAAGGTCTTGCCAAAGTTCACCGCCTCGGTCTCGAAATTCCTCTGGGCGCGATCGACGATCCGCATCTTCGCCGACTAGCGATCGCCACGGCCCTCCTGAAGGCTGGCTTTGACCCGAACCAGGCCCGCGACGACCGCGGGCGGTGGACGGACGAGGCTGGGGGAGCTGCACCTGGCGCAGCGACCGCGACCACACCGCCAATGGGGACAATCTCGGTCGCGAGCACGGTGGCGGCTGTCGGTGAGGCGATTTCAAGCTCAGCCTGGAGACTGTGGTCAGGCGCGGCTCTCGATGCGCTCCCTGGCATTGCATCGAGGCTCACGGGACCTCTGGGTCTGCTCGGCGGTCTCATTCTGATGCCGAGCAACAGCGGTTTGATGTCGGACGGCACACTGCCCGGACGGCCAGACGTCGCATACCACGCATCTGAAGTCGAATTGACCCTCTATCGCACGAATGATCAGGGTGAGCGAACTCCACTCTTCGTATCACGTCCCGATGCCGAGGGATTTTACCGTGACGAGCAAGGCAACGTCGTCGGCCGGTATGTCAACGGCGCCTTCGTGCTCGATCCTTCAGGCGCCGCCGGCGTTTTATCGGCAAAAGCGGGTGATAAGGTCGAGGAAAAGGAAACACCCGAAGAGAGAGACGCGCGCATCGCGCGGTTGGTAGAGGAGGCGCGGGTGAAGGTCCGAACGGCTGATCCGGAAGAGCTATGCCCCGATCCCGCTGCCGACAGACGGGGCGGAGCGTCGGAGCGCGCACAGGAGTATCAGGAGCAAGTGACTCAGTTGCCCTATGGCGTCGCTTTCTATCTGAACGGCGTCAATTTCGACGGCTGCCGGTTCTGGGGCGACAAGAACATGCTCGAAGCCAAGGCGGAGGGGTTTGAGCAACACATTACGCCGGACGGTGGATGGAAGCCGTACTGGAAAGGGTGGAAAGGCGACACGGACCAAATGGCCGCGCAGGCTGCTGCTGCCGAAGCGTTCGGGAAGATTGTTGAGTGGCACGTTGCGCAGAAGCCTGTTGCCGATATTTTGCGCGCTTACGCCGAGGCTCATTTCAGAAACGTCAGAGTGATCTGGGAGCCGCCGCTGCCGTCTCCACAGCAAAAGGGCGAGGTTTTCGTCCAGCCGCCCGATGCACAATTCGTTGAGGAGATGCATCGATTGGCCTTTTCAACGGGCCCCATTTATTGGATCGGCATCGACCCCACGGGTAAGCCGATTTTCGTCCCCGCTCCGTACGCGCGCTAGCCGAGGGCCGAGCGGTGCGCGATCTCTTCAGCATCAAGGTCGGCTGGGGACTACGGGAAGAGACGGTGGAAGCTTGTGCGTCTCGCTCGGTGCGAATGCTCAACGATCTCTGGGATATCCATCGAGATTTTCGCACCTTGCGCTGGGACGGGGTAGGCCACGTGACGGTGCGGAACCTGCACGAGCTCTGCCAGCGAGGCGATCTCGTGCGGATCTTGAAGCGGCGACGCGTGCACAACACGAGCCGCACGCGCATAGTGTCGGACGGCTACGATATGAGCGCAAACAGCGGCGTCGGCAGCTCGCAGTCCCTGCATCTGCGCCTTCATGCCGGTGCTGGCTCGGAAGATGCGGACCGTATCTGGCTCCCCAACGAGATCGAACTCACGATAATCCCCGGCGAAGAGGTGGACGCCGTCGTCAGTATGCTCCTCGCGCTAAGGCCGACGCTCCTCGCGATGGTCGATGCGTGGGACGTCGACTGGGGCGGGCTCTACTCGACGAGCCGCATCGCACAAACAATCACCGGCGCTGAGCGATTTCGCTGGAGATTTTCGGGCGCGTGGGCTGTCTACCTCGCTGACCGGTTCGCGGAGCGAGTGACGCCCCCCCGACAAGCCGTTGTCGAGCGCCGGTGCACTCGCGGGGTCCTTATCTCCGCCGCCAAGGAGGTTTTCGACGCCAGCAATCCCGCCCAGGTCGAAGCTGCAAACGCCATCGATGCCAGCCTCGAGCCGCTCAAACCGTGGCCAGAGGAGTGATCGAGAGAAAAGGAGCAGATGTGCCATGAGCGAAAGTTTCATGCATCTGTTTCCGGCGGACCCACGTCAGCCAAAACCGGATTGGCCGCGCCTCCGTGCGGCGTTGCTCACGTGCGGCTTCCTACGCGATGCCAGGGTGCGCGATCTCGATTACGTCGTTGTGCACAATCTTTGGGAACGGATCGTGGAAGATCGAGGTCGGGCGCATCAAGGCGCGCCTGATTCTGTCAGAGGGTTCGATACCCTGCTCGACGAACTCAAGAGCATCGACATCGTCCCACGCTCCTTCGCGCTCGATTGCCGTGGCTTCGGGATCCCCGATTTCATCTCGGCCATGAAGGGGCATGGATACCTCTCGCAGGAATTCACGTTTCCGGAGCAGGAGGGATTCTCGCCGGGTCCGCTCTATTGGGAGCTCAGCAGCATGGAGGAGCCGAGCGACGCTGCGAACTGGGGCATGGAAATCTATTTCGAGGACTTCGGAGCGAACATATTCGTCGCCTCTGGAGAAGGGTTCTTTCATCCGCCAGGAATTCCCGGCACGGATCGCATCTGCCCGGATTGGCAGGAACTCTTGGACCGCTGGTATCGCGATCCGACGCAGCAATGGATCGATCCCGAGACCGGTAAGGGTTACGGCATTCTCGACCTGGATTGGGACCATACGCTAGCGGCCGGTCGGTGCTGGCTCGAGATTCACACGCCGGCCTATCTTGATGGTGAGCGCGCCGCTGGGTTGCTGACCGAGCTCTCGGGGCAGGCGTTCAACTACGCGCACCGTCGCATTTGAGGCGCCACGTGCCGGGCGGTGATCTCACCCCTTGATCTCGATCGAGTAGTTCTCGATCACGGTGTTGGCCAGCAGCTTCTCGCACATCGACTTGACCGCGGCCTCCGCGCGCGACCGGTCGGTCTCGGAGAGGTCGAGCTCGATCACCTTGCCCTGGCGCACGTCGTTGACGCCGGCGAAGCCGAGCGAGGCGAGCGCGTGGCCGATCGCCTTGCCCTGGGGATCGAGCACGCCCGATTTGAGCGTGATGTGGACGCGCGCTTTCATCTTGGTGAGTGCCCCCAATCTCGGTCCCACTGCCGTGCATCCTTCGACGCGCGCCCCAACGGGGCGCTTGCTCAGGATGAGGCGCAGTTTATCTGCCACAACCACCCTGCCCCTCATCCTGAGCAAGCGAGCGTAGCGAGCGCGTCGAAGGACGCAACGATTACTGCAGCGTCTTCGGGCCCTTCATGTCGGCGGGGCCGCCCTCGGGCAGGATGCCGAGCCGGCGCGCCACCTCCCGATAGCCTTCCTCGACGCGGCCCAAGTCCTGGCGGAAGCGGTCCTTGTCGAGCTTCTCGTTCGTCTTCGCGTCCCAGAGCCGGCAGTTGTCAGGGCTGATCTCGTCGGCGAGCACGATCCGCATCTCGTCGTTCTCCCAGAGCCGGCCGAACTCCAGCTTGAAGTCGACGAGCTTGATGCCGATGCCCAGGAACAGCCCCGTGAGGAAATCGTTCACCCGCAGCGACATCTGCATCATGTCGTCGAGGTCCTGCGTGTTCGCCCAGCCGAAGGCGGTGATGTGCTCCTCGCTCACCATCGGCCGCTCGAGCGCGTCGTTCTTGTAATAGTACTCGATGATCGAGCGCGGCAGCTGCGTGCCCTCGGCGATGCCGAAGCGCTTGGCGAAGGAGCCCGCGGCGATGTTGCGCACCACCATCTCGATCGGGATGATCTCGACCTCGCGCACGAGCTGCTCGCGCATGTTGAGGCGGCGCACGAAATGCGTGGGCACGCCGACATCCGCGAGCTTCACCATCAGGTACTCGCTGATCCGGTTGTTGAGCACGCCCTTGCCGGTGATCGTGCCCTTCTTCTGGTTGTTGTTGGCGGAGGCGTCGTCCTTGAAATATTGCACGAGCGTACCGGGCTCGGGGCCCTCGAACAGCACTTTAGCCCTGCCCTCGTAGATCTGTCGGCGGCGCGACATGGCCTTCAATACCTTAATCTTTTCAGTGGGATCGGACGATGGGCGGGCCCGGCGTGACCCGGTAGCGGCGCCGCGGACCTCCTGAGGGATATGCAACTGCTCATATAGCAAGCCCCGGCCGGCGAAACAATGACGCCCGCCGAACCCGGAAAAACAAAGCCTCGGCCCTAAGGCTTTATGTCTTTCCACCCCTCGATCTCGGGTGTCCAGCTGGCGAAGCGGAAGCGCCAGCGCGGCGGCGCGTGGCTGGGCTGCGCGAGGGCCACCATCGCGCTCGAGACGGTGCCGAAGCCGGTCTCGGTCTGAAAGCGCATGGCGCCGCTGGGCCCGTCTGAAGGCGCGGCCTCGCGGCTCTCGAGGAGCGCCTGCCAAGCCGAGAAATTCCCGCGGTCGGGTTCGGGGGGCGCCGCCTTGGCGAAGAGCGGCCGGTAGTGGCGGATGCGGCCGCTCTCGGGATCGTTGAGTTCGCCCGCCGTCAGCATCGAGAGGCCTTCGGCGACGGGCGTCACGGTGAGGCCGAGGGTTCCCGTGGGATCGGCGTGGCGGATCCAGAAGGCGTCGCGGTTGTCGGCGACGATCATGTTGAAGGGGCGATAGGCGCCGGGCGCCAGGTGCTTGAGCGCGCGCGCGGCCTCGACGGCGTCGGCATGGTCGAGCGCCTCCAGTACCAGCTCGCCGCGCGAGCGGAAGCCCTTGGCGCGGCCGAGGGTGCCGTGGCGGTTCAGCATAGCCGCCACCACGCCGGCGTCGTTGACCCCGAGCCACGATCCCCCCGCCTCGACGTCGAGCCCCGCCACCACCTCGGCCCGATCGGGCCAGTGCCGCGCCGGCGCCTTGGAGGGCCGCGTCGCCATTTCGTCACGGTTGGCGCCGAGGATGAGCGGCCAATCGTGACCGGGGCGGCGGAGCAGGACGACGGTGCACATGCAGGGCTGATCTCGCGGGTGGTGCGCGGCACGATATAATGCCGGAACCTGGGTCGTCGCCTGCAGAGCGCGCGGCCCTGCTCTGCAAGGGGGTATCAATGAGCGGCTTCGACGAGCGCGAGCGGAACTTCGAGAAGAAATTCGAGCGCGACCAGGAACTGGCCTTCAAGGCGAAGGCGCGCCGCAACAAGCTGCTGGCGCTCTGGGCGGCCGAGCGCATGGGCCTCTCCGGCGCCGCCGCCGAGACCTATGCGCGCGCCATCGTCGAGGGCGAGGTGCGCCACCACAGCGACGACGACCTGATCGCCCACCTCGTGCGCGACGCCCAGGCGAAGGGCGTCAGCCTCGACGCCGCGCGCGTCCGCGCCGAGCTCGCCCGCTTCCACACCGAGGCGAAGAAGCAGCTGGGGATCACGAAGTAGGATTTGTTGGTCTTTTGCTGGATTAGCGCCCTGCGTCCTTCGACACACTCGCTGGCGCGAGTGCGCTCAGGATGAGGACTCTTCTTTCCGCCACCAACCGCCCTCACGCTGAGCGCGCCCGCGGAGCGGGCGTGTCGAAGGGTCAGCCAAACACGCGCTTGAAAATCGTGTCCACGTGCTTCGTGTGGTAGCCCTCGTCGAAGAGCGCATCGAGAGCGGCCGGCTTCACGAACTTCGTCACCGCCGCGTCGGCCTTAAGCAGATCGAGGAACTTGCCGCGCCCGTCCCAGACGGGCATGGCGTTGCGCTGGACGGCGCGGTAGGCGTCATCGCGGCTCATGCCGGCTTGCGTCAAGGCGAGCAGCACGCGCTGGGAATGCACGAGGCCGCCGAGGCGGTCGAGATTCGCGCGCATCGCCTCGGGGTAGATCACGAGCTTCTCCACCAGGCCCGCGGCACGGGCGAGGGCGAAGTCGAGGGCGATGGTGGCGTCGGGGGCGAACACGCGCTCGACGGAGCTGTGAGAAATGTCGCGTTCGTGCCACGTAGTGACGTCCTCGAGCGCGGGCACCACCGCCGCGCGCACCACGCGGGCGAGGCCCGTGAGGTTCTCCGAGAGCACGGGATTGCGCTTGTGCGGCATGGCCGAGGAGCCCTTCTGGCCCGCGGAGAAGAATTCCTCGGCCTCGCGCACCTCGGTGCGCTGGAGGTGGCGGATCTCGATCGCGAGGTTCTCGAGCGAGCTCGCGATCACGCCGAGGGTGGCGAAGAAGTAGGCGTGGCGGTCGCGCGGGATGATCTGGGTCGAGACCGGCTCGACCGCGAGGCTCAGCTTCTTCGCGACATAGGCCTCGACGTCGGGATCGATGTTGGCGAAGGTGCCGACGGCGCCGGAGATGGCGCCGGTCGCGATCTCCGCGCAGGCGCGCACCAGGCGCTCGCGGTTCCGTGCGAAAGCCGCGTAGTGGCTGGCGAGCTTCAGGCCCAGCGTGGTCGGCTCCGCGTGGATGCCGTGGCTCCGGCCGATGGTGAGCGTCATCTTGTGCTCGAGCGCGCGGCGCTTGAGCGCGGCGAGGAGCGCGTCGAGATCCCTAAGCAGAATGTCGGACGCCTGCTTGAGCTGCACCGCGAGGCAGGTGTCGAGCACGTCGCTCGAGGTCATTCCCTGGTGGACGAAGCGCGCCTCGGGGCCGATGTGCTCGGCGAGGTTGGTCAGGAACGCGATCACGTCGTGCTTCACCTCGCGCTCGATCGCGTCGATGCGCGCGATGTCAAAGCGACCCTTCTCCCAGACCGCCTTCGCGGCTTCCTTGGGGATCACGCCCTTGGCGGCGAGCGCGTCGCAGGCATGGGCCTCGATCTCGAACCAGATGCGGAAGCGGTTCTGCGGCTCCCAGATGCCGCTCATCTCCGGGCGGCTGTAGCGCGGGATCATGTGGGATTGCTTAGCCCAGCGCAGGGGGCGCGACAAGCGCTGGGAGCGCGCAGGCGGCAGGACTAGATTGTTCGGCAAGGGCGGCAAGGAGGCTCCGATGACGCGACTCGGGATGACCCTGGCGGCTGCCGCGGCGGCGGCTGTGGCGATGACCGCCGTTCCCGTCGCCGGCCACGCCAAGATGGCGTTGCAGACCTATCCGGTGCTCGCGGGCGCCGGCGCGCACGACGTCTATCCCGCGCCCGACGGCACGGTGTGGTTCACGGCGCAGGCGGCGGGAAAGCTCGGGCGGCTCGATCCAAAGACAGGGAAGTCCGAGCTGATCGCGCTCGGGCCGAACGCGGCGCCCCATGGCGTGATCGTCGGCCCCGACGGCGCCGCCTGGGTGACGGAGGGCGGACAGAACGCGATTGCCCGCGTCGATCCCGCGAGCCGCGCGGTGAAGCTCTTCCCGCTGCCCAAGGAGCGGCGCAACGCCAATCTCAACACCGCGAGCTTCGACCGCTCCGGCGCGCTTTGGTTCACCGGGCAGAACGGCGTCTATGGCCGCTTCGATCCCAAGTCGGGCGCGATGACGGTGTTCGACGCGCCCAAGGGGGTCGGGCCCTACGGCATCACCACGACGCCCGACGGCCAGGTGTTCTACGCCTCGCTCGCCGGCAGCTATCTCGGCCGGATCGATCTCGAGACCGGCAAGGCCGAGGTGCTGGAGCCGCCGGTCAAGCGCGCGGGCACGCGGCGAGCCTGGAGCGACAGCCAGGGCGCGATCTGGATCAGCGGGTGGGACAGCGGCGACCTCTTCCGCTACGACAGCAAGGCGAGGACATGGAAGAGCTGGCATCTGCCGGGCGATGCTCCGCAGGCCTACGCCGTCTATGTCGACGAGACGGACACGGTCTGGGTGAGCGATTGGGGCTCGAATGCGATCCTGCGCTTCGACCCCAAGACGGAGAAATTCGAAAGCTATCCGCTGCCCGACCGGTACGCGAGCGTGCGGCAGCTCGCGGGCCGCAAGGGCGAGGTCTGGGGCGCCGAATCCGGCGCCGACAAACTCTTCGTGCTGAGGGCGGAATGACGCCGACGCCCGGCAGCATCAACGGGCGCCGCGGCAACGCCACAGGCGGCGCATCAAGCGGCTCCCGGCAGGTTCGTCGCAGCACGCCTTATATGAGTCCCAGGCTCCGCAGGCTGGCGTGCCGGCCGCGACCGAGGATGACGTGGTCGTGGAGCGTGACGCCGAGTACCGCTGCGGCCTTCTGCACCTCGCGGGTCATCTCGATGTCGGCCTTGGAGGGCGTGGGATCGCCGGAGGGGTGGTTGTGCACCATGATGAGCGCGGCGGCGCCGAGCTCGAGCGCGCGCTTCACGACCTCGCGCGGATAGACAGGCGTGTGGTCGATGGTGCCGCGCTGCTGCCGCTCGTCGGCGATCAGCGCGTTCTTGCGGTCGAGGAACAGCAGGCGGAACTCCTCCACCTCCGCGTGGCCCGCCGCGGCCTGGCAATAATCGAGGAGCTGCTGCCACGATGACAGCACCGGCCGCTTCGCGACCTCGGCGCGCAGCACGCGCAGGCCCGCCTCGCGCGCGGCCTTGAGCGCCGCCACCGACGCCTCGCCCATGCCGGGTACGGCCAACAGCGAGTCGGGCTCGGCGCTGAGCACGCCGGCGATGCCGCGAAAGCGCGCCAGCAGCGCCTTGGCAAGCGGTTTCGTATCCCGGCGCGGCTGCGCCATGAACAGCAGGAATTCCAGCAGCTCGTAATCGGGAAGCGCCTCGGTGCCGCCTTCCAGCACCCGCAGGCGCAGACGCTCGCGATGCCCGAGAAAGTGCGGCTTCGCCGCGCCCGGTCCGGCGGCGCTGTCGCTTCCATCCTCGCGCTCATCCATCCCTGGAGCCTAGCGCGGCTCCGGGGTGCGTGCACTAGGTCGTCGAAAAACTACACAGCGACGTAGAGGCAGAGCGCGAAAGCCATGCCAGCGAGCGTGAAGGTCACGAAGTCGCACAAGTCGTAGTCGACAAAGGGCACGTGCCACATGGGCTGGCTCCTTTGATATCGAAAAGATCATATCACGCGGCGCGCATGCCCACCTGCGGTATTGTTGGGATTTAACGGGGACCTTGGCTCAAAGGCCTCGCACCGCGGACCGGACAGACCCGCGCATACTTCCGAGCGCACGCCCTCGGACTGCGTTCCAAGGGCTTCGTCGCGCGCGACTCGGGGTCGAATCGTGTGACCTTGATTACAACCCCAAATAGATCGGGGGACGCCAACCAATGTCACAGCCTCAGCGGAGAGGACGGCCCACTTTCGCCGTTATCCCGTGAGAGCGTGAAATTCGTCGAAGCAACGAGAGGAGTGACCATGACCAAGCTCAATGCCTTTTGGCGTCTCGCGCGCCTGGGCGCACTGGGGCTGGCGGTCGCCATCGTAATAGGCGTGGCGGCGCCGCGGCCGGCCGAGGCGCGCTGGCACTGGAACGGGTACACCTACGTGTGGATCGGGCCGAGCTATGGCTACGGCTACTCGCCCTACTACTACGCGCCATACCCGTACTACCCGGCCTACTACGGCTACGGCTACGGCTACGGCTACGGCTATCCTTACTACTACGGGCCGTCCGTCGGGTTCTCGATCGGGATCCACTGATCCAGATGCCCCAGTCGATTTGAGGCCGCCGTCCCCGTCAGGGGCCGGCGGCCTCTTTCGTTATGCGCCCTTCGTCAAGCGGCGTAGGGCGGCCGCGCCCAGCCCTTTGGGGAGTGGGTGAAGATCTCGTAGCCGGTCTCAGTGACACCCACGGTGTGCTCGAACTGCGCCGACAGCGACCGGTCCTTGGTGACGGCGGTCCAGCCGTCCGAGAGGATCTTCACCTCCCAGCGTCCCGCGTTCACCATCGGCTCCACCGTGAAGAACATCCCGGGCTTGAGCACGGGCCCGTCCTCGGGCGTGCCGAAATGCAGGATCGAAGGCGCGTCGTGGAAGATGCGCCCGATGCCGTGGCCGCAGAAATCCCGCACCACCGAGCAGCGATGGCTCTCGACCAGCGTCTGGATCGCGTGACCGATGGCGCCGGTGCGCACGCCCGGCTTCACCTGGGCGATCCCCGCCATCATCGCCTCGTAGGTGAGGTCGACGAGGCGGCGCGCCTTGAGCGGCACCTTGTCGCCGACCAGAAACATGCGGCTGGTGTCGCCATGCCAGCCCTCGAGGATCACAGTGACGTCGATGTTGAGAATGTCGCCTTCCATCAGGCGCCGGTCGCCGGGGATGCCGTGGCAGACCACGTGATTGATGGAGGTGCAGATGGAGCGCGGGAAGCCGCGGTAGTTGAGCGGCGCGGGGATCGCGCCGTGCGAGACGATGAACCCGTGGCAGAGCCGGTCGAGCTGATCGGTCGTGACGCCCGGCACCACCTGGGGCGTGATGAAGTCGAGCACCTCGGCCGCGAGCCGGCCGGCGTTGCGCATGGCCGCGAACGCCTCGGCCCCATGGAGCTTGATGCCGCGCCCGCTGGGCTCGCGCCTGGCGGCCTGCGTCTGCTCGGCCGTACTGGAGAGGTTCATCGACTCTTTCATGGCCTAGGTTGCGCCATCCGTCCAGCTGTAGAGGGGTAACGACCCCGCGATATCGATACCGGCCTCGCTCACGTTGCAAGCATAGCACAAGGCCTCGACCCCCGCCGCCCGGGCCGCCTCGAAGGCGCGGTTGTAGGCGGGATCGAGGTCGCCCGCCACCCGGAAGCCCCGGCAATCCCCGCGCTGCACCACGAAAAGCACCACCGCCCGGTGGCCCGCCCGCACCATCTCCGCCAGCTCGCTCATGTGCTTGGCGCCGCGCTCGGTCACGCAATCCGGGAACTCGGCCCGGCCGCCGCGCCTCAGGTGCACGTTCTTGATCTCGACGTAGCAGATGGGGCGTCCGGGCGCCGAAAGCAACAGGTCGATCCGGCTCGCCTGGCCATAGGCGACCTCGCGGCGGATTTCGGCATAGCCTCGAAGCTCCGCGATGGCGCCGCCCGCGAGCGCCTCGGGAACCAGCCGATTGGGCAATGCCGTGTTGACGCCGAGGAGCGTGCCTTCCGTCTCGACCAATTCCCAGGACCAGCCGAGCTTGCGCTTGGGATCGGTGGCGGCTAGGAGCCACACGGGCAAGCCGGGATCCGCCACGCCCAGCATGGCGCCCGGATTGGCGCAATGGGCGGTGACCGCGCGCCCGTTTTCGAGCCGGACGTCCGCGAGAAAGCGCTTGTAGCGCCGGATCAGCGTGCCGCGCACGAGCGGGCGGGGAAATTTCATGAAAGTGATGCGCCTCTCGGGCTCGGGCGAAAGCAACGATGAAACTCTTGGCGGCCTTGGCGCCTTGGCGGTTAAACTTTGAACCACCAAGGCGCCAAGACGCCAAGATGATTTGCTCGTTTTCGTCGCGGGAGATTGCATGGAGGCCGAGCCGACCGTCACTGCCTGCGTGCTCATCATCGGCAACGAGATCCTGTCGGGGCGTACCCAGGACGCGAACCTGAGCTACCTCGCCAAGGGCCTCAACGAGGCGGGCGTGCGGCTCCGCGAGGCCCGCGTGATCCCCGACGTCGCCGATACCATCGTCGCCACCGTGAACGAGGTGCGCGGCCGGTACGACTACGTCATCACCACCGGCGGCATCGGCCCGACGCACGACGACATCACCAGCGAGTGCGTGGCGCGCGCCTTCGGCGTGCCGCTGATCCTCCACGAGGGGGCGAAGCGTATCCTCGAGGCGCGCTACCGGGAGCGCGGTCTCGAGCTCAACGAGGCGCGGCTCCGCATGGCCCATGTGCCGAAGGGCGCGACGCTGGTGCTGAACTCGGTCTCGGGTGCGCCGGGCTTCCGCATGGGAAACGTCTTCGTGCTCGCGGGCGTGCCGCAGATCATGCAGGCGATGTTCGAGGGCGTGAAGGGCGAGCTCCGGGGCGGCCGCCCCGTGCTCTCGCGCGCGATCTCCTGCGGGCTCGCCGAGGGCCAACTCGCGAAAGGTCTGGGCGAGATCCAGACGCGCTATCCCGACATCGACATCGGCTCTTACCCCTGGTATCGCCGCGGTGCCTATGGGGTGAGCCTGGTGCTCCGGAGCCCCGACGAGCGGCGGCTCGGCTTGGCAAGCGACGAGGTGGCGGGCCTGGTGCGCGGCCTCGGCGGCACGCCCAGCGACGAGTGACCGCGCGACGGTCCGATGCTAGCTGCGCGCCGCCAGGGTCATCGCGAGAAACGCCGCGACCACGACGGAGAGCAGTGCGAGCTTCGTGGTGGGCGGCATATAGCCGCAGTAACCGAGGAAGCGGTCGAGGGTGTAACACATGGCGCCGGATTCTCCCGTCAAGCCAGAGACCCTGCGGCAGAACGTAGCATACGCGATAGACTTGCTTAAGCATTGATCAAAAGTATTCTTTGCGATCTCGCGGTGGAGTCTTGTTGGATTTGACAGAAAGTCTGTTGATGTCTGTTGCTTCCTTCGTGAGATCGCGCGACATGGCTATTGCAAGCGGGGCGAGCACCCCGCACTGGCCCGCTTGCGGCTTGCGCGCTAGCTTCTCCGCGCCTGCCCGCTTGGCGGAATTGGTAGACGCATCGGACTTAAAATCCGAACTCCCGAAAGGGAGGTGCCGGTTCGAGTCCGGCAGCGGGCACCAGATCGGTCGTGCTCGACCTTGCCGGCTTGACGCGCGAGAAGGTCGGCGACCAAGCTAGCCGCTCTCCCTGATGGAGCGGTCATGACGGGTTTCGCGATCTATCCGAGCTTGCGGGATCGGCGAGTGCTGGTGACGGGCGGCGCCTCCGGCATCGGCGCCAGCATCGTCGAGCACTTCGCGGCGCAGGGTGCGCGCGTGGGCTTCATCGATCTCGACGCCGAGGCGGCGGAGCGGCTCACGGCCTCGCTCGGCGAGCGCCGCGGGCACGCCGTGTTCGCGCGCGCTGATCTCTGCGACATCGCGGCGCTGCGCCGGGCGGTCGACGATCTCCGCACGAGGCTCGGCGGCGCCTTCAACGTGCTCGTGAACAACGCCGCGCGCGACGACCGGCACAAGATCGACGCGGTGACGCCCGACTACTGGGACGAGCGCATGGCGACCAACCTGCGCCATCAGTTCTTCGCGGCCCAGGCGCTCAAGGACGAGATGATCGCCGCGGGCGGCGGCAGCATCATCAACTTCACCTCGATCAGTTTCCGCATGGCGACGGGCGGCATGCCGGTCTACCTGACCGCCAAGGCGGCGGTGATCGGCTTGACCCGCGCGCTCGCGCGCGACCTCGGACCGCACCATATCCGCGTCAACTCGGTAATGCCCGGCTGGATCATGACGCCGCGCCAGATCGAGCTCTGGCTCACACCCGAGGGGGAGGAGAACCTCATCAAGAGCCAATGCATCCCGGAGAAGCTCTATCCGCCCGACATCGCGCGCATGGTGCTGTGGCTCGCGGCGGACGACAGCCGGCTGGTGACCGCGCAGACCTTCGTCGTCGACGGCGGCCGCACCTGAGCCCGCACTCGCCTCCGGGGATGACGGCGATGGCAGGCGCTCTCGATCGCAGAGCCTACGGCGCGCTTCCCGATGGCACGCCGGTCGAGCGGTTCGTCCTGCGCAATGCCCGCGGCATGACCGCCGAGGTGATCAGCTACGGCGCGATCCTCGCTTCGCTCCGCGCTCCGGACCGCGCGAGCGCGTTCGCCAACGTCGTCCTCGGCTATGCGAGCCTGCAAGAGTATCTCGCGGACGACGCGTCCTTCGGTGCCACGATCGGGCGCTACGCCAATCGGATCGCGGGCGGGCGGTTCGTGATAGACGGCCGGTCTTACGAGCTCGCGCGGAACAACGGACCGAATTCCATCCACGGTGGTCTCAAGGGATTCAGCAAGCGGGTCTGGCAGGCGGAAGGCACCGTCGAAGCCGATGGGCCGGCGGTGGCGTTGCGCTACATCAGCGCCGACGGCGAGGAGGGGTATCCCGGACGGCTTTCCGTCGAGGTCCGCTACGCCCTGACCGCCGATGCGATCCGTATCGACTACGCCGCCTCGACGGACAAGCCCACGGTGCTCAATCTCACCAATCATTCCTATTTCAATCTGGCAGGGGAGGGAACCGGCAGCATCGAGGACCACGAGATCATGATCGCAGCCGACACTTTCACGCCGGTGACGGCGGATCTCATTCCGACCAGCGAGATCCGGTCCGTCGACGGCACACCCTTCGACTTCCGTACGCCGACGGCGATCGGCGCGCGCCTCCGTGCGGGCGACGAGCAGATCCTGCTGGGCCGCGGCTATGACCACAATTTCGTCCTGCGGGCGAATCCGACGCGCGAGGCGAGGCTCGCGGCGCGCGTGTGCGAGCCCCGGAGCGGCCGTGTCATGGAAGTGCTCACCAGCGAGCCCGGCGTCCAGCTCTATACCGCGAATTTCCTCAACGGCCGCCACCGTGGCGCGGGTGCGCGGACCTACCGGCAGAGCGACGCGCTCTGCCTGGAGACCCAGCATTTCCCGAATTCGCCGAACGAGCCCGGATTTCCCAGCACGGTCCTACGGCCGGGAGATGCCTTCCGCTCGCGTACCGAATATCGTTTCTCAACTTCTTCCTGAGAGGTGACGTCATGCCAGAGATCATCGTCTACGCCCTCGAGGGCCGCTCGCTCGAGCAGAAGCGCGGCCTGGTCAAGGACATCACCGACGCGGTCGTCCGCCACTTCACCGTGCCCGCCGAGGCGGTGATGGTGCAGATCGTCGAGGCGCCGAAGACGTCGAAAGCGAAGGGCGGCAAGCTCTTCAGCGAGCGGTAGGACCCTCACCCTCCCATGCCCATAGCAGGGCATGGGTCCCTCCCTCTCCCGCCCAAGCGCGGGAGAGGGGCTTCTCATTCACGCTCGGCGCTGACCTGCCCCTCGCCCACGAAGTGGGAGAGGGCGGGACCCGGCGCGTTAGCGCTGGGAGGGTGAGGGCTTCGCGCTCTGGATCGCCTGCCAGATCCGGTGGGGTGTCGCGGGCATGTCGAGGTGGTGGATGCCGAGCTCCGCGAGCGCGTCGATCACGGCGTTCATGACCGAGGGGAGGGATCCCGCGCAGCCCGCCTCGCCACAACCCTTGGCGCCCAGCGGGTCCGTTTTCGCGGGTACGGGGTGGCTCAGGAAGGCGAAGTTCGGCGCGTCGGACGCGCGCGGTAGCGCGTAGTCCATGTAGGAGCCGGAGAGAAGCTGGCCCTCGCCGTCATAGACGGCGCGCTCCATCAGCGCCTGGCCGATGCCCTGCACGACGCCGCCGTGGAGCTGCCCCTCCACCAGCAGCGGATTCACGATTACCCCGAAGTCGTTCACCATGGTGTATTTCACCACCTCGGCGACGCCGGTCTCGGGATCGACCTCGACCTCCGCGATGTGGCAGCCGTTCGGAAACGCCGAGGGCGCTTGGTCGAAGACGTGTTTCACGTCGAGCGAGCTCGGCGCCTCCGGGGGCAGGCGAAGTCCGGAGCGCAGCTTCTCCGCGAGCTCCATGATTCCTAGGGAGCGATCGGTCCCCACGATGGTGAAGCGACAATGTGCCGCTCGCAAGCGCGGTCCACAAGGCGGCGCCGCAGATATCACCCATGCGTGATCCGGTGTGTGGAAACAATGCAGCGGTGGTTACCAACTAGGCAATGCTGCAAGACCCCTGTGCATCCTTCGACGCGGGCCTAGCGGCCCTTGCTCAGGATGAGGGCTATTTGTCG
>Ga0126378_10001758_pt1 | contig 16025 bp, 12 predicted proteins | sample PanSoiMetPlot_23_FD_92587 | JGI IMG/M metagenome (GOLD analysis project Ga0126378, IMG submission 92587) | Tropical forest soil microbial communities from Panama - MetaG Plot_23 | ecosystem: Environmental > Terrestrial > Soil > Tropical forest > Bulk soil | place: Panama | collected 2016-02-17 | reverse complement strand
CCGAGTTCCGGCCGCCGGTAAAAAGTCCGATTCGGGTGCCGAGCATGAGGACCAGATCGGCGCTGCCCCCGGTCTTGGCGTGAACCCCCGGGTGGATGGCGCCGAACCCGCCGAACGCCAGGCGGTGATCTTCGGGAATTGAGCCACGCGCTTTGGAGTTGGTCATCACCGGGGTGTGCGTGAGTTCCGCAAACTCGACTAGTTCTTTGGCCGCTTGCGAGAACCAGACTCCGCCCCCGGCGAAGATGGCGGGGCGCCTGGCTGCCTTGAGCCAATCGAGAGCTTGGCGTAGTGCGGCGCGCGAAGGACCGGGCACGGATTGCGGCCGGTACTTTTCCGGAAACTTCACGGTTTCTTCCTCGCTGCGCGAGAAGAGAACGTCGATCGGAAGCTCGAGAAACACCGGCCCCGGCCGTCCCGAGATCGCATGGCGGAACGCGGCCGCTACATATTCGGGAATTCGATCGGTGTGAGTTACCGAACGCGCCCACTTGGTGATGGGGCGCATGATTCCCATCTGGTCCACCGCCTGGAGCGGCAGGCGGTCGTCGTCGGAAAGAGGACTGCGCCCGCCGATCAGGACCATCGGAATCGAGTCCATGAATGCATTAGCCACGCCGGTGACCGCGTCGGTGACGCCGGGGCCCGCGGTGACGATGGCGACCCCCGGGCGGCCGGTCGTGCGCGCCCACCCGTCAGCCATATGCGCGGCCGCCTGTTCGTGGCGGGTGTCGATCACGCGGAAGCCGTGGCGCATGCAGGCAGCGTAAATCGCATCGAGATGTCCGCCATGCAGCGTAAAAACTTCGCGAACTCCTTCGCGCTCCAGGGCGCGGACGATCATCTCCCCGCCATCGATTTTCGCCATGACGTGTACCTCCGGTCCGCAGTGATTCTAGGTCGGTGTCATTGAGGCCGGCAAACGCCCACCGTTAGAGGTCTGCCGACACAAACGGCCTACTCCTGATCGAGGGGGCACGACGCAAATACCAAAAGCGAGGCCGCCAGAATTATTTCCGGAGAAATGGCAGCTCGTACTGGTCCGCTTCGGTTTGATCCGGAAAACCCGCTATTGGCTGGCCAGCTGGGGGCGGACCAGTTCGCCGTCATGTGCGGCCTGGCCCAGGTTGATGGCTACCATCTCGTTGCCCTCAAGTCCGTGGACCACCTGGCAATGGATACCGTCGTCCTGTCCCAGGGTCACTTCGGCCAGGTGGATACGGTTGTCCTTGACGGTCGGCACGTAGACTTTGCCATTGCTGAACACCAGGGCGTCATCGGGAACCAGGAGAGTTCCCGATGAGCCACTGACGGCGATCTCGACGTGCGCGTACATGCCCGGAAGCAGGAGCAGATCATCGTTGGGGAGATCGACTTCGACCAGCATCGTGCGCGAGTCGTTCATCAAGGCTTCAGGATGGCGGGTGACGGCACCGATGAAAGTCCGTCCCGGGAGTTGACTCACGGTGATACGGGCCGGATTACCGTCCTTGACAAATGCGGCGTCATCCTGCGGCATGTGCACGTAGACCCGCACCGGCTTCAGGGTTGCCATCCGAAAGATTGCCTGCTCGGTGTCCTGGGCGGTCGCCATCGCGACCAAAGCTCCCGGGTCGAGGTGCCGCTCGGTTATGATTCCGTCGTATGGCGAGAGCACGCGTTCATACGCCTTTTGTGCGAGCAGCGACTTCCACTTGGCTGCGGCCGAGAGCAGGGTCGCGTGCGACTCATCGGCTTGCTCCTGAGCCATCACGTGCTGCGCCGCGAGGTTTTGGTAGCGGCCGTCGGTGAGCGTCGCGATTTGGTAAGCGGCCTGGGCGTCGGCCACCTGTTGGTCGAGTTCCGGTGAAACGAGCACCGCCAGCAGCTGGTCTTTCTTGACCCGCGCGCCCTTGTCGACCAGGACGCTTTTGATATAGCCGGAGACCTTCGGGTAGATCGGGCTTTCGAAAAAGCCGTGCACGTCAGCCGGAAAGGTGAGACTTCGGTTGAGCGGCACCTGCTGCACCGGCACGATCAGAACCAACGGGCCACGCCGCTCCTCTTGTTCCAGCGCGCTGGTCTGGCGGCGAATCCACACTTCGCGTGCGAGTACCAGACCGGCCAGCGCGACCAGGACTACGAGCACGGACGCGAACCAGCCAAAGTAAAAGAGGGCGCCCGAACCGGATTGAGTGTGACCGGTAGTTTCGCTCATAATCGCCTTCCGTGTTCCCCTTCAGTCCTTCTCTGCCTGCTCGACCATGGCACCGATTATGGCGTCGCGTTCGCGCTTTCCGAGGTGTTTGCCGGTAAACAGTGAGTATACCGCAGGCACTACGAACAGGGTCATCGCGGTCGCCGCGATTAATCCTCCGATCACCGCGCGCCCGAGCGGCGCGTTCTGCTCGCCCCCCGCGCCTAGCGCCAGCGACATCGGCAGCATGCCGAGAATCATCGCCAGCGCGGTCATCAAGACCGGACGCATCCGCACCGTCGCGGCCTCGATGGCCGCCTCCAACGCACCCTTGCCCTGACTGCGTAAATCGTCGGCGAAGGTAATCAGCAGGTTTCCATTGGCGACTCCAACCCCCACCGCCATGATCGTTCCCATCAACGATTCGACGTTCAGGGTGGTCCGGGTCGCGATCATCATCCACAGCACCCCGGCCAGGGCGCCCGGAACTGCCATCATGATGATGAATGGGTCGAGCCAGGACTGGAAATTGGTTGCCATCAGCAGGTAAACGAGCACGATCGCCAACAGCAGCCCTGCACCCATGCTTCCGAACGAGGCATGCATTGCTTCGCTCTGCCCGAGGATCTTCACGGTGGTACCGCGCGGCACGTCCTTGAATTCATCGATCTTGCGCTGCACGGCGGCGCTCACGCTGCCGAGATCGCGGCCTTCCACGTCGCAGTTGACGTCAACCACCCGCTGCACGGTGTAGTGATTGATCCCCTGCGCCTGTACCTCGTGGCGGATGTTTGCGAGGTTGGCGAGAAACTGCGGCGCGGGCGGGGCGCCGTCGACTACCGACGGAGTCAGCGGGGTGCGACCGATGGCCTGGATCGAGTCGACGATATGCTGCGGCGTCTGGACCGACACCGAGTAATTGACGCCGTTGCGCAGGTCGAGCCACTGATTCGGTGCGATGACCGAGCTCGAGCTCAGCGAAGTAAGCACGCTGGAGGTGACATCGTGCTGGGTAAGGCCGAGCTCGAGTGCCTTGTCCCGATCGACCTGCACGCGCAGGGTTGGATAGTCCAGTACCTGTGCGATCCGGGCGTTGGCAGCGCCGGGGATGGTCTCGATTTCATTCTTGAGCTTCTGGGCGAGGGCAAAGGATGCATTGAGATCGCGGCCGGTGATTTGAACATCAATCGGCGCGGAAAGGCCGAAGCTCAGCACCTGGCTCACCATGTCGGCGGCTTGAGGGTAAATGATCAACTGGGGGAACTTGGCGCGCACCCGATCCAGGATGGCCCTGGTGTATCTGCCGCTGGGGGCATGATTCTCGGTCAATTGTATCTGCAGGTCGGCATCCTGCGGACCCAGGGTATCGGTCTGGTAGAACAGCAACGCCCAATACACCGGCAAGCCGACGTGATCAGTCATCAGCTTGAGCTGATCTGGCGGGATGATGCTGCGAATCTCGTTTTCGACCTTGTCCAGGATTCGCGAACTTTCCTCCAGCCGGGTACCGACCGGGACCCGAACGTGGAGCCGAATCATGCCGCTGTCGACAGTCGGAAAGAAATCCTCGCCCACGATCCGCAACAACACCATCGAAGCCAGCACCAGGATAGAAATGCATCCGAGCACAAACCCGCGATGCGCCATGACGCTCATCAGCCCGCGCCGATAGCGTTCGCGCATCCCCTCGAAGCCGTGCTCGAAGCGGGTGGTCAGAGTGCCGAGTAGGCCGCCGGCCCGGTTTTCGTGATGCTCCTCGGTGAGCAGATGCAGCGCCATGCTGGGCACCAAAGTGCGCGAGAGCAGGTACGACGCGAGCATCGCGTACACCACCGCGAGGGCGAGCGGGGTGAACAGGAACCGGGCCACGCCGGTGAGAGCGACGACGGGAGAGAACACGATGCAGATCGACAGCGTTCCAATGAACGCGGGAACCGCGATCTGCCGGGCGCCGTCGAGAATCGCGACGCCGAGCGGTTTGCCCATGGCGTGATTGCGATGAATATTTTCCACTTCCACGGTCGCGTCATCGACCAGCATTCCCACCGCCAGGGAAAGTCCCCCGAGCGTCATCAGGTTGATCGTCTGTCCTGAAAGCTTGAGTCCGACAATCGAGGTCAGGATCGCCAGTGGGATCGAGGTGATCACGATGATCGTGCTGCGCCACGAGCCCAGGAACAGCAGCGTCATCACGCCGACCAACGCTGCAGCCAGGGTTCCTTCCTCGAGCACGTCCCGCAGGGCGCGTCGAACGAACACCGACTGGTCGAAGGCTAGCTCTGCCCTAAGCCCGGGCGGAGCTATCGCCATCATCGGACCGAGCGCATGCCTGACCGCATCGACCACGGTAAGCGTGGACGCGGAGGGATGTTTCAGGATGAGCCGGTAGGTAGAGAGCTTTCCGTTAACCCGTACGATGTCGGTTTGCACGGTATGGCTGTCGCTAACCTTAGCCACATCGCCGATATAAACCGGCGCACCATTGAGTTCCCTGATCGGCAGGCGGTTGAGGTCATCGACGGTGGAGGGGCTGCCGTTGAGCACCACATTGTATTCAACGTTGCCGATCTTGGCGGTGCCGCCGGGAATGATGACATTCTGATTCAGCAGCGCGGTGACGACGTCCTGCGGCGACACTCCGCGCGCGTACATCCGCGACGGGTCGATATTCACCATCACTGAGCGTGAAGTTCCGCCGAAGGGGGCCGGCGAGGAGAGGCCGGGAATGGTGAACAGAAACAGGCCGGCGAAGTTGAACCCGAAGTCGTAGAGCTGGCGCTGCGACAAGGTGTCGCTCGAAAACACGAGCAATGCGATCGGCACGTTTGTCGCGTTGTAGTCAACGACGCTCGGCGGGCTGATTCCGGGTGGCAGGATATTTTTGATTGCCTCGCAGACCGCGGTGAGCTGCGCGATCGCAAGTCCGGTATCCGAACCGGACTGGAAATAGAATTTCAGGAGACCGATGCCGTTGTACGAGATCGACTCGATGTGATCGACCCCGTTGACCGTGGTGGAAGCCGCGCGCTCGCTGATGTTGACGACGCGCTGTTCCATTTCCTGCGCAGACAGTCCCGAGTAGTACCACACCATGTTCACGAGTGGCATATCGATGGCGGGAAAGATGTCGAAGTTCATGCGGCCCAGTGACACGATGCCGAGCAGCAGCATCAGGGCCGACATGACTGCGACTGTGACCGGTCGACGCAGGGCTAATTGGACAATCCACATTAAACGCGCGCTCCTGGGCTTGCGTACCGGCGCGACCCCTTGCGCCGGCCTTCGAAGACCGGCGGCGCCACGGGCTTGAGACGGCGAATCATGGCCCGGATAAATGCGGTCCACCGTGCCTGGAAGCGCGAATCTCCGGGCGACGCGCCGGTTATCAGCCGGGTGAGCTGCGGAAAAGCCAGCGGGAAGGTGGTAAGCGCCATGTTAGAGAGCAGTAGCAGGCGTGGATCCAGATCGGAGGGCAATTGGCGCGCGCGTTGGAACCCGGCAAACTGAGCGATCGCACGGTCGTAGCAGCGCTTACGCTGCGAGCGTGCGATCAGTCGGGTCGCGGTAGCGTCCAGGGCCTCCCACTCCATCAGGCGCACCCAGGCCCGATCGCGGCATCCGAACTGAAACCAGAACGCGGTTGACTCCTCGGGCGCGGTGTAGGTGGCGAGGTCCAGTTGCGCGGCGCGCAGCGCAAACCGCCGGCGCATCACCTCGCGATAAAGTTCGTTCTTCGCGCCGAAATAGCTGTACAGCATGCGCTTGTTGATCCGCGCACGCTGCGCGATGCGGTCGACCCGTGCGCCTGCCAAGCCGCGTTCCGAGAACTCACGCAGGGCAGCCGCCAGAATTCTCTCCCGGCTGCGAGCGGAATCGCGCTTGAGAGGAGTTGTCGGCCGTCTGCGCGCCATGACTGACACTCCACGTCGCCGCGAGACCATAAACCCGCGGACCGTAACTGATTGGTTACTACTAGGCCAGGAAGCGCAAGGAGTCAAAGGAATTATCGGGGACGCTGAAATTCCGGGGACGATCCTGCTCCGCTCGGCGCGCGCGTAATCGGTCCCGGGGCTGCGCCAGTTCCTGCGTACTGAGAGGTTTCGAGAACCCGAGGAATCTAGGGTGCCTGCGAAGTGTTGGAGTTACCCTTCGTTTTGAACGGAGACTGAAACACGCGCGCGGGGTCAGAGGTCAGATTCAGGAACTTTATCTCCGCAAAGTCGCCGGCGATCTGAATTCCAAAAAAAGTTGCGTTATCGATTCGGATACGTCGAAAGTTTTCCAGGCCCAGTCTCATGAAGTGGCACAGCACGGTGCGAATGATATCGCCGTGCGACACGAACAGAACGCGTTTGCCCCGATTGGCGGCAATCGTGTGACGGACCGCATCGACGCCCCGCGCCTGCACGTGATACATGGTCTCGCCACCCGGGGTGGGTTCATCGAGGGGGCGCTCGCGGTAGTGGATGTAGTGCGCGTCCCTTAGCAGATCGTCGTAGACCATGCCCTCCCAGCGGCCGTACTCGACCTCGGATAGACGCGGATCCTCGATGATCTCGTCGATGCCGACTCCATGACCGATAATCTCGGCCGACTGACGCGCACGGGCCAGGGGACTCGACACAATCAGGTTTGGGGCGAGTTCACGGGCGAGAGGGATGGCCGACTCCACCTGGCGTCGACCTGCTTCGTCGAGCTCGATGGGGCTTTTGCCCATCACGCGACCTTCGCGGTTCCATGGTGTCTCGCCGTGGCGCATCAAAAGTGCGACGCCTCTGATTCCCCCGGACTGTGTGAGTTTTTCCGCCACGTAGAAGGGACCTAGCGCCATGGTTGGATTGTTCCTTATCTTCCGTGCTGTTGTCCAAGGGGAAGGTGCGCGAGTGGTGCTATCAGAGACGTGCGCCTGTGAACAGAATTTCGCCTCTTGAGGACCGAAGATCGATCAGCAGTGTTGCCCGAGGCGCCAGTCGCGCAGCCGCTCGTAGTGTTCTCTTTGGACAAGAGGAGCGCCTTGCGACAAAGGGGCCAAAAAAAGGTCGCCGCTTTGTGGGCGGCGACCTTGTCGCCCGTTCGATTGCGGGTCCGGAACTAACGGGCGGCCGCTGCGCTTACCGCGGCATGGCCCTCGGTGCCGGCGCCGTTGGTCGGGGCAAGTCCGCAGAATGCCTCGTAATCGATGAGTCCCTTCTGGGTCGGATGCTCACTGCATACCGGGCAGTTCGGGTCTTTGCGAATCTTCAGAATTCGCACGTAGTCGTGGTCGGACAGCGTGTCGAAATACACCATCTTGCCGATCAGTGGATGGCCGGCGTCGAGCAGCAACTTGATCGCTTCCAGCGCTTCGATCGATCCGATCAATCCCGGCAGCGCGCCCAGCACTCCGGCCTCGGCGCACGACGGCGCCATGTCGGGCGGCGCGGGCTCCGGATAGAGGCATCGATAGCACGGTCCGCCCTTCGCGGTGTGATAGACGGTGGCCTGGCCTTCAAATCGGAAGATCGCGCCATCGACCAGCGGTTTCTTGGCCAGCACGCACGCATCGTTGATGAGATAGCGGGTGGGGAAGTTGTCGCCGCAATTAACGATCACGTCGTACGGCGCAATTATCTCCATCACGTTGTCAGAGGTGAGTCGCACATCGTGGCGGATTACCTTGATGCCGGGATTCAGGGCGTTGATTTGCTTCTGCGCGGACTCGGTCTTGAGCATCCCGACCCGATCGGCGGTGTGGACGATTTGACGCTGAAGGTTCGACACATCGACGACATCAAAGTCGACCAGCCCGATGGTGCCCACTCCTGCCGCCGCCAGATAGAGTGAAGAGGGTGAGCCGAGCGCGCCGGTTCCGAGCAGCAAGACCTTGGAATCGAGCAACTTGGCCTGGCCCTTTTCGCCAACCTCGGGAATTACGAAATGGCGCGAATACCGGGTCAATTCTTCCGCGGTGAACTGCCTGTCTGCGACCCAGGGCAGTCCGCGATCTTTCCAGGCGTTGAAACCGCCGGTCAGATTGTAAACGTTTTCGTAGCCCAGCTCGCGGAGCGTGCGCGCGGCGAGCAGAGATCGAGTGCCCGATGCGCACTGCACGATAATCGGGGTCTTGTGGTCAGGGACCTTTTCCTCGACCCGAAGTTCCAGAAAGCCTCGCGAGATTCCGACCGCGCTGGAAATATGGCCCTGCCGCCATTCGTCGGGCTCGCGCACGTCGATGAGCACGGTGCCCGGCTTTTCCATCATTCGGCGCGCTTCATCTATATCAATCGGCTTAATCTGTGAGCGTGCCTCGTCGAGGATATTTTTGGATGTCTTCGCCATAAGTTTCACCGGTCCGCCGTCGGGCGGAGAGTCGATTCTACATTAATAACCATCGCGAAGCGTGTCTGCCGGCCGGCGGTCCGGCCGCGGTCAGCCGCCGAGCATCCGGTAGGATTCCACCAGGGTACGGAGAAAATTAAGGACATTTTGCGCGTGACCGCGCGGGGTTACCTCGTGAAAGGTTCGACGGACATGAAGGTTGTGATCGAGAACAAAAGTGGAGCGCGCCGCCAGACCGTCGCTGAAGACTCCGAAAGCGCTCGCGAGACCGCCATCGGTGTCGGCCAGCAGGATAAACGGAAAGGCATGTTTCTCTGCAAACGCTCGATGCCGCTCGACCGAGTCGGTGCTCACGCCGACAACGACGGCATCGAGTGCCTCGAACTGCTCGAAAAGATCGCGGAATTCCTTGCCTTCGACCGTACACCCAGGCGTGTCGTCCATCGGGTAGAAATAGACAACCAGATTTTTGCCAAGAAATTCCGCGAGCCGGCGCAATTCGCCGCGCTGGTCGCGCAGCTCGATCTGCAGCGCCGCTTCGACCGTTGCGCGATCCTCAGGCATGTGCCGCGGCCTCGGTCACCGCGCGCTTGCGCGTGAACTTGATGGCGGCGTTGTCGACGTTGATCGAGCAGAGCGAGCCGCACATGCTGCACACGTTGGACCCCGCGGCCTCGCTTTCTTCCTTGTAACGACGCGCCTTGTCCGGATCCATCGCCATCGCGTACATGCCCTCCCAGTTGAGCGCCTTGCGATAACGCGACATCTCGTCGTTCCAGACCTTGGCCGCGCGGACACCCTTGACGAGGTCGCCGGAGTGGGCCGCGATGCGGGTCGCGATGACGCCCTCGCGCACGTCATCCATATCGGGTAATCGCAAGTGCTCGGCCGGCGTGACGTAGCAGAGAAAGTCGGTCCCCGCGGCCGACGCGATCGCGCCGCCGATTGCGCCCGTAATATGGTCGTAGCCGGGAGCGACGTCGCAGGTAAGCGGTCCCAGCACATAAAAGGGTGCGCCCGAGCACACCCGCTTTTCCAGCTGCACGTTGGCCTCAATCTGATCGAGCGGCACGTGCCCGGGCCCCTCGATCATGACCTGCACACCGTTGGCGCGCGCGCGATCGGTCAACTCTCCTAGCACCAGCAGCTCTGCGAGCTGCCCGCGATCGGTCGCATCACCGGTCGCGCCCGGGCGCAAGCCGTCGCCCAGCGAAACCGTCACGTCATGCTCGCGCAGGATCGCGCATACTTCGTCGTAATGTTCGTAGAGCGGATTCTCGTTGCCGGTGCGTTCGATCCACGACGCGAGCAGCGCGCCGCCGCGGGAAACGATGCCCTCAATGCGCTGATGCGCGCGCAGCATTTTGACGCTGTCGCGGGTGACCCCGCAGTGGAGCGTCATGTAGTCGACCCCCTGACGGGCCTGGCGCTCGATGACTTCGAGAAAGAACGCGGCATCCATATCCATGATCGAGCGCTCGGAAGCGAGCTGATAAATCGGCACCGTGCCGAGAATCACCGGGCAGCGGGACAGGATTTCGCCGCGAATCTTGTCGAGATCGGTGCCGGTGGAGAGATCCATGACCGAGTCGGCACCGTAGCGCACCGCGGTGTAGAGCTTTTCGATCTCCTCGCCGAGCAATTGATGGAAATTCGAGGCGCCCAGGTTGGCGTTGACCTTGGTGCGGAGATCTTTGCCGATTCCGATAGCGCGGAACTCGTGGTGCCGATTGTGAGGAATTACCACCTGCCCGGTGGCGACCAGCGCGCAGATCTCCTCGGCAGCCATCCCCTCATCTTCGGCGACCTCGGTCATCTCGCGGGTGATGATTCCCTTACGTGCCGCTTCAATCTGGGTCATCGCAGTACCTCCGCAGGCGCATGGCGCCCGCGTCAACCACTAATTCTAGTCCTCACCATAAGCGATGCCATGCTTTTCGCAAAGCGCGCGCAGCGCCTGGATAATCCTTTCGGAGCGTGCCAGATGTGCTATCGCAATAAAGTTTGCCAGCGCCACCATCAGCATCGCGGCAGTTGCCCAGTACATGTGTGCGACCACGCTGCCCCCGTGGATTACACCGACGCCTTTCGCATACGCGACGAACAGGATTGCCAGACCGGCGATGGTCAGCGCGATGGTCGCTCGGGTCATGATAGCTTGGTGCGGTAACGAAAGGAGATTTTCGCAACCGACTCACCGCTCGGTAGGCTCACCCGGCAGGGGAGAACCAAGGGAATGCGCCGACCTATGGTGTGCGCTATTGCGCAGAATAGTCGGGTTTTGCCGCACACTCCCATTTTCCTGTCGCGAGGCTATCGCCTGCTCCGGCCCTGACGGCGATCGAGGGCGGGAAGCTCAGGCGATGGCTCGGGGTCGGCGTAGTGTTTGGGCCGATCGCGCTCGGTGTAGGTCTTGAGCTCGGGGCGTTCGGGGTTATAGACCTGTGCTTCCTGTTCGCGATACCAGGCGAGCATCTCCTGCATGTTGCCGTCGCGGCCTTTTTCGGTCAGCACCCGCGAGCGGTGCATCAGCATCTCCTTGGTTTCCACAAAATCTCGTCGGTCGTAACCCCAGATGCGCGGATGTACGTAGGTGTCCATCCGGATCGCGTCGCACGGGCAGGCCTCCACGCACAGGCCGCAGTAGATGCAGCGCAACGTGTCGATCTCGTAGCGCACCGGGAACTTCTCGACCTGCGGATCCGGTGACTCGCCGGCCTCTATGTATATGCACTGAGCGGGGCAGGCCGTCGCGCACAGGTAGCAGGCGGTGCAGCGTACTGCGCCGTCCTCGCGAATGGTCAGGCGATGGCTGCCGCGAAAATGGTCGGGGTAGTGCTTGCGGTCCTCGGGATACTGAACGGTCGTATAGGCCCGGCGGGCCTTGGCCAGGCCGAACACGTGCGCAGTATTCAATACCAGGTTGCGGGTAAGATGATAGCTGGTTATGGCAAGACCCCTCAGAATTTCGGGGAGGTAAATCTTCTCCCAGAAAGTCATTTCCTCGCGTCGTTTCATCTCACTGAATCAGCGTAAATCCCTTGTCGGATCGGGGGTTTTTGACCGCGATGGCAGGTGCGGTGCAATGCGATGGCCTATCTGTCGCCACTATAGGTTTCGTAAATAAGAGCAGTCAAGATTGGGTTTGAAGAGAAAGCGCGATTGCATTGGCTTGCAGTGGGAAATTCAAGTCAACTTCGTGCGGACGCATTTTGTCGCAAATGAGTAGAACCGTGGGTCGCGGGGCCGCCCTTCCGGACTCTGCACGACCTGCCACATTCTTTCGCCACCAGGCTTCATCGGGTACACATTGCACGCCATGGAATCCCCGGAACTCGAGTCCGCCGTACCGCCGGAGAGCAGACTCTCGCGCCGCGCTGCGGCGCACACGCTCGCGGCGACCTTCCTGGGATGGACGCTCGATGCCTTTGACTTCTTCGTGTTGGTGTTCGCGCTGCCCACGATTGCGGCGGAATTCCATCGGTCGGTCGCCGATATCGCGTTCACAATAACGGCCACCCTTGCAATGCGCCCGCTGGGGGCGGTGCTGTTCGGCTGGCTTGCCGACCGCTATGGCCGGCGCAGACCACTAATGGCGAGTATCATCTTCTATTCCGTCATCGAGGTACTGAGTGGTCTTGCGCCAAGCTACCGCACCTTTCTTATCTTGCGCGCGCTCTACGGGATTGGAATGGGTGGCGAATGGGGAGTAGGGGCGGCGCTTGCGATGGAAGCGGTCGGCCCCCGTTCGCGTGGCTTCTTTTCCGGGCTACTGCAGGAGGGGTACGCGGTCGGATATCTACTCGCGGCGGGTGCATTCTTCTTTGTCTTTCCAAGCTTTGGGTGGCGCGCGCTGTTCTTTCTGGGCGGTCTGCCAGCGCTTCTGACGATTTATATACGTAGCAAAGTGCCGGAATCGCAGGCTTGGGAACGCACGCGTCCAACCACCCATGACGTCGTGCGCGCAATAAGATCGAATCTTGCAGCGCTCGGATACCTGGTGGTGTTGATGACGGTGATGAATTTCGTTTCGCATGGAACGCAGGACCTTTATCCGACTTTTCTGCAGGAGCAGCGCGGCCTCGACGCAAGCACCGTCGCTACGATCGCGATCATCTATAATGTTGGTGCGTTGCTGGGCGGCCTCGGATTTGGATATTTCTCGGATCGGTGGGGCCGGCGTTCGGTCATGGCGAGTGCGATCGCGCTGGCGGCGGCGCTGATCCCGTTCTGGATCTATCCACGCTCTCTCGGGCTACTGACCGCGGGCGCATTTTTGATGCAGTTCATGGTGCAAGGCGCGTGGGGCATCGTCCCCGCTCATCTGGCCGAACTGTCGCCACCCCAGGTGCGCGGACTGTTTTCCGGCCTCGCCTATCAATCAGGAGTCTTCTTTGCCTCGCTCACGGCATTTGCACAAGCGGTGTTGGCCGAGCGTTTCGGATACGCCTCGGCGATGGCGGGAACTGCGGCGGTTGTGATGGTGACGGCGATAGCCGTGATCCTGCTGGGCGGCGAACGGCCGGGTGCAGAGCTGTCGGCTACCGAGCATCTGCATTGAAAATGCGGGGAAGGGCATTAATTCGTCGCGATTCCCTTCGGGTTGTCAGCGCGGCGATTGTTGTCGCGACGAACCTTGCCACCAGGAGGCGGCCTGGCGCGATAGCTGCTGACCGACCGTCCAGAGGCAGGACTTTCGTTCGTCTCCGGATTGCGCTAAACGACCGGTATTGAAGGTGAGCGCCATCCCGTTGGAGGTGTACCCATGAAGTTCGGCATTTTCTACGAAATTTCGGTTCCGCGTCCGTGGGGACGCGATACGGAAAAAGTCGTTTACGACCGCTGCCTGGAGCAAGTGAAGCTTGCGGACGAGCTCGGATTCGATTCGGTCTGGGCCGTCGAGCATCACTTCCTCGAAGAGTATTCGCACTGTCCGGCTCCTGAATTGTTCCTGACCGCGTGCGCGATGGTTACCAAGAAGATGCGGGTTGGACACGGCATCGTAGTGTGCGTGCCCGAATTCAATCATCCGATCAAAATCGCCGAGCGCACTGCCGTGCTCGATATTCTTTCCGGTGGACGTCTCGAGGTCGGTACCGGGCGCTCCGCGACTTGGACCGAACTGGGCGGCTTCCGCGCGAATCCGGACGAGACCAAAAAGACCTGGGACGAATTTGTTCATTGCCTTCCCAAGATGTGGACCCAGGAACGATACTCCTACCAGGGACGCTCGTGGTCGATGCCGCAACGCACCATCGTCCCGAAGCCATTTCAAAAGCCCCATCCGCCAATGTGGGTCGCCGTTACCAGCCCGGGCACCGAAATCGATGCAGCCGAGCGGGGCATGGGCAGTCTGGGACTGACCTTTGGCGGCTTCGCCGAGCAGGAAGAGAAGGTCAAGCGTTATCGCAAGATCATCAGAAGTTGTGAACCGGTTGGCGAGTTCATCAACGAATCAGTTTCCACGGTCAACTTCTTATACTGCCATGAGGATGATGCCGTTGGCGTCAAGACCGGCCTACGGCTTACCAACACTTTCAACTATCTTGCCGCCCAACTCCTCGCCGCTCGCGAAGCATACCCGACCAAGTCGTATCCTTCATTGGGATTGCTGCCTTCGCTGCGCCGCGACGTCGCCGGACCCGGCGATGCTTCCGGAGCGCCTGAGGGAATCGCGATCGGCAATCCGGAACGACTGGTGCGCGAGATGAAGAAGTGGGAGTCGGTCGGCGTGGATCGCGTCAATTTCCTGTTAAACGCGCTCGAGACCGTTCCGCAGGATCAGGTGCTCAACTCGCTGCGTCTCTTTGCGAAAGAAGTGATGCCGCACTTCGAAAAAAAGCCGAGCCAGGCCGAAGCCGCCGCCGCTGCGGCGGGAGCCCGTTGATGCCACCGCGTTTCGGAACCTTGGACGTCAACGCGTGGGCCAAAGCGGCCTCCACGATCAACGGGTATAAAACCGAGGAGTGGAAGCTCAAGGACGCGGAGATTCTCGAACTGCACATCGAGATCGACGATGACCCGGCGGACGCGCTGCTTCCACGCGCCATGCATCCCGCGATTCCGGCCTACGCGATCATCAATGTCACTCATGCGCCCGAGAGTCCCGTGGGAGCGTTCACGGTCGGTGAAGTCCGCATTGCCGGCCGCACCGGTGTGCGTCCGCGCGGGTTCGTGCTGCGCACCTTCTGCGACAGCGAGGCGGCGCGGAAAGAACTGAGCTCGAGATGGGGCTTCCCGGTCGCCGCGGGCGACGTGAGCCTCGTGCTGCGTCACGACCGCGTGGTGGGCAAGGTGGTGCTGAACGGCAAAACCGTGCTTCAGGCGGAGCTGATGGACCGAGACCTGATTTCGGGCAACGACATCCAGTACATCGCGTCGATGCATCTGGCGCGTAATCGCGACGATCAGAAGATGGTCGTAGTGCAGGTCGATCCCGAATACACCTTTTCAAAGGCGGAAAGGGGCAAGCCGAACCTCGTCGCACTTGATGTCGATGCTTTTGGCGGCGGTGACCACTTGCGGTTAATGAATCCGATCATGGCGAGCTTCGCGGTTGCCGAGATCGGTTTGCCCAAGATCCGGTACATCTGTAATCCGGACATTCCGGCGATGCAGGGCACCACCAAGCTCGCCGCCTAGGACAGAGCAGAAGTCCGCAGATTACGCAGACCCGAGCCGGACTCTAAATTCCGGCCAACGTTTGCGCAGTCTGCGGATTTTTATGGCAGCTCCCAGGTGATTCCAGCATCTCGCTCTTCTAAGCGCTCTCAAGATGCGCGTTGGGCCAAGCGGTTCCGGACCGCTCGGCGTGTTGCTGCATTGGCTTCCCGAATTGCAGATCTTATTGCAGCACCGACCCTGGTGACTTGAGGTGAACAGTATTTCCCGCCGGGCAAAAAACTCAGCTACAACATGTTGGCGGCGCGTCACCGGATCATCTAGGCTGCGATACATCCCTGAGTCGGGCCATTGGTACGCGAAGAGCAGCCCGAGCAAGCGAATGCCTACGTCCGCGTTTTTTTGCGACCTTTGCTCGCGAAAAACGTTCGAAGCCGAGCGTTACGCTCAGAGAAATTTGCTTGTAACGTTAACTTTTGGAAGTTTTGCTTTACTCGCCTTTGGGTCGCAGCTACTCTCGATTTGGGACAAACGCTCGGACCGCAGCCTTTTCTCGTAGATCCCGCCTCGATCGTCGCAGGGTCTTCTGTTTAGGAGCAGCCCGACCAAGCCCGTAAGGAGGGCTCTCTATGCCCACAAAGCTGTACGTAGGCAACCTTGCCTACTCTGTTAACAATGACGATCTCGCCCAGCATTTTGCGCAGGCGGGAAAAGTCGAGACTGCGACGGTTGTGACGGATAAGTTCTCTGGTCAGTCCCGAGGGTTCGGATTTGTGGAAATGTCCGACCCTGCCGAAGCGACTCGAGCCGTCGAAACTCTAAACGACACTGATTTGAAAGGCCGGCGCATCCGGGTGGATGAGGCGCGCGCCTCAAGCGGTCCGCGCAGCGGCGGCGGTGGTGGCGGTGG
>Ga0126378_10001756_pt1 | contig 16036 bp, 14 predicted proteins | sample PanSoiMetPlot_23_FD_92587 | JGI IMG/M metagenome (GOLD analysis project Ga0126378, IMG submission 92587) | Tropical forest soil microbial communities from Panama - MetaG Plot_23 | ecosystem: Environmental > Terrestrial > Soil > Tropical forest > Bulk soil | place: Panama | collected 2016-02-17 | reverse complement strand
CGCATAGAGTTCGTACCGATCCAGCCCAACTACCAGCTGGATCAGCTGATACTTCCCCTCAGTACTCGCGAACGGCTGTTGGACTGCATCGAGTTCGTAAAGGTGTCTCCTGTCGTATTCGATACCTGGGGACTGCGAAGCATCGAGCCGCATCCGTCGATCGCCGTTAATTTCCGCGGGCCACCGGGAACAGGCAAAACGATGGCAGCCCACGCAGCTGCGAGCTATCTGGAGAAGATGATCCTTCTTAGTCGGCTATCTGACTTGGAGAGCAAATACCATGGGCAAGGTCCGAAGAATTTGGCCGGGCTGTTCGAATCCGCTCGGCGCGAGAATGCAATAATATTCATCGACGAAGCGGAGTCGCTGTTGTCGCGCCGATTCGCTCAGCCTGAGCAAGCAGCCGAGAGCGCGATCAACTCGATGCGAACGGAGTTGCTTATGGCACTCGACAGCTTCGATGGTTTGGTGATCTTCGCGAGCAATCTGCCGCACAGCTACGATGAGGCGATCGACTCCCGGCTATTGCACGTCAACTTCGAGTTGCCCGATTTCGACGCGCGCCGGGCCATCTGGCAACTGCACCTCCCAAGTTCGCTGCCCGTGGATCCCTCACTCGATATCGATAACCTCGCGGCGATCGACGGCGTCTGCGGGCGCGACATCAAGCTGGCAGTCATCTCTGCGGCGGTAAGCGCGGCCCGGCACAATGCTCCGCACGTTACGGAAGAAATGCTGAGGTTGAGCCTGGAGCGCCAGCGACGCGGGCTGTCGGAGGGCGAGGCGAAGGTCGGCGCACCCGCACCTGACGTCGCTGAAGCCGGCCGGGAAAGGACCGAGCGTTCGCAGCAGGCGGCAACTGCGACGCCACCGCGTGTGTGATCGGCTATGCGGCCACGCTGAGACTCCCACTCATCGGGACGGCTTGACGCGCTTGATATCGGCCGTCATTGTGATACCCGGGGCCGTGCGCGAACTCGCCACCGGAAGGAAAACTCCGATGACCAGCATCCAGACCCTGTACACCGTTCTCCTCGCGCTCGGCATCTTGGTCAGCATCTCCGTCGCACTCACACTGTCCATCGAGGGCGCCGGCGTCCTCTATATGCGCGACCAGATTCGCCAGATCCTGGAGCGCTCTCGCGTTCCAACTCCGACCAAGACGCCATCGACCGGGGCGGCACAGCTGCCGACTCCGACCGAGGACGAGAGCGTGCTCGTGCTCCATTAGGCCAGCTCAGACCCTAGCCCCGAGAGGGACGGCGCCGGCGTGCGCCGCCCCTCTTCGCATGCTGTCGATCAGCGCCGGGCCAGCTAACCCCGGGCTTGACGTGCGCTGATAACCGCGCGGGGGAAGCCGGGGGCTAACAACCTTGGCGCGGTGTAAGCCCGGCGGTGTCGACAACACGGTCTCGGTAGACCGTCGCTATGAATGCCAGAAAGCGTTCCACATCGGCGACGTTGGACGCGATGCCGAGCGAGGCGCGGAGGGCGCCGCCGCTGGGCAGACCAAGGAGTTCTCTGTACTGGTCCATCGTCTGGGGGCGTGCGCGCGCGGCGGCGCGCAGAACTTGCCTGCTCAGCTCAGAAGCCGCTTCGATCGCGCCTGGATTGCAGAAGCAGCCAGTGCGGATGGAGATTCGTGCCGCCGCGCTGGTCAGGGCGACGTGACGTTCGTCTATGACGTGCCCGCCTGGGTCGAGAAGGTTGAAGGTGACTGTAGCGCCGCGGTCGCGGGTGTTGGCTGGCCCGTAGAGGCGAACCATTGGCTGACCGTTGCCATGCCGCAACTCTGCGAGACGGTCGATGAGCCAGCCGGTCAGACTCATCACCCGCAGGTGGATCTGGTCTATCCCGATGCCGTTGACCCACGCTAGCCCGGCCTCCAGATCAGGTATCTGCAGGAAGCTGGGCGTGCCGTCTTCGAATCCCTCCTCGCCCGGGCGAAGTGTGTGCCAGTCGCCCTGAACACCGGCCAGGTACACCGACCCGCCCGCGAACGCGGGCCGCCGCAAGCGTGCCAGCGCCTCCCGCCGCGCTATCAGGCAGCCGACTCCGGTCGGATATCCGAACACCTTGTACCAGCTGACGGGGACGAAATCGGGCTTGACCTCAGATAGGTCCAGCCGGTGCGTCGGCACGTAGGCTGCCGCGTCCAGCAGCACGTCGTAACCCTGTTCATGTGCCATCTCGATCCAGCGCAGGGGATGCTGCACACCGCTGAAGTTGCTCTGTGCCGGGTAGGCCAGCAATCCACGTCGGCGGGCGGCCCCTTGGGCCGAGAACGGGCGCTGCCGACGAGCGCGCGCCCGGCGGTCGGCCCAGGGAGTCACCTGGCGCCCGGCAGCTCGCCAGACCGCTTCCATGGGAACGCCCTTCCGGTTGGCCAGTGCTTGCCGGACAGCGTCATCATCGACGCGCAAATCGGCTGAGCAGAACGGCACGTAGTGGGCAACTGCGCCGCGGGCTCTGGCGAATTCGCGAATGCCGTTCACCGAGTTGTGATTGTCGCTGGTCAGCACGAGCCGAGTTCGAGGCCCGAATGGGTAGGCCTCACCGACGAGCCGGCACGCCGCAGTGGCGTTCGCCGTGAAGATGGCCGCGTACTCCGCAGCCGGCGCGTTGAAGTGCGCGAGGACGGCATGCCGCGCCCGCTCGATCAGTTCTGTCGACGCAGCTGAGGTCGGGTTTTCCGAGTGCGGGTTCCCGAACGGTTGACGTTGTATCCGCTCAGCGTGCTCGATGAGCTGCATGTGGGCTGGCAGGCCGGCACCCGCGTAATCGAGGTAGACGTGGCGGCCAGCGTCGAGGTAGGCGTATTCAGCCTCTCGGAGCCGGTCAAGCAGCGCGGTGCTCTCGTAGCCGGGATACGCGGCCAGGAAGCCCGGCGGCGCTGATGCCCTTCTCCCGACTTCGCTGCTGGTGAGCGGGCTGCACAACTGAGACGCGAGTGCAGTCATGATCATCTCCTCCGGCTGCGCAGCCGCAGCTGGCGGCGTTCGGCGTCGGTGCGGCCGCCCCAGATGCCGAATTCCTGGAGGCTGTCGATCGACCACGCCAGGCACGTCAGGCTGACAGGGCAGCCGCGGCAGATCATCTTGGCGGTCCTCACCTGGTTCGTGACGGACCTGCTCTCGCCGTCGGGGAAGAACAGGTCGGGATCGGTGCCGCGGCAGGCAGCCTCGTCCATCCAGTCGGTTGGCAGTTCACGCGCCAATGGCGTGCCGAGGCCCGCCGCGCCAGTCGCGAGCGTCGCTTCCCGTGTGGGCGTCAGCATCGTGCGAGTGCGGGATGTCGTGTGCCGCGGCGGCCGCCACGCGCGCCGGCAATGCTGACGGCGTCCTGCGAGGGCGATAGGCCTCGGTTCACCTGCCTGACCGCGATGATGCTGTCCAGCGGCCCGGCGACCGAAGCGGGGCGATGTGGGCTGCCGTCGCGTGTCTCGTCGAAGCGGAATCCGGGCCTCGCTAGCTCCATGTGGGCGCCCAGGCCCAGCGGCCCGACCCAGAACGACCCAGGGACGACCTGGTGCCAGCCGTCCGCGAGCAGGACGGCGACGACGGTGTCGTTGGCTGCGATGACGTTGCTCATACCGCTACTTCCTCCTGGCTGCCGGAAGGTTGTGCTGTCTGGCCGACGGCATCGCGCAGCAGCTCTGCGACGCCGGCGTGGGTGTTGACTTCGGCATCAGAGAGTGGCGTGCCGCCCCAGCGGTCGGTCGGCTCCGGGTCTGCGCCAGCTTCCAGCAAGTAGCGGACCACCTCTAGCTGACCCTCAGCAGCTGCCAGGTGCAACGGCGTGCGGCCGTCGTAGTCGGCGGTGCCGGGCTCAACCCCGGTGGCGATCAGCGCGCGCACTTCGTTCAGGTCGCCCTGACTGGCGGCCCACGTCAGGGCCACCACGGCTTCCGTCTGGGTCTGGTTCTTCTTCCGGCGCGGGTCCCGCTTGCTGGTGCTGCCGGAGCTGGCGACCAATGAGTCGAAAACGTGCACGTTGTACTCGGCGACCAGCTTGCGGCAGAACTCGATGCCCCGCACCGAGTTGCCGTGCTCGTCCAGCCGGGGCGACCACACGCAGATGCCCATCAGGCCGGGAATGACCAGCATGATCGCCCCCGACACGCCGCTCTTGGCAGGCAGCCCGATAGTGAAAGCGAACTCGCCGGAGAAGTCATACATGCCACAGGAGGACATCAGCGACAGGCAGCTCTGCACCGCGCCCGGGGTGAACACTGGGTCCTCGGTCAGCGGGCAGACCCCAGCGTTGGCGAGTGACGCGGCCGCTACGGCCAGCATCTCGGCATCTACCTCAATTGAGCAGCACTGGAAGTAGAACTCCAGCGTCCGCACGAGGTCGGTGCCTGGCCGGAAGGCTCCGCTCTCCCGCATGGAATAGCCGAGCGCGAAATTCCGGTCAGCAGTCTGCCGCTCGGACAGGTAGACAGCGTTGTTAAAACCAGGTCGCCGACCGCCAGACAGTCGCTCCCAGGTCGCGGCCACGTGGTCGAACCTGTCGGCCATGTCGTCGTCCGGCCTGATCAGCGAGGTGATCATGATCGCACCGGCGTTGACCATCGGGTTATGCGGCAGGCCCTTGGGGTTCAGGGCCAGCTCGTTGAACGACTGGCCGGACGGTTCACGGCCGACGTGCTGGTGCACTGCCTCGGTGCTGTGCTCGTCCAAAGCCAGGCAGTAGCTCACCGTCTTCGAAACCGACTGCAGGCAGAACGCGGTCGTCGCCTCGCCCGCCGAGAACCGCTGCCCGTCCACGGTACATACCGCGATCGCGAGCTGATCGGGGTCGACGCGCTTGAGTTGCGGGATGTAGTCCGCAACCGCGCCAGACGTGACCGGCAGCAGCTCGTCATATATCCGGCCAATGTCGGCGGTTAGGGCGGCGAAGTCGGGCACGGCGAGATTGCCCTCGACTGCGCGCCTGATCAGGCTGCTATTGTGCCGGGCGATCGCCTTGAACTGCGCAAAGCTGATCTGCCTGGATGCCCCGTCGGCACCGGCGAGACCGGCCATTGTCTCCGCGATCCGTGGATCGTCGGGCCGCAGTCCGCTACGCTCCAGCCGGCTGAGAACCTCGAGCGGCGAAATGCGCCCATCCCTATCCGCGCCGAACGAGTCGAACAGGTTCCGGTAGGTGGCATCGGTGCCCGCCATGCCGGTCGGTCGACGGGCTCCGGCCATTGCCCTGGCCGTCATGATTGTCGGCCCTCGATGCTCGGAATCTGGCGCGGCGCCGCCGCCAACTCGGGAGCGCCGTGTCGCGGATGAGCCGGTCGTCCGCGACGGGGGTGACGGGCGAGCCTGTCGCGCTGAGCGCGGCGGAGCAAGTCCTCTTGGTATGCCTGGGCCAGGTACTGGCTCATGGCGGGATACATCGTGGTCTCCTTGGATGGCCTGGTGAGTGTGGCCTTCCGAGGATGCGGTCCCGGCTTGACCGCGCGCATCTGTCGACTGTGCAGTCTTCGGCCCGCAGAGTGTTTAGAATTCCGCAGGCGGTTGTTCAGCGCCTCTACGGGTCCAGCAGCCCGGCCCGCTCAGCAAGTGCCGCCGCCTGGACACGCCCGGAGACGCCGAGCTTGCGCAAGATATTGGTGACGTGCACACCGGCGGTGCGCTGGCTGATGAAAAGCTCCGCGCCGATCTGGGCATTAGTCTTGCCGGTGCCAACCAGCCGGAGTACCGCCAGCTCGCGTGGCGTGAGGCCGTACTGGGTATTCGCGTCAGCGGGCGGCGAAGTGCTGAGCGTGACGACATCCTGCGACTGCAAGGGGATCCTCGCTCGCTCCGCGAGTGCCCGGACCTGCGCCAGCAGTGGCTGGTGACCATCTGCGGCGCCCGCGGCCGCCCGGAGTGCTCCGGCCGCCGCCGTGCTGGGCTGCCCCTCCTCGAGCTGCGCCTGTGCCTGCCGCCACCACGCGTACCCGGCCCGGTGCGGATAGCCCAGGCCATCCCAGATCTTCGCCGCTCTGGCCCAGGTTTCGGGATCGTTGCTCCCCGCCAGCCTGGCCCGTTCTGCCTCCCAGGTAGCACGCTCGCCAGGGATAGCGGCCGCGAACGGATGGTCGGCGAACGGAGCGCCGCCCATCTGCTGCACCCAGTCGGCCAGTCCGTCGCCCGCCGCGACAGCATCTTCGGCGCCGTGCCGATCTCCGCGCGCTCTGGCCTGCTCGGCGAGGTCGGCACACGCCCGCATGCCCGCCGCCAGCAGGCGGCCGCAGAAGATCGTCCAGTCGGGGACCTCGAACAAGGAGAGAACCTGCCGGACTTCCGTGAGCGCGTCGCCGGGTGCCCCCACCCACAGCGCCAGTTCCGCTGCTTGCTGCGCAGACTCGCGGGCCAGCTCGACCTGCTGATTCGGGCCGACACACGCCCGAATCTGGTCACGCCGCAGAGTCGCTGCATCGATGTCGCCCTGCAGCAGGTCGATCTCGGCGCGGGCCCGGTGCACGACCCAGTGGTCGAGGTCTGGCGGGTCGGCGGTCAGCGGTCCAATGAGCGCGAAAGCCTCCCCGGTGCACCCCAGCGCGAGCAGCGCCTCGGCTGTATTCGCGGTCAGCATGCTGGCCTGCCAGGAATCCTCCAGCCCGGATTGCCGCGCGACCTCAAGTCCGCGGATCCCCTCGTCGGCGGCGCGGCGGAACCTGGCCAGCTTGACCTGCGCATCGCTGTCACCCACCGCGACGCGGAGAACCGCCATGCCGTCCTCCGATGCCCGGGCCAGCGCGTGTGCTCGGGCTAGCAGGGCCTGCCCTTCTTCGACACGCCCGCTCATGCAGTTCACATGGGCGAGGAGGGCCAGGATCCGGGGCACCAGCCCCGTGGCGCCAGCAGCCTCGGCCATGGCCAACGCCCGGTTGAGCAGCACAACCACCTGATCGCCGTCGTCCGCCGAGAGCAGGAAGGAAACGGCGTAGTCGAACCGGGCCGCGGCATGCTCGGCCGACGGGGGTGTCTGATCGAACAGAGCAAGCGCACGCTCCAGGAGCGCGCGCCCGGCGGCTGGCGCGTTGAGTGCGCGGAAGAACGCCGCGCGGTGGTGCGCGATCGCGGCAGTGGTCAAGTCCTCATGATCCGCGAACTCGCGGTAGGCGTGCTCCGCGAGTTCGCCGGCGTGCTCGCTGTCGCCGGAGTTGTGGAGCGCGTCCACCGCACGCACATAGAGCCAGCACAGGGTTTTCCCCGCAACCTCCGCGGCGTTGAGCACATCTGGCCACAGGCGGATGGCGCGTTGCCAGTGGGCGGCCGCCTCGGCGTGACCGAATATCCGCTCGGCTGTCCTCGCAGCGGCGATCCGGGACTGCAGTTCGCTGGCGGGACGGCGAGCTGCCTGCCAGTGCTCGGCGGCCTCGGCCGCCACTGCGTCGGCCCCCATCGCGGTGAGTGCCTGCGCCGTGCGCTCATGCAGAAGCAGCCGCTGCGCAGGCAATAGCCCTCCTGACACGGCCTCGGCGAGCAGGGCATGCCGTGGTCGGTGTCCCTGACCGGGATCAACGTCGGCTAGCAGCCGCGCCCTGGAAAGCTCATCGAGCGCGCGCATCGTCGCCTCGATGCCCAGCCCGGTGACAGCTGCTAGCAGATCCTCGCCTGCCGGCCGACCCATGACGGCCATCGAATTGAGGAGCGCGCGGGCGTCTCCTTCGCTCTTCGCCGCACGGGCCAGCAGCACGTCCGTCAGCCGATGCGGCAGCTCCGTCGGGACTCGTAGCTGATCATCAGGCGCGAAGCTGGTCAGCGCCGCGGTCACGAGCTGCTCCGTAAAGAACGGGTTCCCTTCCGCCCGAATGAATAGGTCATCCACGACGTCAGAGGTCACGGACCCGCCAGCCAGGGCAGCGGCCTGTCCAGCCACCTGCGCTCGGGACAGCCCTCCCAGCCGGACCTCCTTTGTCCCCGCTGCGCTGCGGACCTGCGCGAGCCAGCCTGCGACCTCGGGTGGCAACGCCTCGTCAGCGCGGCACGTCACTACAATGCTCACCGCGTCCTGAAGCCCGGTCTTGTAGAGGAAGGTCAGGAAATCCAGCGTCTCGCTGTCCGCCCAGTGCACGTCCTCAATCAGGAGCCCGAGTCCGGCCTGGGCTTGTTTGGCGACTTCGCCCAGGAGGTCCGCAACGCCCGCGAACAGTCGCCCGCGCAGCCACTGATCACTCCACTCAGCGGAGCTGGAGCCGCCATCGTCGGTGGCTAGCTGCGGCAACAGCCGGCCTACTTCCTGCCGGGCGAACCCCGGTAGCGCCGTCAGCGCCGACTCCATGACCGCGCCGCCATCAAGTCTGGCCAGTTCGCGGAGGGCGGACGTGACCGGGAGCATCGGCAATGTCGCCGCCAGCGGCAGGCATTCGCCCCGGACCGTTAGCATCCCGGCCGCCGCAGCCAAAGACATGCCCTCCGCGGCAAAACGAGTCTTACCTATTCCCGCATCGCCCACCACGAGCACAAGTCGGACGTCCTCGCTCAGCGCCCGTGCGAGCAGCGCCAACTCGGGCTCCCGGCCGACGAATACCCCCCGCCTTGCCATGCCCACAGCACACCAGCCGGATGGCAGCCGGTCAATTTGATCGGCTGGCGCACCAGCCAGCGGCGCTCGGCCAGCGGGTCTGGTGCTGGACACCCAGCGGCGCTGACCACCGCGCGGGGGAGTTCTAAACACCGGGCTGGCCAAGCACTGCATGACTGACAGATGCGCGCGGGTGTGCCGTGGCCGCATCCTCGGAGGACCCCATCTGAAGGCTCCATCCAGACCGTGTCGCTGTCGCGGCGCGGACCACTGACAAGCAGCATGACCACGACGGCAGGAGGGACAGCTCGATGAGTCTCCGGCTCGGCGCCGCAGCGCCTGATTTTGTAGCAGAGACGACGGACGGAAGGATCCGGTTCCATGAGTGGATCGGTGACTCGTGGGCGGTGTTGTTCTCGCACCCGAAGGACTTCACCCCGGTGTGCACCACCGAGCTCGGCTCCGTCGCGAAGCTGAGCCCCGAGTTCCAGCGCCGGAACGTGAAGCTCATCGGCCTGTCGGTGGATTCTGCCGCGGACCACTATGCGTGGCTTGATGACATCGAGAAGACCCAGGGCGCGCGGCCCGGATATCCCATCATCGCCGACACCGATCTGAGCGTGTCCAAGCTCTACGGGATGCTGGAAGCCGACGCCGAGGGCGACGCCTCGTCGCGATGCGCGATGGACAACCGGACCGTGCGTAGCGTCTTCGTGATAGACCCCGACAAAAGAGTCAGGCTTATCACCATGTATCCCATGCAGACCGGGCGCAACTTCGACGAGATGCTGCGAGCAGTCGACTCGATCCAGCTAACGAGCTGCCATCCGGTCGCGACGCCAGCAGGCTGGCAGCCGGGCGAGGACGTGATGATCAACCTCATGGTGTCAGACGAGAAGGCGAAGCTGCTTTACGGCGAGTTCACAGCACCCGCGCCCTACATCCGGATTATCCCCCAGCCTCAGTGAGTGAGGATGCCTGCATGCAGGCCGTGGCTAGTCGAGTTCTTGGCCGGTCAGCTCAGTGCGCCGGCCAATGCCCAGCTTGCGGTATGCATGCGCGAGATGTGTCTCCACGGTGTTCAGAGACAAGTACAGCTCCGAGCTGATCTGCCTGTTGGTTCGACCGGCCTTGGCGAGGCGAGCGACTGCCTTCTCCTGAGGACTGAGCTGCCCGGGGGGGATGCGGTCGGCGCGGCCGCCGGCCCGCCGAAGCTCGGTTTGGGCCTGGTCGGCGTGCCAGCCGGCGCCGCAGGCCTGTGCGTGCTGCAAGGCAGCCGTCAGGATCTTTCTGGCCTTGTCGCGCTGAGCCCGCCGGGCCAGGACAGCTCCGTACCCGGTGAGCGTCCGTGACTGGACCAGCGGCATCGGCACGTCTCGCAGCAGTCGAAGGGCATGGGCGAAGGCGGCTTCGGCGGTTTCGAGGTCGCCTTCGTGGGCGGCCAGGGCACCCCGCCCCGCGGCGGCCGTCGCCGCCGGCCACCGGCTTGGCAGTGGGCATGCCGCTAGCCGATCGACCATCCGCCTAGCTTCGGCCGGGTGGTCGGCCGCCAGGTAGGCGGCGATGGCGTCAGCTGCATGCGGGATGTGCGACGGGTCGGCAATACCCCACTCGTCGGTGTGATGTTGCAGTGAATCGAACATCGAGCACGCGGCGTCAATACGGCCCTGGCGGTAGGCAAGTGTGGCGCGCAGCCTCAGCTGATAACCGGTTGCCAGGTACCATTCCGGGCTGACAGCCTGATCGACATAGCCGGCGACGTCGGCTAGCTGTCCCATTTCCAGGAGCACCAGGCCCTTCGCACCTCGGGCCAGCGGCAGCCCGATCGGCAGTAGTTCTCCGACGTCGCAGGCGCGGTCGGCCATATTGAGCGCCTCGTCCAGCCGGCCGAGCCGAAGGAGCATGTCGGCACTGGACAGTGCCGCGTGGAATAGCAGGAACGGCTCAGAGCGGTCCTCGGCGACCCGGAGCGCGTCGCTGAGCAGTCGCTCGGCCAGCGGGAAGCGCTCCGCCCAGACCGCGATGTCGGCTGGTACAGCGGCTGGGTCCAGGCCCCAATGCGCGGCGTCAGCAGCGGATGCCACCGGCACCGGCGTGCTCGCGGCCCTCTCGGCAGCGCTCAGGCCGGCGGAGTCGCCCGAAAGCCATGCGCACAGCGCCCAGGCCGCCTCGGCACAGGATTGCTGGTACCGTCGGACGCCGACAGCGACTTTGCGGGCCCGCATCGCTATAGGCAGGGCCGTCCTGGGACCTAGCCGGGCCCAGCTCTGCAGCGTGTGGTCGAGCAGCGCGTCAAGGGCAAGTTCGGGATCGCTGCTACCGGCCGCGGCGGCCACGATGTCGAAAAGCTCGCCGGCCCGCCCCACCGCCCCGGTGTGGAAGGCTATCTGGCCGAGCAGTAGCTGTGCGGATAGCCGGGTCGGCGAGGGCAGCCCAGGATGAGCGAGGACGCGGTCGAGCAGCTCTGCCGCGGATTCCCAGGCGCCGCCGGCCAGCAGCGCATGGGCCAGATCGATCTGCAAGGCAACCGGGGCAGTGTGACCAGCCAGCCTGACCCCGGCATCGAGGTACCGGCGAGCGGCCTGCACCGCGCCTGCGTGGAGGGCGGCCCGGCCGGCGCCGGTGAGCGCCTCGATCGCCTGCGCGTCGCCGAACAAGTCGGCGGCGATGGCGTGCTCGGCGGCCTCGCCGATCGGCACGCCGGTGATCAGGAGGGTCCGCAGCGCCCGTTCATGGAGGTAGGCCCGCGCCGGTGGGGCGAGGTCGTCGTAGATTGCCTGGCGGATCAAAGCGTGCCGGAAGCGGACCCACCCCGCCTCGTCACCGCGGAACAGTCCGGCGCCGAACAATGCCTCACTTGTGGCGGCGGCCCGCTCGGCCGGCAGATCGGCGATCTCTGCAGCGACCGTCGGCCGGAACCGGGTGCCTAGCACGCTCGCCGCGCGCAAGTACCGCTGCGCGGTGGCATCGGCAGCGGAAAATCGCGCCAGCAGCAGGCGGCGGGTTCCCTCGGCCCCAGCCAGGCCGCCCGCTTGACCTTGCTCGCCCGCGACGAAGTTTGGTCCTGCCAGCTCCAAGAGCAGCGGATTGCCATCACAGACTGCCACTATTCGATCGGCTGCGTTGTCGTCGATGTCGCTGAAATGATCCCGTACCAGGTCCAGTGCCGCCGGGTCGGTGAGCGGAGCAAGCCGCTGGATTTCAGCTGTGCCGCGGGAGGCCAGCTGCTCCGCTGCGTGCAGCGCGGAGTCGGGCCACGGCCGCGCCGTGGCCACGATCGCCAGCGCTAGCGAGGGTGCCCGTCGGCACAGCAAGTGCACGCATGTCAGTGAGTCCGGGTCAGCCCAGTGCAGGTCATCGAGGGCAAGCAGCAGCGGCCGGTCAGCGGCAGCCCGGCAGACTTGGCGCAAGGCGTCGAACATCCGGCTGGCCGCGGGCAGGTCGCCAGCCACGTCTGCGGCGGCCAGTGCGTCCTGGCCGCCAAGCACCTGTCCGATCAGCCCGTAGGGCAGGGATGCCTCCACGGCATCACCGGTGCCCATCCGGACATCAAAACGGGTCTCGGCCTCGGCCACCGCCATCTGCAACACACTGGTCTTGCCCAGGCCCGCGGGTGCCGCCACGAAAACCGTGCCCCCGCGACCAGTGAGCGCGCCGTCGAGCAGCCGCCGCACTGCCGCGGCGACCGTCTCGCGCTCATAGAAGCGATTGTTCACCAGCTCCATTGTCGCGTTGCCCTTGCTCTCGCCTGCAGCCACCGCGGCCCCGTTCCACCGGCTGCTCTGGCTAAGGATCACCGGTCGCCGTGATGACAGCGGACCGTTCCCCTGTGCGTGACGTCGCATGATCACCACGCGCCGGGATGACCAGGGGGTGGTCGTACCGGCAGCGTTGAAGGCATGGAAAACATGAACACATTCGTTCTCGTGCATGGCTCCTGGCAGGGCGCCTGGAGCTGGGATGGTGTGCGGGACCACCTGCGCGCCCACGGCCACCGAGTCATCGCGCCTGCCCTGCCCGGGCGGGGGGACATCGGCGAGGACCGTTCCTGGATCGGTCACGAAGACAACGTGGCGGCCGTGCTCGCCACCCTCGACGCCGACTGCGCTGGCCCAGTCGTCCTTGTCGGCCACAGCCTTGGCGGAGCGGTCGTGAGCCAGGTCGCGGACAAGCGCCCGGACCGAGTAGCCCAGCTCGTCTACTGTGCGGCTTTCGTCCTGGAAGACGGGGAGTCGGCCGGCGATGTCATGCCTGAGCAGATGCGCACCGCCATCGCAGAGCTCGCACTGAGCCGCGCCGACCGCGCTATCCCTATGCCGTGGGAACTGTGGCGGGCCAACTTCATCCAGAACGCAAGCGAGCAACTGGCCAGGGACAGCTTCACTCGGCTGGTCCCCGAACCGTACCGGCCGGTGTTCGAGCCCATTCGGTTGCGCCGCCGGGTGCACCGCGAACTGTCCAGCACCTTCCTCGCGTTCACCCATGACCAGACGATGCCGCCCGGGTTCTGGCATCCGGGCATGGCCAGCCGGCTCAACGGCGCCGCAATCGCAGAGATCGACGGGGACCACGAAGTACTCCTCACAGCGCCGGACCGGCTCGCCGAGGAACTGCGCCGCGTCGCCATGGGTCCCAGCTAGCCGACCGCCTCCGGGCGGGCCGGGGTTCCTAGCCTCCTCAACGCCTGCTACCGCCATCGCCTGAGGCAAAGGAGAACCAGTGCAGGTCCACGCTGACAGCCCGAGCGACTATCGGACTCGCTTCGAGGCAGACGCCATCCCTTTCATGCGGCACATGTATCCCGCCGCGCTTCGACTGACAGGCAACGAGTACGACGCCGAGGATCTCATCCAGGAGACCTTCACCCGGGCCTATCAGAAGTTCGGGCAGTTCGCTCCGGGCACGAACTTGCGGGCCTGGCTCTACCGGATCATGTCGCGCGTTTTCTTCAGCATGTGCCGGACCCGCAGCCGCAGACCAGCGGAGGTGCTTGCCGCCAATGTGCACCAGGCTGTGCGCGACCATGCTGGGCTCGTTCCGGCATCACGCTCTGCAGAGGCGCGGGCCCTCGAAGGCGTCTGCGAGTCCACAGTCATGCGCGCGCTCCGCGAGCTGGCGCCCCAGTTCAAGACCGTCATATATCTGGCAGACGTCGAGGGTTATCCCTACGCCGACATTGCCGCGCTGACGGGCGCTCCGCTGGGATCCGTCATGTCCCGCGTCCACCGCGGGCGGCGGATGCTTCGCACGAAGCTCCGTGACAGGAGTACTCCGGGGGGACTACCGGTGCAACAGCTCAGCTGTGGGTGCTGAGCAGCTCAGTACTCCCGCGCCCGTTGTGTTCAGGTGGCAGCGGATCTTGCGTGGAGTTATCTCCGAGCAGCTCGACGATGAAGTGGCGGCTCTCCACCGAGTCGACGTTGGTGATCTGGTGCGCGCTGAGTCCGGCCTGACCGACGGCACGGTAGGCGACCATGCCCGCCTGCAAGTGCTGTGCGACCGGACGTCCATCGTCGAGCGTGGCGCGGATGATGCTAGGCGCTCCGTAGATCATCAGGTAATCGCTCGCGTGCCGGTGGGGCTGACATGTCTCGCCAGGGGAGAGCACCATCTCCCAGACCCGGACCCGGGCGTTCTCGAACAACAGCGTCGTGCCCACAGGCTCTGCGGTCATCGGACTCACCCTCTTCCTGAATTGACAGGTCCCTGCGATGTTAGCAGGACCCTGTCAATAATGCCAGGACCCTGCTAACATAGCTGGCCATGGCCTCGCTCTCACCGCCGGGCAGCTGGCCAACGATCGGCGAGCTCGGCACCTCTATCTGGCGAACTCAGCGCGCCATCGAGCGCGCTGTCGATGCCTGGCTCGCGCCATTGGGGTTGCCGACTCCGGTGTTCCGCATCCTCCGCCAGCTTGAACACGAGGCCGGCCAGTCAGCCGCTGATCTAGCCCGCAAGCTTGGACTGGCGCCGCAGAGCATCTCCCTCGCCATCGATCAGGCCGAGCGCCTAGGACTGGTCGAGCGGCGTCCGCATCCCGTGCACGGGCGCGTTCGGCAGCTCTTTCCGACCCAGGCGGGCCACGCGACTTACCAGCGCGCTGCATCTGTTATCCGCGCTCTCGAGAGCGAACTCGGCCGGAGCCTAGACGACGAATCGCGCGCACAGCTGTGGCATCAGCTCCGCGACCTGACCGACCAAGCTAACTCGCTGACCAGCCGAGAGACAGATTCATCAGGTGATCGAGACACTCGGCGCGAGCGGCGTGACATCAGCTGACGCCGCGCACGGCCAGCACGGTGATCATGGCTGCCACCGCGGTAGTAGCGGTGGGACGCGCGAGCAGCAGCCAGCTGTGCCGCCGTAGGCCGCCGAAAGCCGTGCGCAGGCTCATCCAGGCGGCCTGGACGAGAATCCCGGCCGCCACCGCGAGCACTATCGGCTCGGCCGCATCCGGGATGGCGAGAGCGTCAGCTGTGCCAGCGCCGATGACCGGGCTCACGCACATGAGGGTCAGCCACGCGACCACCCGGCGGCGTGGCTGAGCGCTGAGTAGCGCCCCGGTGGCGAGACCTTCCCCGAAGGCGTGCGCAGCCAGTGCGATCGCGACTGTTGCCGAGCCGGATAGCGAGATCGCGGCACCCTCAAGGAATCGGTGAGCTGCCAGGGCCACTGCGGCTACGGAGCCGATGGCTTGCTCCTTGTGCGCGCGGCAGCGGCAACCTACGCGTGCCGCCAGCCCCGCGGCCGCGAACGCCACGAACGCAACCATCGGTACCAGGGGCGGCCATACCGATGCGGTGCGAGCGCCCGCCCACGCATCCGGGAGCAGGTGCAGCCCCGCGATGATGAGCAGCGCGCCTGCGGCGGCGGCGAACCAGATCTGCCGCTGCCCAGGGCGGCGCCGGGCCAGCCACGTACCTGTGACGGTCGCCACAGCGACCAGGCTGGCGCCGAGCAGTTCGGTGCCTGGCAGCACGGCGTTAGCCGATCAGGGCTCGTCAGCCGTCACCGAGTGAAGCAGTAGGAGTCGCTTGAGGCGTCCCCTCCCTGCAACCGGGTCTGGTGCACCCGATTCCCCCGGAACTCGTCACCATGAGGGAAGAACCGCTCGTCGAGCGAGAGCCCCCCGTTCGTGGTATCCGCGTCTAGCTTCGCCAGCCAGGCACCCACGCCGTCCGGGTAGAAGACCTGGTCCCACGCCGCATACAGCGAGTTGGTCAGGTAGACCCGCTTGCCGTCACGGCTGATCTCCACCATCTGGGCGCCGCCGCCCAGTGGCTGGTCCGGCTCTGCCGGGTGCGGATGACGGCCGACGATGCCACCAAGCCGCACTGACGCGGTCTCCCGCGGGTTGGCCGGATCGCTCACGTCGTACTGCTTCAGGTCACAGGTGCCCCAGCAGGACACATACAGCCAGCGGTCATCGACCGACAGATCGATGTCGGTGATCAATGGCGGTACGGCGTCAAAAGGCTTGAGCGCCGGCGGCAGGTCGCCGGGATCAGCCGGCTCAGCGGGGATCGTG
>Ga0126378_10001755_pt1 | contig 16037 bp, 14 predicted proteins | sample PanSoiMetPlot_23_FD_92587 | JGI IMG/M metagenome (GOLD analysis project Ga0126378, IMG submission 92587) | Tropical forest soil microbial communities from Panama - MetaG Plot_23 | ecosystem: Environmental > Terrestrial > Soil > Tropical forest > Bulk soil | place: Panama | collected 2016-02-17 | reverse complement strand
GCGCCCCCTTCGGGTCTACCTAGCTGTCAGGCCGGGCAAGGGTTGTTCTGCAGGATGTTCCTGAAGTTGTTGAATCTGAATGTGGGCTGGCTGTGACCGCCCGGGTAGGCCAGCGAGAGCAACGACCCGTACTCGGCTGTCGAGTTCCCGCCGAAGTCGTTGGTCGTGCCGGGAATGAAGTCCCCGCCGAGCTGCCACATGCACTGCCCGCCGATCGACGTGGTCGAGTAGAACGGGTAGAAGCTCGCGCCAACGGGCGGGTTGACGCACCCGGAACCTGGATTCGGATCTGATGGGTTTGAGATGAACCGCTGGCAGGGCGGGTTCGTGGAACCCTCGACCCGCGGCAGGTTGGTCTCGAAGCCCACCCGGTCGTAGTTAGAGCCGCCGTTAAACACAGGGCTGGTGAACCTGATCGGGGTCGCGTGCAACTGTCCGTCCAGGTTCGGATCGCGGATGGTCCCTGGCCAGTTGTTCTGGTACCCGGGGCCGTCGAAGTCGACGTCGGTGCCGGTGCACCCGCTGATATCGATCCGCAGCGAAGCGTCTGCTTGTCGGCATGGGAACTCGTCTCCATCGGACCCGGCCGGGTCGGTCGCACTTGAGCCCCCACAGGTCAAGGTGTCGGTGTTGACGTCGTTGCAGAACTCGAAATGCCCGAGCTCGTCGGAGAACGCGATGTTGTACGAGTGCGCCGCCCACGGAACGCGGGTGCTCTCGCTCGACGTCGAGTACATCGGATGGAAGTTGGTCGGGATGTTCGCGCACGATGTCCCCGTCGGCGCGAATTGGACCTCGCCGAAACCGTTTGCGGCGCTGGCCGTCATCGATCCGGACTGGCCGCTGGTCACATCGTTGATCTGGACCTGGAACCCGTTGGGAGTGTCTGCCATGGCGACAGAGAGATTGTCGCCCGAGCGCATGAACAGGTCCAGGTTGCTGTCAGGCGTGCGCTGCGCGAGCGTGGCGTCGACAGGGTTGGCCGGGGCCTGAGCCACGCCGTTTTTCGTGATGAACGCGAAGTTCACGTACTCGATGCCGGTGGTCGCGGCGCAGGTCGGGTTCAGCACCTGCCCGGTGTTCTGATTCGCGGAAAAGCTGTCGATGGTCAGCGCCGCGCACCAGAGGGTAGGCGAGCAGCTAGGGCCGAATGGCTTTGCCACCCAGCCTGGTGGGTAGAACTGCATCTCCATGAACGCGGTCCCAGGATGCAGCCCCATGTAGTTGGGCGATGTGGGGTCTGAACTGTTGAAGATGTTGGCGTCGCTGTTCGGGGTGCACGGCACGTTCGGGCCGAGCTTGCTGCCGCCCGGGTTCGGCGCCGACTGGTCGTCACACATCGCCATGCCGAACCAGAACGCTGGGTGCAGCTCGAAATTGAACGTTCCGTTGGTAACGTCCTGAAGGCCTTGGAGCGCGGGGTCGCTGGGCAGCGTCAGATTGTATGTCTGGTTGTTGCCGGAGCCTGGGGTGTTCGAGTAGAAGAGCAGCGATGGCTCGTCGTGGCCTGTATAGCCGCTGACGTACTGGTTGAGCTCGGTGCAGTCGAAAGGCTGCTCGCTGCAGAACGGCTGAGGGGAGCCGTACTCGGACGGGTTCGATGCGTGCGCCGCGGAAGCTTGCAGCGAGAAAGCCGCGAGTGAAAGGGAGCTGACCGCGCCAATCAGAAGACGCTTCACGCGTCCTCCTCTCGATAGGGGGTGGGCAGCCTGCGTGCGGCTGGCCCAACGGCGCCGTGCGTGGGCGATGAGAGGGCGGAGTTTGGCGCATAGGAAACGCCAGGCAGAGTTGCCTGCGCTCTTGGGTGGGCCGCGGCATTTCGCGGTAGGAGCTATCGCCGCGCAGCGAACTGACCCGCGCGCGGACTCCGTCGTCCCCGCCAGCTTTAAAGCTGTCAGAACGTGCCACCCACTTCTGGGAATCGGCCAGTCCTGACGCTACTCCGTGGGTCTGATGCCATCCAGTGGTTTGGGCCGACGCAATGGCGGCGGGCTCCAGCTCGATGGTGCCGCGTTAGTTCTGGGTGGCGCTGGAGTCAGGCGCGTGCTGTTACCTCTGGTCTCGGATACCCCCGTACAGTCGTCCTGGCCAGGATTCCTAGCGTGGCCCGCAGCGCTGCCTCGGAGATCACAGGGAAGATTCCTGCGTCCCGCCAGGCCTGATCGATCGCGGACCAGTCGTAGTAGGACGTGACCAGCGTGCCGCCGTCGGCCGACTCAAGCCGGTAGCCGTAGACGTGCCCGATTGGCGGGCGGATCGCGCCAAGTATGGTCCACGCGATCTCGCGGTCCTTGACGAACGCGGCGATCGTGACCGTGACGTCGTAGCGGCCAAGCGGGTAGTCATTGAGTGACTCGCGGTCCATGTGCACGACGAAGCTGTCGCCGACGGCGCGCACCAGCTCGCCTTCGGCGTCCATCAGCATCCCCGAGCTGTCGATCGCCACGTGGCCATGCGGGTCGCACAGTACCCTGAAGATCGCGGCCGGCTCTGCCTCGATCAGGCGCTGCACTTCGATCCGCTCGCTCGCCATGGGCCCATGATGCCACCTTGCTAACGAAGAGCCGGCCAGCGTGCCCTAGCCTGCTCGGGTGCATGCGGTCACCCTCCGCTCGTTTGGCGGCCCCGAGGAACTACGACTCGAGGAAGTCGGCGATCCTGTGCCGGGGCCCGGGCAGGTTCGCATCTCGGTGCGCGCCGCGGGCGTCAACCCGGTCGACGCCGGCAACCGGGTTGACGGGAGCTGGGCCGGGCTTGCCGTCCCCTGCGTCCTCGGCTACGACGTCGCCGGCGTGGTCGAAAGCGCGGCTCCAGACGTGCGCGGGCTGGCGACGGGAGACAGGGTCATGGCGATGACGCACTTCCCAGATGGCGCCGGCGGCTACGCCGAGCTCGCGGTGGTCGCGGCCGATCTCGCCGCACCGATCGACGAAGGCACCTCGTTCACCGACGCGGCCGCGACGCCCCTCGCTGGGGGGACGGCGGCGATGCTGCTCGACCGGCTTGCCTTGCCGAGCGGAAGCACCCTGCTGGTGCTCGGCGGAAGCGGGGGAGTCGGGCTCTTCTTGCTCCAGCTTGCGGCGCGTTGCGGCGTAGCTGCGATTGGCGTCGGCCGGCGGGCGATGCACGCCAAGATGCGCGCGGTCGGCGCGGCCGGCTGCGCCGATTACACGATCGGCGACGTCGGCGGGCAGGCGACCGCGATTGCGGGCGGGCCGGTGGACGCGATTGCTGACCTGATCGGCGGGCCGCACGCGATGGCTGCCGTCGCTGCCCTGCGGCCCGGCGGCCAGATCGCCTCGATCGCTACGCCCGAGCTCGACATCGATCGGCTGATCGACGCGAACATCACCTTCCACGGGGTCCTGATCGGCGACGACGGGCGGCGGACCGCGAGCCTCGCCCGGCTGCTGGCTTCCGGCGAGCTGCGCCCTGCTATCAGCCACGTGCTGCCGCTGGCTGAGGCGGCGAGGGCGCACCGGATTCAAGAAACAGGCCACCCGGGCGGCAAAATCGTGCTGACGGTTGCCAGCTGACCGCTTACAGCGGGATGTTGCCGTGCTGGCCTCGGACGTGAGCGGCGGCCGCGATCGCCTCCGCCAGGGCCCGCCTGGTCTTGGCCGGCTCGATGATCTCGTCGATCACGCCAAGCTCCTGCGCCCTGACCAGCCCCCCCGCTTCGCGCTCGTGGTCGGCGGCAAGCTGCGCCTCGAGCTCATGCCGCTGGTCGGCCGGCGCGGCCGCCAGGGTCCGGCGGTGCAAGATCCGCACCGCCGCTACTGCCCCCATCACCGCGATCTCGGCTCCCGGCCAGGCGAAGACCTTCGTCGCGCCGAGCGACCGCGAGTTCATCGCGATGTACGCGCCGCCATACGCCTTCCTCGTCACTAGCGTCACTCGCGGCACGGCCGCCTCGGCGAACGCGTGCAGCAGCTTGGCGCCGCGGCGCACCACGCCGTCCCACTCCTGGCCGACGCCTGGCAGGTAGCCGGGGACGTCGACGAGCACGACCAGGGGCACGCCGAACGCGTCGCACATCCGCACGAACCTCGCGGCCTTCTCGGCTGACGTCGCGTCGAGGCATCCGCCGAGCCTGAGCGGGTTGTTAGCGATCACGCCGACGGTCTGGCCGGCCAGACGGCCGAGCATGGTGACCAAGTTCGGCGCCCAGCGCGGGTGCAACTCCACGCCAGGTGCGTCAAGCACGCCGCTGATCAGCGGGTGAACGTCATAGGCACGCTTGGGGGAGTCGGGCAACAGCGCGGCCAAGTCGTCGTCGGGCAGCGCGGGGGCGTGCTCGTCATCGGCGTGCTGTCTGCCGAGCAGCAGCACAAGTTCGCGGGCCGTGCTCAGCGCCTCGCCGTCCGTCGGGGTGACAATGTGGACTACGCCTGAGCGCCTGCTGTGCGGCTCGGGCCCGCCCAGCCGCTCCATATCGACGTCCTCACCGGTCACGCTGCGCACAACATCGGGACCCGTCACGAAGATACGGCCCTGGTCAGACAGGATGACAAGGTCGGTCAGCGCGGGCCCATACGCCGCGCCGCCTGCCGCGGCGCCGAGTACCACCGAGATCTGAGGCACCTTGCCTGACGCCCGGGTCATCGCGGCGAATACCTGCCCGACCGCGTGAAGGCTCTCCGCGCCTTCGCGCAGACGCGCACCACCGGAGTGCCACAGCCCGAGCACGGGCGCGCCGATTTCAAGCGCCCGATCGTAGGCAGTGACGATCGCCGCGCAGCCGGCTGTGCCCAGCGCGCCGCCCTGGACCCTCGGGTCACTGGCGAACGCGACGGCCCGGACACCGTCGATCAATCCTTCGCTGGCCAGGACTCCGGCGTCATCCGCGGGCAGCAGCAGCGTAACGGACCCCTCGTCGAACAGGGCATCGAGCCTCGCGATCGGGTCGCGGCCTGGCTCCGTGGCGGCCTGCCCGCCGTTCACCTTGCCTTCGTGACGAGGCTCGTGGCCGGGCGCCTCCCGCCGTGCCTGGCCACGGTCCGCCTGCGGCGTTGAGTCGGCCCGTCGGGAGTCAACAATGGTCACGTCACGCTCCTTGGCTTGGATGGGAGTTGCCTCCTCAGGCGGCAGTGAAGATGACCGCGACATTGTGCCCGCCAAATCCGAACGAGTTGTTGATCACTGCCATCGGGGCGCTGCCGCGCGAGCGCAGATCGGTCGGTTTCACCGCGATCTCGACGCCGAGGTCGTCTTCTGGATCATCGAGGTTAATCGTCGGCGGAGCGGTCTGCTCATTCAGCGCCAGTATTGATGCGACCGACTCAATCGCTCCCGCGCCGCCGAGCAGGTGGCCGGTCATCGATTTGGTGGCAGAAACCACGACGCCCGCCGCAGCGGCCCCGAGTGCCGCGGCGATCGCCTGCGCTTCCACGACATCGCCTGCCGGCGTGGACGTTGCGTGCGCATTCACGTGGGCGACCTGCTCTGGCGCGACGCCTGCGGCTTCAAGAGCCCGGCGCATAGCCAGGGTCGCTCCGGCGCCCTCCGGATCAGGCTGCGCGATGTGGTGCGCGTCGCCTGAGTAGCCAGCGCCGGCCGCGGCCGCATACACGCGGGCTCCGCGCCTGACCGCGTGTGTCTCCGATTCCAGCACGATGATGCCCGCGCCCTCGCCGAGCACGAAGCCGTCCCTGCCCTTGTCGAACGGCCGGGAGGCGCGCTCGGGCTCGTCGTTGCGCAGCGAGAGCGCGCGCATCGCGGCGAACGCCCCGACGTTCAGCTCCAGGATCGCCGCCTCGGTTCCGCCTGCCACGACCACGTCGGCTCGCCCCGACCTGATCATGTCGATCCCGTACCCGATCGCCTCGGCGCCTGAGGCGCACGCGCTGACCGGCGTGTGCACGCCGGCTCGCGCACCGAGCTCGAGGCTGATCCAGCCCGCTGAGCCATTCGGCATGAGCTGTGGCACGGTGAACGGCGAAAGCCGCTGCCAGCCCTTCTCCCGCAGCGTGTCATACGCGGAGAGCACCGAGCCGATCCCGCCGATGCCGCTGGCCACCACTACTCCGAGCCGCAGCGGGTCGACATCAGGAGACCCGGCGTCTGCCCAGGCTTCCCTTGCCGCAACGAGCGCGAACATTTCGCACCGGTCGAGCCTCCTGGCCTGCACCCGGTCGATTACGGTGGTCGGCTCGACTGCGGCAGGGGCAGCGATCTGGCAGGGCAATCGCTGTGCCCACTCGTCGGTAACTTTCCGCACGCCGCTGCGCCCGGCCAGCATTGCCTGCCAGGTGCTTGGGGCGTCTCCGCCCAGCGGCGTCGTCGCGCCGAGCCCGGTGATGACGACTCGGGTGGCGTCGTTGCCCACTTCTGCGGTCTCCTCTGGTTGCTCAGCCCGATCGAGTTCGGCGCCCTGCGCTTGGCCGTTCCCCTGGATCAGGCGGATACCGAGGCGCGCCCGACGTAGTCGATCACGTCCTGGACCGTCTTGAGGTCCTTGAGCTGGTCGTCGGGGATCTCAACGCCGAACTTGTCCTGCGCCGCGACAGCGATCTCAACCATGGAAAGGCTGTCGATGTCCAGGTCGTCGACGAACGTCTTGTCTGGCGTCACCTCGTCAGCCGGGACGCCGGCGATCTCGTCGATGATCTCGCTGAGCCCGGCGAGGATCTCTTCCTGGGTCATGGCCATTTGTTGTTCTCTCCTTCGTGGTGTTCTTGTCGCTCGTATGGTTGCGGTTGCCTGGCCCGCGAGCAGCGATCTGGCGCACCCGCGGCCGCCGCGGCCATCGTGACCGCGGCCGACGGTCAGGGTAGCGTGATCACCTGCGCGGCGTAGCAGACGCCCGCGCCGAACCCGATCAGGAGCGCTTTGTCGCCCGAAGCGAGTTCGCCGCGCTCGACCATCCGCGAGAGCGCGAGCGGTATCGACGCCGATGAAGTGTTGCCGGCGGTGACGATGTCATCGGCCACCTTGGCCTGCGGGGCGCCGATCTTGCGGGCGAGCGCTTCGATGATGCGCAGGTTCGCCTGGTGCGGCACGAATACCGCGAGCTCGCTTGGGTCGACGCCGGCCTCCTCGCACGCTCGGCGGGCGACCGGGTGCAGCGCGGTGGTCGCCCAACGGAAGACCGCCTGGCCCTCCTGGACTATGAAGGAATCGCGATCCTTGATGTAGATCTTGTCCGCCATGTCGCCGTCACTGCCCCATACAACCGGGCCTATACCGGGCTCAACCTGCTCGGTCGCCGGCCCCGCGGGACCGACCACCGCGGCTCCGGCGCCGTCGGCGAAGATGATGCAGGTTGACCGGTCTGTCCAGTCGACCCACTGGGACAGCTTCTCAGCGCCGATGACGAGCACGTTGCTGGCAGAGCCCGCCATGACCGCGTCGCTCGCGGCGGCGAGCGCGTAACAGAAGCCAGCGCACGCAGCGTTGAGGTCGTAGGCACCGGGCGCGGCAATGCCCAGCCGTCGCGCCACCACCGCGGCCGTGTTCGGAATCATGACCTCGGGAGTGCAGGTCGCCACGATCACCAGGTCAATATCCGCGGGAGACAGTCCGCTGCCCGCGAGCGCCTTGCCAGCGGCCGCCACCGCCATGTCGGCGACGGTCTCGTCAGGTCCTGCCAGCCGCCTGCTGGCAATCCCGACCCGGCTGCGGATCCACGCGTCGCTCGTCTCAACCGAGGCGGCCAGGTCGTCGTTGGTGACGATCCTGGCCGGCTGGTACCCGCCGAACGCCAGCACCCTCGCGGCGGCAGCGCCGCTGTGGGTTCGCATCAAGCACTGCCTTCCTCGGCAACCCCGTGAGCTGCGGGCTCGAGCCTCACTAGCGGCTGCCCGGGGCTGACCGGGTCGCCGTCCTCGACCAGCCACTCAATGATTGTCGCAGGAAAACCGGCCGTCACCAGATGGCTGCCGCCGCGGATCTCCACCCGGCCAAGCTCCGCGCCAGTGCCGACCGAGACGCCCGGGCCATCCGGCGCCGCGGCGGACCGGAATGTGCCAGCCAGCGGCGCGACGAGCAACCGCCATTCCGGCGCGTAGCTGTCCGGGTGAACGTCATGCTCGGCGAGCAGGGCCCTGGCAGCGTCGAGATCGCCTGGAGTCTTGACCGCGAGCACATGCAGGCCTGGCAGCGCGCGACGTGCGAGGCCGACCAGCGTGCCGGCTGGCGGAAGCTCGAGGAATGCGGTTGCTCCGAGGCTGCTCATGGTCCTCATGCAACGGTCCCACCGGACGGGCGCGCTGACCTGAGTGCACATGCGCTCCAGCCAGTCGGCGCCCGTATTCACGACGGCCCCATCCCGGTTCGACAGAATGGGCAGCGCCGGATCACGCACCTGCACGTTCGCGACCGCGGCGCGGAGCGCTTCGACCGCCGGCCCCATGTGATGCGTGTGGAACGCGCCAGCGACCTGCAGCGGCCGCAGCCTGACGCCGGCGGGCGGGTCAAGTGCGAACAGCGCAAGTTGCTCATCAGTGCCGGCCGCCACGATCTGACCTGCGCCGTTGATGTTGGCCGGGGTGAGCCCATGTTCCTCGATGGCGCGTAGCACCTCGGCCTCGTCACCGCCGAGCACGGCCGTCATCGACGTCGCCTCAGCCGCTGCCGCGGCTGCCATCGCACGACCGCGGACGCCGACCAGCCTCACGGCGTCATCAGGCGTGATCACGCCGGCTATGGCGCCAGCAGCGAGCTCGCCCACGCTGTGCCCGGCCGCGATCGCGCCGTGCTGTTCGTGGTCGTCTATCTGGCCGATGCCGAGCGCTCCCGCCGCGGCGAGTGCGGCGGCGACAAGCAGCGGCTGCGCGACGGCGGTATCGGTGATCTCGTCGGCGTCAGCGACGGTCCCGAACCTGATAAGGTCGCGGCCGACGAGCTCTGACCATGCTGCGACGCGATCCGCGACGCCAGGGAGTTCCAGCCAGGGTTCGAGGAAGCCAGGAGTCTGGGCACCTTGTCCTGGCGCAGCGATGACAAGCATTGTTCTACCTTGCACTGTAGGAGTCCGCCATACGAATAGGGGGACCTACGAACTTTTGTGACCAGGAACTGTAGCTATCCTACAAACTACGCGCGCTTGCGTGCCAGCCGGCCGTAGACGATCGCGAGCCAGAGCACAAAGCCGCCTCGGCCGTCGCCCGGATTGAACCCGGTCAGCTCGGCCGCGCGGCGCAGCCGGTACCTGACGGTGTTCGGGTGCACGAACAGCATCCTGGCGGTCGCCTCCAGCGAGTTGCCCTGCTCGAGATAGGTGGTCACCGTGTCGAGCAGCGCGGCACCGCCGCGCTGCAGCGGTTCGTAGACGTGCTCGATCAACTCGACCCGCGCGCTGTCGTCACCGTCGAGCGCGCGCTCTGGAAGCAGCGCGGTAGCCGAAACCAGGCGCGGCGCGTCTGGCCACGCGGACGCGGAGCGCAGCCCTGCCAGCGCTGCCCGGGCCGGCTCCGCCGCCGATTCGAGGCTGGCGGCCGCGGGGCTGACGACAACGGGCCCTGGCCCGAACCGTGCGGCGAGCTGCGTGGCGACGGGCATCGGGTCGCCCGGGCCGCCGAGTATCACGACGAGCCGATGCCCGTGGACCCCGGCGAGCAGGTCGAACTTGGCCCTCCTTGCAAGCAGCCGCAATTCCTCAATCAGGCCCTCAGGCTCCCCGCCCCCGGCGTTGCCCGCGACCACAGTGACCGGGGCGGACGACCAGTTCAGCGCGGACGCCCAGGACGGCAGGCTCTCATCGATCTCGCCGCGCACGAGCGAGTCCACCACCAGTGCCTCAAGCCTGGCATCCCAGGCGCCGCGCGCCTCGGCCGAGCGGGCGTAGATCTGCGCGGCGGCGAAGGCGACCTCCCTGGTGTACCGGAGCACGGCCTCGCGCAGTTCGCTCTCGCCGCCGGGCGCCGCCAACTCGTCGACCCGGCTTTCGACCACGTCGACGATGATCCTGACCATCTCGACGGCCTGCTGAAGGCTGACCGCCCTGGCCAGTTCCCTCGGAGCCGTGCCGAATACCTCGCCCGCCACCGCGGGCCTACCGCGCTCTGGGTGCTTGACCCAGTCGACGAAGGCTGCGACGCCCGCCTGCGCGACCAGTCCGAGCCATGAGCGGTTCTCTGCCGATAGCGCCCTGAACCAGGGCAGCCGCTGATCCATCGACGCCATCGACGCAGAGCCGAGCGCGGACATGGACTGCTCGAGCCTGGTTATGGTGTCCGCCCTGACCCGGGCGCCGTCCGGCGTGGCCGGCGATGCCTTCACGCTCACGTCATCAGGGTGCCACGTCGCGACACCATCGGCGTCGCCGGCACCGCTGGCTGGCCCGGCCCGTTGCCGGGCTGTGCCTTGACACCGGTCAAGCATGCGCTATCCGGGCATCACAGAAACGGCTAGCATTTCGTTGCCTCTGTTGTTCTTTCGTCCTTTGAGTACAAGTGACGACATTCGGCGATCGAAAGGTGAGCCCGATGGCTGGCATCCCGTCAGAACATGCCAGGGACGTCCGAGAAGCCCTGCGCAGCGTGGCTTCCGATCCCGACCTCGGCGCCGCGACGCTCTCCGACCCCGCGGCCCTGTCGAACCTGCTCAAGGACCTGCTGCCCGACGCGCCCAGGGAGAAGAACTTGCTGGTCTCGGCGGCCGAGGCGCGGCTGCCCGCGATGATGCTCGATCACGTCGGCCAGGGCATCGACCCCAGCAGCGCAATCAGGCTCGCCGCCGCGTCCTTCGGCGCGAACACCCACTTCACACCGGAGGCATGCGACTGGGTGGCCACCGAGTTTGCGGTTGCGCTCAATCTGGCAGACGGGCTCGCCACGGACAGGTCGGAGCTTCCGCCAGGTGATATCACGACCGCCCGCGCGGACGACGCAGAAGCGCTCCTGGCGCGGACGGCGTCCGGGGATGCGGGTGCTGGCCGGCTCGCGACAGCGGCCGCGGTAACGGGCGCATCCCAGACCGCCGCGCAGACCGGCCAGGCCATCCCGGCCGACCGACTGACCCCGGGCGGCTCAGAACGGCCGCCGGGTCCGGCAGCGCGCCGCGATTCCGCCCTGCCGACCGCTGCCGGCAGCCCGCGGAGCGGGCCGGTTGCCGGCCCACGACGGAGGCCCGGCCCCGGCGTCCTAGTCGCAGGTGCGGGCATCGTGATCGTGCTGATCTCTTTCGTCGCGCCGCTGTACAAGGACCCGTATGCCGCGTCTACCGTGCACGTGTGGGGCGGTTCGCCTTGGTACGTGGTCAGCGGCCCGACCGCATCGCTGCTGATTGCCGTGCTCGCCGGGATCCTGCTGGTCGGCCGCATCAGCCGGGTGCTCGCGGCAGCGGCGTGCGCCGCTTTGATCGCCAGCGGCGTTCAGCTGCTCTTTGGGTTCCAGTCCGTGTGGCAGAGGGTCTCGGCAGACGGCGACCGAATGGGCCCCGGCGTGCCGCTCGGCCTGGCCGGGGCCGCGCTCCTAATCATCGGCGCCGCAGCCGGGCTAGTGACCTTGATGCGAGCGGACCGGACCGGCTGACCCTCAGCCCAGGGCCTCGCTGACCTCCACATTCAGGCGATACTTCCCGATCGCCTCCGTCAGCACCTCGGGCTTGACGTCGCCTTGGCGGACCAGCTGGGCGAGCACGGCCAGCGTGATCGATTCGGCGTCCACGTGGAAGAACCTGCGGGCGGCGGGCCTGGTGTCCGAGAATCCCCAGCCGTCGGTTCCGAGCGAGCTGAACGGGCAGGGCACCCAGCGGGCGATCTGGTCAGGAACGGCCTTGATCCAGTCGCTGACAGCCACCACAGGCAGTGGGTTGTCGCTCAGCGCGCTGGTGACGTATGGCACGCGGGACGCCTCGTCGGGGTGAAGCAGGTTCCACTCTTCGCACGACAAGCCGTCCCTGCGCAGCTCGGTCCACGATGTCACCGACCATACTTCCGCGCGTGTGCTCCAGTCTTCGGCGAGTAGCCGCTGCGCCTCGAGCGCCGACCTGACCGCCACCCCAGACGCCAGGATTCTGGCCCGCAGGCCGTTGCCGTTCTGTTCGCCGCCGTCCGGCCCGGCTGAGTACCGGTAGAGCCCGCGCACAATGGCTTCTTCGAGCGCCTGCGGCCCGCCCGGATAGTCGTCAGGCTGGGCTGGCTGCACGTACGGCTCGTTATAGACGGTCAGGTAGTAGAAGATGTTCTCGCCCTGCGGGTGCGCGGCTGACGAGCCGTACATTCGCCGCAGCCCGTCTTTTACGATCGCCGCAAGTTCGAAGGCCCATGCCGCGTCGTAGGCCACACACGCCAGGCTGACCGAGGCGAGCAGCTGTGAATGGCCGTCGTTGTGCTGCAGGCCCTCGCCGGTAAGCGTGGTCCGCCCGGCGGTCGCACCGAGCAGGAAGCCGCGGCCGAGCTGGTCACCCAAAGCCCACATCTGATCGCCGGTCCGCTGGAATCCGAACATCGAGTAGAAGATGTAGACGGGGATCATGGGCGTGCCGTGGGTCGCGTAGGAGCTGCCCGCAGCGATGACCGAGGCCATGGCGCCTGCCTCGCTGATCCCCTCGTGCAGGATCTGGCCCCGCTCGGACTCCTTATAGGACAGCAGCAGCGCCCTGTCCACCGGGTCGTAGGTCTGGCCATGCGGCGAGTAGATCTTGGCGGTCGGGAACAGTGAGTCCATGCCGAAGGTCCGCGCCTCGTCGGGGATGATCGGCACGAACCTGTGGCCGATCTCAGGATCCTTCATCAGGTCCTTCAGCAGCCGCACGAAGGCCATCGTGGTGGCAACCGCCTGCTTGCCTGATCCCGCACGGAGCTCGTCGTAGTTCGCGTCGCCAGGCAGCGTCAGCGCGCGCGACCTGACCACGCGCCTTGGCAGGTATCCGCCGAGCGCCTTGCGGCGCTCCTTCATATAGGCGATCTCCTCCGAGTTCTCGCCAGGGTGAAAATAGGGCGGCAGCTCGGCCTCAAGGGCCGAGTCTGCAATCTCGAGATAGAGCCGGTCGCGGAACTCCTTCAGCTCGGCGACAGTGAGCTTCTTCATCTGGTGGGTCGCATTCCTGGCCTCGAAGTCGCGGCCGAGCGTCCAGCCCTTGATGGTGTGCGCCAGGATCACGGTCGGCTGACCGACGGTCTCGGTGGCGGCCTTGAACGCCGCATAGACCTTGTGGTAGTCGTGCCCGCCCCTGGACAGGTTGCGCACCTCATCGTCAGACAGGTGCGAGACGATCGCCCGCAGTCGAGGATCGCCGCCGAAGAAGTGCTCGCGCGTGTAGGCGCCTGACTCCACGGCGTAAGTCTGGAACTGTCCGTCAGGCGTGGTGTTCATCTTGTTGACAAGGACGCCGTCGACGTCCTTGGCCAGCAGCGGATCCCAGTCCCTGCCCCAGATCACCTTGATCACGTTCCAGCCCGCGCCGCGGAAGAACGACTCGAGCTCTTGGATGATCTTTCCGTTGCCGCGCACCGGCCCGTCGAGACGCTGCAGGTTGCAGTTGATCACGAATATCAGGTTGTCGAGTTCCTCCCTGGCGGCCAGGCCGATCGAGCCGAGCACCTCTGGCTCGTCGGTCTCACCGTCGCCGAGAAAGGCCCAGACTCGCGACCTGCTGGTGTCCTTGATCTGCCTGGCCAGCAGGTACCTGTTGAACCTGGCCTGGTAGACGGCGTCTATCGCGCCGAGTCCCATGGAGACGGTCGGGAACTCCCAGAAGTCGGGCATCAACCTGGGGTGCGGGTAAGACGGCAGTCCGCCGCCTGGATGCGACAGTTCCTGGCGGAAGCCGTCGAGCTGATTCTCCGACAGGCGTCCCTCTAGGAATGCCCTGGCGTAGATCCCAGGTGCAGCGTGCCCCTGGATGAATACCTGATCTCCCGACTCGCCGTGATCCTTGCCACGGAAGAAGTGGTTGAATCCGACCTCGTACAGGCTCGCGGCGGACGCGTAGGTGGCGATATGCCCCCCTACGCCCAGGCTCTTGCGGTTCGCCCTGGACACCATGACCGCCGCGTTCCAGCGGATGTAGGCCCTGATCCGGCGCTCGGTGTACTCATCGCCAGGAAACCAGGGCTCCCGCTCTGGCGGGATCGTGTTGATGTAGTCGGTGCTGCGCAGGCCGGGGACGCCGACCTGCTGCTCGCGAGCGCGTTCGAGGAGCCTGAGCATGACGTACCTGGCGCGCGGTCGGCCGCGGGTGCGCACCACGTTGTCGAAAGACTCCAGCCACTCCCTGGTCTCGTCGGTATCGATGTCTGGAAGCTGGGATGGCAGACCGTCGCTGATGATGGAGTAGCGCTGGCGTCCTGAGGGCACTGGATGATCCTCGTCTTGGCAATCTAGTTGACAGTCCCATCCTGATACGGCTCGGGCGCGAACGCACCTGCGGCCCCTGGCGAGGATCGCGCGGAGTCGCAAGCTGGCACAGCTCTAATCCGGACGTAACAGCGCGAACCATGTCGAAAGCCAGGCAGATTTGCCGGGTCGCTGACGGGGAAGATCGATCGATGATCGTGGTTACCTTGCTCTGTACGAATTGTGACTTGCGCAGGGCGGCTCCCCATAGTGGACTGTCCCAGCAAGAAGTACAGACGCTCGCGCGGGCCGTGCCTGGCGCGGGGAAGGATGGGAGGACGGACGTGAGCGCGACCGCTGGCCAGGCGGCCGATCAGCGTGACCTGGCCGAGCGGCTCGGCATCAAGCCGGGCCATGTGGTTCAGGAGATCGGCTATGACGATGACAGCGACGAGCCCTTGCGCGAGTCCGTCGCGGCCGGCGAGGGCGTCGAACTAGTCGACGAAGACTACGACGACGTCGTGGACGGCGTGCTGCTGTGGTGGCGCGACGACGACGGAGATCTCGTCGACGCGCTCGTCGACGCGCTGACGCCTCTTGCCGACGGTGGGTACATCGTGCTGCTGACTCCGAAGGCGGGCCGCGAGGGCCACGTCGAGCCGAGCGAGATCGGCGAAGCGGCCCCGACTGCCGGCCTGTCGCAGACATCTACGGTCAGCGCGGGAAAGAACTGGTCTGCTACGCGCCTGGTGGCGCCGAAGGCACGGCGCTGACAAGGGATCTGCCAATGGCGGTTGAGATCGGCGATGTCGCCCCTGACTTCGAAGTCAAGGACCAGCATGGTACGCCAGTGCGGCTGTCCGCGCTGCGCGGAGAGAAGAACGTGGTGCTCGTGTTCTACCCGCTGGCGTTCAGCACTGTGTGCTCGGGCGAGCTTCGCGAGATGCGCGACTCTTTCCCCGAGTCCGAGCGCGCCGACGTCGAGGTGCTGACAGTCTCAGTGGATTCCGTCCACGTGCACAGAGCCTGGGCCGAGGTAGAAGGCTACGAGTTCGGCCTGCTGTCGGACTTCTGGCCGCACGGCGCGGTGGCGAGGTCATACGGTGTCTTCGATGAGCAGCGCGGCATCGCCACGCGCGGTACGTTCATCATCGACAAGGCCGGGGTCGTGCGCTGGAAGGTGGTCAACGCGATCCCGCAGGCCCGGGACCTTGCTGCCTACCAGAAGGCACTTGCCGGACTCAGCTAGGCAGAACCCGGATAGCTGGCCTGATCGGCAACCCGACGCACAAATCCAGAACTCAGCAAGGCGGACGATGCCCTGTTATCGGTGCGGTACGAGGCAGGATGACCCTGATGGCGGAAGCAGCCCGTGGCTTCGCGGCGTGAGGGCCGATAGCCAGGTGCTGATCTGCCCGCAGTGCCAGTCAGCGGGGGAGTGGGTGGCTGACCTGGACCGCTGCGCGGTCTGCGCCAGCATCCGCCTGGTGCGAAGGCTCGGCGAGATTGAGTGTCGCGAATGCGGCAACGTCGGCGAGTCCGCGGTCGGCACCTCGCATGTGATGAGCCAGGCGGCGGGCGACGGGCAGAGCGCGCCGGGGCTCGCCGAGGAGGTCGAAAGGGCGCTAGCCCGAGTGCTGCGCCGATCCTCCAGACCCCACGCCGACCAGGTGCACTGAATGCTTGGCTGACGGCCCGCCCCGCTGGTGACTACTCGGGCTCGGCCGCGTGCGCTGGGCGGTACGCTGAGGCGGTCGTCCAAACCGCACGTTCGGGTGCATAGCTCAGCGGTAGAGCGCTCGCCTTACAAGCGAG
>Ga0126378_10001754_pt1 | contig 16046 bp, 16 predicted proteins | sample PanSoiMetPlot_23_FD_92587 | JGI IMG/M metagenome (GOLD analysis project Ga0126378, IMG submission 92587) | Tropical forest soil microbial communities from Panama - MetaG Plot_23 | ecosystem: Environmental > Terrestrial > Soil > Tropical forest > Bulk soil | place: Panama | collected 2016-02-17 | reverse complement strand
GAGTTTCGGCGCGGCCTGGAGGTGCCCCTTGTCCTTGATCCACTCTCCTGAGGTGCACAAGAACCTGATCGCCCGCATCCCGCGGGTAACCGGCAGTGATCTCAGAGAGTGGTTCCACCGGCTCGAATCGGGACCCTCCTTCATGCGGCACACTGAGCGCGCGACCTGGCTGGCGGATGAGCACGGACTCACTCACGCCTACGCCGCAGCGATCGTGCACGAGTACGAGGTTCAGCGGCGCATTCGCCTCAACAGCGCCTAACCAACTGGCATGCAACTCGAGCGTGCCAGGGAATTCATACGGGCCAACCATCGGGCCGTTCTTGCGACGCGCCGATCAGATGGCCTGCCTCAGCTTTCGCCTGTAACGATCGGCGTGGCCGATGACGGCCGCGTCGTGATCAGCACCCGCGAGACCGCGATGAAGACCAAGAACCTGGCGAAGGATCCGCACGCCTCGCTGTGCGTGATGAACGACGGGTTCTACGGAGACTGGGTGCAGGCGGAAGGAACCGCCGAGATCATCCATCTGCCTGAGGCGATGGAGATGCTGGTCGACTACTACCGCGGCATCTCGGGCGAGCACCCGGACTGGGACGACTACCGCGAGGCCATGCGGCGCGACAAGAGAGTGATCGTCGCGATCACGCTGACGCGCGCAGGCCCGGACCGCAGCGGCTGAGTGCTGACCACTGGGCGCTGACAACTGGGCCCTGGCCGCTGGGTGCTGACCGCTGACCGGGCGGCTGTCTCCCCGCCAGCGGTGCAGGCGGCATACCTGGCGCACGGACGGCTGCCGCGAGCGCGAAACGCGACGTGCTCTGGCTCTGGACAGCCGCCGCGAGCGAAGTCGCAAATCTTTTGCACTCCGAGTGTCAATTGCTTCACGCGCGTTGGCTGCCACACTTGGCGCACGTGGCGTGTGATTCAGATAATGACAATGAGCCACGTCGGCTCTGTTCGCGACGAGTGATTCACGAATTATGGCTCGCAGTTCGCGGTTGAACTACATTCGGTCGAGCATATGACAATTCTTGAGTCGTCGCTGACCTGCGGAGATATCGTCGCTCGTCCACGACAGGAGAAGCTTCGGTGATCGGTACCCCCGGTCGGGCTCGAACCGACACTGGCGCCCTTTTAGGGGGCTCGCCTCTTCCCTTGGGCTACGGGGGCGCGGAAATCGTACCCCAACTTAGGCCGTTAATTCAAACATTCCATGGAATCGGGCAGCCGGGCAAATAGGACCTATCCAGTAGACATTAGCCTCGCGAACGATGTGCATTTGCACATGCGATTGGCGAATTACTACAGCCGGTAGCGGTAATGAGCTGTGGTTGGCCGTAGCGGCCCTGGCCTCGCCAATTGCCAATCCGGCGTGGCTCGCTGCGCGCATGAACACGGCGTCAAGCATCGGCCCGGTGACCCGGCCGGTGAAGGTGTTCTGCTGGCTGGGGTGGTAACACCCGAGCACGAGGAGCCCGCCAACCATAGCCTCGGCCCCGTGACCGAATGCCGGGCGTGGCGTCGGGACCGCACGGCCCGAGCGCGCCAGCTCGCGCAAAGCGGCCTGCCAAGCGAAGTGCCCGAGGCAGACGATGGTCTTGACATGGGGAGACAGCAGGTCAAACTCCGCCGCCAGCCAGGGCTCGCAGGTGTCGCGCTCGGCGATCGTCGGCTTGTTCTGCGGCGGTGCGCAGCGAACGGCGGCCGTTATCCTGACTCCGCGCAAGCGCTGACCGTCGCCGGCCGCCACGCTTGTCCGGCGCGAGGCGAGCCCGCAGCGCCACAGCGATTCGAAGAGCATGTCGCCGCTGCGGTCCCCGGTAAAGACCCGGCCGGTCCTGTTGCCGCCGTGGGCGGCAGGCGCGAGTCCGACGATGAGCACGCCGGGCCGCTCGTCCCCCCAGCTGGGAACGGGGCGACCCCAGTACTGCTCGTTCGCGAACGAACGCCGCTTCGTAGCGGCGACTTCTTCGCGCCACTCGACCAGGCGCGGGCACGCACGACATACAGACTGCCTAGCGGTCAGCTCGGCCAGCGATCCGGCTCCTGCGGCAAGCGAACGGACGCTCTCGGCGCTTGTCGCCTCCGGCGTCGCGGCCGTCGCAAGATCGCCCGGCCACCCGGTTCCCGGCAACACCGGGCCCGTCATTGTGGCTCGGGCTCCCCAAAGCCGCCGTTCACGATCGACCAGGCGATGCCGTCGAGGATGTCGTGCTCGCTGGCCACCATCTCGGCAAAGCCGAACTTCTCCATGACCCGGTCAAGTATCAGGGCGCCGGCACCGATGACGTCGACCCGGCCGGGATGGATCACCCGGATTGCGGCCCGGTGCTCGTGATCCATCCCGAGCAGGCCAGTGGTCACTGCGTGCACCCGGCCAGCGCTGAGGCGCGCGTGGTGGATCCGGGATGCGTCGTACACGCGAAGGTCCAGAGCGACCGCCGTCAGCGTCGTGACCGATCCGGCCAGCCCGACCAGCGTGTTCGCGCTGGCTACCGGGATCGCTTCGGCGACGGCGCGGAGCGCCGAGTCCATGTCGGCCGTAGCCGCATCGATCTGCTCCTTCGTCGGCGGGTCGCTACGCAAGTGCCGCTCGGTCAGCCGCACGCAGCCGATGTCGACAGAGATCGCGGACAGATCGCCGCCCGCGCGGGCCTCGACGCCGCCGAGTACGAACTCGGTCGACCCGCCGCCGATGTCCACGACAAGGAACGGCGGCGCGGGCTGGCCTGCCTCGCTGACGCTGGCCGGCTGGCCGGACTGCCCGGAGATCGGCGGCGCACCGGACGCGAGCTCAGCGGTCGCCCCAGAGAACGACAGGCGGGCTTCGGTCGAGCCGGTGACGACCTCAGGATCCACGCCGAGAATCTGCTGTACCCCGGACGCGAACTCGGCGGCGTTCGACGCGTCCCTGGTCGCGCTTGTCGCCACGAGCCTGACGGCGGTGGCTCCCGACTGCGCGATCGCCTGCGCGTACTCCTCCAGCATCGCGAACGTCCTGGCCAGGGCGGCGGGCGCGAGCCTCCCTGTCGCGTCTACGCCCTCGCCGAGCCTGACGATCTCCATCCTGCGCTGCACGTCGGCGAGCTCGCCCCTGGCCGCGTCGATGTCGGCGATCAGCAGCCGCAGCGAGTTCGTTCCGGCGTCGATCGCTGCCACTCGCCGCCGGCCAGATGCCGCCATGCACGCCTCCGTACGATCCGGTCCGTGCCCCTTGCTACCGGGCTGCGGGAACGTCCACGCAAGGCCCGGCTGCCCACCACTCTCCCATGCCGGTCAGCGCCTCTCGACCAAGCGGGTTGGAGCCGGGCACCGCAAGTTCCTGCGCCGCCAGCGCGTGCAAGCACTTCACGCGGTCTGGCATGCCGCCTGCGGTCGCCGTGCCATCTGGCAGCGGCTCAACGCCCGCGACGGCAGCCGCGGCGGTCCTGCGCGCGGCGTAGTCCCGGTGCGCGGCCAGGTACGCCGCGCGCAAGCTCGGGTCGGACGCAAGCATGGCGGTCATCTCTTGCATGAGGCCGCTCGCCTCGAGCCTGCTCGCGGCGGCGCGAGCGCGAATGCAGGTCAGGTAGTACAGCGTCGGGAATGGCCTTCCGTCGGGCAGCCGCGGCGCGGTCTGGATGACATCGGGCAGGCCGCACGGGCACCGGCACGCGACCGCCATGGCCCCACGCGCCGGCCTGCCGAGCTGCATGGCAATCGCGGCGAGGTCGGCGCTTTCGATCATCAGCCGTTCCGCGGCCTGCTGGACCGCCCGGCGGTATGACGGTGCGCTGGTGCCGACCTGGAGGCCGGTATTGGCTTGTTGGCCTGCTGCACCGACGACCACAGCTTGGCGTACCACGGCTCAGAGTCTCGCCGCGCCGCGGCCGCATTCGTCCCCTTCGAAGCCGGGCCGATGACTTCGTAGCACATCTGCGTGGGCAGGCACATATGCAGCCGGTCGCGCGCGAGCTTCTCGATGTAAACAGGGTCGTTCAGCCTGCGCTCCTTGTGCTCGAGGTTCGTCAGCCGCGTACCGATCTGCTCGCGCTGGTCGAGCAGTTGGTCGATCTGCCTGCGTTGGGCGATGTACTCGCGAACCGGGTAGGCCAAGCTCAGTGCGATCGAGCAGATCACGAGCGCCAGAATCGCCGCTCGGGGAGTGAAACGCGGCCTGGGTATCGATGCTGGGATCTTCCCGCCCGCCTGGCCGGACGACCCGCCCGCGGTCCGGCCGGAGGGCCTGGTCACCGCGTGGCCGCCGCGAACCTCGGGAACGCCGACGACCCGGCGTACGCGGCAGCGTCGTCCAGCCGCTCCTCGATCCGAAGCAGCTGGTTGTACTTCGCGACCCGCTCCGACCTGGCAGGCGCTCCGGTCTTCATCTGCCCGCAGTTGACGGCGACAGCGATATCGGAGATGGTCGTGTCCTCCGTCTCGCCCGAGCGGTGGCTCAGCATGCACGCGAACCCGTGGCGATGCGCGAGCTCAACCGCGCCGAACGTCTCTGTAAGCGTCCCGATCTGGTTGACCTTGACCAGCAGGGCGTTGGCGGCCCGCTCGGTGATCCCGCGCTGGATTCGCTCCGGGTTCGTTACGAAGATGTCGTCGCCGACGACCTGCACCTTGTCGCCAATCAGCGCGGTCAGCTCCCGCCAGCCCTGCCAGTCCTCCTCGGCGAGCGGGTCTTCGAGCGACACGATCGGGTATGCGTCAAGCCAGCGCTCGTAAATGGCCGCCATCTCGGCCGCGCTCTTCGTCCGTCCCTCGAATGTGTACCCGCCCTCGCCGTAAAACTCGGTCGCGGCCGCGTCGATCGCGACGGCGACCTCGCGTCCCGGCGAGAAGCCGGCTTGGTCAATGGCCTCGAGCAGCAGGTCGAGAGCGGCCTGGTTGTGCTCCAGGTTCGGCGCGAACCCGCCTTCGTCGCCGACTCCGGTGCTCAGGCCGTGCTTCTTGAGCACGGCCTTCAGGCTGTGGTAGGTCTCTGCGCCCCAGCGCACTGCCTCGGAGAAGGTCCCGGCGCCGATCGGCGCGATCATGAACTCCTGGATGTCGACATTCGTGTCGGCGTGCGCGCCGCCGTTCAGGATGTTCATCATCGGCACAGGCAGAACGCGGGCGTTCGGCCCGCCGAGGTAGCGGAACAGCGGCAGCTCGGCGGATTCGGCGGCGGCCCGCGCCACCGCCAGGCTGACCCCGAGTATGGCGTTGGCGCCGAGCCTGGACTTGTCAGGCGTGCCGTCAAGGTCGATCATCGCGAAGTCGATCAATCGCTGCTCATCAGCGTCCTGGCCGAGCAGCTCGGGCTGGATCTCGTCGATGACAGCCGTCACCGCGCGCTCGACGCCCTTGCCTCCGTACTCGTGACCGCCGTCCCTGAGCTCGACGGCCTCGAACGCGCCGGTTGACGCGCCGCTCGGCACGGCGGCGCGGCTGTGCGTCCCGTCGTCGAGCACGACCTCGACCTCGACGGTGGGGTTGCCGCGCGAATCCAGGATCTGCCTGGCGTGTATGGCTTCGATGGACGACAAGTCACAGCTCCCGTACGGCTTCGCTGGCCTCTTCGTCGGAGCCTAACCGAGCACCGCGACCCCGCCGCGCCCGGCACGCCGTCCTGCCAATAGGCCGACCACGCACCGGCGGGACGTGAGTTCCCCTGCCTGTACCGTCAACTGCGCCGCGTTATGGGCATCCGCTCTTGAGCTGCCTAGCGTGGAGCGGACCGTTCCCACTCGCGGAACCTGTCGCGGAAGACCCGGGAGGCGTGCCTGAGCTCGAGTTCGGGGTTCAAGCCTGCCGCCATCGCCTTCTCGACCAGCGCGAACAGTTCGGCACCGGTCGCGCTGACCTGCTCAGCCTCCGACTCGCGCTCGGCGGTGTCGGAAGTCAGGTCCCCGAGGCTGGCCGGCGCGCCAAACGACTGCGCCCTGCGCTGCAGCTGAGCGGCGAGCGACAGGGCTGGCTGGCCCATCGGAACTCCGTCCAGCGCGGACGACGAACCGCCGCTAGCCGCGGCCCGTTCTTCGGCTTTGATCGTGTCCCAGTTCTTCAGTACCTCGTCTGCGCCAGCGACGCTCACGTCAGCGAACACGTGCGGGTGCCGGCGGACGAGCTTGTCCGCGATCTGGGTGGCGACATCGTTGATGTCGAAACCAGTTCCGTCGGTCCGCTCCGAGGCCACCCGCGCGTGAAACAGCACCTGCAACAGCACGTCGCCCAGCTCGCCGCACAGCTCAGCCAGATCTTGTCGTTCGATCGAGTCGAGCGCTTCGTAGGTCTCTTCGAGCAGGTATGGCGCGAGCGACTCGTGCGTCTGCCTGGCATCCCACGGGCACTCACGGCGCAACCTGTCCATGATCGCGACCAGGTCGAGCAGCGCGGCGCCTGGAACCCGCCGATCGTCCGACGTCCCGCGTGAGCCCGAGCTCATCGGGCAGTTAGCACTTCGGCGTCAGCTGCGGCGCCGGGCTGGCGTTCTGGTGCTGCACGCCAGGCACGGTTGACAGCTTGTTCGGCAAACGCACCACGGCGAACTGGCGGTAGTCGTAAGCCCCGTATTGCGGGTTGACCTTGATGTGCATGCTCTTGGCGGTCAGGCACTGGACATGGTTGATCTTCGCCAGCAAGACCTGCTGAGCCGCGCTGGTCGTCGGCGCGACGCCGTGACTGAGCATCTTCTGCAGCTTGAGCTGGATCGCGAGCCAGCGGCCGAGCTCAGGCAGCAAGTCTGGCGGCAGCCCGTTCAGCACCGCGGCCTGTTTCAGCGTGTCCCCTGATTGCGCCAGCTTGGCCTTCTCGGCGTTGGCCTGCCGTTGCGCATACGCAGGGGTGACTTGAATTCCGAGCCGCTTCGCGAGCTGATCGGTGGTCGCGAACCGGAGCATCCAGCTCAACACCTGCTGGGGCATCTGGGCCTGCGTGTACTGAGGGTTCAGCTTGGTCTTGTCCGCCTGGTAAGCGGCGTTCAGGTTCGCCACCTCAGCGGTGAGCTTCGCGGTCGAGATCCGCTGGTTGCTGTACAGCGCCGCGGCGCCGAGCTGCGTTTGCCCGCATCCGGCGATGGCGAGTGCGCCCGCCGCGGCTACCGCCGCCGCGACCGGCCACCTCGCGGCAGCGCGCCTTCCTTTGCGACCACCCTGGGCAGTCCTCGTCCGCCGCACCACGACTCTCCTTCGCACGCCTGCCACCTAGCTCCCGGCCTGGCCGGTCCCGGCCGATACCTGCTCGTCGCCGAAGATAGCCTCGACCAAGTCTTCACACCAAGCGAGCAGGTCGGCGTCGCGCAGTGGCGGGGCTCCTATCGGGGTGACCGACGCTGCGCCCGGCCGAGCCTGCCCTGCGCCTGGTCCTGTGTCGCGTCCTGAGCCGGGTCCGGCCCGGCCAGAACCGCCGCCGTCGCGCGAGCCTGGCCGGTAAGCGCCAACCTTCGGCACCGGTACGAGCATCGTACGCACTGCTTGCTTGAGCAACGTCCGCGGGTACAGCCGCTGAGCGCGGACCTGCCGCGACTCCGGCAGATCGACAGGCGCGAACCTGATGTGATTGCCCTGCTGCGTGATGTCCGTGAGCCCGGCGCGCCGAGCCTTCGCGCGGAGCCTGGCGACTTCAAGCAGGTTCATCACCGCTCGCGGCGCGGTGCCGTACCTGTCGGTCAGTTCCTCAGCGACGGCCTTGATGTCAGCTTCCGAGTCGATCGCCGCGATCGCGGTATAGGCCTCGAGCCGCAGCCGCTCGCCGGCCACGTAGTCATGCGGGATGTGCGCGTCTACGGGCAGCTCGACCCTGACCTCGGCGCGCTCGGCGGTGCCTTCGCCCTTCATCTCGTGGACGGCCTCGCCGATCATCCGCACGTACAGGTCGAAGCCGACCCCCGCGATGTGCCCTGACTGCTCTCCGCCGAGCAGGTTCCCCGCGCCCCGGATCTCCAGGTCCTTCATCGCGACGTACATGCCGGCGCCGACCTCGGTGTGCTGCGCGACCGTCGCGAGTCGCTCGTGTGCCGTCTCGGTCAGCGGCTTTTCAGGCGGGAACAGGAAGTACGCGTACCCCCGCTCCCGGCTGCGGCCGACCCGGCCGCGCAGCTGGTGCAGCTGCGACAGCCCGTAAGCGTCTGCTCGGTCCACGATCAGCGTGTTGGCGTTCGCGATGTCCAGGCCAGACTCGACGATCGTCGTGCAGACCAGCACGTCGAACTCTTTGTCCCAGAAGTCGATCATGATCTTCTCGAGCACGTGCTCGTTCATCTGGCCGTGCGCCACCGCGATCCTGGCCTCCGGCACAAGCTCGGCGACCCTGGCCGCCACCCTGCCGATCGATGACACCCGGTTGTGCACGAAGAAGGTCTGGCCGTCACGAAGCAGCTCGCGCCGTATCGCCGCGGCGATCTGCTTCTCGTCGTATGGCCCGACGAAGGTCAGCACCGGATGCCGCTCCTCAGGGGGAGTCAGGATCGTGGACATCTCCCTGATCCCCGCGACGCCCATCTCCAGCGTTCGCGGGATCGGGGTCGCCGACATCGAGAGCACGTCAACCTGAGTGCGCATCGCCTTCAGGTACTCCTTGTGCTCCACGCCGAAGCGCTGCTCCTCATCGACGATGATCAGGCCGAGGTTCTTGAACCGGGCCTCAGGCGAGAGCAGACGGTGCGTGCCGATGACGACGTCGACAGTCCCGTCCGCGAGCCCGGCTAGCGTTGACGCGACCTCGGCGTCTGACTGGAACCGCGACATCGCCCGCAGCTCGACCGGGAACGGCCCGTACCGCTCGCCGAACGTGGCCATGTGCTGCTGGACGAGCAGCGTCGTCGGGACGAGCACCGCGACCTGCTTGCCGTCCTGCACCGCCTTGAACGCGGCGCGCACGGCGAGCTCGGTCTTGCCGTAGCCGACGTCCCCGCAGATCAGCCTGTCCATCGGGACGGACTTCTCCATGTCCCGCTTGATCTCGTCGATCGCGGCGAGCTGGTCGGGCGTCTCGATGTAAGGGAACGCGTCCTCGAGCTCGCGCTGCCAGGGCGAGTCGGGTGCGAACGCGAACCCCGGCGAGGCGATCCGCGCGGAGTACAGCCTGATGAGCTGCGCGGCGATCTCCCTGACCGCCTTGCGCGCGCGGCCCTTGGTCTTCGCCCAGTCGGCGCCGCCAAGCCTGTGCAGGGTCGGCGCCTCCCCGCCCGAGTACCTGGTCACCTCGTCAAGCTGGTCGGTCGGCAAGTACAGGCGGTCAGGCGGGTGGCCGCGCCTGCCAGGCGCGTACTCCAGCACCAGGTACTCGCGGGTCGAACCTTGTATCGTCCGGCTGGTCATTTCCAGGTACCTGCCGACGCCGTGCTGACTGTGCACCACGTAGTCGCCAGGCGTGAGCTGAAGCGGGTCGATGCCGCCGCGGCGCCTGACAGGCATTCGGCTGCGGTCCCTTGTCCCGGCCGGGCGCCCGGTCAGGTCGGCCTCGCACAGCACGGCCAGTCTGATGCCAGGCCAGACGAATCCCGTACCGAGCTCCCCTGTCGCTACAACCGCGACCCCGGGCTCGGGCGGGCCGTCCAGGTCGGCGGCGCGCGCGCCAAGGTTCTCGCCGCGCAGCAGCTCGGCCAGGCGCTGCGCCGGCCCGTGGCCCTCGGTCACTAGCGCGACCCGCCACCCGTCGGCCAGCCACCCGCGCACGTCGCTGGTCACCCGCGCGGTGTCACCGTGGTAGGCGGTCGCTGGATTTGCCAACATTCGGAACGACTCGCGCCCGTCACTGTCGGTTAGCAGGCCGGCGTCGGGGGCCGAACCCGAGTCGTCGTGACCTCGCGGAGTCGCCCGGCCCGCATCGTTCCACGGCCGCTCCGCAACGGCATCGGCCTGCCCGCCGGGAGTTGCCGTGCGATCCGTTGTGCCTGAAAGATCTTCGACAGAGAACGGCGTGATCGTCCACCACCTGATGCCGAGGCCGGCTGCGGCCGCGCGAACGTCCGCGATCGGCCGGAACGCCGAACCGCCGAGGTCGATCGGGACCTGAGCGCCGGCCGCGGCGTTGATCCACGAGGCCTCGAGGAACTCTTGGCTGGTCCGCAGCAGGTCGGCCGCGCGGGTCCTGATCCGCTCCGGGTCGCAGGCCGCCGCGATCGCGCCCGAGGGCAGCGAGTCGATCAGCAGCTCCATCCGGTCCGCGAGCAGCGGCGCGAATGCCTCCATCCCCTCGACCGTGATCCCGTCGGCCATCTTGCCGAGGACGTCGCCCAGGCCCGGGTACTCGTCGGCGAGCTGCCTGGCGCGGTGCCGCACGGTCGGGGTGAGCAGCAGCTCGCGGCAAGGCGGTGCCCAGAGCGAGTCGGTCATTGTCCCGAGGGAACGCTGGTCAGCGGCCTTGAACGGCCGGATCTCCTCGATCTCCGAGCCGAAGAACTCCACCCGAAGCGGATGCTCCTCGGTCGACGGGAACACATCGAGTATGCCGCCGCGGACGGCTATCTCCCCGCGGTTGGCGACGAGGTCGACCCTGGCGTAGCCGATTTCGACCAGCCTCGTGACCACTTCGTCGAGCTCAGCCTGCTTGCCCCGATCAAGCCGGACAGGCTCGAGCGATCCCAGCCCGCCTACGAGCGGTTGCAGCACGCTGCGTATCGGCGTCACGACGACGTTCAGGGGCCCTGACCGCGGGTCGCCGCGGTCAGGGCTGACCAGGCGGCGGAGCACGGCGAGACGCCGGCCGGAGGTGTCCGAGCGCGGCGAAAGCCGCTCGTGCGGCAGCGTTTCCCAGGCGGGGAACTCCGCGATGGCGTTCTCGTCTGGCAGGAGCGACCGTAGCGCGTTGGTCAGGTCCTCGGCTTCGCGCGCGGTGGCGGTAATAGCGAGCACGAACCTGGCCTGTTCCGTTCCTGCGTCGGATCCTGCTGGCGAGCGGCCGCTCCGCGCGGCGAGCGCGGCGACGAGCACGGGGCGCAGCGCGGGCGGCGCGACCAATTCGGCGTCTCCTGCGCCGGGCAGGCCGGCGTACTCGAGGGCCTGGCGGAGCTGCGGGTCTTCGGCAACGGTGCCGAGCAGACCGGTGAGACTCATCTGTTCCCCTGAACTAGCGGATTCCGCGTCATGCGGGCAGCACAACTGACCCGCGTTCAGGCGCGAACGCGGGCTACCTGGCTAGTCTACTTCGGCGTCCGCCGACCGCATGGCTGCGCCAGAGGCAGCGTGGTGCTGGCGAGGCTAGGTCTCCTCGCTAGTCGTCGTCTTCGGCCCTCGTGCCAGCGTCGAGGCGCTCCTTGAAGCTGGTGACGCGCTTACTGATCGCGCTCGACATTGCCATGCGCTGCCGGTTCAGCAGGAAGTAGCTGATCAGGCCGCTGACCAGGATCGCCGCGAGGAGCAGCAGCACGCTGCGGGCTCCGGCCAGGTACAGCAGCAAGAAGACCACGACGAACAGCCCGAGCCGAAGCGCCGTATACGAGAGAGTCGCGCGCATAACGAATCCAGACTAGCCGCGCCCTCTCGCGTTCAAGACGTCGGCAAGCAGCGCGGGATCAACGTTGCCACCGGACAGGATCGCGACTCGCCTGCTGGCCTGCGGCAGCTCGTCCGGGCGGAACAAGCACGCCGCGAAGGCCACCGCGCCGCCAGGCTCCGCGACCAGGCGCGCACGCGTGGCGAGCACGCGCATGGCCCGCCGTATCTCGTCGTCGCTGACCGTGATGATGTCGTGCACCTGGCTTCGCAGGTGCTCCATCGGCAGCTCGCCCACCTGCTCCACGCGCAGGGCGTCGGCGATCGTGCGCTTGGTCTGCTCGGCAGGCCACGCGACCCGGCGGCCCTGCCGCAGGGAGTCTCGCGCGTCGGCCGCAAGCTCGGGCTCGACGCCGACCACACGGGCAGACGGGCGCGCTGCGGTGACCGCGGCCGCGACGCCGGAAATCAGCCCGCCGCCGCCGACCGGGCACACCACGAGGTCCACATCTGGGCAATCGGCAACGATCTCGAGCCCGACCGTTCCCTGGCCCGCGATGACATCTCGATGGTCGAATGGCGGGATCGCCGTATAGCCGTTCGAAGCAACGAGCTCGCTGACCGCCGCTGCCCGGGCGGCCAGGCTGGGCTCGCAGACGACTATCCGCGCGCCGCAAGCCCTTGCCGCGGCGACCTTGATCGCTGGCGCGTTGGAGGGAACAACGACAGTCGCCGGCACGTCAAGCAGCGCCGCGGCGTATGCGACGGCATGTGCATGATTGCCGCTAGAGTGGGCAACTACGCCCTTGCTGCGCTGAGGAGGCGACAGCGCGCTGATGGCCGAGTAAGCGCCGCGCAGTTTGAAGGCGCCCGTCGGCTGCAGCGATTCGGCCTTGATCAGCAACTGAGGTTTGGCCAGCACGGTGCCAGGTTCGGCCAGCACAGTGCCCGCGAACGGAACAAGCGGCGTGCGGAGGGCGATGCCGTCGAGCCGGGAGGCCGCCCGCCGAATCTCAGTTACCGACACAAGGTGTGACACTGATCTACCTTTCGTGTACGCATCGTCATCGACAGGTGTCGGTCAAAGCATTACTACAAGGTTCGGAGTAAAATTTTTCGGATTCTGAGGAGAATTATGGTCTTTAGTTATTAAGATAAATATTGAGGGAGGGGGGTGTCTAGGCGAGCTAGGAGTCTCGAATGGATGGGCAAAGTGATCGCCTGCTAACTCCCGGAGAGGTCGCAGCTCTGTTCCGCGTCGATCCCAAGACCGTCACGCGGTGGGCAGCGTCGGGCCGGATCAGCAGCATCCGGACACCGGGTGGCCACCGGCGATACCGCGAAGTCGAAATCCGGGCGCTGCTCGGCATTGACGCAGACCCGGTATCGAGCGCGGACCGGGCAAGCTGAGAGCGAGTTGAGCGCCAACCACCGGAGGGCGTCAGAATCGATGTTCTGGCTAGTGTTACGGGTCAGCGACTGGCCCCGTGCCGGACCATGAAGCGAGTTGGCTTCGGAGCCGGGCGGGTGTCGCCGACCGGCTCCGAAGCTGAATCCCCGAGGTCCCGTCCGAGTGATCGCTTACATCGGGACTAGTTCGAAGATTTCTACGCTGAAGCGGCCCTTTCCTTCGCTGAGGAATGGGTGATTGTCCACCAAGCCCTTCGCCGCTTCCAGGCTGTCCGCCTCCACGATCGAGTAGCCGTTGAGGTCGCCGGGCGCTGGGCTCGTGCCGTCGTCGGCAACGGCCGCGCGCGTGCCGAACGGGTTGCCGACGTCGGTCAGGGACGAGCCGAGCCTGGAGATCCACTGACCCCACGCCGCCATCGCCTCGGACGACTGCTCCTCGGTCATGTCCTCCATCGGCGTGGCAGGACCGCGGTACAGGTAGATGAACTTGCTCACGTCAGCCTCCTGTGGTGTCTTGAGCAGGAACTTCGCCTAGGCGAGACGCCCGGGCCGCGCGATAACCGTGCGCTCACCGATTCCGACGGACAGCCACCGCGCGAATCGACAGCGCCGGCGGCGAAATTTCTTCCCGGCCGGCCCGCGGGTCATGCGGCGCGGTGAATGATGCGCGATTCATGCGGGCCGGTCACTGGCCGCCGCTCGCGAGGAAGTCGAGGAACTGGCGTCGCAGCGGCTCGTCGCCCTCGCGCCAGCGCTCGGCTCGCTCATCGATCTCTTCCTGCGTCAGCGCTACCGCCGCGAACTTCGCGTAGTCCGCGTCCGCCGGGCCGATCTCCACGTACGCGTCACTGACGAGCCGGCCCTCGTGCGCCATCGCGGACTCCGGGATCAGCAAGTTGCCGCTCGGCAACCGGATGACGTACACGGTCGCATCACCCCTTATATGCCGTACCGCACGTTGAAGTAGAGCATGACGCTCAGCGCCGCACGCGTGTTGCCGCTGAGCATCTCGAGAAGGGCGGGCCGCTGGCTCGACGCGATAGCGGCGAACGCGTCTGCGAAGAACTCCCTGCGCCCGAGGTGGCCAGACTGGTTGTGGAAGTCGTTGGCTAGCCACTGCCTGCAGCGCGAGTAGAGCGCGATGAACTCGGCCGAGTCGGACTGCCAGACCCCGTCCTTGCCGTCGATGTCATCGAGCGCGTGACCGATCTCGTGGCACATGACATCCGGGGTAGGCGAGGGCCGCGACCCGACGATGACCTTCCGTTCCCCATAGGCGCCGGCGCACGCGTCCCACGTTGCCCGCCCAGACGGGAGCGGTGCGCCGTGCAAGCCGCCCATGTCGTCGAGGTCAGGCACTCCGCCCGGGCCAACATAGATCGCGTCAAGCCCGGCCACCAGCCGCTCCTTGATGAGCTGCGGGAACTCGGCGAGCCTGTCGATCGCGAGCACGATCTGCGGCGGAGGAAGCTCGCCGACCTGCCAATCGCGGTGCAGGATCTGCTCGAGGTGGCCGCAGTGCCGATGACCCGGGGCGGCGTGCGTGCGCTGAGCCCGCTCGTACCACGGCACGGCCGCCTTCGCGGCAGCCGCTGGCGCGACTCGGGTTCTGGCTCGCGCAGCCTCCGCGGTCGACGCGGCCGGCGCAGGCCTCATCGCGGCTCGTGCGGCTCCCGCGCTCATGGCCCGGCCGCTGCCCCGCGCCGCGCCAGCTCCGCCGCTCCCTCCGCGGCCGCAGCTGGAAGCCACTCCGCCGCCCCCTGCGGGGCCGCGGCTCGCACCAGTGACAGACCCCGGCCACGTCGCTCCGCCATCACCATCCCGGCTAGATTGACCTGCTCGGTTGGCGCCTGGTCTCGCCGGTTGCGTCGTCACTGGCGAGCTCGCGACACGTCGATGACTGCCAGGCTGACTCGCGGCCGGTGGCCTGAATACCGTTCTCGCCGGTGGAGGCGGCTTGCGGCCTGGCCGTCTGCGGCGCCACAAAGCCAGAAACCGCCGCATTGGTGTTGCTCCCAGACCGAGGACGAAACGCCGGGTTCGGCAGCACCGGCCTCTCATCAGTATCCAGCATGGACAAGTTGGCGCCAGGTTCGTCGAGGATTAAGCGGCTAACCACGCCGAATCGGTAACGTCTGGCCGCTCGACCGGCTAGGCTGCGTCCATGTTGCTACTTTGCGTCATCTTTGCCCTACTAACCGTGGGTTTGGTCGTGCCCTGCGTGATCGACATCGCGATGACGCCGCGGCACCACTTCGACCTCCCGTCGAAGCAGATCTGGCTCATCGTGGCAATCGCGTTCTGGGTGTTCGGGGCCGCCGCTTGGCTGCTAGTCGGGCGTCGGGACGTGCGGATGCATCGGCTGTGGGATGACGTGACAGGAAGCTGGGTGATGGGAAGCGGCCAGCGCAGTCATCCGGCGGGCCGGGGCGCCGCAGACTACCCGTTCGCGAGCGCAAGGCGCGGCCGCCAGGCGGCCATGGCCAGAATGCGTTTCATCGCTCCTGACGACAACCCCGACTTCCTGCTCGAACTCGATCGCAGAATCCGCGACTGGCGCGACGGCGCCTAATCGGTCCAGAGGCCCGCGCCGAGGTGCCTAGTGCGGGAGGCCGGCGTACGAGTGCAGGCCGCTGACCCACAGGTTGACGCCTACGAGGTTGAACAACACGCACCCGAAGCCGAATAGCTGAATGTACGCCGCACGGCGGCCTCGCCAGCCTGCCGTTGCCCGCGCGTGCAGGTACGCCGCATAGACCAGCCAGATGATGAATGACCAGGTCTCCTTCGGATCCCAGCCCCAGTACCTGCCCCAGGCGTGATCAGCCCAGATCGCGCCCGCGATCACCGCGAACGTCCAGGCGGGGAACGCGAACAAGATCGTGCGGTAAGACAGCCTGTCGAGCGTGTCCGCGCCGGGCAGCCGGTCGAAGATGCCCGCGGCCCCTGTCGGCTGGCCGGCAGCCGCCCGGCGCTCATACCGCGCGAGCAGCAGGTAAAGCACGGCGGCGACCGCTCCCAAAATGTACGCGCCGATGGCGATGATCATGCCGGTGACGTGAATGGCGATCCAGTACGACTGGAGCGCCGGCACGAGTTGGCCTTCGGGGGTGTAGATGACCACCACGTCCACGGCGAGCGCGAGCACGACGGGCAGCAGCACGAAAAGGCCGAGGTAATAGGCGCGGAATCGGATGGCACCGAAAACAAGCGCGAGCACCGCGGCGCAAG
>Ga0126378_10001753_pt1 | contig 16047 bp, 16 predicted proteins | sample PanSoiMetPlot_23_FD_92587 | JGI IMG/M metagenome (GOLD analysis project Ga0126378, IMG submission 92587) | Tropical forest soil microbial communities from Panama - MetaG Plot_23 | ecosystem: Environmental > Terrestrial > Soil > Tropical forest > Bulk soil | place: Panama | collected 2016-02-17 | reverse complement strand
GGATTACCAGTTGAATCCGCGCGACCTGCTGACCTTTAGCGTGTATTGGACACCGAATGACACCACGAATTTCAACGGTCAGGGCTCCCGCCCGGCAAACCTGTTCCATTCCGACCGTTTGAATTATTCGGGTGCGTTGGTCTGGAACCATATTTTTACTTCAACGTTCGTCAACGAGGCGCGCGTCAATATCTCGCGTTGGTACTTCAACGAATTGGGCGACAATCCTCAGGAGCCTTTCGGACTCCCCTTAGACACGGTCCAGGGTCTACCCCCGATTCTGAACCAGATCCAGTTCGGCGCTCCTGGTCCGAATATTCTTTACAAGACGGCCTACAACGTCCGTGATACCGCCAGGAAAGCCCTGCACGCTCACACGCTGAAGTTTGGGGTCGATATCTATAAGGAGCAGAACGAGCAAACACAAACGGGCGGCGCGCGCCCACAATACTTCTTCAATGACCTGTGGGACTTCGCGAACGACGCTCCCATCTCGGAGTTTGGGCAGTTTAATCCCGTCACCGGAGTGCCGACTTCCCTCACGAGTTATATTCGTGAGGACGAGTTCGCATTTTTCGTGCAGGATGACTACAAGTTAAAACCGAACCTGACCATCAACTTGGGTTTGCGCTGGGAATACTTTGGTCCGTTTCACGAAAAATTCGGCCACCTCGCGACCCCCGTGCTTGGGCCGGCGCCGAACCAACTGACGGATCTATCGTTGCGGCTCGGCGGAAACCTCTATCAGGCGGACAAGCATAATTTTGGGCCGCAAATCGGCTTTGCGTGGAGTCCGAACTCTGTTCTACACCATGACGTTCGTAACCGGGTTGTGGTGCGCGGCGGATTCGGCGTCGGCTACAATCGGGTGGAGGATGGCGTTCCTCTAGGCGTCCTCACGAACCCCTCTCCCTTCTTCGCGGATTTCAATTTTGTGGGCTCTAACATTGTCTACGCAGTTCCCTCGAGCCCCCATCAATTCTCTCCATATCCGGCGAACCCCAACGCGAGGATCGCTTTCAATCCGGCCACAAACCTCCCAACGGGCGGCGCGCCGATTATTTTGACCGGGGTCCCCGCGAACGTGAACTCGCCCTACACTTATCGCTACTCCCTGGAGACGCAGTACGATCTCGGGCACGAACTCGTTGCGACTGTGGGTTATTCAGGCAGTGTGTCCCACCACCTCTTCCACTGGCTCTTTGAGGGGCAGGTCCTCTTTTCCCCCCAAAATCCCCAAGTCAACAATCTGCGTTTATTTGCGAACGACGCCAATGGGAACTACAACGCCCTGAACACACAGCTTCAGAAGCGTTTCTCGCACGGGTTTGAACTGGATGCTCAATACGCCTACAGCAGATCCATGGACAATGCTTCCAACGACTTCTTCTTCGACTCCCAATATCCCTTCAGTGCTGCCGCGTCCTATGCTCCTTCCGACTACGATTCCACGAACAACTTCAAGTTTTATGGGGTGTACACGCCGAAAGTCTCTTCGGAACAGGGTTGGAAAGAGAAAGTGGCGGGAGGATGGACTTTCAGCGGCATCCTCAACGCGCACAGCGGCTTCCCCTGGACGCCCTTCTACAACGTCCAAGTGACGGGCACCTCTAGCGGCGTCCAATGTAGCCTGCTCTTCGACAACAGTAACTATTGCCAGGTGAGACCTGCGGCCTATTTGGGCGGCGCATTACGAAGCCACAGCAATAATATCTTCGAAACCTCGTTGGGAGAATTTCCCAATGGTCCTGCCGCTTATTTTACCCCGCCAGCGCTGACACCGACCGGGGTTCCGCCCTTACCGGCTGTGGGACGCAACTCCTTCCGGGGGCCGCGTTACTCCTCGATCGACTTTACCCTGGCGAAGGCGTTTGGCCTGCCGAGGGCCAAGATTATCGGCGAAGCAGCGAAGCTGGAGTTTCGGCTGAACTTCTACAATCTTCTCAACGAGACCGATCTTGCGCCGATCGGGAGCCAGCAGATTGGCACAATTCAGCTGAACTCCCTTACAGGCACACAGATTAATCCCACCGCGACCAATGGGCTTGCCAGCACCACATTTGATCAGGCCCAAAGCGGATTAGCTGGGCGTGTGATTGAGGCGCAGGTGCGGTTCAGCTTCTGATTAGAAGTCGACCAGGTGCGGCCGGGGCGCATCCAAGAGGGCCCGGGCGCCGTGTCGTTTTTTCTCAGGAGAGTCGCGATGCGTACCCCCCTTTTTCGCGCCACGGCAATTCGTGTCGCAGTGCTCATGGTGCTGGCGGTCGCGCCGACAAAGTCTCTTCATGCACAGACCGCCTCACCGACGCAAACGATCGAGATTGACGCCCATGCAGCGGCTCGTCCCTTTCCGCACTTCTGGGAGAAGATGTTCGGTTCCGGGCGGGCCATTTTGAGCCTTCGGGAAAGCTACCGCAACGATCTGCGCGAGACCAAAAGCATCACCGGTTTCGAATATGTTCGCTTCCACGCCATCTTTCACGATGAAACTGGTTTCTATGATGAGGACAAATACGGCAAGCCCGTTTATAACTTCTCCTATGTGGACCAGATTTATGACGGCTTGCTCGAAAATCACGTGCGGCCGTTCATCGAGCTCAGCTTCATGCCCAAGAAACTCGCCTCCGATGCCAGAGCGCTTCACCCCTTCTGGTACAAGCAAAATGTTTCGCCTCCCGGAGACTGGAACCGGTGGGAGCAGCTTATCGAAACGTTTGCGAACCATCTGGTCGAGCGCTATGGAATCGAGGAAGTATCGCTTTGGTATTTCGAAGTGTGGAACGAGCCCAACATTGACTTCTGGGCGGGCAACCCCCAAGAACAAAGCTACTACGAACTCTATGACCGCGCCGCCCGCGCCATCAAGCGCGTGAGTTCCCGCTTGCGTGTCGGCGGACCGGCCACGGCGCAGGCAGCCTGGGTAGACCGCTTCCTGGCGCACTGCAAACAAAATGATGTTCCCGTGGATTTTGTTTCCACGCATGTCTATGGAAACGACAAGGCGGAAGACGTCTTCGGAACGCACGAGCACATTCCCCGCACACAGATGGTCTGCCGCGCGGTCCGGAAAGTGCACGAGCAGATCGCCGCCTCGGCGTATCCAAACACACCGCTTATCTGGAGCGAGTTCAACGCCGACTATGGCAATGACCCGAAAGTAACCGACTCAGCGTTTATGGGCCCTTGGCTCGCGGACACCATTCGTCAGTGCGATGGTCTCGCGCAAATGATGAGTTACTGGGCATTCTCCGATGTGTTCGAGGAGCAAGGAGTAGTGAGGACTCCGTTCTACGGAGGATTCGGTCTGCTGGCCGAACGAGGCATCCCAAAAGCTGCGTTCAATGATTTTGCTCTCCTGCACCGCTTGGGCGATGCGCGGCTGGAGGCCAGTTCCAACTCTGTGTTGGTTACCCGGGGCGCGGATGGTGTACTGGCGATCGCCGTGTGGAATTTGCTCTTGCCGGAGGAAACCGGGGCGCCAATGACGGTCACCCTGCGCTTTCGATGCGCTGAGAATGCGGGTTCAGCTCACGTCACGATCCTTGATGCGGAACACGGTTCGCCCCTACCGGCCTATGCAAGAATGGGTAGTCCTCGTTTCCTGACACAGGCGCAAATCCGGACGTTGCGCGAAGCGGCGGCCATGCCCGCGACGCAAACCCTGCCGCTGAGCGACGGAGCGTTGACGCTGACTCTGCCCCCGCATGCTCTCGCCCTGGTCGAGTTGGCGAAGTAGAGAGACCACAGGAGCTTTGTGGCAACGCCTGTCGAGAGAGGACGCAGACGAAGGACTCCCGTGAGATTCCGCCTTATTTTGGAGGTGCTGGCGGTGGAATCGCACGGAAACCGGCGCGAGTCATCCCGGTCTTCATCTCTTCGTTCCTCATAAAATATTCCCAGACGAAGCTGGTGCGCGCGTTTTCCGCCATCAGCAAGGTAATCCCGGCATCAATGCCAAGAACATCCGGGTTGTACCAATTCGTGAGTGGATTGAAGGCGTCCACGAAGCCGTATTTGTGCCAGGCGCGCTTCTCATAGGTCTGCCGGATCTTGCGCAAGACGGCGACCGTCTCTTCCGGCAGAAACGGAAGCGAGCCCCCCGCAGCGCAGGGCACGATGCTGCCATCGAGGTTTCCCATGGGTGGCGGACCGCCCCAGGCCTGGTAGCCGCGCGCCGAATCGGAAGCCGAGATTCCCCACAGATTTTCGCTGTAGTCCGGGAACTGCTTCGCCAGTTCGAGGCACCACAATTTGTGCACCTTAGTAGCGATGACGGAGTTGGTGAAGTAGTCGGTATAGTCGTCGCGCTTTCCGCGGAAATCAAACCAGGCGTGCGAATACTGGTGCACAAAGAGCGGGGCCTTTGAGCCGAGGTAGTGCAGGCTGTGAAACTCGAAATCCGGCCGCGCCCAGGCATGCCACGTCTCAGGCTCCAGCGGGTGAGTCGGTGAGCCCAGACCCAGCAGATACAACATCATGAGTTCACTGTAGGAATCCCAGCGGGCCTTGATGAACCCGCTCTCCGGGGTCCAACCCATCGAAAGCGTCTTGCCGCCATTTAGGAACCAGGTCCAGTCGGCGCGTTTGTAGAGGCGTTCAGCCAACTCACGGATTTCCTCATCGTCGAAGTACGCACGGCACAGAAGCGCGCCGCACAGGAACATCGCCGTGTCAATGTTCGAAACCTCAGAACGAAACTCGCGTTGGCCCGTGTCCATGTTCAGAAAATGAAAGAAAAAGCCGTTCTTGTGATTCAGACGCTGCGTTGCAAAACGTAGAGCGTTTCGGACTCGTTGACGAATATCCTTGGGGTCTTGCCATAGCCGTTGGTCCGCAATGCAGAGTGCGCTCAGCCCAAAGCCGGCTGCGGCAATACTGGCCACCTTCCTGTCATCCGGGCCGTCCGCCTGACAGCGGTCCTTTACCAAGCCGGTGGACGGATTCATGGCCTCCCAGAAAAATTGGAAAGAGGCTTTCTCGACTTCCTCTAGAAAATGGTCCTCCTCGTTAGTGAAGCGGTGCTTCTTCGTCTCCTTGGTGAAGAGTTGCGACGAAACAGACGAGCTGGGACTGGCGAAGTAAGGAAGCTGAATCGTGGTTGAGCCGTTGGCTTCATACGATTTCGCCAACAGCGAGAAACTTAGAGGCAGGCCTGCCGCGAGATATGAGGTCTGATTCAGCCACGCGCGACGTGAAAGCATACGGTTCTCAAGATTGAAGTCCGCTGGAGCGGGCGAACAGCTCCCTGAGAAAACATGGATCACTCTTTTTGCGCACACTCCTGTTGAAGCAATTTGACGGCCATCCGCCGGAGACTGGCCAAGGCTTAGGTCCGGCAGCGTTTAGGGAGCTCACGGGGCGAAGGTTTGCCATTGCTTCTTTGAATTGGCCGTAGCTATTTCCTGCGGCCACAGGAACAGCCTGCTTCTGTCATAGCGTGGGCGCGAAATTGCAGTACTAAAATGGAACCAAGGAGCTCGTTTCTGGCCGACTGCAAGGGCGTTCGGATTGCGTGCCGGAGTTAAGACCGTGGACGACTTATACGCGATCAATGTGGCTAAGACCGAGTTTCGGGAAGGCTTCAACCTTGGAGACACCTCACGAATCCTAGCGTTGGCCGATCCAGACCTCGTTAACTTTTCGGACGGCCAACCAAGCGAATTTGGCGAGAGCGGATTGGAAGCTTTCAAGACTCGGCTCGCGAGTCTGTTCGAACGCTTTACGGCAAAGCTTGCGGTGATTGTGATCGAGATTCGTATTCGAGGAGGTGTTGCATACGATTATGGGTGGCATGACCTGACGCTGACGTCTAAGAACGGCGACGAATCGATCCAGCGCAAAGACCGCTATGTGGACATCTGGCGGAAAAACAAAGAGGGGGCCTGGAAGCTATGGATGTACATGGATAACCGGGATATCGCAGATACGTTCGGGGAGGGAATCCCGTTCTTTGAGGCACAAGTTTATGGAAGTTTCTGAAGCTTTTTGTAAAGCCGGTTGTTAAACCCTTCGGGCATCTGAAACAGCTTTCCGTCCCCGACCAGGCCCACGACATTTCGCGTGCCGTCCAACACTGCGGAGCAGTGCTTGCAGATTTTGAAGTGCGCTTCCATTCGCTCGCGCAACGCGGGGGAGAGCTCTTGGTCTAGGTAATTAGAGATTTCTCGCCAGACTTCAACGCAACTCATTTCTATGATTGATACCACTGGACCCTTCTTATCACCATGGTCTCACTTTTCGATACGATTGGCCTTTAATCCCGAAACCGTCGATGCCGGGTGCGAGAAGGTCTCGCAATAACAGCCTGGCCCGATGAAGTCGCGTCTTAACGCTTCCCTCTGAGATCCCAAGAATGGTCTTAGTTTCTCTGATGGTCAAATGCTGAACGTCCCTGAGAATCAGTACCTCACGGTAAATTGGGCTGAGCGCGTCGATTGCTTTCTGCACGGCCTGACGAGTCTCGTTTTGCTCGAGCGATTCGGAAGGTATAGGGCGCCAGTCCGCAAAGTCCTTAGGCGAAACGTCACCTTCTTCACCCTGGCCTTGCTCGTCAAGGGATTCCCATAGGTGTGGACGGGCCTTCCTCAATCTCATTCTGGCTTCGTTGTAAGTAATTTGTAAGAGCCATGTGCTGAACTTGGATTCTGCCCGGAAGGTAGAAAGGTTTACGAACGCTTTGAGGACGGCCTCCTGGCTTACCTCCTCAGCGTCAGCGGAATTCTTAAGCACGGAAATCGCGGTTGCGTAAATCATGCGCTCATATGGGTGAACCAACTCGTAGAAAGCATCGCGCTCTCCGCCACGCACCCTTTTTATAAGTTCAAGTTCAGCCTCGTTTGCTGTCAATTGTGGTTGTGCCATGGCGATGGTTTCCGGCTGCCGATTTCAGGCGTTCTTGGATTTCGGAGACAAGCCCGCGTATTGCCGGCACTCCGAACCCATGGTTTCGTGCGGCGCGAATGATTGCGCCGCCAATCGCGTCGAGTTCGGGCGTGAGCCCAGCCGATACGTCTTTCTGCATGGAGCTTCGCATTGCCGGAGGCAGTGATTTGAGCATACCTAGAATTTCTTCTCGATCTACGACGGCTCCCTCGGCAGCGGCAGCGGCGCAGACCTCGCCAATGGCGAATTTGAGCCGGGTTCGCCATGTGGCGTCGGCAAAGATCCCTTGTTTGTCCTTGTCGCTTGCGGTTCCCACAAGAGCAAACGGCGCCAGAAAGGCGAGCTTGTGCCACAGCATGGTTTTTTCATCGGCCCGGAATTCGCAGGAAAACCCCGCGTGCCGAAGTCGCGCGGCAACGCCATGCAATTTCTGCTCTCCAATCATCGAAAGTGCCAAGTTGGCAAAGGGGGACCGCTGGACGAAGCGACCAAGAGCGACGCGTTCGGACGAGACGAAAATCGTCGCAGGGATGACGCGGTCGTGTGTGAAAAGCGAGCGAAGCAGACTGACATGTTCAATCCCATTTAGAAGTGGAACGATTGTCCCAATCACGGCGTCGGGTGGGGCTGCAAGTAGTGCCTCAACGAGTTGATGCGCTTTCACGGCGACCCACAGTACATCAACAGGCTCCACCAACGTCGTATCGATTCCAACCGTTGCCTCGATCGTGTCATGGGGTCTTTTGAGGTGGAGCATTCCGGAATGCTGAACGCGAGTTTGCGGACGAACCAGTAGCGTCACGTGCTCACCCTCGTGGGCGAGGGCTGTCGCGACGAGCCCGCCAATTGCGCCCGCCCCGAGAATGGCGTGTTTCATAAAGCAGCCCTGAGAAGTGGACTGTCGAAGGAATGCTCAGCCGTCTTCGGGGTCACAATTTCCGTCCAGACTCGGCGTCGGGTGCGACAAGCTCGATGGATGAAGTGAGTCGAATGGCATTGTGGAGAGTGCGGTATAGCGGGCAGTGCATGGCGTAAATGCCATGCGTCCGCTCGACCATTTCCTTTGCGTCTTCGAGCGCAACCAAACGCATCGCCACATGGATGCGGCGGATGACAAGTACTCCCTCCTCTGCCTCCACCTCTCCGGTTACTTCGGCGGTTAGTTTTCCGTTGCTGGCATCGATTTGGCGCGCCTCCAGCGCACCTCCAAAAGTGCCCATCATTCAACCAGCGGTCGCCGAAATGACGTAGTCAATGGTCGAGGAATGGGACTCCTTCAGCGCTGCTGGATCGATCTTGTAGTGCTGGGCGATAGCCCCGTGGACGCTGAAGATAACGGGCTGTGATTCGCCCGGCAGGTGTGCGACGCGAAGAGGTCCTTTCCGGCGTTCGATACGTGACTTCGAGACATAGACGACATCGCTCATCGCTTACTCCTTTCCAAGCTCAAGAATGAGAGTGTGTCCGAGCATACAAAGAGCTATTTATGCTGAATGCCCTTCGGAGATCGCTTGAGGTCAAGAGGGAGAATCTTCAATTCCCACTTGACAGGCACGGACGCGGGTGGATAGCAAACCGTACGGTCGCAAGCCTGATACTTCAAATCACCGGTGATGGAAATGGTCCGCTCTTTGGAAAAAACGGCCCGTAGACCATCGGAAAGGCGGGACGGGGTTACCGTGAGATCCTGGGTGATCCGAAATTTTCCCTCGAAGACCGGGACATGTTCTTGGATAGCTTCGAGGTAAAGTGTTTTGGAGCTTGGGTACACGACAGGCTGAAATTCGACTCCCGGCACTGGGCTCAAAGTAAACTGAATCGGCTTATAGCCCTGCACTCCGGGAGAATAAACGTGTACATCCGGAGGAAGCTCGATTTCAGCAATGAGACTGACCCTGCCGCCTGGGATGACACTGCGGTCGGATTGTGCAAGAACAAGGTGGAGATGAGGCACTTCGACATTCTGGGTCACCTCCGCGCTTAGCTCCGGGAAGAGCTTGGAAATGACATTATTGGCCGTCAATCGGTCCGTGTACTTAGGAGTGAAATACTTTTCGCGAATGACCCCGTTGGCGTCGACGTAGAAGAATCCCGGGTACGCCATTCCTGCGGTCATCCCTTTGGCTTCGCGGTTGAGGACGCCAAAGCTGCGAATGGTTTCCGAATGCGGGTCGGCCAATAAGGGGAAGTCGATTTTGTGCCGACTGGCGAAGTCCTTGAGGATAGCCTCGCTGTCGTAACTGATTGCGGCCAGCTTCAATCCTTGTGCCTCGAACCTTTCCTTTGCGCTTTGCAGCTGCACGAGCTGCGCTTTGCAGAAGGGTCACCAGTCGGCGGAGCGGAAGAAGAGGAGAACCGTGCCCTTCGAACCTTTCAGTGTGTCATTGGACTGTTCGTGGCCTAACTGATCCGGCAAAGCGAATGCTGGAGCGCGCTGGCCGAGTTCGATGCCGATGGACGGAGGAGCCGTGCGACTGGTGGACTGGTTTTCCTGCCCGGCAACAAGGCCAGCCACTCCGGCGAAGAACAGGATGGCAAGCTCGATTTTCATTTGCTCTCCAGATTAAGCTTCGTCGCTTGTCGTTGCTCCCTGGGAAAACACGCACATCGTGTTACTTCGAAAGCCGAGTCAAGCCTGCTCCTAGGACTCGTCCGGCATCAGGCTCCTGGACAATCGCGACGAGCCTCAAATTGGCGCGATTCTTGGATTTGAGGTCGAGATTTATGTCGCGGGAAAACTGGCTGGAAGCATCTACGGCTCCGATGCGCGTCAGGTTTCGCAGAACGGCAACATGCTGGAGCGTTCTTCCAGCGTTTTCTCCACGGCTAACCTGGGACTCGTCGGTGTTGTCCGCGAGCGCAAGGAAAACTCCAGCTGACTGGTTGCGAGCGGCCAAAGGTAATGGCCCCGCTTCGATGTGAACAACGGTAGTCTTATCGTCGCTCGAACCGAGTGAGATATGGACCGGAACCTTCGGCGCTTTGGCGGCCTCTTTAATTGCTTGGCCCGCCCGGCGTTCATCACTGCCGACGAACTCGAAGTGCCCATCGACCACCATCTGCGGCGTATAGATACTTGCATTGCCAAACTGGGCCGCGTAGGCGCTTTGCCGCTCGCTGTATTCATGCGACGAGTATGGGTCTTTCCATCCAATATCGTCCCAGTAGTCGACGTGTTCGCTGAGCACGATGAGTTCAGCTGTTTTGACTGGCTGGGACCGGTCGAGTCTTTGCAAAAAGGCATCGGCGGGAGGGCAGCTTGAGCACCCTTCGGAGGTAAACAGTTCGACGATTACAGGACTGCGCGAGGTGTCGTTGGAGCTTGGTGTAGCTGACGCGCTCGCGGAATGAATGTATCGAAATGAGAGTATCGTCGTTAGAAGCGAAATTACGGACAATCCAATGACTGATCGTCTCAAAGACATGGGTCTTCTCCCTAGCGATGTGCTGGTCTGGCGAGCAAGGCTCCTAGCCAATCCATATTCGTAACATCCGACTGAGTTGCAGTAGCGGAATTTGCCGTCGGAAGATCGCATAAACCTCTCCCTCCTCAAACGCCGAGGAGCGGCTCCAATCAGATTTCTGAGCAAGGCAAAAGTTTCAAAGTTTGGAAAATCTTCGGGTCTGCTATCCGTTACATCCCACAAACTGGCTTCTACGCCTTGGTAGTGGCCGGGGCTGCTGGAAGCTCTTCCCCTCGATCCTGAAACTTTAGAGGCATATGCCAATCACACTGTTTGGATGCGTTTTGAGGATAAGTGTTGAAACGAGTTTTAAAAGGCCCCTCTTGTGAAGTTTCGAGCGCCGGCGCGGATCAGCAACGACAACTCAGACGTTTCAAAAGGAGAAATTGTGAAAAACAAATACGCGAGCACTCTGCTCACATTGATGGGCGTTTTGGGACTGGGTACGGCCGCCAAGGCCGAGATTCAAGGCGAGATCAAGGTAAACTTGCCGTTCGAGTTTGTCGTCGATGGCAAGACGCTCCCTGCAGGCACCTACACCTTTAGTCGTTTTGGGAATGACAAGCACGAAGGACTTATTCTGAGCAATTACGACAGCCGGACCAGTGTGTTCGTGCTCCCTGTCGAAGTCGAAAGCGCTTCTGGTGACAAGCCGGAGGTAAGCTTTCAGCGGGTCGGAGACCAACTCTTCCTCAGAAGCATTCGAACATCGGACGACATCTATAACATTCCGGCGCCCCGCTCGGCCATTGCGGAAGCCGCAGTAAGATCACACGAAAAAAACACTTCCTCCGAAGGCTCCGGAAGCAACTAGAGTGTCCTTCTTTGGGTTGGCAGAGGGAGTTCCGGGCGACGCAAATCTTACCACTTCTTTCGAATGGGCAAAACACAACGAATGAGCTGTTAAATCGCGGCGTTTCGAGTATCGCGGCGGCCTAGATTGCATGATTCTTCTCAGGCAAATCCCAACCTGAACGCAGGGCTAAGCTCAGGCAGACAGCACAATGTCGTGACGAGCGCCGGGATCATCCTGCGTTTCTGAGCCTTCCTAGCGCGCAGCTTTGGAGGGAGGCTTGTGCCCGGAGTTGATCTTCCGCATTCGCCGGCATAAGGATGGCGGCGTTTCGAGGTTAGCCCGAAACTATTGAAAGGGTTGGGCATCGGATTTGTGGGATTGATTTGCATAGCGAGCCGGGTTGAATGGGGACAACGATGACAGAGAGCTCCACGTTTCCGCAAGAAAAGGCGAGCCGTGGAGTCCCACTGACCTCCCTCGCTTCGGAGACGTCGGTCCGGGTGGGTGGACAGGGCGCGACTGTCTTCTCGTCGTTTGCAAGCACGGAAGAGGTCGAGGGCGAATGAGGAATCGAAAACAGTCGCGCGTCCCAATGCTCTCGCTAACGCCCGATAAAAAAGATGGCGAGAAAACCTACATTCCGAGGGACATCGAAGATTGGAGTGAGATTCCCTCGATAGCGCTGGAGCGCGAGGAAATACGCGAGGTCCTGCTCAAGGCCTTGAGCTCGCTTGCGCAGGACTACCGGGAGGCATTCGTGCTAAGCGATATTCACGAGTTGAGCATTTCCGAGACGTCAGCCATCTTGGGAATATCGCCCGGAGTGGTGAAGACCAGGCTTCGCGACGCTCGTTTGATGCTGAGGGACATTCTGGCTCCGGGACTCGGACAGGATGGGCGGCTTGGACGGGTCTCGAAAGAAGTGAGGAAACCGTGGGAATGACCTGCGAAGAAGTCTGGAGAGATATCTCTGATTACATCGATGAGGATCTCGATCCCATTCAGCGAGCGGCACTCGATGAGCATTTTGCCCAGTGCCGTCATTGCACCGCAATCGTTGAAGGGACGCGCAATGTGATTGCTCTTTATCGCGACGAACGCTTTTTGGCTCCGCCGGATGGTTTTCATGAACGCCTGCACAAGAGGGTGGAAAAAGAAATGAAAACTTCACGCCGTGCCTTTTTGGCTTGGACGCTCACCGCCGCTGCGGCGGTGCCCCTGGCACTTGCCGCGTTGTCGGTCAAGAAGTTCGTGCTACCAAGGTATGACGGCCGGAGCCCCACGGGCGACCGAAGCGCGCGCGAAGTTGCGGATCTCGTGGCCATATCTGAGGATCACGATGACAAGGTCTATCACGTCGCGGGCTGTGCGCATTTGGTTGGCAAGGCAAAGTTCCTCTCAGCGAAGGAAGCAATTCGCGAGGGGTACACGCGTTGCGTGTACTGCATCGGAAAGGCGAAGCCGAAGAAGAATGGCTAGCTTCTCCTGCTAAAAGCAAGACGAAGTTCCGGCTTGAGCTTTCTTTAGAGTCGTAAGTGTTCTTCTTTGAGCGCAGAAACTTTTTGGTCCGTCGAGAGTCTCATTGGGTGCAATCAGCCAGTGCCCAGCAAGCCGTCTCTCTCCCTGCTGCCTCGATGGCTGCTGCGCGGTCGGTTGTTGGCCGCGTCAGCAGCCCGAGGCGTGCCTCCGGTTCAACCTTCTTTTTTGGTCTCTGGTCTGAATGAAGAAACGGAGCTATTTTCTTCATAATTTCTCCGAACGAATACGTTTAATTTGCGGGAACCTTTTCGCTCCTCGCGACTCCCATTGCAAGGGTGGCTCCCGAAACTTCTCGGGAGACTCATCACCCTGGCAGAAATCTAGATCACAAGTTGTGCGATACGCGCTCGGGGCCTCAATGTGTTCATCGCAAAATGAAAATCCGATTTTGGGGAGGGCAATCAGAATGACAAAGTGGATGACAGTCTTCGTGGGTGTGTTGTTAATCGCGCTTCTTGTGCCTGCTGGGCTGCAAGCGCAAGCGGGAGCAACAGGAGCGATTACGGGTACGGTGGTAGACCAGAAGGGCGGCGCAATTTCTGGGGCGACTATTATCGTGACGAACGTTGCGACTGGCCAGAAAGAACGGGAAGTCACAAGCACTGTCGCAGGGACCTTCAATATACCCAGCCTGACGCCTGGCAACTATAGTTTAGAAATCAGCGCAGCGGGATTTTCCAGGTTCGTCATCGAAAACGTAGTTGTTCGAGTTACGGAGACCGCTAGCGTAGCTGCAACCCTCACTGTCGGCCAAGTGACTGAGAGCATTACGGTAAACGATGTCGTTCGTCCAGTGGAACTTAACTCTGCAACCACCGGTGAGACGATTAGCGCTGAGACGGCCAGTACTCTTCCACTTTCTACGCGGAATTTTTTGACCCTTCTCACTTTATCCGCGGGCGCCAACACGGAGCTGTTTGACTCTGCGGCGCTTGGGCGTGGACAGGTGACGATTAACGTCAACGGCCAGCGGCCCACAAACAACAACTTCCAGCTAGAAGGTGTCAACGCAAACGATGCAAACCTTCCCGTCTTGGACAACGTGCCGTTGCCGAACCCTGACACGATCGAGGAGTTCAAGACGCAAACGTCACTCTATGACGCGTCTTCAGGGCGCAACGGAGGGGGCAATGTGCAGGTAAACCTGAAGAGCGGCACTGCCCACTATCATGGGGACGTTTACGAGTTTTTCCGGAATAATGTTCTGAATGCCAACGACTTCTTCTTCAACGCGGCAACGCCCCAGATCGCTCGGCCGGTTCTCCGCCAGAATCAGTACGGTGGCTCGTTCGGCGGACCTGTGCCGAAATCGAAGGACTTCTTTTTCTTCTTGAATTATCAGGGAACGCGAGAAGCCTCCGGGATCTCCGCAGGAACAGTGCTGAACTCGCAGATTCCGGTTCTGCCGGCTAGTCGTGACGCGGCAACGCTCGCGGCGACCTTTCTCCCGGCGGGCTTCTCAGCTTCGCAGATTAATCCCGTCGCCTTGACGTACCTTAATCTGCCAGCGTCCAAGTGCCCACTCTTCAACGACGGGAAGTTTTGCATACCAACCGTAGCCGGAACGCCAGGTTTTAGCGGTCAGAGTGTCAACCTCGGCACGGTGACGTCGTCCAGCGTCGGAGCATTCCAGGATGATCAGTACGTACTCACCGCCGACAAACAACTGACAGAAAAAGATAAGCTGACGGCGCGGTGGTTTTTCTCCGACAACAGTGCTTCGCAACCTTTCGGCACCGGCGCCAACAATGCCAACAGCCTGCCCTTTGCAAAAGGGCTGCCGGGATCAAACCGGTTTCTCAAACTTGGCTGGACGCGGGTCTTCTCGTCCAGCATTGTAAATGACGCCAGATTCGGATTTAGCCGGTTCTTTTTCGCACAAGACCCATCTGAGCCCATTTCACTCGCGGACATCGGCGCAACCCGAGGCAACGCGGCGCAATTTCCCGCCGCCTATCAATTGATCGTCACTGGTGGCGGTCCGTTAGTGATTGGAACCGGTGTCAACGACAACCGCGGCGGGGCGTTCAACACGTTCTACGAAGCGGACGACCTTTCGATCACCAAAGGCAAGCACCTGCTGCGTTTCGGGTTTGACGCTAGCCGATACCAACTCAATCGGTTCAATAATTTTGCGCAGCGCGGCACCGTCACTTTTAGCAATACACCGGCGGGAGACGCCTCGCCAGGCTTTCCGAATCCTCCTGCCTTGAGCGGTTTCCAGAACTTCCTGTTGGGCCGCGTGGATACAACTCAGGCGGAAGCTGGTTTTTCGACGTTTCATTTCCGCGCGTTGGATTTTTCCGGTTACGTCCAGGACGACTGGAAGATTAAGCCGCGCTTCACTCTGAATCTCGGCCTGCGGTGGGAAGGCCTGAGCACGGCTCACGAACTTAACAATTTCCTCTCCAATTTCCGTGGCCTCGAAGACGGCCAACCCGGGCCGATCAGCATCATTCACCCTGCGCGAACACAGAACGTGGGCACGCCCGGGGTTTCAAGCTGCACGCTCACCACATGCTTTAGCGCCGGAAATTTCGCGCCACGTGTGAGCTATGCGTGGGACGTTTTCGGTAACCAGAAAACGGTCATTCGCTCCGGATACGGCATTTACTATCAGCGAGTTTCGAACCAATCGCTTCTGCAAACGGCTGGCGGGCTGCCCTTTAACGAAGCCGTAAGCGCACAGAAATTTTCTGTCACGCCGCAAAATCCGTTTCCGAGCATCTTGCCAAATTCCGCGTTTCCGCTTTCCACCGATCAAGTCGTACCTGCACTCATTGCTTTTGACGGAACCACCGGTGCGCCTGTTTTCCGGAGTGGGGATGGCGGTCCACTCTCGGGCTTTTTCTTCTTCCCAATCCGGAGCTTCCGTCCGCCGTATGCGCAACAGTGGAATTTCAACATCCAGCGCGACCTGGGGAAGGGGTGGTTGCTGGAAGTGGGATACGTTGGAACCCGCGGGTCGCACTTGCTGGGAACCGGCAGGCCCGCAAATCCAGGTCAGATTTGCACAATCGCCGCGCCCTGCGTCATTCCGGCTTCCATCGGCGCGAACGCGAGCGTGCCCGCTGGCACGCCGTTTGTAACAAAGAACCCGGATGGCACAATCGACATCACGGCAAGTACCGCGGCGAACCTTAACGCACGAGTTCCGACTCAATATCTGGGGCTGGCCAATTCCCGCGGCTTCTTTCAATTCCAGGATGGCAGCTCAACGTATCACAGCTTGCAGTCAACTTTGAGCCACCACTTCACGGGCAGCCTTTATTTCCAAGCTGCATACACGTACTCGAAGTCTATCGACAATGGCTCAGGATCCGTCTTCGGTGACGAGTTGAATGGCTTGACACAATACGGGAATCT
>Ga0126378_10001752_pt1 | contig 16048 bp, 17 predicted proteins | sample PanSoiMetPlot_23_FD_92587 | JGI IMG/M metagenome (GOLD analysis project Ga0126378, IMG submission 92587) | Tropical forest soil microbial communities from Panama - MetaG Plot_23 | ecosystem: Environmental > Terrestrial > Soil > Tropical forest > Bulk soil | place: Panama | collected 2016-02-17 | reverse complement strand
ACGGACCTCGACTCGACGGGCAACCTGAAGTACCAGGTCGACTTCCGCTCGGTCTACCAGGAGATCCTTGGCGGCCACCTCGGAGCCGACCCAAAGGAGATCCTGGGTGCCGCCTTCGACAAACTCGCTTTCATCAAGGACCCGGCCGGGTCGTTCTGACGAGGCGCCGTGCGCTCGCTGCTGCTGAAGGCCGGCGCCACCGTCCTGACTTTAGCGGCAGCGGCCGCCGCTGCGGCTCACGTGAGCGCCAATGTGAAGAACCCGGTGGCGCCCCTGCACCCCGGAGTGCTGGGGGCGCCGCCGGCCGTCTCGACACCTGCAAGCGGAAAGCTGAGCCTGTCTCCGGCCGTACACACCTCGAAGGTCGAGACGGTCACCTCGACGTACGTCTCGTGAGTCATGGCGCTCGAAGAGGTCAGGTTCGAAGCGCTCGGCAGCTCCTGCCATCTGCTCGGCATCGGGCTGGAGCGAGGGCGGCTGAGCTGGGCGGCCGCCTGGGTATTGGAAATGCACGGTCGTTTCAGCCGCTTCGAGCCGGACAGCGAGCTATCGCGCTTCAACTCGCGGGCCGGCGACTGGGTGGAAGTGTCGTCAGAGCTCGGCGGACTGCTGCACGCGGCGCTCGAGGGTTACCGTCTGAGCGGCGGACTCGTGCACGTGGGAGTGCTCGATTCCATGCTGGCTATCGGGTACTCGCGCCCGCTGCGCCATGGTCTTCCTCAGAGAGCGCCGGCTGGAGCGGCGGCACCGCCGCCGCTGCCCGAGATGCTCCAGGTGGAGGATCGGCGAGCCCGCTTGAGGGCCGGCGCCGGTATCGACCTCGGCGGGATTGCCAAGGGCTGGCTGGCTGACCGCCTGGCTGACGACCTTGGCGAGAACTGCCTTGTCAATCTTGGCGGCGACCTGTTCGCGAGGGGAGCCGGACCTGCCGGTGACGGCTGGCCGGTTGGCATGGGAGGCGTCACGGTGCTTCTCAGCTGTCAAGGCGCAGCGACCAGCGGGACCTGGCGCAGGGCATGGGGTCGAGGAGACGAGCATGTCCACCACATCATCGACCCGCGCACAGGGCGGCCGGCCGTCAGCGATCTTGCTGAGGCGTCGGTCGTGGCGGCGCGGGCGGTCGATGCCGAGGTGCACGCCAAGGCGGCATTGATCCTGGGCTCCGACCGAGCGCCTGCCTACCTCGCCACTTATGCGCACGGATGGTGGCTAGCGCCTCAGGCGCCATGAACCTGGATCTGTTCTTCTGGGAGCTGGCGCGCGTTTCCGGCCTCTCTGCGTTTGCCGCTCTCTCTGTCTCGTTGTTGACCGGTCTGTCGCTCCGCACCGGCGTGCTGGACTGGGTGGGAAGCAATCGAGTACTGCGTTCGGTGCATGAGTACACGACAGTGCTGTGGGTGCCGCTCGGCGGTGTGCACATCGTGGCGCTCCTGTTCGATCAGACGGCTCGGGTGCGGGTAGTCGACGTGGTCGTGCCCTTCCTGATGCCGTACGGGACCGTGGCCGTCGGGTTGGGGACGATCACTTTCGACGTCTTCGTACTCGTTGCAGTCACCGGGCTGTTGAAGCGCCGGATGAACAGCCGGGCGTGGCTCTGGATACATCGCCTCTCCTACTTCGCCTTCGGCCTGGTCTTCGTCCATGGCGTTCTGGGAGGGAGCGACTTCGGCGACCCGTTCATCTCGGCGCTGACCTGGTCCACTGCGGGTCTGCTGGCGCTGCTGTCCGCAGCCCGACTGCTCTGGGGCCGCTTGCCTGCCTGAGGCTGGCGGCTAGCCGCGCAGCTCGAGCACGTGCTGGCGGAGAGCCTCTTCGGCGGCGAGCGGCTGGTCGATCTCACGGCGCTCTCGGTGCCAGCGCTCCATTGCCAGGTGCAGCTGTGCCCTCTGCAGCCGGGCCAGCCTGAGGTAGGCTCCTGGCCCGCCGCGGCCCAGCGCAGCCAGCCGCGCCTGAAAGCGCTGCCAGGGGCTCATCAGTACGGCCACCTCGCACGGCAGGACTGCACCCAGTCCGCCCGCCGCCTCGACCTCGAGGTGACGCCTCAGCGCTCTCCCCTCGACGTGCTGGCCCATCACAAGCAGCAGCAGTACCACCGCGGCGAACGGTCCGATGACCAGGAAATACCGCGCATTCGCAACCAGGAGCTGCGTCGAGGAGGAGCCGACGAGGACGAACGCCTGCCAGGCGTCCCAGGCGAAGTGGGCGGCGACCGCAGCCAGGAAACCGCTGGCGGTGACGAGAAGGCGCTGGCTGATCAGAGGCATCTGCCTCGCGATCCCGATCCCCGCGCCGATCAGCGCCGTGAAGGTGCCATGGCCGAAGAACAGCCCTACCACCTGGCGGAAGTACCACTGGCCGGCCGCGCCGGCGGCTCCCAGCCCCACGGGCGCCAGGATCGCGTACTGGTGGGTCATGTAGGCGACAGACTCCATGAAGTTGAAGCCAAGCCCGACCGCAGCACCGTAGACGATGCCGTCGACTACGTCATCGACCTCATCCCGCATGACTAGATACAGAAGGACCACGGCCGTGCCTTTGGCCAGCTCTTCGAAGATGCCGGCCGAATAGGCCGCGGACGTGTCGGCGGCTGGTCCTGGCACCAGCGTGGCGGTGAACACCAGGTCCCAGAGGCCTTCCGCCCAGACGACCAGGCTGGTGGAGATGACGGCGCCCCAGAGCGCGGCAACCAGCACGAGGCGCCACGGCTCCTTCTCGTTGCGGTCGAAGCGGCGGATGACGAGGAGTCCGATCGCGGTCGTCGGCACGCACGCGATGGCGCAAGCGGTTGCGACCCCCGGGCCGGCTTCCTGCGTGAAGGTGTAGACGTCGACCACGGCCAGCCAGAGGAAGATGCCGACGACGAAAAGCGCCGCCGCGCGTGTGGCGTCACGCAGACGGATCCCCGGTTCGTGATCGTGCAGCGCCCGCAGGGCGAAGAAGGTGGCGGCGATCACAAAGCCGATGCCAGGCAGGCCGAACAGCGTGGCGCGAAGCGGGACCGGGCCGATCGCGAGCGAGGCCACTGAGCTGAGCACGAGGATCACGAAAAGCGCGGCGGCGATCACCGCGGCGAGCCAGTATCTCGTCGGACGCCAGCGACGTCGGTAGGCGGCCTGCTGGATCATGGATCGCGCAGAACCGTGACGCGGGCGGTGGCCAGCAGCTCTACGGGCTGGCCTCGAGCGTAGCGCACGACGGTCAACGTGTACCGTCCCGGCAAGTTGGTGCCGAACTCCCGTGAGGCGCGGACCGGGACCAGGGCGTTCTCGCCGGCGAGCCTTCCCGCCGCGACCGGAGTCGGTTGGGTCGACCCCACGTCATCGTCGAGGCTGTCCGTCCAACGAGCGCTCACGAGCATGCCGGCAGGCAGATTCCCCCAGTCCACGGTCGCCGCGAAGGGCTGGTCGCGGTGGAATCTGGTCATCGCCGAGCCGGTGATCGACGCGGTGGCCGGGTCATAGGCATAAACACCGGTGATGTGGGCGCGGTACCCGGAGTGCTGACCTGGCGGCGCGAACCTGAGCAGGAGCGCAAAGCCGGAAGCCAGGATCACCACCGACACAAGGCCCAGCACAAGCATGATGCGGTAGAGGGGGCGGAGGTCGTCGTGCATTTCGACCATACGCGCCGATAATTCTCGGATTTCTGGACATCGAAATCTCGACCGCGTCCCGCTCGGCGGTGCACTTACGATTGCTGGTCATGAAGTTCGGGATCGCCATATTTCCGACCGACTACGCCATCTCGATGACAGAGCTCGCTCCGGCCCTCGAGGAGCGCGGTTTCGAGTCGTTCTGGGTTGCCGAGCACACGCACATCCCGGTTGAGAAGCCCTGGCCGAAGGACCGGGTGGGCGGCAAGCTCACAGAGCGGTACTGGCGTGTCCTCGACCCGTTCATAGCTCTTACCGCCGCCGCAACTGCAACGAGCTCGCTCAAGGTCGGCACCGGCATATGCTTGTTGATCGAGCGCGACCCGATCGTGACCGCGAAGTCGGCGGCCAGCCTCGATCACATCTCCGATGGCCGCTTCTTGTTTGGCATCGGTGGCGGCTGGAACCGCGGCGAGATGGCCAACCACGGCACACGGTTCGAGACGCGGTGGGCCCTCCTCCGAGAGCGCGTCGGGGCGATCAAGGAGATCTGGACCAGGGACGAGGCCGAGTACCACGGCCGGATGGTCGACTTCGACCCGATCATGTCGTGGCCGAAGCCGGTCCAGAAGCCGCACCCGCCCATCCTCCTCGCCGGCAACGGCCCCAACACACTGAAGCGTGTCGTGCGCTACGCAGACGGCTGGATGCCCAACAGCGGCGACTACCTGAGCCGCATATCCGAGCTCAACCGGCTGGCCGAGGAGGCCGGAAGGGGGCCGATTCCCGTCACCGCCTACGGCAGTGAGGGCGGCGGCGCGGCTGAGATCGAGCGGTTTCAGGAGGCAGGAATCGAGCGGGTGATCTATTACGTACCGCCTGATGGGCGGGACGCCGCGCTGCACAAGCTCGAGCAGTACACGGAGCTCGTGCGTCCGTACGCAGAGACGGTCACATCGCGAGCCGCGACATGACAGCCCGTCGCCGGCCTGGGGGCCTACACCTTCACGAACGAGGGTCGAGCATCACGATCGGGATCTTTCGGCCCGGCGCGTGGCGCTGGTAGAAGTCGTATCCGGGGAAGATCGCCACGAACTCCGGCCAGAGGCGATCGCGCTCCTCGTCGGTCGCGACGCGGGCGCGGACCTCGCGAACCACGGAGCCGATCTGCATCCTCGTGTCGGGGTTCACCTTGAGGTTGTGGAACCACGCGGGATGCGTGGGCTGGCCCCCCTTCGAGGCCACCACGGCGATGGCGTCGCCGTCCTCGTGGTACATCAGCGGAGACGTCCGCCTCGCGCCGCTCCTGGCGCCGATGTGGTCGACCAGGGCGATCCGCGCGTCGGGCCAGCCGGGTAGATGCCCACCGATCTTGCCGCCTGTCCACCGGTATAGGGCCACATGGATCCTGCTGGACCGTGCCCCGAGGTAGATGCCGCGCTCGTTGAGGAACTTCGAGCTTGCGGCGGTGAACCGGCCAAGCATGGGCATCGGGCGCCTCGGAAGATAGCACTGCAGTGAGCACCTGAGCATGAGGGTTCTCCCCGGTTTGGGCATCGGTCCTGCTCGCTTCTAAGCTTCCGCTCAGGGGCGCGCTGCATGATCGCATGGACGATGCGCGTGTTGGTGGTGGAAGACGAACGCGACCTTGCCAACGCCGTCGTTCGCGGCCTGTCGCTGCAGGGCTTCGCGGTAGACCTGGCCGAGGACGGCGCCGAGGCGCTGGACAAGACCTGGGTCAGCAGCTACGACGTGATCGTGCTCGACCGCGACCTGCCGGCCGTGCACGGCGACGATGTCTGTCGCCGGCTCGTAGGCGAGGGTGCCGTAAGCCGCATCCTGATGCTGACCGCCTCGGGGACGGTCGACGACCGCGTGCAGGGCCTGGGCCTGGGCGCTGACGATTACCTGTCCAAGCCCTTCGCGTTCAGCGAGCTGGTGGCAAGAGTCCATGCACTGGGCCGGCGCGCCCAGAGGCCGCTGCCACCTGTACTGCGCCGCCACGACGTCGAGCTGGACCCTGCGCGCGGTCTCGCCTGCCGCGGCGGGGGCCGTCTCGACCTGACCCCCAAGGAGCTTGCCGTCCTGCGCATCCTGCTCGCAGCGGATGGCGCCATCGTCAGCGCCGAGGCGTTGCTCGAGCGGGCCTGGGACGAGAACGCCGATCCCTTCACCAACACCGTGCGGGTGACGCTCAGCACGCTGCGTCGCAAGCTGGGGGAGCCGCCGCTGATCGAGACCGTGATCGGCGTGGGCTACGTCATCCGGTGAACGAGCGACCCCGCGCCACGTCCCGGCTGTCCATCCGAACGCGGCTGGCCCTTGTCTACGGGGCCGTCTTCTTCTGTATGGGTGTGGGCTTGATCGCCGTCTCCTATGCGATCGTCGATCGCAGCCTGAGCCCGGAAGGGACCGGTGGCACCGTCGCGAAGTTCGTGGCGCCGCCAGGCACGGCATCAATCGGGTTTGCGGCTGGACAACCGACTGGGACGACTCCGGTTTACCTGCCGCCGCTCGAGGGGGTGGGTGTATTGCCGCAGGCTGCAGGTGGGCCTGTGCCCAACCCCGCGGCGGTCAGGGTCGGGCTGCAGCAGCTGATCACCGACGTTCGCATTCAGACCCTGCGTTCCCTCGTACTGACATGGGCGGCGGTCATCGGGCTCATGGCCGTCGCCGCGGGCCTCTTCGGTTGGCTTCTGGCTGCGCGAATGCTCAAACCGCTGCGGGACATCACGGGCACAGCCCGCAGGCTGTCGGTGGCCAACCTTCACGAACGGATCGAGTTCGAGGGGCCGCGGGACGAACTGAAGGAGCTGGCCGACACCTTCGACGGCATGCTCGGCCGGCTGGACGTGGCGTTCGCCAGCCAGCGCCGGTTCGTGGCCAACGCGTCGCACGAGCTCCGCACGCCCCTCGCGGTCATGCGCGCCCAGGTTGACGTGGCGCTGAGCGACCCGGACGTGAGCCGAAACGAGCTTCTCGGCACCTCGCGAGTCGTGCGCGACGCCGTCGATCGCTGCGACCGGCTGCTGGACGGGCTTCTCGTGCTGGCCAGGAGCGAGCGGGGTCTGGATACCGCCCAGCTGGTCGACCTGGCCGATGCGGCGGCCCGAGCCCTGGATCAGGTGTCGATCACAGCCGCCCAGAGGGGGATCGAGCTGCGCTCGAGGCTCGAGCCGGCCGCGGTTCGAGGCGATCAATCACTGCTCGATCGCATGGTGGCGAACCTGGTCGAGAACGCCGTCGCGTACAACTTGTCGTCCGGCTGGATCGACGTGACAACAGGGAACGGCAGCGACCGAGTGCGGCTGCGAGTTGCAAACAGCGGCCCCCGAATTCCCGCAGACCAGGTCCCATCCCTCTTCGAACCGTTTCGGCGGCTCTCACGCGACCGCACCAGCTCCGGCCGGGGCTCGGGCCTCGGCCTCTCAATCGTGCAGTCGGTGGCCCGGGCGCACGGAGGCGACGCGAAGGCGCGCCCAGGAACCTCCGGAGGGCTGACCGTCGAGGTCGACCTTCCGGCGCCGGCTCTGCAAGCGACCTAGCCGCCGGCGCCCTCGCGGCCCTTTACGGCCGCTTTATCTCCCTTGTGCCAGCCTCGAGCCATGCAGACGGAAACGAGCCTCTTTTCAGGTGGCCTGACGCGCGCGCTGGCGATTCTGGCCGCAGCGCCGCTTCTGGTCACCGCGTGTGTGGGCAATCCCTTCGCACCGAAGGACACCGCGGCCCAGCAGAAGCAGGACGTCGAGCAGATGCGGCTCAAGTGGGCGCAGTGCATGCGCGATCACGGCGTCAATGTGCAGGACAGCGGGGGGGTGGAGCTCCAGAGCCAGGATGAGCAGAAGTTCCAGGACGCGATGAACGCCTGCAAGCAATACGCACCGGCCGGCGGAAACGGTCCCGGGAAGATCGACCAGAAGACCCTTGATCAACTCACCAGGTTCGCCCAGTGCATGCGTGACCACGGGATCCCGATGCAGGACCCACAGGCGTCGGGCGGCGGTGTCAAGATCACGGCGGGGGGCGCGGACGCGGTCGATCCCAGCTCGGACCAGTTCAAACAGGCCGAGCAGGCCTGTAAGCAGTACATGCCGTCCGGGATGAAGACGAAGACGTCAGTCGGCGGCCCATGAAGCGCGCACGCACGAGACTGCTTGGGGGACTGGCCGTCGCCATCGCCGGCGCCGTACTTGTGGGGGTGGTCACGCACGCGCCCAAAGGCGCGTCCGCGGCGCCCTCCCTCGACGCAGCCGTTGCCGAGGCCGCCGTGACCCGGCAGACCCTTTCCGAGCAGGACCAGGTGAACGGAACGATCGGCTATGCCGGCGCGTACGCCGTGCTCAACCAGTACTCGCCACCTCCATCTCAGGCCACCCTGGCGCAGGCGCAGCACGCGGTCGACGCGGCCCGGCAGTCGCTGAGCGACACGCAAGCCTCGATCGACTTCACCAACCAGCAGGACTCCGCCGCCGTCGCCGCCGACCAATCGCAGCTCCAGGCGGAGCAGGCGCGGCTGGCACAGGCCCAGGAGAAATCCAGCGCCGACGGCTGCGGGCCTCAGTCGATCAGCGCAACCTGCCAGGCCGACGCCACGGCGATCCAGAACGCGAACCAGGCGGTCGCCGGGGATCAGGCCAACCTGGCTCGGGACCAGGCGAAGCAGCAGAGCGACCAGATCAACAACCAGACCAAGCTCCATCAGGCGCAGCAGAATCTCACCAGCGCCCAGGACTCGTACAACGCCAAGGTGCAGCCGGGCGGTGGCGCCAGCGGCGGGGGAGGGAGCACCGGCGCCTACACCGCGCTGCCAAGCGTCGGCCAGACCGTGGGTCGTGGCGAGACGCTGTATGCGGTGAACGGCAGGCCGATCCCGCTCTTCTTCGGCCGAACACCGCTCGCTCGGCAGCTCACCGTCGGCGTCAGCGGCGACGACGTCAAGGAGCTCGAGGAAAACCTGATCGCGCTGGGCTACGGGGACGGCCTGACCGCGGACGGAAACTTCACCCAGGCCGACGCAAGCGCGGTCAAACGCTGGCAGGCCGCGCTTGGGGTAGCTCAGACCGGCGTCGTGAACCCCGGCGAGGCCGCCTTTCTTCCCGGCCAGCTGCGCGTCTCCCAGGTGAGAGTCCTGACCGGCGCGTCCGCCCAGGCAGGGCAGGAGATCATCGACGGCACCTCGCCCGACCACGTCGTGACCGTGAATCTGGACGCTCGCAAGCAGACGTTGGTGAAAGTCGGCGCCGCCGTCGACGTGGCCCTGCCGAATGGCAGCCGCGTCAAGGGCACCATCACGGATGTCGGCACGGTGGCCACCACCAGCGGATCGGGTGCGCAGCAGCAGACCACGATCCCGGTCACCGTCACGCTGGCTGACAATGCAGCCGCGGGCAAGCTGGACGGGGCGACGGTCACCGTCTACGTCACGCGGAATTCGCACCAGAACGTGCTGACGGTGCCGATCACCGCGCTCCTGGTGCCTGAGAGTGGCGGCTACGCGGTCGAAGCGGCCGATCGAAGCCACCGCCGGATCCCGGTCCAGACAGGCATCTTCTCGAACGGCCGGGTGGAGATCTCGGGAGCCGGCATCGTGGAGGGCCTGAAGGTGCTGGCCCCGACGGTATGAGCGTCATGCCTCACCTGAAGAGCCCGTCCGCTACGGCCGCCGTCCTGGAGCTGGTGGACGTCGTCAAGCGCTACCCCGGCGACCCCCCGGTCGAGGCCCTGCGGGGCGTCAGCCTGACGGTCAGGGAGGGCGAGATGCTGGCCATTCTGGGCCGCTCCGGCTCCGGCAAGTCGACGCTGCTCCACGTGATGGGGACGCTCGATACGCCCGACGAAGGGATCGTGCGGGTGGCCGGGTACGACACGTCGGCGCTGAGCGACCGCCAGCTCTCAGCTCTGCGCGCCCGTCACATCGGGTTCGTCTTTCAGCAGTTCTTTCTTCTCGACGGCATGAGCGTGCTGGACAACGCGGCCGACGGCCTCCTGTACACCGGGCTGCCCTTGCACGAGCGCCGTGCGGCAGCCCGTGAGGCGCTGGAGCGCGTCGGCCTTGGCCACCGGCTGCAGCACCGGCCGGCCCAGCTTTCTGGCGGCGAGCGCCAGCGGGTGGCGATCGCCCGCGCGGTCGTGAACCGCCCGGCTGTGATCCTCGCCGACGAGCCGACCGGCAACCTGGACTCTGCCTCTGGCGCGGCGCTCATCGAGCTGCTGCGTGAGCTGCACGATGAGGGGGCAACGATCGCGGTGATCACGCACGATCGAGACATCGCCGCGGCCGCGCCCCGCAGAGTAGAGATCGACGACGGCCGCATCGTGCTCGACACGAGGTTGGCGGCGTGATCCGCGGCGCGGCGCTTGCCGCCAGCCGCATTCATCCCGCCGAGCTGCTGCGCCTGGGCTCCATGGGCCTGAGGACCCGCCGCCTGCGCGCCGCCCTGTCGGCGCTGGGCATCGCCATCGGCATTGCCGCCATGGTCGCCGTGCTTGGCGTCTCCGAGTCGTCGCGTGCCAATCTGATTGCACAGCTCAACCAGCTGGGCACCAATCTGCTGACCGCGACGCCGGGCAACACGTTCCTGGGCCAGACAGCCGTGCTGCCCCACGAGGCACCGGCGACGATCGGTCGGTTGACCTCGGTCCAGGCGGTGTCTTCGACTGCTGTGGTTCAAGGCGTCACGGTGCGAAGAACCGACCAGATCCCGCCGACCAACACCTCGGGCATCTCTGTGCGCTGGACGGACACCAGCCTGCTACGGACGCTGAACGGCTCTGTCTACCGCGGCCAGTGGCTGAATGATGCCAGTGCCCACTATCCGGCGGCCGTCCTGGGCTGGGTCGCGGCCCAGCGGCTGGGCGTCGTGGACCTGGAGCAGCCGACGCAGGTCTACCTGGGAAACCGGTGGTTCACCGTGGTCGGCGTGCTCCAGTCGTTGCCCCTGGCACCCGAGATCGACCGTTCGGTGCTGATCGGTCTGCCCGTCGCCCAGGCCGAGTTCCTGGCCGAGGACGCCCCGGACACCGTCTACGTACGCTCTGATCCCGACCGGGTGCTGCAGACCCGCGACCTCCTGCCCAGAGCGGCCAACCCGGCCCATCCCGAGGAGGTGAACGTTAGCCGGCCGTCAGATGCGCTGGCGGCGAGGGCGGCGGCTCAGGCTGCGTTCACCTCGCTGTTCGTGGGTCTGGGCGCGGTCGCGCTGCTCGTCGGCGGCGTCGGCATCGCGAACGTCATGGTGATTTCCGTCCTGGAGCGTCGCTCGGAGATCGGACTCCGGCGCGCCCTGGGCGCGACGCGCAGGCTGGTCGCTGTTCAGTTCCTGGCCGAGTCACTGCTGCTGTCGCTGCTCGGCGGCGTGGGCGGCGTTGCAATGGGCGCCGCAGCGACCGCCGTCTACGCACAGCTGCAGGGCCTCCCGGCCGTGGTGCCGCCGATTGCGATGGTGGGTGGGCTCGCGGCGGCGCTCGGGGTCGGCGCTGTCGCCGGTCTCTATCCGGCCAACCGTGCCGCCCGGCTGTCGCCAACCGAGGCGCTGAGAACGGTGTAGCAAATGCCGGCGATTACGAGGCCCGCGATACGTACTACTCCTGCCTAAGACAACAGGTCCTCGAGCTGGCGCGCCAGGTTCGGCGGGTCTCCTCGCAGGAGGCCGTCGAGGACTTCGAGATCGACCTTGTCGTAACGGTGCACTATGTGCTGCCGCATACCAATGATGTCGCGCCATTCAAGGCGCCGGAATTGGACCCGATCTGCGACCGGCACTCGGGAAGCGGCTTCGCCGACGACCCCGACCCGGCGCAATATCGCGTCCACGCGCAGGTCGTCCTGCCGCCAGTGCTCTCGGTTCTCCTCGAAGTACCGGGGGGCCCTGCGCGTGTTCTCCAGCATGTCCTCGAGGCACTGCCGAGTGCGGTCGCCGCCCCAACGGCTCGCCCGTGGTGACGCCATGGGGGCCTCGATCTGGGAAGGCCTCGTCGGCCGTCCCAATCAGAGGGCAGAGGCCGAGGTAAAGGCGCCGGCGCTCCGGCTCGACGTCCAGTTCGCGACGCACGTAATCGTGAGCGCGCAGCCGCAGCTTGAGGCCCATCCGCTCGGCCTGCCGCTCGGATAGCCTCGCGAGCCGGCTCTCGGTCAAAGGCTCGCCGGCCCGGTCGAAGATCACCAGCAGCTGGGTAGCGTCCTGGCCGGCGAACTCCACATGACCGGTCACACGAGCGGCGATCCGGATGACCACCACAGCGCTGAGCAGCTCCTCGGCGAGGCGGACCAAGATGTCCGCTGCTCGTGAACCGGCCAGCATGAACATGCGCTCCGATCTGACAACAAAGCCGTCCTGCTCCAGGATCTCCAAAGCCCGCTTGGTCGAGCTGCTCGGTGCCTCTGCGGCGCGGCTGAGAGCACTCAGGTTAAGGCCACCCGCGCACGCGAGCGCGATCATGATCCGCAGAGCCGCCTCAGAGCTGACCAACCTCATGCCCCGAGTTAGCGCAATTGTGTGCTCTCAGCGCAATTCATCGCCCTGAACCGGCGTCATGAAGGGCGACCCTCAGACCAGACCGGCCCGCGTCAATGCTCACCACGTTGAGGCGGCCAGGCTTGCGCTTGGACGCGCTGCGCTTCGTAGCGGCAAGCTCACCATTCTGGCGGCGATCGACGAGCGAGCCACGCTTCGTGCCGGTCGGGTAGTGGTCAAGGTGGACAGCGATACCCGACGTCTGGAACACGAGCTGGCGATGATGGCTGCGGCCGGTGGAGTTGGCCTACCGGTGCCCGCCGTGATCGCCTTCGAACGTGGACCGCCAGGCGTGCTGTTGATGCGACACGTGCGGGGCGAAGCGTTGCGACCGGCTCATGGGCCCCACCCTGTGCGAGACGCCGGGCGTCTTCTCCGGCGTCTGCACGAACTTCCGGCAGACCACACGGAAGCGTGGGACCTCCACGTGTCGGCCTGGGCGGATCTGAGAACGCGCCAGTTGATCGAGCGCCGTCTTCTCCATGCAGACGATGCGGCCAGGATCAGATCACGAGTCGAGGATGTCCGGGCGATACTGGCGGACCGACCGTGCGGCCTGATACACGGTGACCTGCAGCCTGACCATGTCCTCGTCGACGGAGCTCGCATCATCGCGTTCCTGGACTTCGCTGATGCGCGTGGAGGTGACCCACTGATCGATCTGGCTGTGCTCACGCTGTGGGAGCCCAGCTTCGAGAAGCCGCTCTGGCGCGGCTACGAGCCCGACTCGGAGACGGTGACAGCGGGTCGCGCCTTGCTCCCACTGTACCGTCTGCTGCGGCACATCGGTGCCGCCATCTGGCTGCTGGAGCACGGGATGGACTGTCAGCAGCACCTCAATCAGGCGCATCAACTCCTCGGCTCTGAATAGAGTCAGCCTGTCGAACCGCTGGTTGAGCTTCGCTATGAGCTGGTTCGTGCAAAGCGCTGAGATCGAGGCGTCGCTTCGATGAGGTGGCGGTTTGGATCGAACTGAAGGTTGGGCCCTGGTGCGGCGGAGAGGATTTGAACCTCCACGGGGTTACACCCCACTAGCTCCTGAGGCTAGCGCGTCTGCCGTTCCGCCACCGCCGCGAGTGGTTACAGGGCCTCAAGTATAGGTGCCACCACTCGGTCCCAGAGGCTGGCAACCGCTCCGCATCCTGCCGATCAGGTTCCCTGCGCCTGGACGGGAGCCTCTTCAGCGATGGGCTCGGCCGTCGCCCTCAGCACCTTCTTGTCGAACTTCATTGTGGATGTCTTCGGCATTTCATCGATGAAACGGATGTCATCCGGCAACCACCATCTGGCGACCCTCTCCGTCAGGAATCCCTGGATCTCGTGTGCGGTCACCTGACCCTTGAACTCGGGCTTGGCCACAACGTAGGCGACCGGCCGCTCCTGCCACTTGCTGTGGTACAGGCCTATCACCGCGGCTTCCAGCACCTTGGGGTGAGCCATGATCGCGCCCTCGAGCTCGACGGTGCTGATCCACTCGCCACCTGACTTGATCACGTCCTTGGTTCGGTCGACGATCGTGATGTAGCCTTCAGGGCTCATCGTAGCCACGTCACCCGTGCGGAACCAGCCGTCGTCGGTGATCTTGCCGGGGTCCGCGTTGTTGTGGTAGCCGCTTGCGATCCAGGGACCGCGGCACTGAATCTCACCGAAAGCGACCCCATCCCAGGGCAGCTCCTCGCCCGTGGCCAGGTCCGCGATGCGGATCTCCACCCCGGGAACCGGTACGCCCTGCTTGAGGCGGATATCGAGAGTCTGGTCCTCCGGGATCCAGCTCCGCACAACGCCCATGCTCCCGATGGGTGAGGTCTCCGTCATACCCCAGGCGTGCCGTACCGACAGCCCGACCTCACCCATGCCTTCCATGAGTGAGCGGGGCACAGCAGAGCCACCCGATATGACCATGTGCACTTTGGGAAGCCGCCTGCCCGTCTTCTGCAGAGTCCCCAACAGGTTGATCCAGATGGTGGGTACCCCGGCGAGGATTGTGGCGCCCTCCGTTTCGGCCAGGTCCAGGATCACCTGGCCGTCCCCCATGAACCGGTCGGGGAAAATCAGTGTGCAGCCGGCAAGCCCAGCAGCGTACGGCAGTCCCCATGAGTTGGCGTGGAACATCGGGACGACAGGCAGCACAACCTCCCTCTCGCTGAGGGCAAGGTTGTCGACCTGGAGTACTGCCATTGCGTGCAGGTACTGAGAACGCTGTGAGTACACGACCCCTTTCGGGTTCCCTGTGGTGCCGGATGTGTAGCACATCGCCGCCGCCGACCACTCGTCCAGCCGCGGCCACGGAAAGTCCTGCTTTTCGGCCGACATCAGCGTCTCGTAGTCCAGCAGCTCGCCCAGGTCGTGTGGGGGGAGCGGGCCGCCGTCGTTCATCACCACGATGCTCCGCACGGATGGGATGCGACCAGCCACCTGATTAAGAACCGGGATCAAGGTCTTGTCCACGAAGACCACGCAATCCTCGGCGTCCCTGATCGTGAACTCGAGCTGATCTGGGAACAACCGCAGGTTGAGCGTGTGCAGGACCGCGCCCATGCACGGGATTGCGTAGTAAAGCTCCAGATGACGATAGTTGTTCCACGCCAGCGTCGCCACGCGGTCGCCCTGTTTGACACCCAGCCGGGTCAGCACGTTTGCGAGCTGGTGCGTGCGCCGCGCAAGATCGGCGTAGGTGTACCGGTGGAGCCGGTCCTCGCGTTTGGACACGATCTCCTTCTTGTTGAACAGCCGCTCGACGCGCCACAGCATGTGCTGCACCGTGAGCGGGTAGTCCTGCATCAAGCCCTTCATCCTTCGATTACCTCCCGATCGATCCTCGAACGATGGCCCATTTGGGCCCTGATGGCAAGTGGCCACGGTCGTGAGACACCCCTGGTCTGTTGACCGGTACCATCGCTGGAGATGCCCAGGCTCGGCCGAGCGGACCTCCACATTCACACGAGCTACAGCGACGGCTGGCCCAGCCCTCGCGCAGTGATCGATCACCTCGTCGCGGTGGGCGATCTCGACGTGATCGCGATCACGGACCACGACTCCATCGAGGGCGCGCTGCGAGCCGCCGACTACGCCGCACCACTTCGCCGAGCTCCGCACGTGATCATCGGCGAAGAGGTCTCCAGCCGGCACGGTCACATTCTGGGACTCTTCATGGAGAAGCGTGTACGGCCAGGCTTGTCTGCAGCGGCTACCATCCACGCGATCCGGGAGCAGGGTGGCGTCGCCATCGCTGCCCACCCCTTCTGGCGCACCGACCGGTCGGCGCGGGGACGCTCCATCCACGGCGTCGGCTGGTGGGCGGCCGACCTCGATTTCGATGCCATCGAGGTGGAGAACTCGACCCCGGGCTTCTATCTCTTCAACCAGATGGCGCGCCGCCTGTGCGAAGCGGCCGGCCGCGCCGAGCTTGGCAACTCCGACGCCCACATCCTCGACGCAATCGGCCGCGCGTATACCAGTTTTCCGGGCCGCACCCCCGAGGCGCTGAGAAGCGCGATCCAGAAGAGCCGGACGCGCGCGCACCGCGAACGGTACAGGCCCCTGGGCCTGGTTCGCTACGCGGCCTGGGGCATCGACCGCCGGAGACAGCGGCGGATCGAAGCCGCGCGCTGAGCGCTGGCCGCCGGGCACGCCTTGAAGCGGTCGCCGCACAGCAGTTGGATAACCCCGCCGCCGATGTCTCTAGAATTACGGCGGTGTCGCGCGCATGTCTTCCAATCCTCAGGTATGCGCAACCCCTACCACCCCTCGGTGGATAGCATGCGCGGTGATCAAGTTCAAACAGGCCCGCTTAGCTCAATGGACAGAGCGCATGGCTTCGGACCATTCGCGGTAAATCCGTCCAGCAGAACTCGACAACCGGCAGCATGATGCGCGGCCAGCCAACTCGAAACCCCTCCTGAACTCACTCTCCTGCCATGCGTTATAGCGCCGTGTAGCTTTT
>Ga0126378_10001751_pt1 | contig 16049 bp, 10 predicted proteins | sample PanSoiMetPlot_23_FD_92587 | JGI IMG/M metagenome (GOLD analysis project Ga0126378, IMG submission 92587) | Tropical forest soil microbial communities from Panama - MetaG Plot_23 | ecosystem: Environmental > Terrestrial > Soil > Tropical forest > Bulk soil | place: Panama | collected 2016-02-17 | reverse complement strand
TAAATCGGTTTCTGCGCGCCCATCTTGTATCCCACCGTGGTCAAAAGCCCATGCCTGGAAGGTACCGGTCTTTCGCCAACATTCATCAGCAGGAAGCAACCAGTGCCGTATGTGTTTTTCGCTTCCCCGGGACGGAAGCATGTCTGGCCGACAAGTGCCGCTTGCTGGTCGCCCAAGATTCCGGCAAGTTCCACGCCCTGCACGGTGCTCTCACGAACGGCGGCGTAAACTTCGCTGCTCGAGCGGATCCGCGGCAGCATTGCATGCGGAATTCCGAATGCGCTTAGAATCTCGGGGTCCCAGTCGAGCGAATTTAGACCCATCAACTGCGTTCGGCTCGCGTTCGTTACATCAGTGACGTGGATTCCGCCCTTAATGCCACCCGTCAAGTGCCATGCGAGGAATGTATCGATATTGCCGAACAGGACATCGCCGGCTTCCGCACGCGCGCGCACATCGGGAATCTGTTCGAGCAGCCAGTGGATTTTGAGGCTGCTGAAATATGTCGTCAGTGGGAGGCCGGTCTTGCCTCGGAAGCGATCCTGCCCACCGTTCTTTGCGAACTCGGCAACGGAGTCGGCGACGCGGGTATCCTGCCAGACGATCGCGTTGTGCACAGGTTGACCACTGCGGCGATCCCACAGAACCGTTGTTTCACGCTGGTTGGTAATTCCGATCGCTGCCAGATCACGGGGATGCAGCGAGCGCTGACGCAAGGCTCCAGCGATGACTTCTTGGCTACGGTTCCAGATTTCCTGCGGATCGTGCTCGACCCAGCCGGGTTTCGGATAGATCTGTTGATGTTCCCGTTGATCGGAAGCGACGATACAGCCGCTCCGGTCAAACACGATAAAGCGCGTGCTGGTGGTGCCCTGGTCGAGGGCCCCTAGATAATTTGGCAAATGGCCGCACCTTTCCGTTGAGCTGCACGAGTCAAGGTTGCGATGTTAACGCCGGGGCTGCAATCGCGTGCTGCATTCGCGTGATCTTCTGCGTGTAATCCTTGATTGCCACAGCCTCTTGCTGCTTTGACCAACCTTGTTCCTGCGCGAGAAGAGAGGCTACAACAGGTGCGGCTGCAATTGCCATATCCAGGCTGTAAAACTGAAGGCCGGTGCGACGCGCCAGAACATCCTCGATGGTGCATGCCATCTCCGTGCGACTGCAATAAACGGCTTCTGCGCGGATGGGAGCGGCTCCGTTCACGATGGGCCGTTGTAGCTGAGCGTCTTGCCTCGCGAGTTCGAAAACGGCTGCGGTTTCAGTTCCGAATTTCTGCGCAAGATGTCGAGCGGTGGCCTCGTCCAACGCATTTTCACTTACAAGAGTCTGCCAGTATTTTGGGGTGTAGCCGTGGCTTCCGGCGAGCACGTGCTCTCTTGATTTGGTAGGCGTCGTGGCACGGCCCTGCGTCGTCAATTTCAACTGTCTTTGAAGAACGTCGATCGTCTGCTCCGCCATGTAACGGTAAGTCGTCCACTTCCCTCCGAGGATACTGATCAAACCGGACTGCTGATCGACTTCCACTTCGTGGTCACGAACGAGTTCTTTCGTCTGCGCGTGACCCGATCGAACCAATGGCCGAATCCCGGCGAAGACCGAGACGACCTCCTCAGCCCGATATTGCCGCGATGAATAATGGTTCAGATGTCGCAACAAGTACTCGAGCTCTGATTGCGTGACAGTCAAATCATCACCCGCGTCGGCTTCCTCATCGGTGGTGCCAACCAGCAAGCGTCCCATCCAAGGGATCGCAAAGATGACGCGGCCATCCTCAGTTTTCGGAATGAGCAGGGCGCGAGAGACGAAGTCTCCCAGCGGAAGCAGGATGTGAACGCCTTTGCTGGGCGCCAATTTTTTGACAGCATTTGGATTCGCGAGCAAACGCACGCCGTCGGAAAACGGTCCCGTGGCATTGATGAAGCGGCGTGCACGGATGACGAATTTCTGTCCCAAGAGGCGATCGTCAACAACCGCGGCGGTCAGTTTACTGTCGCTGGTCTTCTCGAATTCGACGACTCGCAGGTAATTTGCTGCTTCCCCTCCGGCATCCGTAAAGGTCTTCGTGAGGGCAATGCAGAAACGGGCGTCGTCAAATTGACCATCCCAGTACGACACGGAGCCGCGGAGAGCGTCGGGCTTCAGCCCTGGCAACTCCGCAAGAGTGGCGGTCTTGGACAAGATGCGGCTCTTGCCGAGACTTGCGCCGGAAGCAATCCATTCATAGACCTTCATGCCAGTGCCGTAGTAAGCCAGTTCGAATGCGCTGAAGCACGGCACGATGAATTCGAGTGGATGGGCGAGATGAGGCGCGTTCCGCAACATCAGCACGCGCTCGCGTAGTGCGTGCTGGACGACACGGAACTGCTCGATGTCGGCATGGGCTACCGCTTCTTGGAGATAGCGAACGCCACCGTGAACGAGTTTGGTGGACGCGCTCGACGTCGCAGAGCCGAAGTCGCCGGAATCCACGAGTGCGGTTGTGAATCCGCGAAGCTGAGCATCAAGGGCGCACCCTGCTCCGGTGGCACCGCCGCCGATCACACAGACATCAAATTCCCGGGATGCCAACTCTTGCAAAGCTTCCGCGCGGCTCTTCATGCACTGTTAGGTTAGTCGAAGCCTCTTGCTGGCGTCGAGGAGAGACGGGTCATCGTCAATAAAGCGATCAGAAAGATGAACGGACGTTATTGCCCGTTGGAGGTTGGGGTGCGAGGGTCCTTCTGAACAGTCGGCAGTGCGTTTAGGTTCCAGCCGCCGCCCAAAGCCTTGATCAGCGAGACGCTGGCTGCCATGCGGCGTCCTGCGATATCAACAGCGGTGCGCTCGTCTGAGAGGGCGGCGCTCTGCGCAGTAATAACTTCCAGGTAATTTGCGACGCCGCCTTTGTATCGATTCGTCGATAGAGCCAACGAATGCTCCGCCGCGGAAACAGCGGCGTTCTGAACCTGTGCCTCGTTTTCCAGAATTCGCAGAGCGGCAAGGCTGTCTTCAACCTCCTGGAAGCTAGTCAAGACGGTCTGTTGATAGTTGGCTACGCTTTGGACGTAGGCCGCTTTTGCTTGATCGTTGATCGCGCGTCGCCGACCGACGTCGAAGACAGTCACCAGCGCGCTGGCGCTACCAGTGATGAACCCCGAGGGACCATTGAACCACGTCGTGATCGATGTGCTTTCAAATCCTCCGCTGGCGCCCAAAGTGATGCTCGGGAAATACGCTGCTCTGGCGACCCCGACTTCCGCGTTGGCGGCTGCCATTCGTCGTTCTGTCGCGGCGATGTCCGGACGCCGCTCCAGCAGATCAGAAGGGACTCCGGGAGGCACAATCGGGGGCGTGTTCGCAAGCTTGTTAAAAGGAAGTGTAAACGTAGGTGCGGGTTGACCGATGAGGACAGCAATCGCATGCTGGAAAGCGGCGCGCTGCACTCCCAAGTCGACGGCCTGAGCGCGCGTCGTTTCGAGTTGAGTTTGCGCCTGTGCGACATCCACCTGCGACGCGATCCCGCCGCTATAGCGGTTCTGGGTCAATTCCAATGCCTTTTGGTATGCATCGACGGTCGAGTTCAGCAGATCGATTTCCGCATCCAGGGTACGCAACGCGAAGTAATCGGTAGCCAATTCGGCATGCAAACTCAAACTCACCGATTCAAGGTCGGCCGCAGTCGCCTGCGCATTCTCTCGAGCTGCTTCCACGGTCTTGCGAACTCTTCCCCAGACGTCGGCCTCGTAGGAAACGTCAACGGGCAGTTGCAAATCCGTGTAACTGTTCGTCGCAACCAGGCTGCCATTGGGACGATTCTGCGAGAGACGTTCGCGTGAGACGTTCACACCCGCCGTTACTGTCGGATAAAGATCCGCGCGATTGATCCGCACGACGGCACGAGCTTGCTCGAACTGCATCTGTGCCGCTTTGAGAGTCTGGTTGGAGACGTTGATCTGGTCTTCTAGGCCATTCAGCTGCGAATCGCGAAAAATCTCCCACCACTTCCCTTTCGCGATCTGGTCGTTGGGTTGAGCGGTCTTCCAATCCGGAGGAACTTCTTGATAGTCCGGCGGTGCAGGCGCCGCTGGCTTCGCATATTTCGGACCGACCGTGCAGCCCGTCAACGCCAGGGCCACGCCCGTGAAAAGAACAAGGGCTCGCCACCGCATCCCGGTCGAGCGCAGGCTCTTCGAGCGAGCGCTCACTGGGTTGCTCCGGCGGGAGAAGGAGCGGGCTGAGCCATACGAACTGGCTCTCCTGACACAATCGAATCCGGCGGATTCACGATAAGGTGTTCGTCACCGTTAAGACCTGTCAAAACCTCGACTTCGTTTCCGAAATCGCGCCCTAGCGTGATCGGAATCAGCGTGGCCTTGTTGTCTTTGACCGACGCAACACGCAACCCTTCCGAACGAAATAAGAGCGTGTTTACCGGAATGGTGAAGGTCGATACGTTACTGGGCAATTTCAAGTGAAGTTCGGCATAAGCGCCAGTGAGCAATTCGCCGGTGGGGTTATGCACCTGGATTTCAATGAGCAAAGTGCGGGTTGTTTGATCGATTGCGTCTGCAGTCCGCACCAACGTGCCTTCAAAATGGCGCCCCGGAAATTCCGCCAACGTCAGGTCGGCTTTTAGGCCCGGCTTGGTCAGCTGCGAATAAACCTGCGGCACGTTCACGTACACACGAAGCGGATCAGGAGCCGCGATATGAAACAGCTCAGCTTTTGACCCGCCGCTCGATCCTGAATCAATCAATTGTCCGATGTCGGTGTTCCGCTGCGTGATTACACCGTCAAACGGGGCGTAGATTTTCTGGAATGAAGAAAGGTCCTGAAGACGGTGAACATTGGCTTCCGCAGATTGCACGATTGCCTTCTTAGCCGCGTAATCACTGCTCGCGTTGTCAGCGTCTTGTTGCGAAACGGAATCGGTCTTCAACAGGCCTTGATAGCGGGTCGCGGTAATTTCCGAAAGCTTGACGTTGGCCTCGGCCGTCGCCAAATCGGCTCGTGCCTGACGCAATTGCTGTTCGACTTCAGGAGTATCGATGTCGGCAAGCAGCTGTCCGGCTTTTACGCGGCCGCCAATATCGAAGTACCACTTTCTGAGATACCCATTGGTGCGGGCGTAGATGGGAGCGTCTTTGAAAGCCTGGACATTCGCAGGCAGAAGGATTTCCTGCCCAGTCGAGGCGCGCTTCGGCTGAACCAGAGAAACCGCCGGAACGGCCAGTTGATTGGTCTCTGAACGCAGTGTCGCCCGCGCGCGAACCCTTGGCACGATCCCGGCAATCACCACCGCAGCAACAATCGCAAACGCCACTGCGGCGATCCACCAATGGCGAAGTGGCCGCTCCTCAGGCGCTCGATTTCCCATCGGGCTGTCGTTCTGCGCCGTGACCCGTTGTTCAACCTTGTCCCGTTCTGCAACTGGCATCGTATAACTCCGTTCCGCTGTATGACTGATGGTTCAACTTAACCATTTGATTCCGGTTCTTGCGCATTGTTCCGCCGACCATGCAAGACGCTAAAAAAAACAGGCACGAAAAATAGCGTCGACACTGTCGCCAGCAATAATCCGCCAATCACTGCCCTGCCCAAGGGTGCGTTCTGTTCGCCGCCTTCGCCCAGGCCCAGTGCCATGGGCACCATACCGATCATCATGGCCAAGGCTGTCATGAGCACGGGTCGGAACCGCGTAAAGCCCGCTTCGAGGGCGGCCGCAACCGAGTCCTTTCCCTCGTCTATCTGCTCCTTCGCGAAGCTAACCACGAGGATGCTGTTGGCGGTGGCCACTCCCATACACATGATCGACCCGGTCAGAGCGGGAACGCTGAGGGTCGTGCCCGTGATGAACAAGAACCAGGTAATTCCGGCTAGAGCCGCAGGCAACGCCGAAATAATGATGAATGGATCGAGCCAGGACTGGAAGTTCACGACGATCAGCAAATAGACCAGCAGAATCGAGAAGACCAGGCCGCCCAGCAATCCGATGTATGACGACCGCATCGTGAGGACCTGCCCCCGAACGACCACTCGCGAACCGCGGGGCACGTCTTTCTTGGTGTCCGCGACGATCTTGTTGATCTCACGCGAGACCGAGCCCAGATCGGTTCCTTGGACCGACCCGTAGATGTCGATGACGGGTTGAATGTCGTAGTGCGACATAACAGCCAGTCCGGCGCCACGATTGATGGACGCGAGGCTTCCGAGGATCTGGGGCGGCGTACTGCCGGAATTGGTGACCGGGATATTCTGCAGCGCCTGCAGCGAATCGATCCGGTACTGCGGCGTCTGTGTCGCGATGGCATAGCTCACGCCATTCTTTGGATTCAGCCAAAATGTAGGCGTTGTTTGAAAACTTCCGCTCAGAGATATCAACAAATTTTGAGCGACATCGCGTTCGGTATAACCGGTTTGGCCGGCCTTGGTTCGATCCACCAGCACATGCAACTTGGGCTGATCGAAGGGCTGCTGGATCCTGAGATCGACTGTGCCAGGAACGTAGCGCACACGTTCCAGCAACTCGTCCGCGTAGCGGCGGTTATCGCTGAGACCGTATCCAATGATCTGGATGTCGATTGGCGATGGCAGCCCGAAGTTCAAGATTTGGCTGACGATATCGGCCGGCAAAAATGCGAACGTTACCCCCGGGAATTCATTCGCCAGCTTGATGCGCAGGTCATGAACGTATTTCTCAGTCGACTTGTGCTTCTCACCGAGGCTCACCAGGATGTCGGCATCAGCAGTACCCACCGGCGCGGACGTGCTGTAAGAGAGATTGATGCCGCTATAGGGCAATCCAATATTGTCGATCACGCTCGAGAGTTCATCCGGCGGGATTTGTTCGCGAATCGATTGCTCGATCAGGTCGCACAGACGCGCCGTCTCCTCTATACGAGTCGCCGTGCGCGCACGGACGTGTAGCCGGAACTGACCCGAATCAACGGATGGGAAGAAATCCTGGCCAAGCCAAGGAACCAGGAAGGCCACCGACGCCAGGCAAGCGCCGAAAAAGATGATCAGGAAAGCGCGCTGATGCTGCAGGCTGCTCTCCAACAACCGGTGATAGCGCTCGCGGAATCGCTCGAAGGCATGCTCGAATCGAACCTGTAGGCGCACAAACGGATTCCTGCTGTTTTCAGCGAGGTGCCCCGCGTCCGCTTCGTGTCCGCGAAGCAGATATTTTGCCATAGTGGGAACAACGGTTCGCGACAACAGATAGGAGGCAAGCATCGCGAAGGACACAGCTTCGGCCAAAGGAACGAATAAGTATCGCGCAACTCCGGTCAGGAAAAACATTGGGACGAACACGATACAGATCGACAGTGTTGAAACAAATGCGGGAACAGCGATCTGCTGCGCGCCATCGAGAATGGCGTGCTCGACCTCTTTGCCCATCGCGATATTGCGATTGATGTTCTCGATTTCGACCGTGGCGTCGTCAACAAGAATTCCGACCGCCAACGCAAGTCCGCCGAGCGTCATGATGTTGATGGTTTCGCCCAGCGCGCTCAAACAGATGATCGACGTAAGAATTGAGAGCGGAATCGACACGGCGATGATCACCGTGCTGCGCCAGCTTCCCAGAAAGATCAGGATCATCAAGCCCGTCAAACAGGCAGCGATGATGGCCTCGCGAACAACCCCTTGAATGGAGGCGCGCACAAACAGAGATTGATCGGCCAATTGCGCGATTTTGAGATCGGTGGGCAGTCCTGACTGGATCTGCGGCAGAAGCTTTTTAATGCCAGCCACGATATCGAGCGTGGAGTTACTGCCGGTTTTCTGCACACTCAGCAGAACGGAACGTTGGCCGTTGACGCGGACAATGTTTGTCTGCGGTGGATATCCGTCTCGAACGTTCGCGACGTCGTGGATGTAGATCGTCGTGCTGCCAACCGTCTTGATGGGAAGGTTGTTCAGCTCCGCAACCGTCTGAGGACTGGCGTTGGTATCAACGTCGTACTCGAGGGCGCCAATCTTCGCTGTTCCCGACGGAAGAATCAGGTTCTGCACGCTGACAGCATTGACAACGTCGAGCGGTGAGAGCCCCTTCGCTTGCAGAGCGTTCGTGTTCAGATCCACCTGAACTTGACGCTGCTTTCCGCCATAGGGGTAAGGAATCGCAGCACCGGGCACCGTAATCAAGCGCGTTCGGATGAAGTTGACGCCGAAATCGAACAACTGCTGTTCAGACAGTTGCTGTCCTGAGAGCGCTAACTGCAGTATCGGAACCGTGGAGGCGTTATACGAGAGTACCAACGGCGGGGTCGTTCCAGGCGGCAGCTGCCGAAGTTGCGTCTGCGAGATCGCGGTCACTTGAGCGATCGCCTTGTTGACATCGGCGTGCGGCTGGAAGAACACCTTGACCACAGCAATGCCGTTCAACGACTGGGACTCGATGTGCTCGATGTCATCGACCAGCGTCGTCAACGCGCGCTCGGTCACCGAAGTGATCCGGTTCCCCATGTCTTCGGCCGACAGCCCGCTGTAATTCCAAACGATGCTGACCACAGGGATGTTGATTTCAGGAAAAACGTCGGTGGGTGTTCGCAGGATAACGATCGGGCCGAGAATAAGAATCAGCAGAGCGAGAACAGTAAAGGTATAAGGGCGCCTGAGAGCTAACTTAACAATCCACATGACAATCTCGTGATGCAGGCAACCGGCCTGCAAGGGCGGGTTGGGCTGTGAAACCGACGGCTACTTTACAGATCGAGTCGCCAACCAGAGACACAATTCCGAGTGCATGCAAGTGCAATGGCGATACCAAGCCGGGTTCGTTTTCGGCAGGCAACCGATTTGATGACCAGTCAGGCAGTTAGGGAGCAGATGTTTTTTGAAGAGAATGGTTTAGCAGCTGTCAGGTGTCGATGGACCGACACACTTCGACGCACGGACCTCAGTCATCTGTTCGTTGAATTCCCAACCGCCGCATCCGGTAGATCAGCGTCGTGCGAGGGATGGCAAGCTTCGCTGCGGCTCCATGCGCCCCTCCGAGGACCCAATTGCATTCGCGCAGCACCTGGGCAATATGGCGGTACTCCACGTCTTTCAAGGTCGCGGAGCTGGCTTTGGACTTTATTTCCCGCAATTCTCCCATCGGCGGGCGCAACGCTGATCCCTCGGACAAAATGACAGCTCGTTCCATGAAGTTCTGCAGTTCGCGGATGTTGCCGGGCCAGGAGTAGCGAGTGATCGCATCCATGATCGAGGCGGGGATGCGTTCGATCTTGCGATTCATTGCCTTCGCATATTTGTCGACGAAGTAGCGAACGAGGATCGGAATATCGTCGCGACGCTCCCGCAGCGGAGGAATCATGATGGGGAAGACATTCAGGCGATAATAGAGGTCCGCGCGAAATTGGCCCTGCTCCACCATTTTGCTTAAATCGCGATTGGTGGCTGCGATGAGTCGAACGTCAGTGCGGATGGAGCGAGTCCCACCCAAGCGCTCGAATTCCTGTTCCTGCAAGACGCGCAGGAGTTTGGGCTGTAGTTCAAGCGGGATGTCTCCGATCTCATCCAGGAACAAGGTTCCTGTGTCAGCGATCTCGAATCGCCCCACTTTTCTTGCGATTGCTCCAGTAAATGCGCCGCGTTCGTGGCCAAATAATTCGCTCTCAAGTAGTCCGAGGGGGATCGCAGCGCAGTTCAACTTCACGAAAATATTGTCGTGACGCGAGCTGAGAGCGTGGATAGCACGGGCGATTAACTCCTTTCCCGTGCCGGTCTCTCCCTGAATCAACACCGTGGTGTCGTTGGGAGCAACGGTTTCGACTTGATGGAGAACCTGCTTCAGTCCCTTACTGTTGCCAAGGATGTCTTCGAATTGATGTTCGGTCCGGATTTCATCGCGCAGGTAGAGACCCTCTTCGGCGAGCCGCTCCTTGGATTCGCTGAGTTCGCTGAATTCGAGGGCGTTCTCAAGAGCAATCGCAACCTGGCTAGCCACCTGACGCAAGAATTCGACGTCTTCTTCGCTGAATGCGTCGGGACGCCGGTCCAGCAAATGCAGGACTCCAAGCGTGCGATTCCCCCGAATCACAGGAAGGAAGCAGCCCGACTCGAATCCCTCAGCGGCGTTGACCTTGAGCGCCATCGGAGCAAGCGCCTTGGGCGCGTTCCCGAAACGCACCGGCTTGCCCGTCTGATAGGCGGTTCCGGGACTCGTGCCCTCAATCGGAAGGACCATCTGGTCCTGCATAAAGCCTTTGGCCGCAGGAAAGTCGAGCCCGTAGACACGAAGATTCTCTTTTTCACGGTCGGGCAGTGAGAGGCACGTCGCATCGCACTGCATGGCATTGCGGACACTCGACGGAATCGCTCGGAACAATTCGGGCAACGCGAGATTGGACACAACGGCGTTGTTCACGGCGAGCAGCAACTTGAGGCGATCGCGTTCACGAATCACCTGCTGCTGGAGGACGCGAGCGTCTTCGTAGTTGAGAGTGTTCTCGACGGCGACAGCCACTTGGGAAGCGACTAACTGCAGAATTCCGGTTGAAGACGAACTGTAGGCGTTGGGCCGCGAATTCCCGAGATTGAATGTTCCCAAACGGCGACGCGCGGTTGTAAGGGGCAGGCTGCAGAAGGAGCGTACTGAGTTGTCGTTCAGCATCCTCATCGCGCGGGAAAAGTGAGTTTCTATGCGCGTGTCGGCAATAATCAGCGGCTTCTGCGTGCGCCAGACTTCGGCTGAAGGAGACTCCGTCATGCTAAATGCGGCGCCAGGTTGAAACGTGGCGCTGTCTTCCGAGTGCAGGGTATGCAGCCGCATCACGTCCTCAACAGAATCGTGGAGGATCAGGCTCAGGTAGGTGAAGTTAAGAACCGTGTGAAGACGACGGGCCAGGTCTTGCAGCAGTTCGTGCAAACTCTTGTGATTGGCGATCGCCTGCGAAACTTCCAGCAGCGTAACGTACTGATTCTCAGAGGGATCAAATGTATTGGGGAGTGTCGCCATTACCGTCCATCAAATGCAGAAATTGTAGGAGTCGATCAAAACCGGGTACCGAAGGAGATAAACCCCAGCCCAACAACCGCCCCACGCCCCGAGGCTAGTATAGCGCGTGCTGTCGAAGATTCGACACCCGGTCTCGACAAGTGGGATTTCTTCGGCCTTCTTGAGGCTTCGGATCATAAGCTAAATGTTTCAATTTGATGAAGATGAGTGGCGCGGTCGCTATTGCGGCGATATGGCAGAAGCCATGCTTACGTCGTTGGGACAAATGCTCAAGGTTTCTACGAAGGAACGGGAAGATTCCATCTCGTTTGTTTTAGAGGGCCGGCTTTGTGGCGAGTGGGCTGTCGAGGCGGAGCAGGCCTGGTCGCGTCTACTTGCCAACTCCGCGGGGCGAGAAGTACTGCTCGACCTGAGTGGAATCACATTCATTGATCCAGCGGGAGAGGCATTAATAAAGTCAATGCTCGCTCGCAGCCCCAAAGTACGCGGCAGCGGCGTTGTAGTTAACCACCTCATTGACCAGATGCAGGAAAAGGTCTCACGACGTTAGCAGTGCATTCCCCGTCGGCACGCCGGAATCTTGAGCGGATTCTGGCGTGCCCAGATGCCCTGCCCTCCCCCAAGGTTTCAAGCATCTGGTTCCAGGGATACCAAAAAATTCGGCGAGAAAGCGTCAGACTTGTTGTATCTCGCGCTTGGCTCGCCGTAAGTGTTTCCGAACGGCTTCCTTTGTGATTCCCAACACGGTTGCAACCACGGGAAGCGTAAATCCTTGAATTTCCTTCAGTAGAAACACGTCCCGGCGCGGCTGGGGAAGAAGCAAGGCACGCAGCAGGGTGAGTTGAAACGGCCGGCTCTGCTCTCCACCAGGTTCGACGGAAGCCAACGCCATGGAATTCAAATCTCGTCTCGCTCGATCGGAAAGCACTTCCAAAATTCACCGTCCATCAGGATCGTGCGTGGAAGGCGTATTTCGTTTCACGGACGCATGTCGGGCTCGTTCATTTTTCTTGCATGCGGCACTTTGGCGAGCGATCAGAGATGAGCGGACTGTACTTTCGCCGTGCTCAGGCACGTCCCAATCGCTGGGCTGGCAAACCGCTAGGAAGGGTGTAAGATGTTTCGCACTCCCGCGCTTTTTCGAGGCAAGCTCTTGCAATTTCAGGCTTTTGATGAATCCTACGTGGAGCGTCTACGTTCCGGGGATTTCCGGACACAGGAGCATTTTGTCGCTTATTTCAGCGAACTGATCCAACTCAAACTCCGATCCCGCCTTCGTTCACCACAGGCAATTGAAGATGTCCGGCAAGAGACCTTCGCACGCGTGCTGGCGGCCTTGCGAACGCCCGGCGGTCTCCGCCAACCGGAACGCCTTGGGCCGTTCGTCAACTCGATTTGCAAAAACGTCCTGATGGAACACTACCGGGCAAATCCGCAGGTCCCTTCAATTGACGATGATCCCGAGACCGACTTCGCCGATCCGGTCATCGATATCTTCGGTGCGGTGGCGGCCCGCCAGATGGAGCACAGGGTCCGCGAGATTCTCGATGAAATGGCCGAGCGAGACCGGAGAATTCTTCGCGCCATCTTCCTCGAAGAGCTGGACAAGGATGAGGTGTGCCGGGAATTTGGAGTCGACCGCGATTACCTGCGGGTGCTGTTGCACCGCGCCAAACAGTCGTTTAAGTCCATCTACCTTAAGAACATCGAGCGACGGCCGCCGGTAGGGAAACAATGATGAAACGATATGTGGCGTGGCGTCACTACACGTATATAGAGGGGGAGTAGTGGCCATGGATCACAAGGACGCCGTGCGCCTGAAGGCGACGGAAAGGTACCTTCTGAACGAGTTGGACCCCGACCAACTCGATCAATTCGAAGAGCACCTTTTCGATTGCCAGGAATGCGCGCTCGATCTGCGGACTGCAGCAGTGTTTGTGGAACAAAGCAAGAGCATGCTGACAGAGCCGACAAAGATTCTGTCATCGGAACCGGCCCGGAAGTCGGCAGGATGGTTCGCCTGGCTGCGGCCGGCACTCGCCCTACCAGCGATGGCAGTTCTTCTCGCCGTTGTCGGATATCAGAACCTGGTGTCGATTCCACATATCCAGGAAGCCGCCAGCCATCCGGAAGTCTTGCCGTGGGTCTCGCTGAATATAGCCACGTTCGGTGGCGAGAACCGCGAAATTATTAGTACACCGGGAAAGGGGTTCTTACTCTTTGTAAGGATCCCCCCAGACGGCACTTATGTTCGTTATAACGCGGACTTGTATAACCCTGCGGGAAAGCTAGAATGGTCGACCACATTCGAGGCCACGAAAGATCAAGATCAGTGGCCGATTGCGGTGCGAGGAAGCAATCGACCAACCGGGACATACACGTTGAAAGTAAGCGGCGTTACCGCCGCTGGCGAAAGCAAAGACCTGGGACGTACTTCCTTCGATTTGAAAATTCAGTCGTAAGCTCAACCGAGCGGAGCGTACAACATGACAATCGATATTGAAGAAGAGACTGCTGCACCTACCGTGCCACCCGGATACTGTCACCAGTTTCATGCCGACGTAAGCGCCTTGCATGGCGAGTTCAGAGCACCCATCAGGCAGAGGATCGAATCGCACATACCGATAACTCTAAACGACAGGCGAGGCGGCCACCTCACGCGCTATGTCGAAGACATCAACATTGAAGGGCTGATTTTTGTGAAGCGGGCCTTCACACGCGTATCCGGGAGCATCAGTGAGAAATATGGCGCTTGGGTGACGCTGGCGGCCACGGTTCTCGAAGGAGTGAATTTCCTCGAAGTTTTAACTGCGGACCGCGTGGTGGCACAGGTGTCCACCGAGCACGCGTTCAGGGATGGTCATGTCCCGCGCGTCTCTTTCCTGGGCACGAAGTTTGAGAACCTCAAAATCAATGGAATCCCTGTCGGAATAGAATACGACTTCGATGTTTGTGGTCCGAGACCTGCCAGGGACCAGCCATATAACACGAACGAGGCGTTCACTGCACAGGCACGCGAGAGGATAAATGAGATCGCCAACTCCGAGTTTCTTTTCGGAAGAGCCAGGACAAATTATGCTGGTCTGCAACGCGTGATGAGTGAACCATTCGGGGAAAGGGTTGGAAGCAACGTAACGTGTTCGGTAGTACGAAGAATCATCATCGACAAGGTGAGGGAACAACTGCCTGGTGTCCAAACAGTTGGGCATTTGCTTGCAATCCCCGAATTCGGAGTCGTCGCTCTTGGGGAAGTGGTTGTGGGACTCGAGAACCCGCAACCGATCACTCCTCGCGGTCCTATGTGCGAATCGACAAACGGCCATCCCCAGCGCTTGAGCAACTATTTCGAACTGACCATGCTCAACATGGAACTGGGATGCGTCGGAGCGGGCTCCGTGCAGGTTGGCAAGACCAAGACCAACGGCAATACCAATCCCTAGTTTCCAGGTCGCTGATTGTTTTGCTGATCTTCTGCGGGCTCGCCTGTAATCGACAGGAGAGCCCGCAAATTACCTTTGACCACGTTTATCGTACCTTTCAGCACGGAGACCTCGAGAAAACCCAGATCGAGGCCGCACAGCAGTATCAACGTTTCCGCGATTCGGATCCAGAATGGGCTTGGCGCTTCAGATTGCTAGAAGTTAAAGCGCTGCTGTGGCGTGGCATGTTTAATGAAGCGTTGCAGCTTCTGGATTCAACGTCGCCTAAAGTTAAGGATTTACAGATCGAGATTTTCGCCCTAAAGGGAACGGCCTTGGCGCGTCTTCACCGGTTTCCCGAGGCCGCACAAGCAATCGCCTTCGCGGCGCCCATGTGTCAGCCGTCGCCCGAGACCGCTTGTGGAGATCTCCTGCTCGCAGACGGGGTTTTGGCGCTCCAGCAAGGCGAGGCCGGTCAAGCAAAAACGTCGTTCGAACACGCTCTTCAGTTCGGCCAGCTCCGTAAAGACGACTTTCTTCAAGCCACAGCCTCGCTGAACTTAGGCGCAGTCTCGCTGGCGCAAGAGCATTTCGACGAGACCATCGACTGGACGGACGCCGCCTACAAGGCCGCCGCCCGCGAGGGGTTCGGAAATACAACGCGGACGGCATTGTGTAACTTGGGCTGGGCTTACTACAAACTCGGCGAGTTAAACCAGTCGCTGGAATTAAGCCTCGAAGGAGAAAAACAGTCGCGTCAAGCTGGAAACATTGTTCAGGGTCTCTACTGCATCACGAATCTTGGATATGTCTACGCCAGTCTCGGCGATCTTCCACGTGCGAAGCAAGAATATTTGACTGCGCTTGATCTTGCGACAAAGACTGGCAGCAAAGAAGGTATCTACAACGCGCAACGCGCCTTAGCTCTCGTCTTCGTTGCGGACGGCGAGCTAGAAGAAGCTAGCAAGTATTCGAGCGCGGCTATCGAGACTGCACGGAATGAGAACAATCGTACGAATGAGCTTTATCCTTTGCTCGTTCGAGGCCTCATTGCTGCTCAAACGCACGATAACCAGACCGCTGAGTCTATTTTTCGCGAGGTCGAGAACGACCCAAACGCCACCGCGAATCTGAAGTGGCGCTCCGAATACGGGCTTGCCCGTCTCTACGAGAGTGAACAACGAACTCAGGACGCGGACCGCGCTTATCGGGCGGCGCTCGCGACTTTTGAGAATGCCCGCTTCTCACTCCGGCGCGATCAAACAAGGCTGCCGTTCTTCGGCAATGCATCCCAGATTTATGGCGACTACGTCACGTTTCTGATTGCGCATGGAAAAAGCGACGACGCGTTACGCTGGGCCGACCACAGCCGCGCTCGCACGCTCGCGGAAGGTCTGGGAGAAAAAATTGCGGTCGATCCTCCGCCGCTCAAAGCAAAAACGACCGCACGAAACCAAAGCAGCACGATTCTTTTTTACTGGCTGGGAGAGAAGCGGTCTTATTTGTGGGCGGCAACTTCGAAAGAGCTTCGGCGCTTCGACCTTCCCGCAAGAAGCGAGATCGAAGCTGCTGCCGACCGATATCGCAAAGCGTTGGGCGGCCCACAGGACGTGCTGTCGTCTTCGAATCCTGATGGTCGATGGCTGTATGAAAACCTGATCGCGCCCGCCGATGCGATG
>Ga0126378_10001750_pt1 | contig 16059 bp, 16 predicted proteins | sample PanSoiMetPlot_23_FD_92587 | JGI IMG/M metagenome (GOLD analysis project Ga0126378, IMG submission 92587) | Tropical forest soil microbial communities from Panama - MetaG Plot_23 | ecosystem: Environmental > Terrestrial > Soil > Tropical forest > Bulk soil | place: Panama | collected 2016-02-17 | reverse complement strand
TGAACGGTTGCGAAAAGAACAAAATTCCGGAAAAGAAAGCCGTTCATATTTTCGACTTGATGGAAGAGTTTGCGGGCTACGGATTCAATAAGTCGCACTCCTGCGCCTACGCGCTGCTCGCTTACCAGACCGCGTACCTTAAAACGCACTACCCCGTCGAATTCATGGCCGCGATGCTTACCTCCGAAACCGGCAACACTGAAAAAGTGGTGAAATACATCAACGAAGCCCGCAGCATGGGGATCACAGTGCTGCCACCCGACGTGAATTCCAGCGCCATGAATTTCACGCCGATAGGCGATCAGATTCGCTTCGGGCTCTGCGCCATCAAGAACGTAGGCGAAAATACAGTCACGGGAATCTTGCAGGCGCGCGAAACGCTGGGTAGCTTCACCAGCGTCTTTCAATTTTGCGAATCAATTGATACGCGCCTGCTAAATAAGCGCGTGCTCGAAAGCCTGGTTCGATCGGGAGCGATGGACGGCCTGGGAGCTCATCGAGCCCAGATGATTGCAGTGATAGACCGTGTGATGGAACGCGCACAAAAATTGCAGCGCGCACGGGAAGCGGGGCAGCACGGACTATTTGGCGGCAGTGCGGGAACGGCGACACCTATGCCGCTCGAGGAACTCCCCGACGTTGCGGAATGGCCTGAGCACGAGCTGCTTGCTGCGGAGTATGCGACGCTCGGCTTTTACATTTCGGGCCATCCACTCGATAAATATGCCGGCAGATTGAAAGACCTCTCCGCGATTGAGGTTGCGACGATCGAAGGAAAGCGCAACGGTGAGGACATCGTCGTCGCAGGAATTATCGTTTCGTCGCGCCCGATGCGCTCGCGGCGTGGTGCCCGCTGGATGATCGTCACGCTGCAAGACCGCACCGGAGTGATCGAGGCGCTCGCGTTCCCCGAGGCGTTCCAGAAACTAGAACCGATTCTGAAAGCGGCCACGCCGCTTCTGGTGAAAGGCCGTGTCGCCGTCGAAGACGTGGGTACGCGCCTGATCGTTTCCGACGCGCGCGTGCTCGATCAAGTGTCTGATCGCGCGCCAAGCCTGCTGCGGGTTCGCGTGGATTTGAAAGCGCTCGATCCCGCCGTACTCGACCAGCTTGGCGAATTATTCACCAGAAGCCCCGGCCGTTGCCGGGTGGCGTTTGAATTGATTCAGGACGACGGCACCGAAGCAACGCTCGAATCGTCGAGCGCGGTGAAGGCGGATCGCGAGCTGGTGGAGCGCGTTCGCGCAATCTGCGGTTCGGATTCGGTTGCGCTCGTTCAGTAATCTGGTCTAATAAAATTGCGTTCAGTGAGTCATTCCGTGACGAAGAGAGAAAAACTTCGGGAACGGCTCCGCAGGCGCCGCGAACGCAGGAAGGCGATGAAAGCCGCCGCGAAGCTTGCGAGGCAGGCAGCAAATTCGAATGGCAACGAGAACGTTGTGACCGCTGACCCGGAAACGCGAACTCCGCGAGAGAAAGAACGCGAACGGCAACGCGCCATCAATGCGCTCGAGCGCGACGTGGAGGAATTGGGCCGCCTTTCGCCAACCAAAGAGGGCAATGCCGAAATCGAGCGCCTTCGTCACGAAGTGGAAGAGCTGAGGCGCGAATTTTTTGCCAATATCAGCGCCTGGCAACGCCTACAACTCGCGCGCCACCCGCAACGCCCCTACACAGACGATTTCATCCGTCTTTTGTTTGAAAACTTCAGCGAAATTCACGGTGATCGCCACTTCTCGGACGATGCCGCCATCGTTACGGGCATGGCGTGGTTTCAAGGCAAGCCGGTGATGATCGTGGGAAGCCAGAAGGGACGCGATACCAAGCAGCGGCTCGCGCGAAATTTCGGCCAGGCAAAGCCGGAAGGCTATCGCAAGGCTCTGCGAGCCACACAACTGGCAGCAAAATTTGGCCGTCCCGTGATAGTCTTCGTGGATACCCAGGGCGCATATCCGGGTGTTGACGCAGAGGAGCGGGGCCAAGCCGAAGCGATTGCATTGAACTTGCGCGAGTTGGCGCGGCTCCCGGTTCCTATCATTGTGGTCATCACGGGAGAAGGCGGCTCAGGCGGCGCACTGGCGATTGCCGTGGGCGACCGCGTCTTCATGCTGGAGAATTCAGTTTATTCGGTGATTTCGCCTGAGGGCTGCGCTTCCATCATGTGGCGGGATGCTTCGAAGGCCGAAGCGGCGGCCGAAGCTCTGAAAATCACGGCGCGCGATCTGCTCGAGATGAAGCTCATTGACGGAATCATTCCCGAGCCCGAGGGCGGCGCCCATATGGATCCTGCCCTCACCGCGAAGCTGATCGAACCGTTCCTCGAACGTTCGCTACAGGAACTCCTCCAGCTTTCTCGCGAGCAACTCGTTTCGCAGCGCTACGAGAAATTCCGGAAGATGGGCCAGTTCTTTACGTAAGGTTCGCACTCCACGACTCGCGTAGGATGCTCATGAGATGCCCACGGTATTTTGAACATGGCGACTAACACGCTGGCGAATTAAACGGATATTACGTGGCATGATCGCGCCGGTCTTATCGGTTCTCTGTGGGCCATCTACGGAATTGTGCACCTGGTGATTGCGCTGGTTCTGATTTACTTAGCGGCGTCGCAACGGTGATGTTCGGTGCTCTCTTGACGCGCGTGCCGAATCCGTTTGCCTCGATGACGGACTTTCACATTCTGTATGTCTTCATCATTGCCTGGAATATTCTCTCAGGGATCGTCGCGCTCGTGGCTGCAGCGGGTTTGCTGGGCGGCGCGTCATTTGCGCGGAAAACTGTGATCCTGGCGGCGTTTCTCGCCCTTCCCGTCCTTCCCTTCGGGATTATGCTCGGGGTATACACGCTCATCGTGTTCTTGCCACGGGAACCCCGCCGTACATAGCTGGCTCCTCTGCGCGGTCATGGCGCGCGCTTAGCCCGTCTTCGCCTTTCGTCCGCCATTGGAGTATTGAACACGTTCCACCTAGTTCCCATTGCTCCGGGCCGCGCGCTGCTTTAGCTTCGACTCACGGGGTATTGACCATGTCAGAAAGCGGAGCGTCATTGATGTCGGATATTTTTCGGCCATACGAAAAGCTTGTAGAAATTTCGATCATGGGCAAAACGTTCCTGGTCCCCGAACGCAATTCACTTCTGCGCGCATTCCAATTCATCAGTCCGGAAACGATTCCCTACGGCCGCTTCTGCTGGAATCAGGAGTGCCAGTATTGCAAGGTGAATTGCCAACTCTCGGATGATGACCAGAGCCGTCCCATCCTCAGCTGTAAGTTCCTGGTGTCCGAAGGCATGGCCATCTCGGATCTTGCGCCCGAACTCATCGGCTGCCTGCGCACCAAGCTGGGCGCCGCAGCTAACAGCGCACCAGCGGGAAATGACAAAAGCCCGGCCGTCTAGAAAACCGCACTCGGATACCTTATTGGTTTTTCATTTCTAACGAAGCTTGCGCGCGGAATGTCACCCAATTCCCACCTGCGAGCCCGAAATCACCAGCCGCAGCTTCCTAGGTTTCTGACGGGCAATATCCAACCGTTACGATGAAAGCCGGCATCGAAGCACCCAAGACGCGCGGTCTGTACTGAGTCAAATTTCGCAGTTCGGCTATCTTGAAAGGAGATTCATGTCTCTTTTTCACACCGTGGCGTCAGTTGTTGTCCTCGCTTCTGCCGTTTGCCTGAGCGAAGCTCGCTTACCCGTCGCTGAAAATGTGTACACGCAGGATATGGATCGCTCGATCAAGCCTGGTGATGACTTTTACGGGTACGCCAACGGAGGCTGGCTCGCCAGGGTAACGATACCCGCCGGGCAGTCGAGCTACGACACACGCGCGATACTGAACGAGAGAACGAGCCAGCGGGTTCGCGAGCTGATTCAAGCAGCGGCAGTCGCTAAGTCCCTTAAGCGCAGCACAGCGCAAAAGGTCGGCGATTATTACGCCGCCTTCGTGAATGAAGATGCCATCGAGGCCAGGGGACTCACGCCACTAAGGGACGAAATGCCGATGATCGCGGCCATCGCGGATAAAGCGTCGCTCTCAAGCTACCTTGGCAGCACTTTGAATATCGAAGTTGACGGACTCACCTCCAATGACGACCACATTTTCGGCGTGTGGGTCAACCAGGGCTTTGAGGACTCGCAGCGCTGCGTTTTTCACCTGTGGCAGGGCGGATTGGGAATGCTCGATCGCGAAGCGTATCTTGATCCCTCTCCTAAGATGGCCGAGTTGCGCGCTCAGTATCAAACGCACATTGCGGCGATTTTGAAGCTGGCGGGCGTCGCGGATTCGGAAACCAAGGCAGCACGCATTTTGGTTTTCGAAATTCGGATTGCGCAGGCTCACGCTCCGGACTCCGACGCAGCAGATGTCTTCAAGCAGAACAATCCATGGAAACGGGCTGACTTTGACGCAAAGGCGCCCGGCATGGATTGGAGCGCCTATTTCAAATCAGCGGGGGTTGCAGAGCAGCCTGAATTCATCGTTTGGCAGCCGTCGGCCGTGATCGGGACTTCTGCGCTGGTCGGCAGCGAAACGCTCGACGTTTGGAGGGACTACCTCAGGTTTCACCTGATTGAACACTACGCCAGCGTCTTGCCCAAGCGCATAGGCGCTGAAGATTTCGCGTTCTACGGCACCACTCTCTCTGGCGCGCAGCAGCAGCCGGATCGCACCAAGCAGGCCATCGCCGCGACAAATGCCGCGATCGGCCAGGCAGTCGGCCAGATTTATACGCAACGCTACTTTCCGCCCGAAGCCAAGCTCAAAGCGCAAGCCATGGTCGCCGACCTGATCGCCGCCTATCGCGTTCGAATTTCAAATCTCACCTGGATGTCGCAGCAGACGAAAGAAAAAGCCTTGACCAAGCTGGCCGCGTTTCGGATAGGCGTCGGCTATCCGGACACTTGGATCAACTATTCCACCTTCGATGTGGTCCGCGATGACGCCTTTGGCAATGTGCGTCGCGCGGAAGCCTTCAACCGATCGCGTAATCTCGCCAAGCTAAAACAACCCGCCGATCCCGACGAGTGGAGGATCGATCCGCAAATTGTAGGCGCTATCATCCTTTTCACGCCCAACATCGAGACTTTCTCAGCCGGGCTCCTACAGCCGCCCTATTTCGACCCGCAGGGCGATACCGCTTCGAATTACGGCTCAGCCGGTGCCGGTATGGCCCACGAAATCACTCACAGCTTCGATGAGCTTGGGAATATTTACGATGCGCAGGGCCGTCTGGGCAATTGGTGGAACGCAGAGGACGCAGCTAAATATCACGCTGCCGCAGCGAAACTAGCGGCGCAATTTGACGGCTATTGCCCGCTTTCCGGCCTCTGCATAAGTGGCAAGCAGGTGCTCACGGAAAACATCGCTGACCTGGCGGGACTACTCGTGGCGCACGACGCGTATTTGCTGTCGCTGAAAGGGAAGACCGATGCTGTGATAAACGGACTGAGCGGCGAGCAGCGTTTTTTCTTGGCATTCGCCCAGCGATGGCGGAAGGCGCAGAGCGAAGCCGCGCTGCGCCGCCAAGTGTCAACTGATACCCATTCGCCGGGGCAATATCGAAGCGATACGGTTCGCAATGTGGACGCTTGGTACAAATCTTATGGGATCGCGCCAATGGAAAAGCTGTATCTCAAGCCGGAAGAGCGCGTCGCAATATGGTGACCTCTCGCGTTTTCAGATGACGGACGGGAATGGCGAGCAGGATTGCTCTCACTTCCAGTTTGACAGGGAGCGCATCAGAAACTCGTGTTCTGTACACGTCATTCGAGTGGGATTTCAAACCGCCCGCTATGGCTTCGTGATACTCCGCATGCGATTCGCGGCGGTACGCTCGCAGACACTTCACCGCAACCGCAGGTATCACGAGCGACGTTCCGCCGTTGCTGAATACCGAATTGTTATCGGAGACCAGGGTTACGTAGTGGGCCGTTGTAGTCGCGTGTGCTGTGCCGTCGGCGTCCACCGTCAGCACAAAATTAGGGATGTCTCCCGCCATCAAGCCGGTTGGGTTGTGGTCTGCGCCCGCTGCACTGAAGTGAGGCCCCGCTTGAAATCAGGCGCCTCGCATTTTGCGAACTGACGGATGTGCATCAGGTGCGGGCCGGGAGGCAGATTCTTTACGTTCAACGTAATCTTCACGCCGTGCGGCAAGTCGGATAGAACTGCAGTCCCAATGTCGCGTTCCTGGGCATTTATGATGTCGATGGTGACGGACTTCAGAGCCGCATGCTTGTGCCCCTCTTGTGCGACAATCGCTGCGCTCAAAGCAAGAATTAGAAACAGCACAACCGAAATCGCTCTCTTCATCTCTTCTCCCTCAGTGATTCAAGTATCCGACCCACACGCGCTTCTATTTCATGTTACTCACGAATTGCGATTTACTCGCGATGTGATGTACCTCTCTGTGTAATCGGCGAGGAGCGTCACAATTTTCGCAGAGCCGTCGAGTGTACAGAATTTCAGACATAACGAATTCTGTATGAAGGCGGCAGGAGTATAATCGCGCGCGAATGCCTCTCACTTCCGGCACGAAACTCGGCCCCTACGAAATTCAGTCACCGCTAGGCGCGGGCGGCATGGGCGAAGTGTATCGCGCCCGCGATACACGCCTCGACCGCACCGTCGCGGTCAAAATTCTCACCGACGGCCTGGAAGGCACGCCCGAACTGCGCCAGCGATTCGATCGCGAAGCTCGCGCCGTTTCCAGCCTTAACCATCCCCGCATCTGCGCGCTCTACGACGTCGGCCACCAAAACGGAATCGACTACTCGGTGATGGAATTTCTCGAAGGTGAAACGCTCGCGGCTCGCATTGAAAAGGGCCCGCTGCCAACCGCTGACCTCCTGCGCACCGCGTCCCAGATCGCAGACGCGCTCGACAAAGCCCACCGCCGCGGAGTCGTTCATCGCGACTTGAAGCCCGGCAACGTGATGCTCACAAAATCTGGCGCCAAGCTCCTCGACTTCGGCCTGGCCAAAGGCGGCGAAGTTCTCCAAAGCGACATTAGCTCTTCTCCCACGATGAGCCACCCGCTCACCGTGAAGGGAACCATCGTTGGCACCATACAATACATGTCGCCTGAGCAACTCGAAGGCAAAGAAGCCGATGCGCGCAGCGATATTTTCTCCTTCGGCACGATGCTCTACGAAATGGCCACGGGACAGAAAGCGTTTCAAGCCAAGAGTCAGGCCAGCCTGATCGCCGCCATCCTGAAAGAGGATCCCCGGCCCATGCGCGAATTGCAGCCGCTGGCGCCGCCGATGCTCGAAAGCATGGTCAAGTCTTGCCTCGCGAAAGATCCTGACGAACGCCCGCAGAGCGCGCACGATCTAAAGCTCGAGCTCGACTGGATTCGCGAGTCGAGCGGAATTACGCAGGTTGCGCAGCAGCCCGCAATTGAAAAATCATCCGGAAACAAAACTGCGCGCGTCGCGTTGCTATCAGCTTTGTGCGCCGTCCTCACGGCCATCGCCCTCGCCTAGCCCAACGGCGAGCTGCTTCTCGCCACATTGCAACCCGCTGCGGGAGGATCTCAGCTTGTGTTGCTGCATGCTTCGGGAGGGAAGTTGGATCCCTTCCTCAGCACCAAGTCCAGCGAGGCCAACGGCCAGATTTCTCCTGACGGCAAGTGGGTGGCCTATGCCTCAAACGAATCGGGCGATTGGGAAGTCTACGTGACGACTTTCCCCGCCGCTGCCGGCAAGTGGCAGGTATCGCGCGGGGGTGGCACCGAACCCCGCTGGCGTGCCGATGGGAAAGAGCTTTTCTACATAGGACCCAAGAGCATGTTTACGGCAGTTCCCATTGACGCGCGTGATTCATTTTCCTCGGGGAATCCAGTGCCTCTGTTCTGCACTCAAATTCGCGCCGAAGTTTCTTCCACAGACGCGTTTTCGTATGACGTCAACCAGGACGGCCAGCGTTTCCTGGTGAACCGTTACGCCAAGCCGGTGCAAGTGGCTCCGTTACATGTCATCCTCAACGCAACGTCCGGCCTGGCAAAACAATAGCGTCGTGTAGGTCCCGAGACTACGTGGCCCAGAAGCACTATTCTAGGTGTGCTCGGTCAGGAGGAATGCATGCCCCCGAAACTCGATGGCATCCTCGAATCTTCTCTGTACGTAGACGACCTGCGGCGCTCGGTTCGGTTCTATGAGGAAGTATTTGGATTCCCCGTGATCAGCGACTTCGGTGAGCGCGGTTGCGCGATGCACGTAGGTTCACGCCAAGTGCTGCTGTTGTTCAAGAAGGGAGCTTCACGCACGATTCTTTCGCCGCACGACGGCGACGGTGAACTGCACGTCGCGTTTGCGATTCCAGCCTCCGAGCTGGCCGCCTGGGAATTGTGGCTCGCGGAGAAGGGAATTGCGGTGGAAGAAAAACGCTCCTGGGAATTAGGTGGCTGGAGCGTATATTTTCGCGACCCCGACCGTCATCTGCTCGAGCTCGCCACACCGGGTGTATGGTCCGTTTACTGAGTGCGGCGGAATTGTGGCAGTCCTTGCGACGAAATCGCGATCCATGCGATTCCCGTCACACTGGAGGAGTTGAGCATGCGTATTTGCGACGGTTGCGGCGCTACCGCTGACGAAGCGCATATCCGGCAGCGAATCGAGCGGTTGGAGATGGCCACGCGTTTCCGCCCGATTCATATTCAGGTGTTGCTGCTGGGCGATGCTCCGCCAACCCGCATCGAAGACTATTTCTATCGGCCGCTTCGCGAGGGTGAGTCGCGTTCCTCGAGAGCTCAAGAGTTTTTTGCCGAGGTGATGAAAGTAGCGGGCATCCACGGATGTGCTGCCGCAAATGACGAAGCGGCTCTCGCTGAATTGCAGCACCGAGGATTTTATTTTGCCGACGCAGTGGAATGCCCGGTACCCACACCGCAAGAGTTAAGCGGGCGCATCACTCGCGCGACTCCCACTCTGCTGAAGAGAATCGAATTTTCTTACCGTCCGAAACACGTCGTTCCGATCGGCCTCGCTGTGAAAGCTTTAACTCCCTTGTTGCAGAAATCTTCGATCGGGAATCGCCTGCAGTTCCATTCCTGACTCGCTCCGTTTGCTGGTTGTCGGTAGACAGGATTAGTCCGATCACCTAAATAAACACCACCGTTCAATCCGCGCGATCCGGGCAGTCTCATTCCGCAACTTGCGTTGTCTGCTATTCCCGTGACATCCTCACCTTCTTTCGTTCTCATGAGGAGGCCCCGATTGCCGGTTTGCGAGGGGTGCGGGACACGAACGGACGACGCTCATCTTGCTCTCCGGGCCAAACGGCTCGAACTTGCATCCCGTCTGCGGCCTGCTCGAATCCGCGTTCTTTTCCTCGATGGAGCGCCGCCCGTTCGAATCGAAGACTACTTCTACCGCGCCGCCGTGAATCCGGCCGATCGCTCTCTCGGTGCGCGCAGATTTTTCGACGAGCTTATGAAGGCGGCAGGAATTCCTCTCGCAGCGGAATCTTGTGAATCCACGTTGCTTTCGGAATTTCAACGCAAAGGATTTTTCCTCACCTACGCGGTCGAGTGTCCCTTCGAAGAGCAAGGCGACCCGAAAGGCTCTCTTCGTCGTCTCGCGCCTACGGTTATGAAGCGCGTTCAATCGGTATACGATCCCGCCTACATGGTGCCGGTATCTCCGCCCACGTCCGAGCTGATTCGCCTGTTCGGAATGATAGGTTGGGGCGACCGGCTGGTCCTCGACAACGGCTTGCCTTTCGTGGACTCCTATTTGGCGGATCCCCGCCGCACCACCAAGGACGGCAAGTCCCTCGGCGAACGCATCAAGACAGCTCTCGCGCACCTGCCCTGAGGAAATATGCGTTCAGGGTTAGCTATTCGTGCGGTGGGTAAAGTGTGAGGTAGAGATACGCGTTAGCCGCTTCCTCTTGGCTCAGGTAATGAAACACAGGCATCCTGCCCCTGTAAGAGTCACTATAACCGAGTGGCGCGGAGCCCATGCCGATGGGCATGCCGACCGTCACCTTTCTGATAAATTCGGGCAGACTTGTCCGTGTGGTCAGAGTGCTGAGCGGTGGTATGGCTCCGTCGTAGACTTGCTGTGGATCGGGGTTTGGTCCCACGGCATTGTGGCAGATGTGGCAGGTAGATTTCACGATTTGCTCACCCACTCGGGTGGGGGATTCGTTCACAGCCACTTGATTTCTTTCGGCCCCCGGAACATCAGAAAGTTGTTCGAGATACGCTACGATTGCGCGGATCTCCACCTCGCTGAGTTGCGGGAAGGGAGGCATGGACTCTCCGCCCTTATGAAGCCGTTGCAATAAGAGAACCTTGGCCTGTCCGGCGAGTTCCGTTGCAGCTGCTCGACTCATTTCTTGGCCGGTCTTTTTTGTTCTCTCCAACACGATTGCGACGGATGTCGCTCGGACCGGGTTGATAACGGAGTTGATTTCGGGTGGAGCGCCGGCGCCCGCTCCGCCGTGACACCCTTGGCAGTTCAGGCGGTACAGATCCGACCCGTGCAGAACCATGGATTGCGCGGCGTAACCTGGCGGCAAGCCAACTCGCCAGCCCGAGGTTTCATCCCCGGGAGCTGCAGGAGCAGGCCCCAGCTCCCACGTTTTCCCCATGCTCGTGTCGTTGAATGACCTGTGGAGATGCTTCAGCCAGCTCTGTCCTTCAACGGCCGTGACAGAAACATCTTTCGTTCCCATTGTTTGCGCTGGCAATAAGGACGATCCCACCGCGAAAATCGTCACCAGGATTGCCCATCGCGGCCGGCGTTTTCTCTGCGATTCTCCACGTGTGCCCGTAATCATTCGACAATCTCCAGATGAAGATTGATGCGCACACCGTTGACCAGCACCAGGCTCTGGTCAATTAACTCCTGGCTGGTGATTCCATCTTCGACGAAGGATTGGATTGCTTTGAGGGGGCAAATAAATTCAACGGCCTCGGAACTATCCTTCTCATTGCCAGGATTGTTCAGAATTGAAAAATCGAGCGCTTGAACTTGATCCGCCGGAAGCTTGGCCGCAAGTGCCTTCAGCTCCGGAGCGAGGAACAGGTCGAAGCTCCGCGCCGCGCGTTTGTAAATCGAACTGCCGCTTTTCTCGAACGGCGCTGGATTCCGGAACGTGAGCTGTAAGACCAGTTGTTTGTGATACAGGGCAAAAGATGGCGGAGCATAGTCCACAAGATGGAATTGCGCACCGTTCTCCTTTTGCAGCACGTCGAGCTGCGCTTGATACTGCGACTGCAAGCGATCAACGTCGGCCGGTGAATGCGGCAGAGAGCCTGTGCCGTTTAGATCGTCTGGCGTGGTGGCGTGCGATGTGTTCGGCGGAGGCGCCGGCGTGAAACGTGGGCTTGCAATGGGCTCCCGCATTCCGGCGGTGGAAGCAGGGGAAGGCACATTTGACGCGGCCTCTGCGGGCCCGAACGTCTCGTCACTCAATGGACCTTTTTGTCCCAGCGCGAGTTTGAAAGGCTTGGCGTCCACGTAAACATTGGATCGGTTCAGAATTGCTTGCTGCTGTTCGTTTCCGGATGCCTTCACAAATGCGACTGCGTCGGCACGGTCGAATACCACGGCAAGAATTTCCCTGCCTTCGAAGTCGGAGCTGTTGCGCGGTGCTCGCACATGATAAGCGATCTCAAAGCCCACCCCGTCACACTTCATATCCAAAGAAAGCTGGTTTCCCACCAGGCCGAGTATTGGAACGATAACTTCCTGAAACGTTCGGCTGGCGCGCTGGTTTTGGGAGAGTTGGTCTGAATTGAACGCCGCTGTGTAGAATCCCGAAGTCTTCAATAGCATGCGGTTCTGGAAGTAGACGAACTCGATTCCACGCGGGTCAAGGGAAGCCTGGCGGGCAGGATCTACCCCCACATAGCGAGTGAGCACGAAAGGAAGGGGGAATTGAGTCTCCCCAATTGTGTGCTGCAGGTATTGAAGTTGGGGAAGGTACCGTTGCTCGGCGGATCTCAATTTCGGGTTCGAAATTTCGATCGGACTCACTTGCGCGAACGAGGTGCTGGCCGCAACCAGCAAGATGACGATGGCTGTAACGGCGTGCACGAGCCTGAAGATTCGGTTCCTGCGAGTCATGTTGATGGCTCCTTGAGTTCGCACCGGATGCCGATGGCGAGACTGGAAACTCGCCATCGGGCTTTCGTTCGCTGCAGTCCTGTTAATTCCAGTTTCTTCTCGCATTTCCAGCTCCTCTGATGTTCCGCTACTTCTTTACGGTTAGTTCGACGTTTGTGGGTTCGGCAGCCACGGTGATCGATTGCGTTGTGACCTTGCCATCCTCGCTCCATGTCTTCAGCGTGTAGGTTCCCGGAGGAACATTCTTGATCTCAAACGCTCCGTCTCTGTCCGTCACGCCAAAGTAGGGCGTGGGAACAACGATCACGGTTCCCGACATCTCCGGATGGACATTGCATAGGAGCGAAGCCGCGCCGAGATCGTTGAATTGGAACGGCTTTTTTTCGCCCTTAGGCCATGTCCCCAGGTTGTGCGCGAGTTTCTTGTTGCCGCCGATGGAGGGCCAGTAGACGTTGTGCGCAACGGAATCGCTGTTCAAAAACTCTACCGTCGTTCCTTGCAGAACAGCCGTCACCTTCGGCACAAAGGCCATCTGCCGCTGATCAATCGTCACGTGCTGCGACGGAGGATCGAACTTCTTTCCGGGTATGGCATCCACGTATACAACAATGTTTCCCGCGGACTTCAGGCCTTGTACCGCTACTTTGCCTTTCACATCACCAGCCTTTACGACGCCGGCCAGGGAAAAGGCGGCGAGAAGCATTCCGCCCGTGAGTACTGCGCGCTTAAGAGTGCTCATTTAACATCTCCTCTAATGAAGTCCACGGGCATTATGCTCGCGGTCGGTCATAACGTCAGAACAAGAAATCGGTTCCCACCACAAATCCGTTAGCACGGAAGAATTGGGGCGAGTCCGGAATCGGTTGCTGGAAGCGGCGTTGATACTCGAACGCGATCTTGATGTTTGCGCGCACCAGTATCTGGACGCCGGGGCTGAAGCGGTTACGCGTGTCATAACGGGATAGTCCAGCCGCGAAATCCGTCGGAGAATTAACCACGTCATAGCGCATAAGGCCGATGAGCCACGGGTATACCCAATACTCCGCCTCGGCGAATCCGCCTGCAAACGTCACAGGCCTTGCGGAGACGAAACCCGTGGCGATGTTGCTGGGTGCGTTGGGGACAACGTTGTTGTCGTGGCCAAACATACCCAGGCCCCACAGTTCGAAGTTGCGGTACTTAAAGCGGAAGTCGCCTCCCACTCGATAGAAGGGCTCGTGAATTGTCGGCAGGTTGGGAAATAGTGATCCGCCGATATTGAGTGCGTTCCGGCCGTAATAACCGAACGCTCCGAGCCGCAGAGAAGTATGGTCGCGCGGCCCTGTCGGACCGGCAGCTCGCACTTCTTTCCGCACACTCGCATCTCGCTCTAAATTAAAGGTTTGGGAGACTCGGGCGTAAACGTCCTTGGAATTTCTGGCGGCTGGACCATCATTGTTACCGTTCACAATCGCCACTGACCACGTGAAATTCCCGTCATTCGGGTAGCCGCCGAATTCAATTCCACGCTGGGGGACCCCGAGCACGAAGGGATTGTTCGTTGTGCAAGAGGGAGGCGGGGGTACTGCAAATTCACAAAGGGCAGGGTTCGCAAGGGCAACGCTCGCTTGATCGTAGATGTCATAGTCCGACAAGTTGATTGTGCGCGCCTGAGTGAACGGAAGATCGAGTTCGAACTGCCCGAAGCGAACGTTGAGAGCGTCCTTGGGGAGGTGCAGCCAATGGCCGATATCATTGGCCTTGATGTAGCCGTCGCCGAGGCCGCCGGCGGCTCCCGAGCCGCCTGTGGAGATGTCGTTATCAATCCAGAATGAGAGACTTGGCCCGAAACTGCCGGCCCCGATGATCGTGAATGTATTGGGTGCGAATAGGTCCGTCCGTGGTGTGAAACCCACCGCCAGCGGGATTTTGCTGTTGTACTGCGCGAAGCCCGAATATCGGAACGCGATCGGGAGGTTGCCCGGTATCTCACCTGGATACAGTGCGTTAGGAAAAGCCTCCTTCTGTGCCTTGGCACCGAGAAGAACAGGAGGCTCCTTCACAAAGGACTCGTCATCCTTCGGGAACTTGAACCCATTCTTTTTGAACGCCACTCCGAAATCGTTGAGCTCAGGAAAATTGTTGTGGCACGTGGTGCAAGAGGTCTGGTACTTACGCGAGAACGCCGGAATTGCATTCGCTCGCGGCGCGCTGGCGATGGAGTAAATGAGTGATGCCAGCAGGGTGATACTCAAGGCGAAAGCAACGTGTTCTCCCCGTCTTTCCATTGCGATTCCCTCCGCCACCTGAACCATTTGAGGTACTTACCGTTCATCGTTCGGTGGTTTGTCGGCGCATAATGGGTGTCGCGGCGGGTCTAGCAATATGACGCCGGTCACTAAAGATTGTGATGGCCGTCACACTCTAGTTACTAAGGAGAGCTATTCGGGCGACCGTAATTCAATCCGAAACGTGCGGCACCAGCCGGATCCACGATGCCTCTACGTGCCGGCAAAACCAAGTCTTCGCTTCAGAAAGCCACACTATGACGAGATACGGTTTTTCGCGAGGAATCGCTTTCAGCCTTTCCCCCGGAGTGCTAAAATCACGTCGATTTCCGCTTATTAAGAGGAGAAAGAGGAGCTGGGGATGAAAGCCCGCGGCAAGTTCTTAATTGGCTCGGGGGTCATTGTGGTGACGCTTGCCTCGCTCGCCTATGTCGGTTTCACACAGAGCAAGACGTACTACCACACCATCACCGAGCTTTCGACGCTGCAGGGCGCTGCGCTTCACCAGCGCATGCGCGTTTCCGGCAACGTGCGCAACGGTTCGATTTTGCAGGCGGCCGGACGGGTAGACTTCGTCCTCGAAGAGCAGGGAAGGACCATTCCGGTCAGCTATGCGGGCCGCGATCCGCTCCCAGACACATTTAAGGACGGAGCGCAAGCCCTCGTAGAGGGGCGTATGAAGCCGGACGGCCGTTTCGAAGCGGAGCAGATTCAGGCAAAATGCGCATCGAAGTATGAAGCCGCCCCGACCCAGGGGCCCGGCGTTTCGCCGCCCGGGCAAACGCCAAATAACGTGCCCGGCCGGGATGGTAAGAGCTGAGAAATAGGTAAGGTAGTTGCCGGTTTTAATGTCGATTCTGAGCCCCAATTTTAGCATCGATTTAAACTCCCACACGAGTCCCGAGCCCAACCTTCGCCCAATGGAGACGATGTAGTGGATATCTTCGGCGCTTTTGCGCTGCTGCTGGCATTTCTTGCAGCCGTGTACGCTTTTGCCGCGGGAATCGTGGGAATCGTCACACGCCGCACCCTGCTATCCAAAAGCGCCCAAAACGCGGGAATGGCGGTGTTCGGGCTTGTGACCCTCGCTGTTGCGTCGCTCGAATATTTCTTTCTTACCGACAATTTTTCGATGGAGTATGTGGCAGCGCATAGTAACCGAGCGCTTCCTGTCTACTACAAATTTGCCGCGTTGTGGGCGGGGCAGGAGGGTTCGCTGCTGTGGTGGAGCTTTCTGCTCTCCACGTATGTGTTCTTCGCGCTGTTCCTGAACCGCAAAAAGCATCCGGAGTTGATGCCGTATGTTGCGGTGATTTGCGCGGGCGTGCAGATTTTCTTTTTGACGCTGAATAATTTCGTGGCGAGCCCGTTCAACGTCCTCGGCGGCACTGACGCCTCCGGGGTCATGCGCATCGCCACATTGAGCGACGGCCGCGGCTTGAACCCGCTTCTGCAATATCCCGAAATGGTGATTCATCCGCCGATCCTCTATCTCGGTTATACCGGTTTCACGATTCCATTCGCTTTCGCGCTCGCCGCGTTGCTGGGGCGCTACCCCGGTGAGAAATGGATTCATATCACTCGCCGCTGGACGATGGTGGCGTGGGGATTTCAGAGCGTGGGAATACTTTTGGGGGCGCACTGGGCTTATGCGGTGTTGGGGTGGGGCGGATATTGGGCCTGGGATCCGGTGGAGAATGCGTCGCTGCTGCCGTGG
>Ga0126378_10001749_pt1 | contig 16060 bp, 11 predicted proteins | sample PanSoiMetPlot_23_FD_92587 | JGI IMG/M metagenome (GOLD analysis project Ga0126378, IMG submission 92587) | Tropical forest soil microbial communities from Panama - MetaG Plot_23 | ecosystem: Environmental > Terrestrial > Soil > Tropical forest > Bulk soil | place: Panama | collected 2016-02-17 | reverse complement strand
CCTTGGCGCTGCTGTCTTGTATGGGTACGGTCAACTTTGTCACAAGGGAGAATTTATGAAGTGGATGAAAGTGGTGTCGCTGGCGTATGCGATGCTCGCATTGGCCGTACTGGTTTTCGGGCAAGGTTCGGCGACCGGTGGCTTGCAGGTCTCGGTCAAAGATGCCGCCGGTAACATGATCACCAGTGCGACGGTGATCGTGCTCGATCAGGCCAAGGGGGTGGCACGTTCGACGACGCTGAACTCAGGTGGTGAATACCGTATAGTGGCGCTCGCTCCCGGCCGATATACGGTCACTGTCACCGCAGGCGGGTTTTCCAAGGCGGTGTACCAGGACCAGACCATCACGGTAGGTCAGGTAGCCGACCTTCCTGTGACCCTCGAGGTGAGCGGTGGTGAGACAGTTGTCAACGTGAACGCAGAAGCAGCCCTGGTAGAGACGGCACGGACCTCTAGCACCGACACTATCGAGCAGCGCCGTATCGACAACCTTCCGATCAATGGGCGGAATTACATCAATTTCGCACTGACCGATTCCGAGGTGGTGCGCGACAACGCCCCAAATACCGGAGCTGCGCCTACTTCGGGACTCAACATGAGCGGGCAGCGTGCCCGCTCCAATCTGGTGAATGTGGATGGGGCTGACGCTACCGACAATGCGGTCAATGGCGTTCGGTCCACCGTTTCCCAGGAGGCCGTGCAGGAGTTCCAGATCATCACGAACAGCTATGCGGCTGAGTATGGGCGAGCCTCGGGAGGGGTGGTCAACATCATCACGCGCTCCGGCTCAAATCAGTTTCATGGAGACGTCTTCGGTTACGCGCGCAATCGCAACTTTCAGGCGGTCAACCCGTTCAGCACGGTCTCCAATCCCGCGTACACGCGCGTGCAGGCGGGCGCTGCCTTTGGTGGGCCGATCAAAAAAGATAAGACGTACTACTACTTTTCTTATGAAGTGACGCGGCGGCACGAGACAGGCTTCTCCAGCATCGGACAGGGCAACTTCGGGCTGGTGCCATTCAATACGGCGCTGGTCGGAATGCCGCTTGGCACCATCGATCTCACGCCCGACCAAGTTGGGTTTCTCACCAACCCAGCGACGCTTCGAGCTGAGCGAGGAGATCCAACCGGTACGGTCGCCCAAACGGTTGGTAGATATGCAGCGCTGGCGGGTGCGTCCTCCGGGATGGCTATTAATGGAGCCTGGCCGACCAGCTTGACGGGAGGAATTTCCGGCATCGCCGGGTTCCCGACGACTTGTAAGGCGCCACCGTGCTTCGTGCCCTCCTCATTTCAGACGCTCGCTTCCCAGGCAGGCAATTTCCCGGTATTTGAAGGCACGAGTCTGTATTCGATGCGTCTTGATCAGAATATCAGTACCAGCAACCACTTGATGCTGCGTGCCAATGTCAGTCCCAGTACGGTGACCGGGATCGAGGTGAACGGGCAAGATCAGCCATTCGGGCAGAACGCGTACTCACGCACCTCGCAGCAGACCTATCGCGACGTGGCTGGCACCGTCGAGGACAGCTGGACAATCGGCAGCAACAAGGTCAATGAATTTCGGTTTCAGTATGCCCGCCGTGGGCTTTCCTACTTCTACAACACGGCCATTCCGGGAGGCGCCGACCCGGCAGTCAACATCACGGGATTTGCTTACTTCGGACGCGAGCCTTACTCCTACATCCAACGTACCGAGCAGCGCTATCAGTTCACTGACAATTTCTCCTGGACCATTGGCCGCCACGACTCTAAGTTCGGGGTCGACTTCAACTATCTGCCAACGAAGGCTATTTTCACGGTCAACTACGGCGGGGTGTACGATTTCGGATCTTTCAATGCAGCCGATCTCGGGTTCGCGATCCCGGGGCTTTCCTTCCCCAGCCTGAACGCGGTCGAAGCGTACGGCGCCGGTCTGCCGGGCTCGTTTGTGCAGGGCCTTGGAAGTCCGAGCGATTCGTTCCGCAATAAACCTCTGGGCCTTTTCTGGCAGGATTCCTGGCACGTCAGCTCGAAAGTGACCTTCAATTACGGCGTGCGCTATGACGTTGAATTCCCCCCTCAGTTCAAGCCACCTACCGCGCTAGCCCAGGCGGGATACAACTTCCTGGGATTGCAGAAGGGAATCCAAACCGACACCAACAACATTCAGCCGCGATTGGGTGTAGCCTGGGACCCTGAGGGTGACGGCAAGACCGTGGTGCGTGCCTCATACGGGATGTTCTACGACCATCCCTTGCTGGGCCTGTACTTCCTCGGGGATGCATCGGACGGATCGACCAGCGGACAATTAGCGTTTGGACCGGGAACCTGCAGTGGGCCGGGACAGCCTGGAAACCTCAACGCGGTTTCGGCGTTCCAGGGTTTGCCCATCAATCTGCCGAGCACGTTAAATCCGTGTGCAGCGTCAATTAATCCGGCAGTCGCCAGCGCGCTTGGATATCAGCCGAACCAGCAGCAGTTCCAAGCGTTGAATTTCCCGCAGTCAATTTTCCTTAACCAGAATTACTTGAATCCCTCAAGCTTCATGCCCCTGGCATTTCAGCCGTTTGGGTATCCGCAAGCCCGGAACTTCGTCTACGCCTACTCGCAGCAAGCGAATCTAACGGTCGAACGTGACCTCGGCAACGGCTACGCGTTGAGCCTTGCTTATAACTTCAATGGCGGCCGGCACCTGAATCGGCCGATTAACGCGAATCCTATCCGCGGCGACCTGATGCTCGAGAACTTTGCCGTCGCCAGTTCGTACGCCGCGGCCAACCGGTTGCCGGCACCTACCAGTCCCTTCACGGTCAGTGGTTGTGGCTTCGGCCCAGGCGGGATTCCTTTCGTCGATGCCTCATTGATGAACTTCTTCCGGCCCTCAGGCTTGAATCCCTCCATCGCCGGCGCTTATCTTTCGCAAGGTGGCGGTCCGTGTGTCAGCTTAGCGCAAAAGATTCTCGAGGGTTTGGCAGGACAAGGCTTCAATCGGAACTGTGATCCGACCACTTTGGCGAATTGCGTTCCCTTCGGCGACATGGATGCGAACTACTCTAACGGCAGTTCTGTTTACCATGCCTTCACCACCAACCTGCGCAAGCGCTTCAGCAGCCATTACGAGTTCTTGGCCTCCTACACCTGGTCGCACGCCATTGATGATTCGACCGACCTCGAGTCCACAACCACGCCGCAGGATAGCTATTACCCAATGCTCGACCGAGCCAATTCAACTTTTGATCAGCGGCATCGGTTTGTGTTCAGCGGCGTGTATCAGACGGGCAAGATCGGCGGGGGCGGATTTGCCAGCAAGCTCGCCAGCAACTGGACCTTCGCTCCCATCGTCGAAATTGCCTCAGGCCGACCTTTCAATATCGTCACGGGCAATGGCGATAACCTGCAGCTCTCGGCGCTAACCGGGCGCCCCAATACGTTCGTTAACCCCGCTTGCGGGAATGCCTATCCCGCGGTGCCGTCGACGTTCTCGCCTACTGGCGTATTCCAGGAACCGTGTCCGGCTGACTTCAACGGCACACTTCTTTCTCTGGATGGCGATCTAGCGCGCAATGCGGGAACAACTCCCTGGACGGCCTTCAACGACATGCGCGTGGCCCGCCGCATCTACTTGGGCGAGCGTGTGAACATGGATTTGATGGCGGACATCTTCAATATTGCCAACCGGTACAACGTCGCTGCAGTCAGTCCGCTATTCAGCAATGCCGGGCAAGCGACGGCAGCGTACGATCCGCGGCAATTTCAGTTTGCCCTGAAGCTGAACTGGTAATCCTACTGTTCAGGTCCTTCGAGAACCCAGGTCTGGCCAACAACCGGCGAGATCTGGGGGACTCCCGGGGCGATCCATCACCTTGATTCGGGCTGGACCCACCCGAATAGCTGCTAACATCTGTGTTTCATTCTTCACGACAGCGGAGAACCACTCACATGGGCGAGGTTGATACGCCAACGACGCGCACGCGCGTCCTACGAGAGTCGCAGCTCGCCGTCTATGATCGGGCGGCGGTCTACCAAATCCTCGACGAAGGATTCATTTGCCACATCGGATTCAGTGTTAACGGGCAGCCTTATGTCATCCCCACCTCCTATGGCCGGTCGGGAGATGTGCTCTACGTTCACGGTTCGGCGGCGAGCCGAATGCTGCGGAGGCTGACCGAAGGCCTGCCGGCGTGTATCACCGTAACCCTCGTCGACGGGCTGGTGTTGGCGCGGTCCCTATTCAATCATTCGATGAACTATAGGTCGGTTGTGGTTTTGGGGACAGCAAGTGTCGTGGACGATCGTGTGGAGAAGGTGAAGGCGTTGTATGTCTTGTCGGAGCACATCATGGCAGGAAGGTGGACCGAAGCGAGGCAGCCGAATGCGAGAGAGCTGAAGGCAACCATTGTGCTGCGGGTCCCGATTCAGGAGTTTTCCGCGAAGGTAAGGACAGGGCCACCCCTCGATGACGAGGAAGATTACGGCTTTCCGGTTTGGGCAGGGGTCTTACCTCTCAACCTGGTTCCGGGAGAACCAATTGCTGATTCTCGAGTAACCAACCGTCAAGTTGTTCCGAAATACGTGACTGGATACTTCCGCAAGCGTCATTCCTGAGACTGGCTCCGGCATTCGAGGCGCTTCGGTCGGAGACAAGGCCCTAGTCAGACTCACGCCGTCTCGCTCAGGAAAACCGCGTTGCTCGGTGGCGCCCGATCAGGGGATCAGCAGGATCTTGCCGGTTGTTTTGCGTCCCTCCAGGTCGTGATGGGCCTGCTGCGCTTCCGATAGCCGGTAGTTGTGTTCCATGCGCAGCTTTAGTTCGCCGGCTTTGATCATGTTGAATACGGATGTTGCCCGCGACTGCAACTCTTCGCCGGTAACGATGTAGTGGACAAGCGAGGGGCGGGTCAGGAAAAGCGAGCCTTTCTGTGTTAATACCAGCGGATCCAGCGGAGCTACGGCGCCGCTCGATCCACCGAACAGGACCAACATGCCGCGGGTACGTAGTACGTTCAGGCTGCGGTCGAACGTGGTCTTGCCGACCGAGTCATACACGACATTTACCCCGGCGCCGTCCGTAAGACGCTTGGTCTCGGTTTCGAAGTCGGCCTGCGTATACAGGATGATTTCGTCAGCTCCAGCATCGCGCGCCAGCTTAGCTTTTTCGGGAGTCGATACGGTGCCGATGACACGAGCGCCGAGCTTGCGGGCCATCTGCACGAGCAGCAGTCCGACACCACCCGCCGCGGCATGAATCAGGGCGGTATCACCCTTGTTCAAGCGGAAGGTGTCATGCGAAAGATAGTGAGCGGTCATGCCTTGCAGCATGGCGGCCGCAGCCTGCTGATCGGTTACACCGTCGGGAATTTTGACTAGGCGGTTGGCGGGACAGACGGCATATTCAGCGTACGCTCCGAGTATATCGGTGTAGGCGACGCGGTCCCCGGGCTGCAGAGTCGTTACCTCCCGGCCGACAGCTGTTACGATTCCCGCTGCTTCCTGGCCGAGAACAAATGGAAGCGGTACTTTGTAGCGCCCCTCGCGGTGGTAGACATCAATGAAGTTCACCCCCGCAGCGGCGATTTTGACCACGGCTTCGTTAGGTTTCGGACTCGGCACCGGAACGTCTCTAAGCTCGATCACCTCCGGTCCACCCGGCTGTTTTACCTGAATAGCTTTCATGCGGAGATTGGATTCCTGGCCTAGGAGCACGGATTCGGGAAGTGGGAGTCGGAGGCCGTTCGGGCAATCCAGCGAGAGGGCTGTCGAAAAAGTATTGCCCATTGGGCGGAGGCGGGGAGCTGTCATTACGCCCAGTAACAGTCTCGTAGGGGTACCCAAGGCAACGCACCCGGGTACCTATAAGGAATTGACCGTGGCGGCAACCGCAGAGTAGGATTCCGACATCTGTAAGTAGCTGTCGGCCGCAGTTGGGGCGCGTTAACTATAGAGAAAGATGCGATTTGTAAAACTCTATTTGCTGCTCGCGTCTCTGGGCGCCATGCTTTTGGCGACAACAGCGTGCCAGAAAACCAAGCCTTCCGCTCTTCTGCCTCCAACCCAAGCCACAGCGCCTGCATTAACCAAAACGACCACAACTTACCCGGCTGCTGCCGAGATCAAACCAGCCAGGTTAACCGAGCCGGTAGCGGCCAAAGCTGCTGTGCCCAACGATATGGTCGCCGAGTTGATTGCACGGGTCGAAAAGGAATACCAGGTGGGGCAGGCGAATTATCAGGCAGGACACCTGGAGGCGGCAAAGCTGAGCTTTGACAACGCCTTCAACCTGCTGTTATCAGGTCCGGTCGAAATTGGCGCGGATGAGCGATTGCAGCGGGAATTTGAAAAGCTGCTGGACGGGGTCAATGGGTTGGAGTTGACCGCCTTGCAGGAAGGCGACGGGTTCACGGAACAGAAGTCCGAACCGGCGCCCATCGACGAGGCCAGTGAGGTTACTTTTCCTGTTGATCCGAATATCAAAGCCAAGGCCGCTGCTGAGGTGAGTGCTACCCATTCCGATCTGCCGCTCATGATGAACGATACTGTGGCCGCTTATATCAACTACTTTTCGACCAGCGGCCGGAGCATCCTGGAACACTCGTTGACGCGCGCCGGACGCTACCGGGAGATGATCCGGCGGATTTTGAAGCAAGAGGGACTGCCCCAGGATCTTATCTATCTGGCGGAAGCCGAGTCAGGCTTTCACCCTTTAGCGCTTTCCCGCGCCGGGGCTCGGGGCATGTGGCAGTTCATGGGGAGTCGGGGGAAGGGCTACGGTCTTGAGCGCAGCTGGTGGGTGGATGAACGCCAGGACCCGGAGAAATCGACGCGCGCGGCAGCTCGCCACTTGAAGGATTTGTACAAGCAGTTCGGCGATTGGTATCTCGCCATGGCAGCCTATAACTCCGGTCCCGGAACGGTTCAGAATGCGGTGAAGCGGACCGGGTACGCAGACTTCTGGGAACTCTATCGCCGTAACGTGCTGCCGAAGGAAACGCGGAACTACGTTCCGATTATCTTGGCCGTGACCATAATGGCCAAGAACCCGGCACAGTATGGGTTGCAAGACATCGTTCCCGACAAGCCGGGAAACGTAGACACGGTAAAGATCGACTACCCTGTGGATCTGCGCCTGGTGGCGGAATGTATCGATGTTCCGGTCAGCGATTTGCAAGAGCTGAATCCAAGCTTGTTGCGTATGACCACGCCGAAGGACCGGGAGTTTGCCCTTCACGTGCCTGCCGGCACCAGCGATCGTTATCTGGAAGCGATCGCCGCTATTCCTCCCGACATGCGGGTATGGTGGCGCTATCACAAGGTACAAGCGGGTGACACTCTGGCTTCCGTCGCCCACAGCTATCGCACGACCGCGAAGGCAATCAGTGCAGCCAATAATCTCGACGGCAATCAACCGCAACCGGATACCAAGCTGGTCATACCGATGGCCCCCGGCAAGCATGCTTTCTCGGAAGATCCCCCCACGTATTCACGGCATGCCACCGCTTATCGAATTCGAAAGGGAGACACGGTCTCGACGGTTGCAGAAAATTTTGACGTGCCGCCCGAAATGGTACGGCGCTGGAATCGACTGAAAGGTGAGAGCCTGCGCGGGAGGCGTGTGGTTTACCTACATATGCCGGTGAGCCCCAATACGGTTGAAGCGCGGCGTGCCACCACAAAACCAAGGCGACAGCAAAAGAGAGGCGCCACGGTTGCTGCCCATCAACTCGTACACCACAAAGTGAAGCAGGGCGAGACACTGTCCTCTATCGCAACTTCTTACAAGACAACAGTTTCCGCGCTCCAGCGAGACAATGGCAAAGTCGCTACCCTGCGCCCGGGCATGATCTTGATCGTCCGGGAGTCACGGTAATCCGAAGTCTCCGCGAGTCGTTGCTCTCTGGTCGCGTCCGAAACCACTCCGGCCAGAGAAGAGCAGGTAACTTGAGTTCGAGTCCGCCCAACGACGAACGTCTCACGACCAAGCACTAATAACAACAATCGAGGTCTGTGTTGTTCGCAAAATCCGTGTCTCAGTCCCGCCTCTGTTCGACTTCTGGTGCGCGGGTGTAATATGCAGTTCGAACGGAAGCGGGCAGTGTTCCTGTGCAGCAATTATGCTGTGCTATAATCGCGCGCCGTTCAACGCAATCGCTGTAGTCGAGTAGTCTTATATTCCTTAGTGCATCCAGTGCTCCCGCAGGAAGCGCGCGAGCAGCGAGAATCCAGGAGGACAAATGATGTTTGATGAGACCCTCTATCTAGGTGATGACGAGATGGATGAATACGGCGAGGGTGCCGGCTACGGCGATTCGCTGGAAGAAGATCTCGAAGAGGAAGAAGAAGAGGAAGAAGAAACAGGTTTAGGCGAAACGGAACCGACTTCCGAACCCCCCGCTCCGGCGCCGATTCCGGTGAGCACTGGCGGCGGCGGTGGCAGAAAAGCTCCGAAGAAAGCAGCGGCGAAAAAGAAACCCGCCAGGAAAGCCGCCAAAAAGAAAAGCGCCCGACGAGGAGCGCGTGCCAGTGCCGCAAAGCGCGCCGCTCGACGACCCGCTAAGAAAGCAGCCAAAAAGGGCGGCCGCGGCGGGAAGAAAAAAGCGGCCAAGAGGACCGTCCGGCGCCGCCGTTAATCAGGTGCAAGAATTACCAGCCGCGGCTCGAGCCGCGGCTTTTTTCATTTGGACGATTCGCTGCCATGCCACCGAGCCTGTCGGAGACAATGGCGCATTCTTACTTCGTGCTACTTTTTGCTTTGTACGACACTTAGGCAGCGGCTATACAGCTCAAGCAAGTGTCCGGCGTAGTCCTCTGGTTTGGATGCTGCGCCGCTACCCTGAAAGCCGACCCCAGGAGTTGTGGTCTTACCGTAGCCCGTGGTCATGGCTATGAACTTCATCATATCGAGTGCGATATCCTCGTTGCGGCGCGAGAGATGTGGCAGAACAGCTGATTCGTCCATGAAGACCTCCGAAGGAATAACAACGCAGGGAACATCGTCCACGATGACCGAACTCCTGCTTAACTTGCTATCGTTGAATCCGCACCTAGATAAATTATCAGATTAGCGAACGCTAGGCCCCCGACCGAAAAGCTGATGTCGGATGTGTTTCGACAGGTGAAGACGATGTGTTGGCTTCTCTCCGAGCGTCTTTCTCAGAGGATTGGGTCGCTTTGCTGCCGGCTAACGACCGGCGACGGACGACTCGTATTCACAACCGGACACCTCGCCCAGTGGCCCGGAGTGACCTCGACCAGCGGAGGCATCTCCGCTCGACATTCCACCTGGCGCCACTGGCATCGTGGCTCGAATGCGCAGCCGGGCGGCATCGCGTGCAATGCTGGCACCGTTCCTTCAATCGTCTCGAGCGGCTGGTCGCGTCTGGTTTGGAGTGTTGGAACTGCGTGCAGGAGACCGCGAGTATAAGGATGCGCCGGCGCGGTGAAAATCTCACGCTTGTTGCCTAGCTCCACCAGGCAGCCCGCATACATCACCGCCACTCGGTCAGCCACTTGCGAGACCACAGCCAAGTCGTGCGATATAAACAGCATGGTCAGCCCGTACTTGGCTCGCAATCGAGTGAGTAGCTCTAGAATCTGCGCCTGGATGGTCACATCGAGTGCGGTAGTTGGCTCGTCGGCGATCAGCAGTTCCGGGCGGTTCACCAAGGCCATGGCGATCATGACCCGCTGCCGCATTCCACCTGACAGCTGATGCGGATAATCGCGGGCGCGTCTGATCGGATCCGGAATGGCCACGTCCTCCATCGCCTTAATCGCCGCCTTGCCAGCATCGCGTCGGCTCACTTTCTGATGAGCAAGCATCGCCTCGGCAATCTGGTCTCCGACGCGCATTACCGGATTCAGCGCGGTCATGGGCTCCTGGAAGATCATCGTTATCCGCGAGCCACGAATTCTCTGAACCGCGCTCGGCGGAATCTTTAGAATGTCGCGAACACCTCCTCGATCACTAAGCAGGACCTCTCCACTGGTACGCGCCTCCTGCGCGAGCAGCCGCATGATGGCCAGCGAAGTGACCGACTTGCCGGACCCTGATTCCCCCACCAGTCCCAAGGCTTCGCCCGAGGCGATGCTGAAGCTAAGATCCCGCACCGCGGTTAAGCCCATGCTCTCAGTTCGCCCGTCGGCTCGACCGGATCCGGGAAACTCAATGGTAAGGTGGCGAACTTCGAGGAGAGGGGTCACTGAGTCATCCTAGCAATTTGTCGCGTCGCCGGCACGATCCGCCCGCATGACCCTTCGTGTTGCTTCGCGTTTCTTGTGGTTCATTGCTTTTCATTCATCGCCCTAAAATCGAACGCTGCCTGTGTAACGACCTTTCATGGCTGATTGTAAGTACCCTGGCGTGCCTCTGGCGCGGTGACGCAATGGCCTCCCCGGGTGTACATTCAATCCCAATGATGCTTCGTCGTCGGTGTTACTCGCTGTGCCGTTTCTGGTCGCTTTTCTTAATAACTATCCCAGGCTTCCTTCTAGGTTGCGGTTCGGGAGGCGACAAGCCCGCATCTCCGCCAACGCCTACGCCTCCGCTTCCGCTGATAAAGCTCAGCACCGACACCTTTACCAACACTTCCAGCCAGCATGCAACGGAAGTCGAACCCAGTGCCCTTGCTTTCGGATCGACAATCGTGGCTGCGTTCCAGGTGGGGAGAATCTTTAGCGGCGGCGGTGCCGACATCGGCTACTCCACCTCGCTAGATGGAGGAGCGACCTGGAACAACGGTTTACTGCCCGATATAACGATCTTTGAAGGTTCGGGCCCGTTTACCGCCGTTAGTGATCCCTCAGTTGCGTATAACGCCAGATACGGCCTATGGCTGATCGCCTCACTCCCCATAGGCAGAACCCAGGCCCCACAGGACATCATTGCCGTCAGCTCATCGAGCGACGGCACCCATTGGAACGGGCCTATCCAGGTCAGTCACACCGCCGACGCCGACAAGGACTGGATGGTCTGCGACAACAGCACTTCCAGTCCCAACTACGGCAATTGTTACTTGGAATGGGACGACCCCAGTCAGAGCGCCGATGATCTGATATGGATGAGCGTCTCCACCGACGGCGGACAGACCTGGCAAGCCGCCAGCAATACCGCCGACTTGGCCCACGGTCTCGCTGGCGTGCCGGTCGTACAGTCGAACGGTACCGTGATCGTCCCCATCGTACAGGTATGCACGATCAAATCCTGCGCATCTTCCATGCTCAGTTTTTCTTCCACCAACGGAGGCGCCAGTTGGACCTCAACCGCCAAAATTTCCAGTATCACCGACCATCAGGCCGCCGGTAACTTGCGCTCAGACCCACTGCCGGTCGCCGGGGTGGACGGCTCCAACAATGTCTATGTCGTCTGGCAGGATTGCCGTTTCCGCGCGGGCTGCTCCTCGAATGACTTGGTTTTGAGTACTTCGAGCGATGGAATCACCTGGACACCTCCGTCCCGCATTCCCATCGACGCGGCCTCCAGCACCGTCGATCACTTTATTCCGGGTCTCGCAATTGATCAGGCCACCTCTGGTACGACTGCGCATCTGGGACTTACGTATTACTTCTATCCCACCGCTATCTGTGGAACCTCGACCACCCAGCCTTGCCAGCTCGAAGCTGGATTCATCGCTTCCCAAGATGGCGGCCAGACTTGGACCTCACCCATGACCCTCACGCTCCCCATGTCGTTGAGTTGGCTCCCGAACACATTTTCTGGCGTTATGGTGGGCGACTATATCTCGACGGTGTACGCCAATGGTAAAGCGCGCCCGATCTTCGCCCTCGCAAATGCTCCGTCCGGGTCTGAACCTTTCGACGAAGCGATTTACACCACCGGCACTGCTCTCGCCGCACAGGCCAGTGCGCGGCGATCTAGCTCTGCTGGTGAACACCCCGTCCCGGGCGCTCACTCTGATCACGGTTCCCGCCAGTTCTACGACCTCGAGCACCACTATCCGGCGCACCCACCGAACCTAAGTCGCTAGTCGTTCGACCTTAGTATTGGTCAAAAAAGTCATTGGCGAAGAACTCGGTTCTTATAATTTCGTGGCCTTGAATTAATCACCGCACATTCGAGGTGAAGCAGCTCAGCGTTCCCGCCGCGATGAACGAAATGCCGCAGTCTTGAAACGTAGCCAATAGCACACGCTGCCGCCCTGACACTGGCCAACTCCATTCTCGAGTGAGAAAATAGAGGGGATCAAACTGGCGAGGAAGGCAGGGTCTGGTCAGGTGTCCTGAATCCTTCAAAGTTTTTTTCGCATCTCAACCCCCTGGAGGAAAACGAATGGCACACGAATTACCATCTTTGCCGTATGACTACTCCGCCCTGGAACCCTACATCGATGAAAAGACGATGCACCTGCATCACGACATGCACCATGCCGCATACGTAAAGAACTTGAATGCCGCGCTGGAAAAACACGCCAACCTGCAATCGAAGAACGCAGAAGATCTGCTTCGCGACCTCAACGCCGTTCCCGAGGACATTCGCACCGCCGTTCGCAACAACGGTGGCGGTCACGTGAATCACACTATGTTTTGGAAGATCATGAAGCCGAAAGGCGGTGGTGACCCCAGCGGCGCGATCGCCGACCTAATCAAGAAGACCTTTGGCAGCTTCAAGGATTTCAAAACCAAGTTCAATGACGCTGGAGCGAAGCAATTCGGCAGCGGCTGGGTGTGGCTGGCTGGCAAACGGGGTGGCGAAGTCCAGATCATCACGACCCCGAATCAAGACAATCCCATTTCACAAGGTCTCTATCCGGTCATGGGCAACGATGTCTGGGAACACGCCTACTACTTGAAGTACAACAACCGCCGTCCGGAATATCTGGAAGCGTGGTGGAATGTCGTCAATTGGGACGAGATCAATAAACGCTACGAAGCCTTCAAGTCGGCCAACGAACCTGCTCTGGCCCACCGCTGATTAGCAATTCACTCAGGGACGGCCTCCTGGCCGTCCCATGGATTGCCCTCCGGACAAATCCGATTCCGGCAATTCCGCCAGTTTTCTGGGGCAGAAGTGTTTTAGGGCTTCTTATAGACCACACCGGCCTTCATCACAAAATTCACCCGCTCGAGGAACGTGATGTCAGAAAGCGGATCTCCGGGCACGGCCACAATATCCGCCAGCTTGCCGGCTTCGATGCTGCCGGTTTTGTCCTCGATCCCCAAGAGTGTCGCCGCATCCGATGTGGCTGAGCGGATCGCCGCGATCGGAGTCATTCCCCACTTCACCATGTAAAAAAATTCTTTCGCCGGATTGACCGTCCAGGCAAACCCGCCCGCATCCGTACCGAAGGCGATTCTCACATTAGCCCTGAGTGCCCGCCGGAATGTCTCTTCGTGAATCTTCAGCATTTGCACCCAGACGGGCGCCCCTTCGGCGGCACGTCCTTGGGCAACGTATTCACCCACGAAGATGGTAGGAACGTAGTAAATGCCCCGCGATGACATGGTCTTCAGATCGGCATCGCTGATGTAATTGCCATGCTCGATCGAATCCACGCCCGCCTCCACCGAATTGTGTACCCCGTTAAGAGCCATGGCATGGGAGGCCACTTTGCGCCGCTCCCGGTGCGCCTCGTCCACGATGGCGCGCAATTCATCGAGGGTAAACGTGGGGATATCATCGAGGACGCCGTCGTCGCGAACCCTGTAACTGCGGTCCGAATACACTTTGATCCAGTCCGCGCCGTACATGATCTGTTCGCGCACGGCTTTGCGCGCCTCGTCCGCACCGTCTACAACCTGTACTCCGTGCGGCACCGGCACGTTCGGCGCGTACCCTAACAATGGATAGGCTCCGGTAACGTTGAGGGCTCGCGTTGCCACCTGCATGCGCGGCCCAGGAATTACTCCGCGATTGATGGCGTTGCGAATGTCCACATCAGCGTACCCCGCACCCTCCGTCTCCAGATCGCGCAATGACGTAAATCCATATTCCAGCGCTCGCCGCGCATTCACCGTTCCCAGAATGGTTCGGTACTCAGGCGATTGCTTCAACAACTGCTCGTCGTAATCCGCCGCCGTAATATCCCCCTGCAGGAGCACATGCGTGTGTGTGTCGATCAGTCCCGGAAGGCAAATTTCACCGGACAGATCAATGACGTCCCCTCCCACAGGCTCTGCACCTACCTGTTTGATCTTCTCCCCCTCGAGGGCAATGACAATGTCCCTCCGCACCGTGTCCGACTTGCCGTCAATTAGTCTTCCGCAGCGCAAGTAAACCGCTTTCGATACGGTCCCGGCCGCTTGCGCGCAGCAATTCATCACACCGCCAAGAAAAATGACCGTCAACCAAATGCACATAACTATGCGCACGTTCTTCCTCCCTCTTGCCCAATGCAGGCTGGCTCGAACCCCTGGCGGTCAGTGATTCATTCGACCAAAAAGCTCACGCCCGGCCAGCAACCGAACAAGACCTGTTCTTTTCCTGTGCTTCTCGTGTGGAAAATACGGCAGCCGAGTCTATCAGAGTCCTTTGCGGATTTTCGCCCCAGCCTGAAGCGTAAGTTGCCGCTTGGCTTAGCAGCACTTGAGGAGAAATTTCTTCGTCCCGGAAAGCGTCGACAGACCTGCGACAGATTTTCCCAGAATTGCACCAATCTTATGGAATTGACCCCTGCTCGTTCGACGCGTAAAGTCGCTGTCACTCCACCCCAAATTCGGAGGGGCTGGCTTGCCACTTCAAAAATCGCAACCTCTTGTATCTCGGCTAATAACTCGGAGTGGACGCAGCTATTTGCAGGTACCAAAAGAGAACTCAAGAACCGTCTTTGCCCTCCCCTAAGGCTGGACAACAGTTATGAAAGATTCTGAGTGGAAGATTTATCGCACGCGATTCTTAGTCCGAGCAAAGCAACTTACCAAGCCGCTTTATTTCGTCGATGCTCTCGGCCGCGAACACCACGGTGATAAAGGCGACTATGTGGTCGAGTCTACCGACGGCAGCCGCCGTATCGCCCCCCGCTCAATTTTTGAGGATGTCTACGTCGTCATGAACGGCTGGGAAGACCACTGGCCGGCATCGAAACGCGAGTGGCCGGTCATCAAGCATCGTCGTATTCCTACGCGCCGTACCTGGGTGAGCTAAACGGGGACGAATCGCGTTCGGTCGACAGCGCTGTGGAAAACCGGTCCAAGCTTCTGTGTACCCCGCGGAAAAGGCGTACAATACTATATATGGTAGTTTGCTCTTGACAGCTACAATATGCGGGAGTAAGGTGACAGTCCCATAAGCAATCCGTCTGCTTCGTCCGATTACCTGTTAATGGCCGAAGCGGAGGGGATTCAGAAAAGGCATTTGGGGCGATCGTCAGGTCAGAGCAGATCCCACGTCGCCCCAAAACAACCTCCGGCGCGACAGTTCAGCGGTCAAAGCCGCCAGCTGCCCGGAGCGGAATGAGTGGTGACGGTCCCCGGTCCGGAAGGGCATCCCTCGGGGAGCACGGTCTTGAAATTCCTTGTTGACAGAGCCTTAGTCTCGTCCAGGAGCCCCTACATGGAAGGTATAGCACGCCTCGTTTCCGAATCCGTGGCCCGTTACGCCATCGACTGCACCCTCGATCATCGATGCCTCCACTGGTCGCGCTGGTTCCCCTGCGAGACGAGTTTCGACCTCATGCTGGTACCTACTCGTCCCGGCTTGTTTGCCATTGCCGAAGAGTTGATTGCTCCCCGAGAAGCTGCCGCCCGCGGGGGTAAGCGTATGCTCGCCTTGTCGCAGGTATACGCCACCGAGGATCTGGCGATAACCATGAGCCGCCTGCTGGCTGTCAACAATTCTCAGAAGGACCGTGCAGCCCAAGGAAGAATATTCGCCCGCTTTACGGTCTTTGAAGACGACCATCAGCGCCCGTCCGCCCAAACCGCCTTCGAGCGCTGGCTGATGACCTCGGCGGCCGCGGGCAGCGGCAGAATTCATGATTTGGATGATTTCGCCGAAATCCCGTCAAGCGCAATCGAAAGCGAGCCGGAACGTCGCACACCAGCAGAAAGTCGGTCCGAAGGCCGCGCCGCAAACGTCCCTCCTCCCGCACCCTTGCCTAGCGGTTTTTAGCATGATTACCCTTGCCGG
>Ga0126378_10001747_pt1 | contig 16064 bp, 11 predicted proteins | sample PanSoiMetPlot_23_FD_92587 | JGI IMG/M metagenome (GOLD analysis project Ga0126378, IMG submission 92587) | Tropical forest soil microbial communities from Panama - MetaG Plot_23 | ecosystem: Environmental > Terrestrial > Soil > Tropical forest > Bulk soil | place: Panama | collected 2016-02-17 | reverse complement strand
GTTGGTGATGGCAATGCCGGCCTCGGCCGCCGCCAGCTTTACCATGCCCGGCCGCAACGCAGCGAGCGCGAGCGCGGGCGGGTCCTTCGGCGCCGGGTCGAGCCGGAAGCCGTCGACCGAGAACGTCTCGTACTGCTGCGTCACCTTGCCGCCTGCGAGCGCCTCGCGCAGGAACCGGAGCATGTCCCGCGAGCGCTGATAGGGCTTGTCGAAGGGGATGCCGTTCCACTGCTCGACGGCGACCTTGGACGAGGTGCCGATGCCCATGACGAACCGGCCCGGCGCGAGATCGGCCATCGTTCCGGCCTGCACGGCGAGTGTCACCGGCGCCCGGCCGTAGATGCCGACGATCGCGGTGCCGAGCCGCAATTCCGGCGCCCACTCGGAGGCGAATGCCAGCGGGGTGAACGCGTCATACCCGTTGAGCTCGGCCGACCAGGCGTCGGTGTAGCCGAGGTCAGGCAGGCGGGCGATGAGCTCGCGCTGGTCCGGGATTCGAACGCCGGTGAGCGGGAGCGTCAGCCCCCAGCGAGCTCGCGGTGCCATGGGCAAGGTCCCTTCGCGGGCGACGTTGGTGGCAGTGAGTATGCCAGGGGCCTAGGCGGCCGCGCTCGCCAGCGCCCGCTCGTGCAGCTCGTGCAGCCGCGCCGCGGTCTGCTCGTCGGCGGGCGAGTAGGTCGTCATCCGGGTGCCAAGGCGCTGCCCCAGCCACAGGTGGGTGTAGTTGAGCTTGAGCAGGCCGACATCGGGGTGCAGGAAGCGCTTGGTGAGGTTCTCCGGGCTGGCCACCTCGTGCCGCTCCCACAGCTCCGCGAACTCTGGTGACGCCTTGGACAGCCGGGAGACGAGACACTTCCAGGCGGGCTCGGCCACGTGCTCGGCCATGGCCGCGCGGTACTCCGCCGCCATCCGGCGCGTGCCCTCTTCCCAGTCGAGCGTCGCCGCGCGGCAGGACTCGCTGGTGAACATTCGCCAGAGCGAGTTCCGCTCCTCGAAGGGCAGCTCTGCGAGCGGACCCATGAGCGCGTCAAACGCCCGGTTCCAGGCGAGGATGTCGTACCGCGCGTTGCGAATGCACGCGGGGAACGGCTCGAGCTTGTCCAGCAGTAGCTGCGCCGTGGGCGGCAGCGTACGGCACTCGGCCTGCCCGTTGCCGTCCGGTACATCAGCGAGCCGGAACAGGTGATCGCGCTCGTGCGGATCGAGCAGCAGCGTGCGCGCCACGGCGTCGAGGACCTGCGGGGAAGCGTTGATGTCCCGGCCTTGTTCCAGCCAGGTGTACCAGGTGACGCCTACTCCGGCGAGGGTCGCCACTTCCTCGCGGCGCAGCCCGGGGGTGCGGCGCCGATTCGCCGGCGGGAGACCTACCTGCTCGGGTGCAATGCGCTCACGCCTGCTGCGCAGGAACCCGGCAAGTTCGCCGCGCCGGCCATCCGCGATCGCCCCGCGCGGGGCGACCAGCCGGTCATTGTCAGACCCCGTCGGTAGGGTCTTTTCAGTGCGCAGCGGGTCTGCGATGGGCTGTGGTGTCCTGCTGGGGTCGGTCATGGATACCAGTATGCCATTGGACTAATGCGGGATCCAGGTATCGCCAGTACCAGTATAAACAGGCTCTAGTACCTGGCTCGATTTGTCGGGCAGTGTGGTCACATGCCTTCCACACTGAATACGTATGGGCCTGCCGCCAGACCGGCTGACCTGGGGGCTGATGCCCGGGCTGCCAGGCCAGCAGAGCCGCGAGCGCTCACCTCGGCCGGGCTGACGGTGATCCTCGTGGGCGTGCTGCTGCCGATGATCGACTTTTTCATCGTCAACGTCGCCCTGCCGACGATTGACGCCGACCTCCGCGCGAGCCAGCCGCTGCTCGAGCTCGTCGTCTCCGGCTACGCGACGGCCTACGCCCTGCTGCTCGTGCTGGGCGGCAGGCTGGGCGACAGCCTCGGCCGGAAGCGGCTGTTCCTCGCTGGCATGGCCGCGTTCACGCTGACGTCGCTGGCCTGCGGGCTCGCGCCCACGGCGGTGTTCCTGGTTGTTGCCAGGGCTGCGCAGGGCGCGTCGGCGGCGATGATGGTGCCTCAGGTACTCGCGACCATTCAGGCAGCGACGACCGGTGAGCAGCGCAGCCGCGCTCTGGGCCGTTACGGCGCCGCAGGCGGTCTCGCCGCCGTGCTCGGGCAGGTGCTCGGCGGCCTGCTGGTCTCCGCCAACATCGACAGTCTCGGCTGGCGGCCGATCTTTCTTGTCAACGTGCCGATCGGTCTGGCCGGCCTCGTGCTCGCGAGCCGGTACGTGCCGGACACCCGGCACGGAGAGCCAGCGCCGATCGACACCCGCGGCACGCTGCTGCTCGGCCTCACTGTGGTCGCATTGCTGGTGCCGCTGACGGAGGGCCGCTCGCTCGGCTGGCCGGCCTGGACGGTAGCGCTGCTGTTGCTGGCTCCGCTGGCAGCAGCCGCCTTCGGAGTCACTGAGCGCCGGGTCGAGCGGTCCGGCCGGACTCCGCTGGTGCCGCCCTCGCTGCTGCAGCACCGAAGCATGCGCCGCGGCCTGCTGCTCGCGCTGCCGTTCTTCGCCGGGTTCGGCGCGTTCATGTTCTGCTACGCGCTGCTCGTGCAGGACGGCCTGCACGCCAGCGCGCTGACGGCTGGTCTCGGCCTGGTGCCGATGGCGGCGGCGTTTCTGCTCGCGTCGCTGTCGACGAGCAGGCTGCTGGTCCGGTACGGAGCGAAGGTGCTCACCGCGGGCGGGCTGCTGCAGGCCATCGGGCTGATCATCCTGGCCGTGACCGTGTGGCAGGGCTGGCCGCACCTGGCAGTCATCGACTTGTCGCCAGGCCTCGTCGTCGCGGGTGTCGGCCAGGGGCTCCTGATGAGCCCGCTGTTCGGGGTCGTGCTGTCGCAGGTGCCGGCCGCCGCGGCCGGAGCGGGGAGCGGCGTGATGACCACCACCCAGCAGACCGCGCTCGCGCTCGGGGTGGCGACGCTCGGCAGCCTGTTCCTGGCGCTGGCGGGCGACGGCACGGGGGTGCGCGCTGCGTTTGTCGTCGTGCTCGCGGTGCAGGTGCTGGTGGCCCTCGGCGTGGCTGCCGGCGCCCGCGGTCTGCCTGGCTGGCGCCGCCCGCGCACCGCGGCCGTGGCGGCCGACTAGCTAGCCGCGGGGGGATGGTCCGGGTCCCGGCTGCAGGGGGCAGCCGGGACCCGGCTGGCTACGCCCGCGAGATTGCACTGTGCACGGGCGCCGCAGTGCGATCTCGCCACGGCAGTCCGTCAGCCGTCTGAACCGGCTGCAGTCCGAGACCCCTTGTGGCTAGAATTCAACGCGCGTAGAATTCAACGCACGTTGAGATTATCTGCGTACCCCCCGGAGGCCCTGATGTGGGCAATGATCCTCAAGGAGTTCCGTCAGCTCCGGCGCGACCGCCGGACGCTGGCCATGATGATCGTGCTGCCGATCCTGCTGCTCGTCGTGCTCGGCTACGCGGCGAGTTTCGACGTCCCGTCGATCCCGGTCGCGGTGGCGGGGCCCGGCGCCGCGACAGTTGCGCGCGCGCTGCCGAAGCCGTTCGACGTCGTCAGCAGTGACTCGCACGCGGCGAGATCCTGGGCTGAGGACCAGCTCCGCGACGGACACGCGGCCGTGGCGGTCCTGACCAGCACTGGCGGGGCACCCTCGGTGCTCATCGACGGCAGCCAGCTGTTTACCGCGCAGGCGACGCTGACTGCGTTGTCGAAGGCCGCGTCGGCGTTCCCTGCCGCAGGCAAGCCGATCGTCACCATCCTCTACAACCCCGGACTGAAAACGTCGGCCGTGATGATCCCCGGCATCGCGGGAGTGATCCTGGTGTTCATCGGCACGATCATCACCAGCCTGGGCGTCGTCAGGGAACGCCAGTCCGGCACGCTCGAGCAGCTCGCCGTGATGCCGCTCCGGCCGCGGGATGTGTTTCTCGGCAAGATCGCGCCCTATTTCGGCGTCGCCGCCGTGGACCTGGCGATCGTCGTGGGCGTCGGCATCGCGCTCTTCGGGGTGCCGTTCCGCGGCTCTGCGCTGCTGTTCGCGCTCGGTGCGCTGTTGTTCCTGTTCGTGACGCTCGGCATCGGCGTGCTGATCAGCACCGTCTCGCAGAACCAGGGTCAGGCCATCCAGCTCGCGGTGATGACGATGCTGCCGCAGGTCCTGCTGTCAGGACTGATCTTCCCACTGTCTGCGATCGCGGTCGGCGTCCGCTGGATCGCCTATCTGCTGCCGCTCACCTACTTCAACGAGATCTCACGCGGGGTGATGCTGCGCGCCGAGCCGATCGGCTCGCTCTGGGCGCCGTTGCTCATCCTCGCCGTGCTCGGGCTGGCCGTCGGCACGCTGGCCACGCTGCGCTTCCGCGGCTACCTGGCGCCCGCGCCCGCCAGGCGGGCGCCACGGGAGCGCGAGGGCACCGGCGATGGCCTTAGCGAGTCGCTCTCCCTCGGCAGCCCAGCGGCGCCGCTCGCGGGACGGCCAGAATGATCGCTGGGCAGGCCGACGACCGGGACGCGCGCGCCGACGACCGGGACTCGCGCGCCGACGACCGGGACGCGCGCGCCGACGACCAGGACTCGTTCGTCGAGGACGGCTGGGGCGCCCGAGCGCTGCGGTTGCGATACGGGGACGTGCTCGCCCTGGACGACGTCTCGCTGGCGGTCCCGCGCGGCCAGGTCACCGCCGTCGTCGGTGGCGACGGCGCGGGCAAGAGCTCCCTGCTGCGCTGCCTGGCCGGTGCGATCCGGCCGGACTTCGGCGAAGTGCGCGGCCCGGGCAAACTGCGCACCGGATACCTGCCGGCCAGTTCGGGCCTCTACCCGGACCTCACCGTCACGGAAAACCTGCAGTTCCGCGCTCGGTCCTACGGCGTTCCTGACACGGTTGCGAAGCCGCGGATCAGGGAGCTGACCGAGCTGGCGGGCCTCTCCACTGCCCGGGACCGGCTGGCCGGACAGCTGTCCGGCGGCATGCGGCAGAAGCTCGGCGTTATCGCGGCCCTCGTGCACGATCCGGCCCTGCTCATCCTTGACGAGCCGAGCACCGGCGTCGACCCGGTGAGCCGGTCCGGGCTGTGGTCGCTGATCGCTTCGGCCGCGGCGCGCGGGGCGGCGGTGGTGCTCGCCACCACGTACCTGGACGACGCGCAGCGCGCAGCCTGGGTGCTGGTTCTTGATGCCGGCAGCGAGATCGCCGCCGGCACCCCTGAGCAGATCGTCGCGGCCATGCCGGGCACCGTCGCCGAGGCTCCGGCGCAGCCCGCAGGAGCCGACGGCGCACGGTCGTGGCGCCGTGGGGCTGGATGGCGCACCTGGTATCCGCCAGGGGCCAGCCAGCCCGGCCAGCCTGTCACCGCGGACCTGCAAGATGCCGTGACCGTGGCCGCGCTCGCCCGAGAGCTTGCGACGGCATCCGGGACGACGGACGACCAGCCATGGGTGCCGAGTTGGTGGGGCTCTAGCGCCACTAAAGAGGCACCCATAACGTCGGCGTCCGGGTCCCTAGCCCCGACTGCGCCGCTGGCCGAAACCGCGCGCGTTACCTGTCGCTTCGGGCACGTCACCGCGGTCCGCGACGTCAGCATCGAGGTGCGGCCAGGCGAGATCGTCGGCCTGATCGGGGCCAATGGTGCGGGCAAGACCACCCTGATCCGGATGCTGATCGGCCTGATCCCGGCGACGTCAGGCCAGGTCCGGCTGCTGGGCGAGGCGCCGAGCAGGCGGACGCGACGCAGGATCGGCTACGTGCCGCAGGGCCTCGGCCTGTATGAGGACCTGACCGCGGCCGAGAACATGCAGTTTGCCGCCGCGGTATTCGGCAACGCAGGCAGCCAGCACCGGCGGCGGGCCGAACCGCGCAGCGAGCGCGGGGTTCCGGTCGGCGAGCTGCCGCTCGGCCTGCAGCGGCGGGCCGCGTTCGCGCAGGCGCTCGCGCACGACCCCGAGCTGCTGATCCTGGACGAGCCGACGTCGGGAGTGGACCCGCTCGGCCGTGCCCGGCTCTGGCAGACCATCGCCGAGGCGGTTCGCGCTGGTGCCGGCGCGCTGGTGTCGACGCACTACATGGAAGAGGCCGGCGAGTGCGACCGGCTGATCATCATGGCCGACGGCGAGGTCGTGGCGGACGGGACCGCCGCCGAGATCGTCGGTGACGCGCAGGTGACCGTCGTCGAGGCCGCAACCTGGGCGGCCGCGTTCAGCCGGCTGACGCAGGCCGGGCTGCCGGTCGCGCTGGCCGGCCGGACCCTGCGGCTGCCGGGGATCAGCCCCGCCGAGGCCGAGCGGGCACTGACCAGCCCGCCCGCGGCAGCGACCGGCGAAGCCGGTCCGGCGGGCTACCGCGTCTACTCGGCTCCGGCGACGCTTGAGGAGCGGTTCTTCGAGCTCGCCAGCACGGCCAGGGCAGCCGAGCAGAAGCCGGGCGTCCCGGCATGACCACGTCGCGGCGCCCCTCGGCTACCCGCCAGGGCAGGCGGGCCGTGCGCACTGGCCGGAGGGCAGGGGACAGCGGGACAAGAGAGGCGATCCTGCAGGCTGCCAGGGCGCAGTTCGGCGAGCGCGGCTACGACGGCGCCACCATCCGGGGCATCGCCGCCGCCGCCGGGGTAGATCCGGCGCTCGTCCATCACTACTACGGAACCAAGGAACGGCTGTTCGCCGCCGCGATGCAGCTGCCGTTCGTGCCGAGTGAGGTGATCACCGCGGCGGTCGCGGACCGGCCGGCCGGGCAGCCAGCGGGCGCGCACCTGGTGCGCACGGCGCTGGGGCTCTGGGACAGTCCCGGCGTCCGCGAGGCGTTCGTCGGCATCCTGCGCTCGGCGCTCACCAGCGACCAGGCAGCGGCCATGCTGAGGGAATTCGTCAGCCGGGCCATTCTCGGCCCCGTGGCGAGCCTTGCTGACGGCACTGACCCCGAGCAAACCCCGTTCCGTACGGCTCTTGTTGGTTCGCACATGCTCGGGCTGGCGCTGACGCGGTACGTCTTGCAACTTCCGCCGGTGGCAACCGCGGACGCCGACGCCCTCGCCGCGGCGATCGGGCCCACCATCGACCGGTACCTGACCGGAGACATCGAAGCCGGGCTCGTCGGCGGCTAGCATCCGTTGGGGTGGACGCCATTCTCGGTGACTGCTCGCGCCGGCGCGGACTTCGGCAGCCAGGGCCGCGGTTTCGCGCGACTCAACATCGGGACCTCGCCCGAACTGATCGACGAAGCGGTGCGGCGGATGGCCGCGGCGCAGGCGTGAGAATACGCCGTTCGAGTTGCCGTCGCGGCCCCGTGACTGTCACGATCGGTCCGCCGGATTATTTCCGGTAACGCCGGACGTTTCAGCACGCGGACGCTGCACCGGCGCTGAGCCTGGGGGAGATGCCAGTGTCGAGATTGCGTGCTGTATCTATGCGCCGGTACGCAGGGGCGGGAATCGCGGCGCTGATCGCCGCTGCCGGGCTGTGCGCCTGCGGAGGCGGCGGAAAGCCGGCGCCGACCGTCACCGTGACACAGTCGTCCAGCCCGTCAACGTCGGCCACCGCGGCCGCGTCAGGACCACCGGCGATGGTCGCGGTGACCAGCGCTGGTGCCCTGGTCACGCTCAATCCCGCGACCGGCGTGGTGGAGAAGACGCTCGTGCCGACGGGCGTGGCCGGCGATGAGGTCTCGGTATCCGCCGGCGGGCAGGTCTACTTCGCCGTGCAGAACGGCTGCGCCAGCACCATCGGAGAGGTCCCGGTGGGCGGCGGGACTGCCGTGCAAATCACGGCCGGCCGGCTGCCGGCCATCAGCCCGGACGGCACCAAGCTGGCGTACGCCAACCAGCCTCCCCTGTCCGCGTCGTGCCCGCTCAGCACCAGCAACTTCCTGCCGCTGTACCACCTGGTGGTCCGCACGCTGAGCAGCGGAGCGTCAAACAGCCTGCCGATGGTGCCGGCGAGCCAGTTCTCCGGCCTGCCGATACCGATCTCGCACGTGTCCTGGGCGTCCGATAGCCGGCACCTCGCGGTGTCCATCGCGGCCAGTCAGGACAACGAGGGCTGGGGCGTGTATCTGGTCGACACCGCGAGCGCGCAGTACTACGCGGCTGGTTCCGGCACCGCATTGCTACCGGTCACGGGCCAGCCGAGCCCGCAGCAGAGCTACCTGCGCGAGGGCGTGTACCTGCCGAACGGCAACTTGTTCGTCAGCCGGGCGTGCTGCGGGGGGTTCCCGCCCCGCGACACCTCGCGGCTCATGTGGGAGGTCAACAGCAGCGGGGTGCTCGTCCACCAGGTCGCGCTCGGCTTCGCCAACCTGGACCACACGAGCCTGGACGTGAGCCCGGATGGCAACTGGCTGCTCTACCTGGCCGGGAACGACCTGTACGTGTCGCACGGCGGCGCGACCCCGAGCAAGCTGACGACCGGCCTAATCGCCGCTGCCTGGGGTTAGCCAGCGCTCTCGGTTAGCGGCGCTGCCAGAGCGTCACGGTGATGCCCTTGAAGGTCTGGGTATCGATCCGGGTGAAGTCCTGAGCCAGCGCCTGGCTCTGCTGCCGGAGCAGACTGGCCCGCAGGCTCGCCGACGGCCGCGCGCCGATCACCCAGATCCGCTGGTAGCCCAGCATCAGCGGCAGGGTGGCGGCAAAAGTCTTGTCCGTGCCGCGGAAGTTGCCCGCCTGCCGTGGCGGTACCGCCACCGCGAAATCAGTGAGCCTGGAGAAGTCCTGCGGGTAGCCGAGCTCCGCCTTGCGGAAGAACGTGTCGAAGTACAGCACGCCGTCGCCCGCGCGGGCGTGGGCGCCGACATAACGTGATGGCCCGCCGAAGTCGTACGCCCGGCTCTGCGGCGTGCGGACCCGCTGGTCCGGGCCCAGTTGCAGCACCAGGGCCAGGACGCACAGCACGACACCGGGCAGCACGACCAGCACTCGCCGGGCGCCGGGCGCGGCGAGCCGCCCGGACACCCACTGCCCGATGCGGTAGACGCCCGCGCCGGCTAGCAAGGCCGCGCCGGCCTCGCCGTACAGGACGTAGCGGTCGACGTAGAGCGGATGCAGCACCCGTGACTCGGCCGCCAGCAGCAGTGCCGGGAGCACCAGCAGCGGCGCGGCCACCGACGGCAGGCTGACACCGCCGCGCCACCAGGGGGCCGGGGCCTGGCCGGATTCCGGCGGCACCGCCCTGGCGGAGCCGTCCTGCGGTACTGGCTCCGCGGTCCAGCCGGGGAGCACCGCGACGACGGCGCAGGCGAACACCAGCACGGCGAGGATCGTGGCGGCACCGAAGTAGTCGTGGAACAGCGTCTTGGCGGCGGGAATACCGGGTGGCGGGATCCAGCCGATGGCGCCGTGCTCGGCGACGCTGAGCGCGAGCAGCGGCAGGACCACGACCCCGCCCGCGATCGCGGCGTACAGCCAGTGCTGGAAGATCCGGCGGCCGGGCCGGGACAGCAGCACCGTCACGCCATGCGCAGCCAGCATGAGCAGCGCCATCTCGTTGAGATAGCTGCTGATCGCCACCAGCACCGCGTACCCCATCCACCACCGCCGCGCCAGGCGCAAGCTGTCAGATCGCTCAGAGACAGTGGCTGTCTCTGCCCGGAGCGCCTGCACCAGCACCAGGGTCGCAGCGACGACGCCCGCCAGCACCATGGCGTACGACCGGGCGGTCTGCGCGTAGAAGCTGATGCTCGGGGTCAGCGCCATGATCAGCCCGGCAAACAGCGCCACCCAGCCCGACCCGGTCAGCTGCCGGGCGAGGACGGAAACGAGCGCCACCGCGATGACCATCGCGATCACCGACGGGACACGCAGCGCGGTCGGGCTGGCACCCCCGACGGCGACCCATGCGTGCATGAGCAGGTAGTACAGTCCGTGCACCGCGTCGACGTGGCGGACCAGGTGGGCGAGGTCGCGGAGGCTGAGCAGGGCGGCCCAGCGCGTGGCGACCTCGTCGTTTCCCATCGACGAATCGCGCGCCAGGCCCCAGAGGCCCGCGACGGCCATGACCGCGGCGGGCAGGAGCACCGGTGCGTACCGGGCCACCTGAGCCGCCCAGGGGGGCAGGCTCCGCTTCGGGACCCCGGCTGCTGCTTGCTGTGACTGGGGCGCCGCCTGCTGGGCGGCCGAGCGCATGGCCGCCGCCTCGTTCCCGCCGGCGAGCGCCGAGCTCACTGCTCGCCCGGTAGCGGTCGCTCTGCTGGCTCGCCGACGGAGGCAGCGAAGGTCTGACGCCAGCGCTCCGGCGAGTTGAAGTCCGCGGCCGCGGCGCGGTATTCGGCGGCGAGCCGCGACCAGCGCCGGGCCAGCCGACGGTGCAGCACCATGCTGCGCCACGCCAGCGAGCGGAACTGGCCCCGGTCCCTGGTGAGCCACGTCGCGTTCGTGTTCTCAGCCGAGGAAACGAGCACGCTATCCAGCGTGGCCAGCACCCACCACGACGCGTCCTGGTAAGGCAGCGCCATCTGCGGCCGTTTCGCGGCGCCCGGCTTCGGCCGCCGGAACTGGCGCAGTGTGCCGCGCCCTGCCTTGGTCATCAGGTTCAGCTTGTTGGTCGGGGTGGTGTTGTGCTTCAGCGAGTCCGGGGCCTTGCGCCGCGGCGCAGGGAAGCTCTCCAGGTCGGCCTCGTAGCGGGCGTCCGGGTACGTGGCCCGCAGCTGCCGGATCTGGCCGATCTTGCTGGCCAGCTCGCGGTGCAGGTGATCCGGCCCGGCCAGTACGTCCTCGACCGCTAGCTGCTGCAGGGCTGCTGTCGAGTAGTACATCGACAGCAGCGCCTGGAGCTGCCGCTCCCGGCTTTCGGTGATGACCGCGCCGCCGCCCTTGTGGGGTGAGTGCAGCAGCGCCGAGACCAGCCTGTTGCGAAGGTGGTAGTAGGCCTGCCAGTCCCTGGCATCGTCCTTATCGTCCCAGGGCACCTGCCAGCACCCAACACCTGGCAGCGACACGGTCGGGATGCCATTTTCCCTGGCCCGGACGCCGTACTCGGCATCGTCCCATTTGATGAACATGGGCGGGATCAGGCCGATCTCATTGACCACGCTGACCGGGACCAGGCACATCCAGGTGCCGTTGTAGTCGCCGTCGGCCCGGCGGTGCAGCCACGGCGTATTCCGCAGGTTCCGCCGGCCGAAGTCGTGCTTGGGCTGGGTGTTCGGGGCAGGTCCCCACCACCAGGTCCACGACTCGATCGACTCGGCATAGGCGTGCAGCAGCGATCGGTCGTAGAGACTGAACATGTGCCCGCCGACGATCGTCGGCCGCCGCGCGAGGTCCGCGAACGTGGCGGCGCGCAGGATGCCCTCGGGCTCGAGCTTGACGTCGTCATCCATGAGCAGGACGTACGTAGCCCGCCCCGCGCGGACCGTCTCGTCCATCGCCCGGGCGAAGCCGCCCGAGCCACCGAGGTTCCCCTGCTGGATGACCTCGACCTTGTCACCGAGCTTTTTGGTCGACTCGGTGAAGGCCGGCCGCTGCAGCACTTTGTCGTTGCCCTGGTCGATCACGTAGATGCGGTCGATGACGTCGTGGATCTCGGTGGCCTCGCCGAGCGTGCGCAGCGTCTCCAGCATGAAGTCGGGCTGGTTGAACGTGGTAATGCCCAGGCTCACCCGGCCTTCGGCCGCCTTTTCTGACAGGCCGAGCCAGTCGGCGTCGATCAGCGTCGTGCCACGCGGCCCGGCCACGATGTCGAACCAGTACCAGCCGCCGTCGATGAACGGGGTCAGTGGCAGCGTGCGCTGGACGGTCGTCGGCTCGTCGGACTCGACGGTGATCGTCTCGACCGGGTGGCTGAATCCGCGGGCCGTCGACCGGTACAGGACGATCGTGGACTCGCCTGCCAGGCGGATTCGCAGCGTGACCGACGCCACGGTGGTCCACCGACGCCAGTAGCTGGCCGGGAAGGCGTTGAAGTACGTGGCAAAGGACACGCGCCGGCCTTCGGTAATGATGGCGCTGCGCCTCGGACCGGCATCTTCGATGAGGGAGGCAGGCAGCTCGGAGCCGAACCTGATGCTGGTCTGCGCCTCGCCGACAGCAGCGCTCGCCACCGGCAGGCTGACCGCGGTGGCCTTCCTGCCGGTCTGTGCCTCGGCCGCCAGCTCGGAGGCGAGCTCGCCGGCTCCGCGCTCGGGGTTGGTCTCGACGTACAGCGGGACGATGTCGAGGTCCTCGACCGGGAAGATGACGCGCTGCAGAACCCGCAGTGCGGGCTCGGTTCCGCCTGTCACTGGCCATCCTCCGGTGCGTTCAGCGGCTCGCCATGGGCGAAATGCGGGCGGAGCCGGTTGTCATACATGCTGAGCGCAGAGGCTATCGCCATGTGCATGTCCAGGTACTTGTAGGTGCCCAGGCGCCCGCCGAACAGGACGCCGCGCTCACGCTCTGCCATTTCCCGATAGGTCTTCAGCCGTTCCCGGTCGGCTGCGGTGTTGATGGGGTAGTACGGCTCGTCGCCACGGACTGCAAAGCGGGAGTACTCGCGCATGATCACCGTCGCGTCATCCGGGTACCAGTCGCGCTCGGGGTGGAAGTGCCGGAACTCGTGGATCCGGGTGAACGGCACATCGTCGTCGGCATAGTTCATCACCGGCGTGCCCTGGAAATCGCCCGTTGGCAGCACCTCGAGGTCGAAATCGAGCGTGCGCCAGCCCAAGTCGCCAGCTTCATAGCCGAAGTAGGCGTCGAGCGGACCGGTGTAGACGACGGGCACGTGCCCCACCATGCCGGAACGGAGGTCAGCGAACTCCGTGTTCACCTGCACCTCAATCCCCGGGTGGTCGGCCATGCGCTCCAGCCAGGCAGTGTAGCCATCGGCAGGGAGGCCCTCGAAGGTGTCACTGAAGTACCGGTTGTCGAAGGTGTACCGGACCGGGAGCCGCGCGATGATCTCCGGTGGCAGGTCAGCAGGATCGGTCTGCCACTGCTTCGCGGTGTACCCGCGGATGAATGCCTCATACAGGGGGCGGCCGATCAGCGAGATCGCCTTCTGCTCGAGATTCACGGCACTGCCCGGCGCCACCTCGGCCGCCTGCCCGGCGATCAGGGCCCGGGCCTCGTCGGGTGACATGACCGTGCCGAAGTACTCGCAGATGGTGGCCAGGTTGATCGGGAGCGGATAGACGCGGCCCTTATAGACGGAGAACACGCGATGCTGATAGCCCGTGAACGTCGTGAACTGGTTGGCGTACTCCCAGACGCGCTCGTTGGAGGTGTGGAACAGATGCGCGCCGTACCGGTGCACCTCGATGCCCGTCCGCGGCTCGGCCTCGCTGTAGGCGTTGCCGCCCAGGTGCGGTCGGCGCTCGATCACCAGCACCCGCAGGCCGAGATCAGTCGCGCAGCGCTCGGCCACGGTCAGCCCGAAGAAGCCGGACCCGACCACGACGAGGTCAATGTTCATCGCTTCACCCTCTTGGGTTCCTGCCACATCCCGGCCGCGAATTCTTCCGGGTTGCGCCATTCGTCGGCGTACTCCCAGCCGGGTTGCGAGGCTGGCTCCGTGGGAGGCGGGGCGGCCCGCCACGACACGACGCCCACCAGCGGGCGGTAAATCGCGCGGCGCAGCCACCAGGGAATGAGCCGGTAGCCCCCGCGGATCAGCACATTACGCGCATACTCCGCCGTCGAGATGAACCCGCGGCGCCGGAACTCGCGCTGCAGCCGCAGCTCGGAGCGCAACAGGCCGGTGCCGCCGCGTCGCTTGAAGGCGCTGGCCCCGACCCGGTAGTAGACGAGCGGGTCGGCGACGTTGACGGCTCTGGCGCCAGCCTGAAGCATGCGGGCGAACAGGTCGTAGTCCTCCATGAGGCGCAGGTGCCCATAGCCCCCAGCATCGAGAACGGCCTGCCTCCGGTAGACGACCGTTGGGTGATTGAACGGGTCGTGCACGCGCGCGTACCGGGCGATCTGCTTCGGATCGGTCGGCGGGATGCGCCGCCCGATGACGTTGTCGGTGTCGGTGACGAACTCGAGCAGCCCCGATCCGGCGATGTCGGCATTGGCGATCAGCGGCATTTGCACCTCGAAGCGGCGCGGCATGGCCACGTCGTCGCCGTCCATCCGCGCGATCACATCAAACCAGCTGGCGGTGAGCCCGGCGTTGAGAGCCGGGCCGAGGCCGCTATTGCGCTCCAGCGGCACCATCGTCACCGGGACCGGGCTGGTCGCCCGGACTTCCTCAAGACACGCCTCGAGCTCGCTGCGTACCGGGCCGTCCCGCACGATGACCACCTGGTCAGGCCGGACGGTCTGGTCGTCGATGGCGCTGCGCAGTGCCCGCCGCAGGTAGTCGGGCCGATCGCCGTCGTACACCGATACGAGCAGCGAGAACGGCTCATGCACCGGGGGAAACCTCCAACCGCCATGCCCTGATTTCGGTGCCGAAATGTACCGCGGGCGCGAATAAGCCTCGCCGGGCCAGCACCGCAGGGAGCGGATCGTCCCGCCTGGCCGGAACGCGCACCGCCCAGGGGTCAGCCGACGGCAATCGATTCTAGTGCACGGCAGGCAATCCTCCCGGCCATCCCAGGCCGTGCCATCCCGCCGAGGGGCGTTATTCTGCGGCAGACGTGCCCGGTACCACCGTCCACTGGCTACTGTCAGGACAACTGCCGACCGCGCGGCCGCCGTGCCGAGCGCGGACATGAGCCCGTCAAGGGAGCCGGATTGAGCGCCGCCACCGATCAGAGCCTGCCCAGCGACACGCCCGCCAGCGCCGCGGCACCCTCGGCTGCCTCTGGCCACCGGCCGAGAGTCTTCCTGCACATCGGCGAGCCCAAGACCGGCAGCACCTTCCTGCAGCAGGTGATCTGGCGCAACCGCGCGGCCCTGGCCGCGCAGGGGGTGGTCCTGCCCGGGCATCATCCGCAGGATCACTTCCGGGCGAGCCAGGACCTGCGCGGCCTGAAGAAGCTCGCCAGCGACCCGGCGGGGTCGTGGACCGGCGAATGGGACATCCTGGCGAGGCAGTCGAAGCAGGCGCCCCGAGCGGCGGTGATCTCGCACGAGTTGTTCTCGGCCGCCGACGATGAGCATGCCAGGCTGGCCGTGACCTCGCTCCAGCCGGCTGAGGTGCACCTGGTGCTGACAGCCCGCGACATGGCGGCGCTGCTGACTGCCGAGTGGCAGGAAAGCGTCAAGCACCGGAACTCTCGCGGCTGGGAGGACTGGCTCGCCGACGTCATCGATCGGGAATCGGTGTCGCCTGACCGGCGTCAGTGGTGGTTCTGGCGCGTCCACGACACGCTGGAGATCCTGCAGATCTGGTCACGGTACGTCCCGGCAGACCGGATCCACGTCGTGACCACGCCGCAGCGAGGGGCCAGCCCGGACCTGCTCTGGCGGCGATTCGCCAGCCTGCTCGAGGTGGACCCGGACAGCGTCGACATCAGCCGGGCCCGCGCCAACGTCTCGCTCGGGCTGACCGAGACGGAGTTCCTGCGCCGGCTCAACGCGGAGATTTCTGGCGAGGTGCCGGACTGGTTCTATATGTGGACAGTCAAGGAGGGGCTGGCGCACACGACCCTGGCCAGTCGGCAGTCCGGCGGGCGGCTGGTACTGCCCCCGGAGCGTCACGCCTGGGCCGGTGAGTACGCAGAGACCCTCATCGGCGGGCTGGGTGACGCCGGCTACGACCTGATGGGCGACACCAGCGAGCTCCGCCCTGGTCCGGTCGCCGGGACGCTGGTCAGCCCGGCGGACCAGCCGGACAGCCAGATCCTGGACGCGGCGATCCAGGCAACCGCAGCGCTCGTGCTGAATCAGTACCGCAAGGAGTACCCGGCTGCCGAGCCGGGGGCCACCGGTGGAGCGCTGGCCGATCGGGTGACCGCGCGGGTCAACGCGTCACCCCGGATCAAGCGAACCCTCCGCGAGCTGAGCAGCCGTCACTCCTCGGTGCGGTGGCTGCGGGTGCTGGCGTGGCGGGTGCTCGAGCGCTCACGAGCCAGGAGCGGCTCCTAGCCATGCCCCCCCAGTCCGACGGGTCGGCTGTCGCAGACTCCGAGCGGGTCGTCGCGGTCATCGTCACCTACAACCGGCGCGACCTGCTGCTCGAGGCCCTCGCGGCGGTGCG